>Ga0210408_10001226_pt1 | contig 27522 bp, 25 predicted proteins | sample IncBWH4MmetaG_FD_155471 | JGI IMG/M metagenome (GOLD analysis project Ga0210408, IMG submission 155471) | Forest soil microbial communities from Barre Woods Harvard Forest LTER site, Petersham, Massachusetts, United States - Inc-BW-H-4-M | ecosystem: Environmental > Terrestrial > Soil >...
GGACTCGTGCGCGCGACGAGGTCAGCGCTAATTGAATCTAAACAGACCTCGGATAGCGCGCGCAAAGTACGCAACCTCTCAACAGCGAACCAGAAAATTGCGACCGTGTTAGTTAGCCGGCAACGATGAGGTCACCGCGAGCTTGCGTTGCGTTGAACGCTGGCCGCGATCCGCTAGGGGATTGGTGTTACACGGTGGACCTCTCGATGAGAGCAAGGAGAGACGAACAAACTCTGCGCCCGCGGGAGCGCTCAGCAGATTAGAATTGCGCGGAAATTGTTGACGTTGGTGAGCGTAGGCCCGGTCATCACGAGACGGTTCATTGCGCGTATTCGGCGATCGCGTTTCGCTGATTATCTATGGAGTAACGTTGATTGTCTGTCGACATGCGCAAATACTGCGCAGCTATCAGGGGCTTTTTACCGAGCGCACTCATGATGCCGGATTGCTACGCATTTGCAAAATCTGGCCAGGGTAGCATCGCGAGGAACTATGGCTTCCCTGTGCTTGCCTGGCCTGCACGGCATGCGGCACACCTGGCCAGCGCGCTTCGACAAGCTCCTGGAGACGGTCGAGATGAATACGAACGACTTCGTCCCGGCGGATCAAAACTTCGGAATCAGGCAAGACGTTCATCCAGCTGGATCTGGCTGGTTTAAAGCGAACTTTGCGACGAGTCGCGGGGCAGCATCATCACGGTTCCTCAGGGCCGACGATTTCCGCTGCGGTCTGGAGTTTCCTCGCCGTCCCCTCTTTCAGGCACTGGGAAGGGCCTAGCAGATTCACCTCTGGTAAGCGCCACATCGTTGCTAACATGTCGGGATTTCCCGTGACTATGTTGCGCCCAACTCACTACCTGGTACGCTGTCGCGGCTGGGAGCAGAAATTCGGACGCAGCAGGCGAGGAAGGCATAGTCGGGACACCGTGGACGGAGGATCAGGTCTCCGCGGTGGTCGACAGTTATTTCCGGATGCTGGCCTGGGAGAGAGCGCACGTTCCCTACAGCAAGGCGGAGAATCAGCGCCAGCTGATGACGACAGTCCACCGGTCGCAAGGCTCGATCGAGCGCAAGCTCCAGAACATCTCCGCCGTCCTGGATGTGCTGGGCGCGCAGTGGATCAACGGCTACAAGCCGCTGGCGCATTATCAGGACGCAATGTTGGCGGCGGTCGAGCGCAGCCTCGGACGGGAGCCAGGTTTTCTTTATCTAGCGAGCGCGGATACCCAGTCGCTGGCGCTCAACGACGAGGCCATCCTCGTACCTCCGCCTCCCTCGATACGGACGACCCGCTAACGCCTGCCGTCCGGCGCCTCGTTGGGAAATTCGATCCCGCTGAGCGGGACGCCAGAAACCGTGAACTCGGGAAAGCCGGCGAGAGATTCGTCGTGGAGCTTGAGCGCAGCCGTCTACGGCGGGCTGGACGCGATGACCTTGCTGACGATGTCAGACGGGTCTCCGACCTGGACGGCGACGGTTTCGGTTACGATGTCAGGTCCTTCGAGACCGACGGCCAGGAGCGGCTCTTGGAGATCAAGACCACGTGCGGCCACGAGCGCACCGCTTTCTGGCTCACCAGACGGGAGGTCGACATCGCAGCCGAAAAAAGCGGGAGTTACCGGATCCGGCGGGTCTACCACTTCTGCAACGGAGCCCTGATGTTCGAAATTGCGCCGCCGTTGGAAGAAGGTCTCCTCATGAGCGCGGCGACCTTCCTTGCCGCGCCGAAGTAGGCAACCCGCCGCACGGCGGCTCGATCCTCTGATACGCTGGAATCTTGGGCACTTTCCAAGCTTCGCGATCCGGCGTCGAGGAAGCAGCGACGCGCGGAGGCTCGCCGCCATCAGTCAGCTCCGGCCGCAAGGTGATAGCCTCGACCACCACTGGGAGGTCGACCACAAGCCCTCGGTCGTTTCGGCAGATGACGGGACATCAAAAATTAAGCCTAAGCTCCTCAAATAATGCAAGAATTTCGGCCGCCGGTGTTATGCACAGAGTTCTATAAGTATCCAAGAAGGCCCAGCCAAGCCGGATGCCCCGGCGAATTCAGGCGTCCGCCGCCCTCCTCCCCTGATGCCGCTGCGGTAGCCTCTGCTGTCAGATTAAAGGGTTGCCGGAAGGTCGCGGTAAGCTCGCCCTCTTTCCAGATCGAGTTCGGTCGAACGAGATCCAGGAGCCGCCGCTGGTCCTGGGCTTCCTGTTTTGCAAAGAGAGCTCAATCAGTTGCGCACCTTCTTCGAGATTCGTGGACGACCGAGCTTGGCGTCACGCAGGCTCGCGGGCGGCGCGCTACGTTGCATCGGTCTTCGACAGCGCAGTTCCGCCGCTGAACCCGCTGGGCACGATCGCGCCCGGATGATGCCGTTGTTGACGCTGCCGAACATGCCGACATAGACGCGCGAACCGTCGGGTGCGATCGCGATGCCGCCGACCTGTCCGCCGATGGAGGCCGAGGGCGACCCGATCGCCATCGAGCCGGTATCGAACACGGTCACCTGACTTTGATTGTCGTACTGGGCTGCGGGGTAGTTCCGGCCGGGCGCGACGCCGAACCCCCGCTGCACCTGATCGCCGAGTGGGTAGGAGGCGACGTACTGGAGCTGGCTCGTGGCGTTGCCCGTCGGCTGGTAGCTATCGATGGTGAAGCCGGTCAGCACGTAGATTTGCGTGCCGTCGGGCGAAGTTCTGACCCCCATCAGCGTGGCGAAACCATAGGGCGAGCCGAAGGCCTGCAGGGGATCGCGGCTGCTGCCGGTGATGGTGAACACCGGCATGTTGGAGTTGATGGTGTCGGCAGCGAACAAATAGGACCCTTCGCTGCCGGTCCAGACCGCCATGTTGATCACGTTCGCGGTGCTGGCGAGGGAGACGCCGGAGCCGATCTGGCTCAGCGCGGAGGCATCGAAGACCTGGATCTGGGCCGCCGTCTGGTTGCCGTTGGAGTCGAAACTGGCCGAGGCGACGTAGAGCAAGCCGTCCTTCGAGACGGCGACCGACGTGTAGATGAGGTCTGTCGATATGGCCAACCCCGTGTTCGTCAGCGGACTGTTGACGTTGTCGGTCGGCGCGAACACCGCAACCTGGTTGTTGTTGGCGACGTAGAGGCGCGAGCCATCGGACGAAAACGCCAGGTCGATCAGGTTGGACGACGACCCCGGCCAGGCGCCCGCCAGCGCCCAGCCCAGGCTGAGCGTCGACGGAGGGCTCTGCTGGCCCTGCTCATTCACGGCGATCAGCGTGTAGACGCTTTGCGGCGGGACGAGCGGTCCTTCGAAAGTGCCGTTGGGCGGCGCGTTGTTGCTGGGCTCGGTGGACAGGATGCAATATTTCGCGTTCTCGGCCGTCCAGGCGAGCTCGATCTGCCACGGCGTGGCGGAGCTGTCGATCGAGCCGGTGAACGACGTGATCAGCGGCGGGAGCGGCTCCGCGACAACGGTGACGGTCAGCTGGTTCTGCGCCACGTAGGGGACGTCATCGACGGTATCGGTCACATTGAGCGTGAACACCGTCGAATAATCCAGCACCAGCGCCGGCCGGTTGGGGCCGGGATAGATCCCCTGGTAGGCGAGATCGGGAATGGTCACGGTGCCGGTGGACGGCGCGTAATACCGGATCGCGTAGGTCGCGTCCTCGGGAGCCGTCCCAGCTGAGCGTGGTCGAGCGGCCAATGGTGACGATGGTCGGCTTCGCGGAGAAGCTGACCTCGCCCCAGCCGGGCCCGAGCTTCGTGACGTCAAGCGGCTGCACCGGGCAGTTGGGCTGGATGCACTTGGTGCTGACCTCGGTCAGATCGATCTCCGCGGTGCCGATCTGATCGTTGACCGGCACGTCGCCGAAGATGAACTGCAGGGCGGCGCTGCCGATCTCGGCCGGGCTGTTCTCCGGCAAGAAGATATACCGCACGTAGCCCTTCGGATATTCCACGGTCGGAGCTCTCCAGCCTGCCGGGTCACAACCGTGTTGGGCTGGGTGGGGCAGAGCTGGCTGCCGGCATCGCCCATCGGAATGTTGATGACGATTCCGTTCAGCGCCACGGTGTCGACATCGGGATTCTGGTTGGGGTTGGTCGCAATGACGGTGAGCGTTGTAGTCGAAGGCTGGTCGTTGCTCGTGCCGGCCTGCAGCGGAAATTGGGCTGCTCCGCTGGCAAGCGAATGTGTGGCGGCGATCCGCACGGAATGCGCGGGCCGCGTCATGTCGCATCCTCTGGCTGCGCGATCGCTTGTCGCTCGTACGCTGACGCCCATGTGAAGCTGTCTCCCGAATATGCCCGCGAGTCGAAATCGCCAATAGCGGCACGGGTTGTCTGCGGAAGCAACCTCGATGCACCTCAGCGGTCCGCCAGGTCATGAATGAGCGGCTGCAGCCCGCCCGGCCCGATGTCGAGCGTGGCAAGTGTGATCGGCAGCTTGAAGCGCCGCGGCCCCGCACTTCCAGGGTTCAGGTAAAGTACCCCGTTTGCCGTTTCGATCGTCGCTTTATGGGAGTGTCCGGAGACGATCACGTCTATGCCCTCGGCGACGGGATCGATGCCAAGCGTCTTGAGATCGTGGAGAACGTAGATGGATCGCTTTCCGAGCCGGACCAGCTCGGTATCGGCGTAACCTCCCGCCCATTCGCCCGTATCGACATTGCCTCGGATCGCCGTGACCGGCGCGGTCCGCCGAAGAGCAGCGAGAACATCGGGCCTGCCGATGTCCCCGGCGTGAATGATGTGGTCGACGCCTGCGAGATGCCTTTCCGCTTCCGGCCGCAACAGACCGTGCGTATCGGAGATGATCCCGATCCTGAGCGTCTTCATGGGTTGAAATGCTCGGGAGACCAATGCCGACCGGCCCCGGTACGTTCCGCAGCCATCCCGGCTCGGATGTCTGTACACGTGGAAAAGGTCCTTGCCATCGCGTGGAAAACGTCCCCTTGATTGTGAAAAACCTCAAAACAGGAATGGATGAACGGAAACGGACGTTTTCCCATCCGCCTTCCGCTCGACGTCAAAATCCACCTGTTTTTGCGCGGTCGTTTCCCCGACTGTCACGTACAACAAGCCACTGCAGCTGACCGCTCTGGTTGCCCTGTTTCTTGAATTCGTAAGTATCGTATCATCCAACCTATATGCCGCGCTTTTTCTCGCATTTTCCCAGATCGCCATCTTTTCAGCTTCCGTATTTGTATTGCTCACAATTGCTTCAACCGAAGTTGAGTTTTTGACGGCGTAGTCGACGAGCTTGTTGTTGCTGTCGTCCGAAAAGACCTTGATCACCGAGTTGCGCGTTTCTAGCGAGGTACACTCGGATTCTTCCTCCCCACAACCGTTCAACAACAGCAGCACAGCGAACAACCACAAGGCAGACCGCTGTTTTCTCCTGCTCGGCTTCGTCGGAATGCACATGACGTCCTATCTGGCACGTACGATTGGTCAGGCAGGCGAAGTGGTGGCGGCCCAAGCCGAGACAGAGATTCTTCCACCAGGCGACGGCCTCACGCCCGCATGGAAATCCCGGTCTCATGAATATGGGGCCGGATGATAGAATGGGAAGCTGGACGGAACCCTGACGCCATGGTGCACCATGACGGTGTAACGCGCTTCAGCGTTCTCGCGGCGCGAATGCGTCCGAGCCTTGCCAGACATCACCCTCGAAACTGAGAGGGCGCAGGGAATGCCGGGTATCGACTGATACCCGCGGCCCCCGTGATCAAAAAAGGCACGGGGAGGAACCACAGGTTCAGCCGGATAGCCGGCCTTCCCTGCGCAATGGTTTACCGCTTACTTCGTACTCCCCCTGGGGACCGGGCTTGATTGCCCCCATCAATGCGCGGCTCTGCGCAACTTAGTGCCAGCGTCGGGGCACCAGGACCACAAGCAAAATTCTGAAAATCAGAACAGGCCGGCTGCAACGGAATGGCACGTCGGCAAATCGGACATGGCGGGCATGCGCGTTTTGCCTGTCGGGCAACCGTCGCGTTTCCCGAACCGCGGCGGCGCCGAGACCGATCGCTCACATCGCCTTGCACATCTCAATCACGCCCCGTTGACCGGCCGCTCCCACGCGCGACCGCGCCCGTTGGCTTGCACTGTCAACCATCTCGTCTGCGCAGCCACCCAAGACCGCTTCGCGCGACACCTCCACGAGGTCGACCTGAACCTCGATCACGGAGACGCGCGCGCGCCGTGAACGAAACGATCGTCGCGCCAATGCGGCCTCAAGGAAAAATCAAGCTGGCCTCAACGCCAATTCGGTTGGCTTCCCCCCTCATCGAGGTTACGCGTATGGGCATTTCATCCTTCCAGCTCCCCGAGTCACGCTTGACCAACAGACCCCCACAATATTGTCCGCGCACGCCCGTCGGCGGAATACTCCATGCAAAGCATGCGCTGGGTGACCATGTCGCCTGCAACGGTTTGGGCCGCATGGAGCCAATGAGTGGCACAGCTCGTTCCGCTGCCGCGCGCACCACCGATTTGGACGGTCGCATCATCAAGCTTTCGACGGAAGACATTCCCGAACAGGACCGCGTCGCGTCTTGGCGCGAGCATCACAGCCGTGTCATGCTGCGCGCCGACATCGAGCCGGCACGCGACGCGCCGTTCAGCGCGGTCCGGACCGCTCGCTACGAGAGGGCGAAGCCATCGTCCTCTCCGGGGCCGCGCCAGCGCACTCAACCTCCTGACAAACTATGCGAGCTACCTGCTGCACTCCGAAGGCGCCCTCGACCAGCAACTGCTTAATTTGTCCGTCCGTCATCTGAAGGACCTGCTCGCGCTTGCCATCGACGATGCTCCGGGTTTTGCCGAGACGGCACGGAGCCGCGGATTGCGAGCCGCGCGGCTGAAACTCGCGAAGTCCTACGTCATCACGCACAGCGAACGGCGCGACGTATCGATTGGATCGGTCGCAGCGAACCTGCACGTCGCGCCGCGCTATCTGCAACGCCTGTTCGAGGCGGACGGAACCACGTTTTCGGATTTCCTGATCCGCCAGCGCCTGGCCCGAGCGCATCAGCTCCTCAGCGATCCTAACGCCCAAAAACTCGCGATCAGCAGCATCGCCTATGACGTCGGCTTTGGCGATCTTTCCTATTTCAACCGGCGTTTTCGTCGGCAATACGGCCTGACCCCCGGTGAGGTGCGACACGAGAAGAATTGATCCTTCCAGCTCGTTCTCCGCCCGGATTGAATGATCCGATTTTATCACGTCTGTCTTGTCGAAGAGGGTTCACGGATATCACCAGAGAGTCGGGCTTCGATCGAGCATCACGACGCTTTCGCCCGAGGCCTCGTGCGCCAGACCGGCCAGCTTGCACTGATTCACCGCGATATGGTTCGAAACTTGATGCCAAACGGGACGAAAGTCCGTCTGGCAGCTCGGCTTTTCCGGCGTGCCAACGCCGATCCGAGACTACGCTGGATGATCTCCGTTCTGTTCAGCAAGCCGGTCGTCAACGTCCGCGACGCAGAAGACGTCGGTGCTACGCCTGCAGTTTCAGCACAAGCGGAAAAGAAACCGGCTGAGCAGGTTCTGTTTCAGGCCTCAATCATTTTGGAGGCACACTGGAGCGGTGATCGTGCGCTCCGAATCAAGGACTGGCTCAAACTCGCTGAACAGATTGGATATCCGGGGTTTCTCGACCTTTGGCACTACATTCGGGTGGCCGTATTCGAATACGAAAACTGGGATACGACCGAGGGCCGCCGGAAGGCGATGACGGCAACGACGGGTGGCAGTCTGCCGTTCGATGGCACCACCGGCAGCATGAGTGGAACTGGAACCTTTTCAGCCCCGCCGGACACCCCCTCGCGCAATTATCCGTTTCGCACCATGATAAACAAGTGCAGGGGGCAGTCCAACGTCTTGGACTGCCACGGCATGACCGGCAATGAATTGAAATTTGCGGAAAATGAAATCTTGCAGTCCATCGCCGACATGGCCAAACAGATCAAACGCGTGGGTCCGGCGGCGGGCACGGATTTTACCAGTGTTTCAGGCTCGACAGCCGACAGTATCAGTCCGCTTGCCGGCGAGTTCTACAGGGACGTCAAAGCCCGGCTGACAGATCCCAACACGCTCTACGCAACTTATATGAAGTATACGCAGGATACGTCCAACATTCCAATTTGGTAGCGAAACGAAACGGCTCGCTGCGAGCTCGAGCAGCGTGACGTCTCCTTTTGCAGGGTGAATGCCATCGGTTCGGGGCGAGATCCTGATCGTCGCGGCAATGAGGCAGCCCAACCGGAGCGCATGTGCGACGCGGCGGTCCGGTCGTCACCAATCGCCGATTCAGGGGCCGGACAGCCGCATGCAGGGCACCGTCGATCATCTGCCTGTCGACTTGAAAAGGTATCTCTGCCTATCGTATCCCTTGATGTCGCATGACCCCTCGGTCGTGCGCTGATCCGCGCCTGCGCAGGCTCCCCGACGGCGCCGCCGTCAGCCGTCATCGCGCCTGAGATCAACGGACTTTTGGACATGAAACAAGCAACCAATAAACTGGTCGCCGGCGTTGAGACGATCGGTTTCGAATTGAATCGGGCGGCTCTCCAGGCGCGGCGCAACACCAAGTGGAACCAGTATGAGCCGGATGTCCTGCCGGCCTTCGTCGCCGAAATGGACTTCGCGGTGGCAGCTCCGATCCAGGTCGCGATCGAGCGGACCGTGCGCGACGGCGACTATGGCTATCCGCTGCGCGATGGCAAACGCGTCGAGGCCGCCATCGCATCTGCCTTCGTCACGCGCATGAAGGCCCTCTATGACTGGGACGTTTCACCTGAGCTGGTGATGCCGATCGCCGATCTCGTCCAGGGCACCTTTGCGCCGATTGTCGCCTTTTCCGATCCGGGCGATGGTGTCATCCTGCAGACCCCGAACTACCCGCCGTTCCGCGAAGCGATCACGACGACGGAACGCCAGCTCATCCCGCTTGCCATGCGCGACGACGGCACGCGCCACGTATTCGATCTCGGCGAACTCGCGCTCGCCGCCTGCAAGACGGCGCGGATTTTCGTCCTGTGCAACCCGCAGAACCCGACCGGGCGGGTTTTTCGGCGCGACGAGCTTCTGGCGATTGCCCGATTTGTGATCGAGCACGATCTGATCGTGATTTCCGACGAGATCCATTCCGACCTCGTCTATGGCGGCCACCGGCATATTCCCTTTGCTTCGCTGGGCGCCGATGTCGCCGCACGGACCATCACGCTCAATTCTGCCACCAAGAGTTTCAACATTCCGGGCCTGCGCTGCGCCGTCCTGGCCTTTGGCAGCGACGAGCTCCGCGCCCGCTTCCACAAGCGGATTCCATCCCGGCTCCTGGGAGGATGCAACATCATCGGGGTCGATGCGACGGTCGCGGCGTGGACTGAATCCCAGCCCTGGCTCGACGCCGTCATGGCGCATCTCACCAAGGCGCGTGAACTGGTGACCCAGGTGCTGCGCGCGGAGGTTCCCGACGTGCATTTCCATGTGCCCGAGGCGACTTATCTGGCCTGGCTCGATTGCAGCCAGATCAAGCAGCCCGGCTCGGCCTTTCAGTTCTTTCTGGATCAGGCCCGCATCGGCTTCAGTGCCGGCGAGACGTTTGACCCCGCCTGCGAAAAATTCGTCCGGCTGAATTTCGCGACATCGATACCGATCCTTGAAGAAATCCTGGACCGCTTCGTCCGCGCGATCAAACAGACCGCCTGACCGGCCGCGCGGCCTTGTCGACAACGCCGCGTGAACGCCGCGGTGATTCGCCCGTTCACGCTTTAGCGCTTGAACCCAGCCTCCCGGACGCCGTTCGCACGCGCATTATCCCGTGGCGATTGCTGGCGCATTGCACGCCAAGGCTTGCCGGTATTTTCGGCTTGATCGCCTTCGCGCGCTGGGCCTAAAATTCGGGACACGGTTCCGTATTTTGGAACTCATTGGTACTGGACGTCCACCGCATGAGCGCGCTCACCAACGCCATCGAGATCCTGCGCTGCTTCTCGACGGCACGACCGAACCTGTCCTTCGCGGACGTGATGGCGCTCACCGGCAAGCCGAAGAGCTCGACCTCGCGATTGCTGCGTTCGCTGCGCGAGTGCGGACTGCTGGAGCAGGATACGCACACACGCCGCTACCGGCCGGGCCTGCTCACGTTCGAGCTCGGGCGGCTGCATCGCGCACATGATGACCTGATCGACACCGCCGAGCGCGAGTTGCGCGACGTCTGCACACGCACCGGGCACACCGGCTACATCGCGGTGCTTGATGTCCACGAGCAGGTGGTGCTGCGCATCGTGCCCGGCTCGAATCCGTTGCGGGTGGTCAGTCCGCCGGGCCAGCGCACACCAGCCCTCATCACCTCCAACGGACGCGCCATGCTGGCCCGCCTCACCGACGAGGACGTCCGGGCCCGCGTGCCGACGCCATATCCAAAGGTGCCGCGCAACTCGCCGCAAAACTTCACACAATTGATGGCGCGCCTGGAGGAGATCCGGCGCACCGGCATCTCGGAGGCGGCCGATGAAGCCATCGAGGGCGTCGGAAGCCAGGGGTTCGCACTGGCCAGCGGCGAGACCGGCGAGTTGATCGGGATCGCCGTATCCTATTCCGTGCAGGCGACCACGACGGCCGAGCGCGCCAATGTCCGACGTGAGCTGGGCGCACTGGCCGACGGACTCCGGCGCTTGACCGGTGACCTTTCCGGGCAGGTCGTTCCTCCGCTACGAGCCGGAACGACATCGCGATGAGCACAGCCGCCGCCCGCACCAACGGCCTTGCGCTCTTCCTGCTGCCGAGCGTCCTGCTCTTCGCGCTCTTCTTCTTCGTTCCGATCGGGTTGATGGCGGTGATGAGCCTCTTGACCGGCAACCCGGTCGTTGCGCCGCACGTCGGCTTCACTGCCCGGCACTACCTGCGGATCATCAATGATCCCTACTATCTCGAGGTGATCTGGACCACGATCCGGATCGGGCTCTGGACCACGCTTGTTTCGCTGCTGATCGGCTATCCGCTGGCGCACTGGATGGCGCGGATCAGGAGCCGCGCGGGGCATGCGGCTCTGCTGATGGCAGTGCTGGCGCCGATGCTGACCGGCATCGTGGTGCGCACCTTCGCCTGGATGGCCCTGCTTTCCGACACGGGTGTCATCAACCAGACCCTGATCTCGCTCGGCCTCGTCATACGCCCGGTGCAGCTGATGTACAACGAGACCGGCATCGTGATCGGACTGGTCCACATCTATGTGCCATTCATGGTGCTGACGCTGACCGGCGTGATCGGCCGCATCGACGAGCGACTGGAGCAGGCCGCCGAAAACCTCGGCGCGAGCCCGCTGCGCAGCTTTCTCGAGGTGACGCTGCCGCTCAGCCTGCCGGGCATTCTCGCCGGCTCGCTCCTGGTGTTCGCGCTGTCGATCAGCGCCTATGTCACGCCGATCCTGCTCGGCGGCTTCCAGGTCATGACGCTGCCGATCCTGATCTATCAGCAGATTTCCGCGAATTTCAACATCGGCTTCGCCGCGGCGCTCGGCATGGTGCTGCTGCTTGTCTCCCTCATTCTCATCGTCGCCTATAACCGCGTGCTCGGCCTGGTTTCAGGCCAGCACGATCTGCAGTGAGGCCGACGATGTCGCCCGCGGCCCAGCACACGCCATCACAACAATTGTCCCGCGAGTTGGCCGCTGCCGGATCGACCTCAGGTACGAGAAACAGCGCCAACGTGCAGCGCCGTCCATCCGCCGCAAGGAAGCGGACGCGCCCCGGCCGCGTGCTTTATCTCGCCGTCAACATCGCGGTCCTCACTTTTCTGTTGGCGCCGATCGCCATCGTCGTGGTCTTCGCGCTCAACCCGACGCCCTTCATCCAGTTTCCTCCCGTCGGCGTCTCGCTGCGCTGGTTTCACAAATTCTTCGCCGCGCGCGACTTCATGCATGCGCTCGGCTTCAGCCTCGAGGTCGCGGCCCTCACCACCTCATGCGCCACCCTGCTGGGCGGCTGTGCGGCGCTCGCGATCGCCCGCGGCAATCCGCCGGGCGCCCGTGTCGTGCTCGCGATCATGCTCTCGCCCTTGATGCTGCCGGCCATTCTCACCGGGCTCGCCTTGTTCCAGACCTATGTGCTGCTCGACGTCGGACGTCCGTTGTGGGGCCTGGTCGCCGGCCATACGCTGGTGACGATCCCCTATGTGGTGCGCACGACGCTCGCAGTGCTGCACAATTTCGACCTGCGCCTCGAGGAAGCCGCGCGCAATCTCGGCGCCAGCCCAAGCCGCACGTTCTTCGAGGTCACGCTGCCCCTCGTCAAGCCCGGCGTGCTGGCGGGCGCGATCTTCGCCTTCATCGTCTCCTTCGACCAGTTCCCGGTGTCGCTGTTCCTGGTCAGTCCGGGCAACGAAACACTGCCGATCACGCTGTTCAACTACCTGAAATTCGACCTGGACGGCACGATCGGCGCCGCCTCCGTCGTATCGATCCTGCTCGCCCTTCTCGTCGTCATCGCGCTCGACCGCACCGTGGGCTTACGCGCCTACGTGAAACTGTAACGCTGATAGAGAGAATTTTGGCCATGCCGCTTTCACCGAAAGCATTGAACCGCCGCCGTTTCCTCGCGCTCAGCGCCTCCGTAGGCATCGGCGCGCTTGCCGCGCCTCATCTCGCGCGCGCCGAAGAGCCAGTGCTGAACGTCACCGGCTGGGGCGGCAAGTGGGGCGACATCATGAGCTCCGACATTGGCCCCGCCTTCGAGAAGGAGTTCAAGTGCAAGCTCAAGACCGACACCGCGCTGCCGTTCCTGCCGAAACTGCAGGCAAGCTCGCGCTCGGCGCCGATCTACGACGTGCTGCACACCAACTCCAACGAGCAATGGGCCGCGGTCGAAATGGGCCTGGTCGAGCCCAAGGTCGACCCCAGGCTGGTGCCCAATCTCGCCGACGTCTATCCCTATGCTGTCAGCGACAAGATCGTCGGCGTCTCGATCTTCACCAGCGCCATCGGGCTCGGGATGCGCACCGACAAGGGCTATGCCGGCATCACCTCATGGAAGGAGCTCTGGGACGCAAAATATAACGGCGTCCGCGGCGGCTATGTGATCCCGGTCAACAGCCTTGGCCAGGCCTTCGTGATGATGTGCGGCACGCTATTCGGCAAGGGCGAGAGCGATCTCGACGCTGCCTATGCAGCGCTCGAGAAGCTCAAGCCGATCAAGCTGGTCGATTTCACCGGCGCGATGGAGAAGCTGTTTCTCTCCGGCGAGGTCTGCCTCGGCGTCATCCATGATTCCGGCATCTACCGTTACGAGGGGCAGAACCAGCCGATCGACTTTGTCACGCCAGCCGAAGGCGTGCTTTCGCTGGAGCAGGTCCTCACCATTACGCCGGGCAGCAAGGTGAAGGAGCTCGCCAACGCCTATGTCAATTACATGCTGCGCCCGGAGGTGCAGAAGCGGCTCGCCGAGACGGTGTGGTACTCGCCGGCCAACAAGAAGGTCAAGCTCGACGCCAAATATGACGCCAAGCTTTTGACCACGCCGGAGAAGGTCTCCAAGCTGATCCAGGTCGACTGGAAATGGTACAACGCGCAGAAGGACGAGATCGACCAGCGCGTCAACCGGATCTTTCGGGCATGAGCGCGGCCATCGAGATCGCGGGCGTCAGCAAGGTCTATGACGGCGGCGTGCGTGCGGTCGACACGATCGAAATCGACATCTCGCAGGGCGAGTTCTTCTCCCTGCTCGGCCCGTCCGGCTGTGGCAAGACCACGACGCTTCGGATGATCGCGGGCTTCGAGACCCCTGATGTCGGCGCCATCCGCGTCGACGGCGACGACATCACCCACGTGCCGGCACACAAGCGCGACATGGGCATGGTGTTCCAAAACTATGCGCTGTTCCCGCATCGCACGGTCGCGGAGAACGTCGCCTTCGGCCTGCGCATGCGCGGCATGGACAAGGCGACTATCGCGAGCAAGGTGAAGGCGGCGCTGGAGATGGTCGAACTCGCAGGTCTCGAGGATCGCCGCCCCGGTCAGCTCTCCGGCGGCCAGCAGCAGCGCGTGGCGCTCGCGCGCGCCATCGTGATCGAGCCGCGCGTCCTGCTCTGCGACGAACCGCTCGGCGCGCTCGACAAGAAGCTGCGCCAGCAGATGCAGTTCGAGCTGAAACAATTGCAGAAGACCCTCGGCCTCACGCTGGTGTTCGTTACCCACGACCAGGAAGAGGCGCTGGCGATGTCCGACCGCATCGCCGTGATGAATTGCGGCCGGGTCGAGCAGATCGGCACGCCGGTCGAGATCTACGATCGGCCACTGACCCGCTTCGTCGCCGATTTCATCGGCGACACCAACATCTTTCGCGGTGAGCGCATCACGACCGACGTAGGGCCCGCTCTTGCGGTCGGCCGCGGCCTGGTCGTCACATTGCCTGCCCGGGCTCCCGGAACCGGCGTGCTGTCGGTCGCGCTGCGACCCGAGAAGATCGGGCTTTCGCCGGGCAAAGCCGGAGCGGTCGCGACCGGATCCCGCGCGCGGGGAATGGTCGAGAGCACCAACTTCCTCGGCGGTGCGGTGCTCTATCGCATCGCCCTCGACAGCGGACATCGCGTCCTGGCGCAACAGCCGAACGCCGGCGCCGGCGACGTGTTCGTACCCGGGCAAACGGTCAGGCTCGATTGGAAGCCCGCCGATCTCGTTGTTTTGAAGGACTAACAGGCCATGAACAAACCATTGAAACATGCGCGCATGGGCGTGGTCGTGATCGGGCAGAGCCCGCGGCCGTCGATCGCGGCGGAAATCTCAGCCCTGCTCTCTCCCGGCGTCGCGATCGAGCTGCGCGGTGCGCTGGACGGCATGAGCCGCGCCGAGATCGATGCGATCCCGCCCAGGGATGGCACTGATGCGCTGTTCACGCTGCTGCCGAACGGTGATGCCGTCAAGATCAGCAAGAAGGCGGTTGAGCTCCGTGCCAGCCTGCAGCTCGCCCGGCTCAGGCACGAGGGCGTCGGCGTCTCGATGCTCGCCTGCACCGGCAAGTTTCCCAACCTGTCGGAGGTGGGATTGCTGGTCCTGCCATCCGCGGTGCTGCATCGCCTCGTGGAAGCGGTGCTGCCGCGGGGCCGGCTCGGCATATTCTCGCCGCTCGCCGAACAGACCGCGCTGATCGACAAGAAGTGGCGGCGCGACGGCGTCGAAGTGATCGGCGTCACGCTGCAGCCCGGCTCGGACGATGCCGCGGTCGACCATGCTGCGCGGGCGATGGCGAAGCAGCACCCCGACCTAGTGGTGATGGACTGCATGAGCTACTCGAGCGCCAACAAGGCGCGGGTGCGACGGTCCTATTCAGGCCCGGTGATCCTCGCCGTCGCCGCCGCCGCGCGCGTCGTCGAGGAGCTGGTGTCGTGAACGCGCCTTCGTTGCAGACGATCAGCCTCGACGACATCGAGGCGCTCGCGGTCGGCGCCTGGATCCTCGGCACCGGCGGCGGTGGCAGCCCGTATCTTGGCCTGCTCAACCTGCGCAGGCTTTATGGCGCGGGCCACCGCGTGCAACTGATGTCGCCGCTCGATCTTGCCGACGACGACTGGGTCGCCGTGGTCTCCAACATGGGCGCCCCGCTGGTCGGCCAAGAGCGGCTGGCCGACAGCCGCAGCATCGCGCGCGCGGTACGCATGCAGGAGGAGATCAACAACATCACCTTCCGCGCCGTGATGTCGGTCGAGATCGGCGGCGGCAACGGCGTGCAGGCGCTGATGGCGGCGGCCCATCTCGGCATTCCCGTGGTCGACGCGGACTGCATGGGTCGCGCGTTTCCCGAAGCGCAGATGACGTCGGTCGCCATCGGCGGCCTGCGTCCCTATCCCTGCACGCTCTACGACCCGCGCGGCATCGAGGCCGTGGTGACGAAGGTGCCGAGCTGGAAGTGGATGGAGCGGGCGAGCCGCAAGATCTGCGTGGAGATGGGCTCGATTGCCTCGACCAGCAAGGCGCCGCGCACCGGCCGCGAGGTCAAGGACTGGGGCATTCACTTCACCACGACGAAAGCGATCCGCATCGGCCGCGCGGTCGAGGCCGCCAGCCACCGGCACGACGATCCGATTGCGGCGCTGCTTGCGAGCGAAGGCGGCAAGAGACTGTTCACCGGCAAGATCGTCGATGTCGCACGCCGCACCACGGAGGGATTTTTGCGCGGCGGTGCCGTTGTGGAAGGCAGCGATGCCGATCGCGGCCACCGGCTGAGGCTCTCGTTCCAGAACGAATGGATCGTCGCCTGGCGTGACAAGCAGCCGATCGCGATGTCGCCGGACTTGATCTGTGTGCTCGACAGCGTCAACGGCCACGGCATCGGCACCGAGACCGTGCGGTACGGCCAGCGCGTCACCGTCGTCGCACTGCCGGCGCCCGAGGTGCTGACGAGTCCGCGCGGCCTCGAATTCGTGGGTCCCCGCGCCTTCGGCTACGACCTCGACTTTCGTTCCCTTTTCTCTCCGGCTGAAGCAGGAGCCTGATTTCATGCAGCGTATCGGCATCGACGTGGGTGGCACCAACACCGACGCCGTCCTGATCTCCGACGAAAAGGTCGTTTACGCGGTCAAGCGCCCGACCACGGCGGACGTGACCTCCGGCATTCTCGAGGCGCTCAGGGCGCTCCGCGCCAGCTCAGTTGCGTCCACCCCGGTCGAGGCCGTCGTGATCGGCACCACGCATTTCATCAACGCGGTGGTGCAGCGCCGCCATTTGCAGAAGGTCGCCGCGATCCGCATCGGCATGCCGGCCAGCGCCTCGCTGCCGCCATTCTGCGACTGGCCGTCGGACCTGGCCAGCCTCGTCAACGGCTGTGTGTTCATGCTGGAAGGCGGCCACGACTATGACGGCCGCCCGTTCATGCCGCTCGATATCGTCGGCCTGAAAGCCGCGGCGCGTAAGATCAGGGACAAGGGCCTGCGCTCGGCCGCGATCTCCGCAAGCTTTTCGCCGCTCGATCCGAGCCATGAAACGGCCGCGCTCGACATCCTGGCCGAGCTCTGCCCTGACGTCACCGTGACGCTCTCCCACGAGCTCGGCCGCATCGGCCTACTCGAGCGCGAGAACGCCGCGCTCTTGAACGCCGCGCTCAACGATCTTGCCACCACCACCGTGGCCGCCTTCCGTAAGGCGATTGCCGACAGCGGCATCGATGCCCCGCTGTTCCTGACCCAGAACGATGGCACCGTCATGCAGGCCGAGATCGCCACCGCCTTCCCTGTGATGAGCTTCGCCTCCGGGGCCACCAATTCGATGCGCGGCGCCGCGCATCTCTCCGGTCTCGATGATGCGATGGTGGTCGATGTCGGCGGCACCACCAGCGATATCGGCCAGCTCCGCCACGGTTTCCCCCGCGAAGCCAACACAGTGGTCGAGGTCGGCGGCGTGCGCACGCTGTTCCGCATGCCGGACCTGCTGTCGATCGGGCTTGGCGGCGGCAGCCATGTCGCGACGGATCCAATGCGCGTCGGCCCGCTGAGCGTCGGCCACCGCTTGACGTCGGACGCCCTGGTGTTCGGCGGCACGCAGCTGACCGCGACCGACATCGCGGTGGCCGCGGGCCTCGTCGACATCGGCGACCGCGCACGCGTCGCCAGACTTCCGAAGCGTCTGATCGACGCTGCGCTGTCCGACGCGCAGCGCAAGCTCGAAGAGGACATCGACCGCATGAAGACCGAGGCTGGCGATGTCCCGCTGCTGGCGGTCGGCGGCGGCGCCTTCCTGGTGCCTGATCGCCTGCCCGGCATCTCAGGGATCGTGCGCGTGCCGCATGGCGACTGTGCCAATGCGGTGGGCGCCGCGATCGCGCAGGTCTCAGGCGAAGCTGACCAGGTGTTCCGGGAGCTTTCGCGCGAGGAAGCGATCGCCGCGGCTCGCGGCATCGCCGAGGATCGTGCCGTCGAGGCCGGCGCCGAGCGCAAAACCCTCAAGACGGTCGATGTCGAAGACATGCCGATCGCCTATCTGCCGGGAAACGCCTTGCGGGTTCGCGTCCGCGTCGCCGGCGCGCTGGCCAAGCCGGACGTGCCCGCGGCGGCATAGTCACCGGACGATGCCGTTGCCTTTTCTACTTGCGCCTTGATGATGCAGGTTGCCATGAATCACGCGATTGGGATTTCAAGACCACCCCCAATCGGACTACCCGTCCAGCTTCCTCATGAGGGAACGACAATGTCGGACACAATCGATCAGGGTCGCCGCCGCTTCCTGGGAACCGCCGCGGTGACGCTCGCCGCGGCCCAATTCGGCCTCGGCGGCTCCGCCGACGCACAACTGAACAAACCGAAGCCCGCCATCAGCGCGATCAACCCGGGGACCAACACGTCCTTCGCCGCGTTGAAGCAGATCGACGCCGGGCTGCTCAACGTCGGCTATGCCGAGGCCGGTCCCGCCGATGGCGAGCCGGTCCTGCTGCTGCATGGCTGGCCCTACGACATCCACAGCTTCGTCGACGTCGCGCCCATGCTGGCTTCGGCCGGCTATCGCGTCATCGTGCCCTATGTCCGCGGTTACGGCACGACGCGCTTCCTCTTCGACGCAACGATGCGCAATGGCCAGCCGTCGGCCGTTGCCGCCGACACGATCGCGCTGATGGATGCGCTCAAGATCGACAAGGCGACCTTGGCCGGTTTCGACTGGGGCGGGCGGACTGCCGACATCATCGCAGCGCTCTGGCCTGAACGCTGCAAGGCACTGGTGTCGGTCTCGGGCTACCTGATCGGCGGCCAGGAGGCTGGCAAGATGCCGCTGCCGCCGAAGGCCGAGCTGCAGTGGTGGTACCAGTTCTATTTCGCCACCGAGCGCGGCCGCGCCGGCTACGAGAAATATCGCCGTGATTTCTCGAAACTGATCTGGCAGCTCGCGTCGCCAAAATGGAATTTCGACGACGCCACCTTCGACCGCAGCGCACAGGCCTTCGACAATCCGGACCATGTCGCGGTCGTGGTCCACAATTACCGCTGGCGGCTTGGCTTGGCCGAGGGCGAGGCGCGCTACGACGAGTTCGAAAAGCGCCTGGCCCAGGGCCCGCTCATCACGGTACCGACGATCACGATGGAGGGTGACTCCAATGGCGCGCCGCATCCGGAGCCTGCCGCCTACGCAAAAATGTTCTCGGGCAAATATTCGCACCGGACCATCACGGGCGGCATCGGCCACAACCTGCCCCAGGAAGCTCCGCAAGCTTTCGCCGAAGCGGTCGTCGACGTCACGGCCGAGGCCTGAGAGGCGTCTTGACGATCTGCGGGCTGTCGAAGCGCGGTCCGCAGGCCGCTTCAGATCACGGGAGTAAGGCCATGCGAAAATCCTTCGTTCTCGCTGCGCTGCTGGTGATCGTGCTTCTCGCGCTGCTGCAGTTTGGCCCATCGATCCTGTACGGCGGATGATTGGCCCCAATCATCGCGAGCGGTCGAGGCGCTCGCGATAGGCCTCGACGCCCTGCACCAGGCTCCGGCCCGGCAGCCACGCGCCGGTCTCATCCATGACGCCGGCTTCCAGCATCGCGGCGGCACAGGGCCAATGCAGATCCACCCACGCCGATATTCTTGCCTCGGCCATGCCCTCGCGCCGGCAGATGCGGGCGGCCATCTCTCTCGCCAGCGGCTCGATGTTCGAAAAGCTCATCAGGGTCCACATGCCCGGGGAAAGCGATTGAGCTAGCTTTCGCGCGGGTCGATTTCAAGGCAGGCTCGCGCGTATCAGATCGGACGATCGTCAGGGCGACCCGACTCGTCGTTCCGGGGCAGCCGCAGCGGGCCGGCCCTCGGCCGGCTTGCGAGGCTGAGCCGGGAACCGATACCCCCTGGCGATTATGTTCGCACGAGATCGTCGACGCGCAGAGCGTTCAATCGCTGTCGCTGCAATCATCGTCGCGGTGACCGCGGCCGCAGGCGCCGCGCTCATGGGCTTCCTCATCCCGGCCAAGGCCGGTGCCCGGCGTGAACGACACGCCGCGCAGCGCCTCGCCTGACTTCGCGCTGCGCAGTGTGACGAAGCTCCCGCCGGGCGGCAGCGCAGTCGCGGACAGCGTGTCGGTGATGACCACGAGCTTGTTCGGATCGGCGCCCTGGTCGCCACTGCCGCTCACCGTCGAGGTGATCGCCCAAATCGTCACGGTGCCATCGCGATTGACACGGCCGGCGATGTTGCGCAGGCCGTCGGTCGCGGGCGACCATGGCTTGCCGGTCGCGACGTTGTTGCCGGAGGGATAGCCCGGCACGGTGTAGGGCACACCGAGGTCAAGTCCCGCCTGCAGGGTGTAGACCTGCTTCCAGGCGCCGGCCGCGCTGTCAAACACCCACTTCTGCAATCCGGCCGTGGTCTGCGCCTTTGCAGCGGAATAGGTGTTCGAAGCCGGGTCGAACGTCGCGGTGCCGTTGCCCTCGTCGGCGACATAGAGCGTGTTCGCGTCGGCGAACCAGATGCCGAACGGGAAGGCGGTCGCGCTCTTGAGCGCGGTCGGAAAACCGCTCAGCACGCACATGTTGTAGGGCGTGACGCCCTGCGTCGCCAGCTTGGAGCCATCGAAAAAGATCTGCATCGTCGGCAGCGACGCCGACGGATCCGGCACGCCGACGCCGTTCGGGCACGCCTTCGGATTGCCGTTGGCGGCGTTGCCGGTGGTGTCGACGAAATACACCGTGTTGACCCCATTGCCGCCGCTGCCCTTGGTCGTGTAGATCACGTTGCCGAACACGGTGAGGCCGCGGAAATTGGTGTCCTTGCCGACCTTGTCGGCCTTCTGGCCGAGCTCGGTGATGTTGAAGCTGCCGAGCGGGAACGGCCCGCCCGGATCCGGCTGCCGGGCGAGCGGCGCGTCGGCCTCCGTCGCAATCTGCATGCCGGCGCCGGTGATGACCCCGGCGGGCTGCGGGTTGCCGCCATTGCCGGCATTGCCTGAGGTGTAGAACACACCGGCTCCGTGCCGATCGTTGAAGATCGCGGCGCGGCCGTTGTTGCCGCTATAGGCATTCATCTTGGTGAAGTGGAAGTGGCCGTTCTCGTCGACTTCGGCGACCAGGCGGTAATAGGCATTGGGCACCGGATTGGTCGGATCGATGACATCGGGCGTGTTGGAATTCGACACGTCGATGGCGCCGATCGGAGCGAGATAGCCCATGAACGTCACGGTGCGGTGATCGAGCGACAGATTGAGCGCGAGCTCGGATTTCGACGAGAAGCTGGTGACCATCTGGTCCTTGCTTTGTGAAATGCCGCGCTGCGTGCTGTTCGGCACCTCGAGCGACTGCAGCTGCCTGCCGTCGAGCCGCAGCTCGTCCAGCAGGATTCTTGCGGTCAGTCCGAACGAGCCGTCGACACCGTCATTGTTGAACACGGTCGGATAGGTGCCGTCGGCGATGGCTGTCACGCAGTTCGGCGACACGCAGTTCGGCGGCAGCTGGGTGACGCCGGGCGTGATGGTGTCGGCGTCGTTGACGAACACGGCGCGGCTGAGCAGCAGATGGCCCGGCCGAAAATGCACGTCGTCGTCATCGGCGTGCGCAAAACTGCTTGCGAGCGCGGTGGAGAGCAGCGTGAGCGCAACAACGGACTTGGACAGCGGACGCCCGGCAAACAGGCGCGATCCTTCGGCAATCATTTGCTAGTCTCCCAATGTAAGTTTTTTAAAAGGCGATGGAACCGCCCACCACGTCAACGATCGGCACGCGCAAAATCTGCGGGCGAACTGTTACAGGCGTGCGAACGAGATGCGACGACGGTGGATAGCTCTGCGCGCAATAGAGCCTACCGCGCGACGAGAGGTAAATTCCTCCGTCCGTTCCAACCTCACTGATTGCCATATGATGCACGACGGGGATGGTCATGACACCATCATCCGGGTTTCACATCGCCGTCGCGTTCGCAGCGCTATTGAGGAGCCCCATTCCTTCATGGAGGCTTCACAATGAACAGATTCGGGAAGCTCGCAATTGCAGTATTGCTTGGCTCGACCGCGCTCAGCGTGACCGCACGCGCCGATCGGTACGACGACAGTCATCGCGCGATCAAGCATGTGCTCCTGATCAGCGTGGATGGCATGCATGAGGTCGACCTGCAGCGTTACGTCAAGGGCCACCCGACCTCGACGTTCGCCAAGCTCTTGAGGCACGGCGTGCATTACACCAATGCGCACACCTCCCGCCCGTCCGATTCCTTTCCCGGACTGCTGGCGTTCATGACCGGCGCCTCTCCGAAGACGCACGGCGTGTTCTATGACGACACCTATGACCACACGCTGTTTCCTCCCGGAAGCAACTGTCAGGGACAGCCGGGCACCGAAGCCACCTACTTCGAGGCGCTCGATTACGATCTGACCAAGCTCGACGGCGGCGGCCCGGCCGGTTCCGATCATATCAACCCGGCCAACCTGCCGATACGCAAGGTCGGTAGCAGCTGCCAGGTGGTTTTTCCGCACCAGTACCTGAAGAATGATACGGCGACGATCATGGAAGTGATCCATGCCGCCGGCATGCGCACCGCCTGGTCGGACAAGCACCCCGCCTATGAGATCATCAGCGGTCCCTCCGGCAAGGGCCTCGATGAGCTCTACGCGCCGGAGATCAATTCCACGAGCGTGCTCGCGACCGCGCCCCAGCTGATCCCGACGCCTCAGCCGAGTGATGATTGGACCGTGAACCCGGTCTACACGCGGTTCTACGACAATCTGAAGGTCACGGCGGTGCTGAACTGGATCAAGGGCCTTGATCACACGGGGACGACGACGGTTGGCGTGCCCGCGATCTTCGGCATGAACTTCCAGGCCGTCAGCGTCGGAGAGAAGGTCACGGCCGATGGCTATACCGACGCCGTGGGCACACCGAGCGCGCAGCTCGAACTTTCGCTCGACTTCGTCGACAGCTCGCTTGGTCAGATGCTCGCGCAGCTGGACGCCCAGCACCTCACCGAAAACACCTTGGTGGTCGTCGGAGCGAAGCATGGCCAGTCGCCGATCGACGTCAGCCAGCTGCACATGCTGAAGGGGAGCACTAATCCGAGGCTGCTGCCCGGCCAAGCCGACGTCGTCGACCCGGTCGACCTCTTGAGCGCCGGCGGCATCACCGTGGCGCAGGAGACGGCCGACGACGTTTCGCTGATCTGGCTGGCGGATCAGAGCCAGGCCAAGAAGGCCGGCACCATCCTCGAGAACGACAAGGCGCTCCTGAACCAGGCTCGGATCGAGAAGATCTATGCTGGCGACAAGTTGGAAGACACGTTCGGCGACCCGGCGGCGGGCCGCACACCCGACATCATCATCCAGCCGCTCCATGGCACGATCTACAGCAAGAGCGCGGCGAAGGTCGCCGAGCACGGCGGTTTCACGGACGACGACACTCACGTCCTGCTGGTCGTCGCCAGGGCGGGCTTGGAAGGCGCCGTGGTTGACGACCACGTCGAGAACAAGCAGGTCGCGCCGACGATCCTGCGCGCGCTCGGCCTTGACGCCGACAAGCTCAATGGCGCCCGTGCCGAGCACACCGTCGCACTGCCGGGTTTCGACCGCTGAGTCGGCCCCCTGGACCAAGACATTGACGGCGCCCGACATTCGGGCGCCGTTTTCTTGCGCCATTAGGCAGGCAGGTGCACGAGCCGGCGATAGAGGTCGGCGTATTGCTTCGCAGGCCCCCGCCACGAGACGTCCGTCGACATGCCGTTGAGCTGCAGCCGCCGCCAGGCCGCCTTGTCGTGAAATATCGTGGACATCCTGCGCAACGTATGAGCGAGACGATCCGGCGTCACCGGCGCAAACTTCAGGCCAGTGGCTGCGCCGTCGGCCGCGTCATCGATGTCGACCACCGTATCCTCGAGGCCGCCGACACGCGAGACGACCGGAACCGCGCCATAGCGCAAGGCGCAGAGCTGCGTCAGGCCGCAGGGTTCGAATCGCGAGGGCACCACGAGCGCGTCCGCGCCGGCCTGGATCAGGTGCGCCAGGGATTCATCATACCCGATGAAGACGCCGATCCGCTCAGGATCGGCGTTCGCCGCGGCGGAAAAGCGCTCCTGCAGGTCGGCGTCGCCACTGCCGAGCAGTGCGAGCTGCATACCTTCGTCCAGCAGGGTCGGCAACTCTTCGAGCAGGAGGTCGAGCCCCTTCTGCCAAGACAGGCGGCTGATGACACCGACCAGGCATGCATCGGGAAATGGCTCCAGGCCGAGCCGCCGCTGCAGGGCGGCCTTGTTGGCGGGCCGTGCGGCCAGATCACGCGCATTGAACCGGCCCGGTATGTGCGGGTCGGTCGCAGGATTCCAGACCCTGATGTCGATGCCGTTCAGGATGCCGCTGAGCGCGCCTGCTCGTTCGCGCAACAGGCCGGCAAGGCCCATGCCGCCCTCTTCGTCCAGAATCTCCTTCGCGTAGGTCGGCGAGACGGTGGTGATGTGATCGGCAAGCTGCAGGCCGGCCTTCATGAAACTGACCTGCCCGTAATACTCGACACCATGCAGCGCGAAGGATTCCCACGGCAGGCCGATCCTGCCCAGCAAGTCCTGCGGAAACCGGCCCAGATAGGCGAGGTTGTGCACCGTCATCATGGTGCCGGGCCGCGGCCGGCCGCTGTAGTGCAGATAGGCGGGTGCAAGCCCCGCCTGCCAATCATGCGCGTGCACAACATCGGGCACGAAGGCCGGGACGGTGCCGAGCCCGATGTCGGCCGCGATGCGCCCCAGCGCCGCAAAGCGCACGCCGTTATCGGGCCAGTCCACGCCTTCGGGCGTGAGATACGGATTGCCCGCGCGGGCATACAAATGCGGCGCATCGAGCACGAACAGCTCCAGCTCACCAACAGCGCCAAACAGCAGCCTGCCCGCGCCGCCAAAGAAATCCGGCCATTGCAGCACCACCTCGGCGGTCCCGATCACGTTCGTCACATCAGGATATCCGGGCACCAGGGTGCGGACCTCGACACCTTCCGCCTTCAGGGCGAGCGGCAGCGCGCCCGCGACGTCGGCAAGCCCGCCGGTCTTGATCACCGGATAGACTTCGGAGGCAACCGACAGGACGCGAACGCTCATGCGTTCAACCCGTCGATCATCGGCTGCGTGATCAGGCAGAGGCCTTGCGACGTGGTCCGGAACCGCTTGGCATCTAGCTCGGGATCTTCGCCGACCACCAGCCCTTCCGGAATCTGCACGCCGCGGTCGATCACGACATTGCTCAGCCGCGCATGCCGGCCAACGTCGACATAGGGCAGGATGACCGCGTTCTCGACCCTCGCATGCGAATGCAGATGCACGCCGGTGAACAGCAGCGAGCGCCGCAACGCCGCGCCGGAGACGATGCAGCCGCCGGACACCAGGGAGGTCACCGCCTCGCCGCGCCGCCCCTCTTCATCGTGAACGAATTTCGCGGGCGGCGTGATCTCGGCGTGGGTCCAGATCGGCCATGACCGGTCATACAGGTCGAGCTCGGGAATGACGTCGGTGAGATCGATGTTGGCCGACCAGTAGGCGTCGACCGTGCCGACGTCGCGCCAGTAGCTGCGCGGATCGTCACCGGAACGGACGCAGGACCGGCTGAACTGATGGGCCACCGCCGTACCGTTCTTGACGAGATAGGGGATGATGTCCTTGCCGAAATCATGGCTGGAATTCGGATCGTGCGCATCGCGCCGCAATTCGTCGAACAGGAATTTCGCATCGAAGATATAGATGCCCATGCTGGCCAGCGATTTGTCCGGCTTGCCGGGCATCGCCGGCGGATCGGCCGGCTTCTCGAGGAAGGAGCGGATATTGTCGTTGTCGTCGACGTCGATGATCCCGAAGCCGCTGGATTCGGCGCGCGGCATTTCGAGACAGCCGATGGTGACGTCGGCGCCGCGGTCGACATGCTGCTGCAGCATCAGCTCATAGTCCATCTTGTAGATATGGTCTCCGGCGAGCAGCACGATGTAGCGGCTGGCGTGAGACTCGATGATGTCGATATTCTGGTACACGGCATCCGCCGTGCCGAGATACCACATGGTTTCCGAGACGCGCTGGCTGGCGGGCAGAATGTCAAAACTTTCGTTGCGCTCGGGGCGGAAGAAATTCCAGCCCATCTGCAGGTGACGGATCAGGCTGTGGGCCTTGTACTGGGTGGCGACCGCAATGCGGCGGATACCGGAGTTCAGGGCGTTGGAGAGCGCGAAATCGATGATACGCGACTTGCCGCCGAAATAGACCGCGGGCTTCGCCCGCCGGTCGGTCAGCTCGAGAAGCCTGCTGCCGCGCCCGCCGGCGAGGACGAAGGCAAGGGCATGCCGCGCCAGCGGCTCGTTTACGACGGGTCGCATGTTGTCCTCCCATGGCACACCAACCCGCAACCCGGGTCAGTCGTTCCCAAAGCCTTCAGCCGCAAGTGGAAGGCCGGGTTTACAGGATGGACTTTAACGGCCAGAAGGACCGGCTGAAAAGGGCCAAATGCATCGTCCGACGGCGCCATAGAGGGATCTATCCGAGCTTGCGAAGCAAGCGTCGCGAAGGATGAGGCCCGTTCTCGGCCTCATGGTTCTCCGAGCGATGCGAAGCATCGTCCGGAGACGCCGCGCAAGAGCGCACCTCCTCACCATGAGCTCCCAGCTCCGAAACCGGCGCTGCACACAGGCCATGAACACGATATCCTGGCAGCGGGTTCCGCCGGGAGCAGTGTGGCCGCATGATCCTCTGGTGCACTTGGTTGCCCGGCCATGAGGTTGGTTCCGATCGCGTGCGATTGCACATTTTGGCGAGCATTGCGCTTCCCGTTGGAGAGGTTTGCAATCTCAAAGCGCGGTTGGGCTCTTGGCGGGACTTCGAACCAGAATGGACATAAGGACATAGGGGCTCGAATGAGTGACTTGGCGGTGTTGGATCCGTGTGCAGCCTTTGTTGATGTCGGTAGCGAGAAAATGCATGTGTCGATCGCGGGTGGATCACCCGCGGTGTTCGGCACGGTGACCTCGCAGCTGCATGCGCTACGCGACTATTTGGCCGAACATCAGGTGCGCTCAGTCGCGATGGAAGCGACCGGGGTCTATTGGTTACCGCTTCTATGGGGTTCTGGAAGCTGCGGGCATGGAGGTGGTCATGGTCGATGGTCGCCAAACGCGCAATCTTCCGGGGCGCAAGACCGATATGAAAGACTGCCAGTGGGGCGCCACGCTGCATGCGCATGGCTTGCTGCGGGCGGGCTTTGTTCCCCCGGCCCATATCCGCCGTCTGCAGGACTATCTGCGCCTTCGCGGGGACCACATCGCGGCGGCCGCCGGACATGTCCAGCACATGCAAAAAGCGCTGGAGCGGATGAATATCAAACTGCACGACGTCATCAGCTCGCTGACCGGCGCGAGCGGTCTGGCCGTGATCCGCGCCATCCTCGCCGGTGAACGCGATCCGCAGGTTCTGTTGGGTCTATGCGATATTCGAATCCGCAACGTCAAGGCTGAGCGCGTCGTCGAATCACTGCGTGGCGACTGGGCCGAAGAACATTTGTTCGCCCTCGCGCAAGCCGTTCAAAGCTGGGACCATTATCAAGGCCTCATCGCCGCCTGCGATCGCCAGATCGCGGTCGTCCTTCGCCAGATGCCGGACGCCA
>Ga0210408_10001227_pt1 | contig 27522 bp, 22 predicted proteins | sample IncBWH4MmetaG_FD_155471 | JGI IMG/M metagenome (GOLD analysis project Ga0210408, IMG submission 155471) | Forest soil microbial communities from Barre Woods Harvard Forest LTER site, Petersham, Massachusetts, United States - Inc-BW-H-4-M | ecosystem: Environmental > Terrestrial > Soil >...
AGGAGCGTTACGAGTTCCTGAAATGGGGCCAGAAGGCGTTCTCGAATTTCTCGGTGGTGCCGCCCGGCACCGGCATCTGCCACCAGGTCAATCTCGAATATCTCGCCCAGACCGTGTGGACGAAGAAAGAGAAGATGACGGTCGGCAAGAAGACCGGCACCTTCGAGGTCGCCTATCCGGACTCGCTGGTCGGCACCGACTCGCACACGACCATGGTCAACGGTCTGGCCGTGCTCGGCTGGGGCGTCGGCGGCATCGAGGCGGAAGCCTGCATGCTGGGCCAGCCCTTGTCGATGCTGCTGCCGAGCGTGGTCGGCTTCAAGCTGCAGGGCCAGTTGAAGGAAGGCGTCACCGCCACCGATCTCGTGCTGACCGTGACCCAGATGCTCAGGAAACTCGGCGTGGTCGGCAAATTCGTCGAGTTCTTCGGCCCCGGCCTCGATTTCCTTTCGGTCGCGGACAAGGCGACCATCGGCAACATGGCCCCCGAATATGGCGCGACCTGCGGCTTCTTCCCGGTCGATGCCGCGACCCTCGATTATTTGAAAACCTCCGGCCGCGCGCCGTCGCGGGTGGCGCTGGTGCAGGCCTATGCCAAGGCGCAGGGCCTGTTCCGCGATGCCAAGTCGGAGGATCCGGTGTTCACGGAAACGCTGACGCTCGATCTCGGCGACGTGGTGCCGTCGATGGCCGGGCCGAAGCGGCCTGAGGGCCGCGTCGCACTGCCGTCGGTCGCCGAAGGCTTCGCCGCGGCGATGGCCAGCGAGTACAAGAAGGCCGACGATGCGGCGAAGCGTTACGCCGTCGAGGGCCGCGACTTCGATCTTGGCCATGGCGATGTGGTGATCGCGGCGATCACGTCCTGCACCAACACCTCCAACCCGAGCGTGCTGATCGGCGCCGGGCTGCTCGCGCGCAACGCCGTCGCCAAGGGGCTGAAGGCAAAACCCTGGGTGAAGACCTCGCTGGCGCCGGGCAGCCAGGTGGTCGCCGAATATCTCGCCAATTCCGGGCTGCAGAAGGATCTCGACAAGGTCGGCTTCAACCTGGTCGGCTTCGGCTGCACCACCTGCATCGGCAATTCCGGCCCGCTGCCGGAAGAGATTTCCAAGTCGATCAACGATAACGGCATCGTGGCTGCCGCAGTGCTGTCGGGCAACCGCAATTTCGAGGGCCGCGTCAGCCCGGATGTGCAGGCCAATTATCTCGCCTCGCCGCCGCTCGTGGTGGCCCATGCGCTGGCCGGCTCGGTGACGAGGGATCTCGCCGCCGAGCCGCTCGGCACCGGCAAGGACGGCAAGCCGGTGTACCTGAAGGACATCTGGCCGACGGCCAAGCAGATCAACGCCTACATGAAGAAGTTCGTCACCGCCTCGATCTTCAAGAAGCGCTACGCCGACGTGTTCAAGGGCGACACCAACTGGCGCAAGATCAAGACGGTCGAGAGCGAGACATTCCGCTGGAACATGAGCTCGACCTATGTGCAGAACCCGCCCTATTTCGAGGGCATGAAGAAGGAGCCCGAGCCGATCGTCGACGTGGTCGACGCGCGGATCCTGGCGATGTTCGGCGACAAGATCACGACCGATCACATCTCGCCGGCCGGATCGATCAAGCTGACCTCGCCGGCGGGAAAATTCCTCAGCGAGCACCAGGTGCGGCCGGCCGATTTCAACCAATACGGCACCCGGCGCGGCAATCACGAAATCATGATGCGCGGCACCTTCGCCAACATCCGCATCAAGAATTTCATGCTGAAGGGCGCCGACGGCAACATCCCCGAAGGCGGCATGACAAAGCACTGGCCCGACGGCGAGCAGATGTCGATCTACGACGCTGCGATGAAGTACCAGCAGGAGAACGTTCCGCTGGTGGTGTTCGCCGGCGCCGAATACGGCAACGGCTCGTCGCGCGACTGGGCCGCGAAGGGAACGCGGCTCCTCGGCGTGCGCGCGGTGGTGTGTCAGAGCTTCGAGCGCATCCACCGTTCCAACCTCGTCGGCATGGGCGTGCTGCCGCTGACCTTCGAGGAGGGGACGTCATGGCAGTCGCTCGGGCTGAAGGGCGACGAGACGGTGACGATCCGCGGGCTTCAAGGCGACCTGAAGCCGCGGCAGAAGCTGACCGCGGAGATCGTCTCGGGCGATGGCGCACTGCAGCGCGTCTCGCTGCTGTGCCGGATCGATACGCTCGACGAGCTCGATTACTACAGGAACGGCGGTATCCTGCACTACGTGCTGCGCAAGCTCGCGGCGTGATGTGCCTCACCGCGAAGTGAGTGGCAGGGTGACGGAAGGCGGCCTATGAGAGAGGCCGCCTTCTCATTATTCGATAGCCGCCGCAAGATGTTAGCGACGGCGGTATCCCTTGCGGTCTGCGGTATGACAGCGACGACGTCTTACAGGTGTATCTCGCGGTGGTCGGGCGCGCTGGGTGTTTGCGCCCTTGTCGCCATCATCCGTCCGGCCCATGCCGACCCGCGCGCGGTCATTGAATTGTTCACCTCGCAGGGCTGCTCGTCATGTCCGCCGGCCGACAAGGTGATCGGCGAGCTTGCCAAGGACCCGTCGGTGATCGCCCTGTCGATGCCGATCGACTATTGGGACTATCTCGGTTGGAAGGACACGCTGGCGGACTCGCGCTTCACGGCACGCCAGCGCGCCTATTCGCGCATGCGCGGCGATCGCGAGGTCTATACGCCCCAGGCGGTCGTGAATGGATCGGCGCATGTGATCGGCAGCGACCGCGAGGGCATCGAAAGCGCGATCTTCGATACCGGCAAGGCCAATGGTGTGATGACGGTGCCGGTGACCATGAGCCAGTCGGGTCAGGATCTCACCGTATCCGTCGCGGCCAATGAGAGCCCGGTTGCTTTGCACGGCGAGGTCTGGATCTGCTCGATCTCAAGATCCGTTCCGATCTCGATCGGCCGTGGCGAAAACCAGGGCCGTGAGGTTACCTACTACAACGTGGTTCGCAGCCTGTTGAAGGTCGGCGACTGGAATGGCGGCTCGAAAAGCTGGACCGTGCCGATGGACGAGATCGCCCGCACGGGCGTCGACGGCGCGGTCGCCTATGTCCAGGACGGCAGCCGCGACAAGCCAGGCCCGATGCTGGGCGCGGCCTACACCACGCTGCACTGACATCGTCTGAAAATCCTGAGTCCGAAAATCCTGAGCTTCGAGCGTCGCTTGCGACGGCGGGTCGCGCAACCGCGCGGATCGCGCATGCAAAACGCCGTCTGCAAAAAAGAAAAGGACCAACTCGCGTTGGTCCAGTCAGACTTCCTGCGATAGGCCCGATCCCGACGATCCCGGGGGGCTGGGGGCTGAGGAATCCGGAGCCGAAAGGACCGGGCCAACGCAGTGAGCTTTTGTCGCAAGGCAGCGGGGCAGGCGATGGGCGGAAAAGGGGCGGCATTATGATTCTTACTAACGATCCTGTGACGCTGCGGGCGTGCTTAATCAAACCTTTCACGTCGCAGGACGGGGCTGCGATTCCGAAAAGCTTACGGATTTCAAAGCGCTCGCAGGTCCACGACCTGGGACGAGGCGCTTGTCGCATGGCCGCGGGCGCGCCGCGGATCGGCCAATCGGCCAGTAACATGCAGCAACATCCGCTCCAGCGGAGGCCCGACATAGGGCCGGCAGGGGCTGGGTGATTCGCCGCTCCAGCCTGCGGGTTTGTTTGCATGCCGCCCCTTGCGACACCGGCCCATTGGCGCGATCATGTCAAGCGGATGACAGGAGACGCGCCATGGATATGATGTCGGAGGATACCGACCCGAGCGAGAATCGCGCAGCGGCGCGTGTTGCCGCTGCGAGCCCGCTGCCGAACCGGGTGACATTCAATCGTTTCGAACTCAATCGCATCTTGAATCTTTATGGCCGCATGGTCGCCAACGGCGAATGGCGCGACTATTCGATCGATTTCCTGCGTGAGCGCGCTGTCTTTTCGGTGTTTCGCCGCGCCTCCGAAGTGCCGCTCTACCGGATCGAGAAGGATCCGCGGCTGGCGCGCAGGCAAGGCATGTACAGCGTGATCTCGGCGACCGGGCTGATTCTCCGGCGCGGTCACGAGCTTGACCGCGTGCTGCTCGCGATCGACCGCAAGCTGGCGGTGGTGTAGAGGGGCCGCATACGGGTGGGCAAAGGCGCGCGCTTGCGCCGTGCCCACCATGCTTCTCCGAACGGAGAAGTTGAAGGTGGGCACGATTTGCGCCTTCGCTCTTCGGGCTATGGCGGACAGGTCGCTTTGCTCACCCTACACTTGGGCCGCCGGCAACGTCGTCGCGCCTTGCCCGAGCGCAAGCTGCATCATCACGGTGTCGAGCCAGCGGTTGAACTTGAAGCCGACATTGGGATGGGTCCCGATCATCTGAAAGCCGGCCCTGGTGTGGACGCCGATCGATCCGGCATTGGCGGAATCGCCAATCACCGCGATCATCTGGCGGTGGCCGCGCGCCTCGCTTTCGGTGATCAATCGCTGCAGCAATTGAAATCCGATGCCGCGCCGATGGATCGCAGGCTCCAGATAGATCGAGTTTTCCACCGTGAAGCGATAGGCCGGCCGCGGCCGGTAGGCACCGGCATAGGCGTAGCCGACGACGCGATCGTCAAGGAGTGCGACGAAATAGGGAAAGCCGCCGTCCATCAGCACGCGATAGCGACGCGTCATCTCGTTGAGATCGGGCGGGTCGAGCTCGAACGTCGCCGTGCCGTGGCGCACGGCGTGCTCATAGATGGCGGTGATGGCGGGTAGGTCGGCTTCCTGAACGGGCCGGATAGCAAGTGCGGACATAGGCGGGAGGATAACAGCCGCGCGCCGCGGATCAACTCGCTTCAGCCCCGCCAGCCGCAATTGATGGCGGAGCCAACAAAAAAAGCCCCGGCCTTAAAGCCGGGGCTTCGATGTGTCACCCGCCGGTCCGATCAGTCGCGCTGACCAAGGAGCTGCAACAGCAGCGTGAACAGGTTGATGAAGTTCAGGTAGAGCGACAGTGCGCCGGTGATCGCGGCACGCTCCGCGACATCGCCGCCCGCCGAGGCGTAGCCGTAGATGTACTCGTTCTTCAGCCGCTGGGTATCGTAGGCGGTGAGACCGGCGAACACCAGCACGCCGATCACCGACACCGCGAACTGCAGCGCGGAGCTGGCCAGGAACAGGTTGACCAGGCTCGCGATGACGATGCCGATCAGGCCCATGAACAGGAACGATCCGAGCCCGCTCATGTCGCGGCGCGTGGTGTAGCCGTACAGGCTGAGCGCGCCGAAGGTCGCCGCGGTAATGAAGAACACCCGCACGATCGAGGTGTGCGTGTACACCAGGAAGATCGACGACAGCGAGATGCCCATCAGCGCCGAGAACACCCAGAACAGCATCTGGGCGGTCGAGGGCGCCAGCCGGTTGATCCCGGCCGAGATCACGAACACCATGGCGAGCGGCGCCAGCATGAACAGCCATTTCAGCGGACTGAAATACATGGCGTAGCCGAACGAGGTCAGCGAGATATCGCGGAAGTGATATGCAGTCGCCGACGGATCGGTCGTCACCGCCGCCATGTAGACGCCGAGCGCGGCCAAGCCGGTGATGGCCAGGCCGATGCTCATGTAGTTGTAGATGCGCAGCATGTAGGCGCGCAGACCGGCATCGACGGCCGCGGCGTCAGCGCGCCCGGCGACCCGGCCGAAAGGTGAAGCGTAATTGCGGTCTAGGTCCGACATGGTCGAATTCCCATTTGTTGCCCGGCGCCGCACGGACCGCGTCGCCGGTAAGAAACCTATCTCAGATGGCCCGGTCTGCTGACATTAATTTTGCGTCATCAGGCCGGCCTCCGTCCCACTATATCTGGGAAAGTACCACATTCGCCGCAACCGTCCATGCGCGGCTGAATGTCGCTCCGCGTGCGGTTTTCCAATCCTTACAGCAGCCTTACAGCGCCTGCGCGGCGGAGCCGCAGCCGCTCAATTTGTCACAAATTGCGCAGGACGGAGGCCGGCTTCTGGTTCAGCGCCAGCAGCGTCCCGGCAAGCCCAAGGCCGATCGTGACCACCAGGGCCGCTATCACGACGGCGGTGGCGCTGCCGACCTGCCAGGCGAAGCTCAACGTCATCAGCCGGGTCACGATCAGCCACGCCGCGACGGAACCCGCGATGACCCCGAATACGGCGGTTGCAAAGCCGATCATCAGATATTCCAGGGCGTAGGCGCCCAGCAGCCGCAGACGGGTGGCGCCGAGCGTCTTCAGGATGACTGCGTCATAGACCCGGTGGCGATGCCCGGCGGCCAGCGCCCCGCCCAGGACCAGGATGGCCGAGATCAGCGTCACCGCGCTGGCGCCGCGGATCGCCAGCGTCAGGTTGGTGATGACCGAGCCGATCGTCTCCATCACCTCGCGCACCCGCACGCTGGTCACCATCGGAAAGTGATCTGCGACCTGCTTGATGATCCGGGCGTCGCCCGCCGCGCCCGGATGGGCCTCCGTCAGGGTTGCGATATGGGTGTGCGGCGCGCCCTTGAAGGCGTTGGGCGAGAACACCAGGACGAAGTTGATGCCGAGCCCCTGCCAGTCGATGGTGCGCGTGTTGCCGATCCTGGCCGAGATGTCGCGGCCGAGCACGTTGACCACGATCTCGTCGCCGAGCTTCAGGTTGAGCCCGTCTGCGATCTTCTTTTCGATCGAGACCAGGGGGGGACCCGCATAGTCGGTGCCCCACCATTCGCCCTCGACAATCTTGGAGCCCTTGGGGATTTCGCCGGTGTAGGTCAGGCCGCGGTCGCTCTGCAGCACCCATTCGGCGTCGGTCGTGGCTTTGAGCTCCTCGGCCTTGACGCCACGGGCGGCGACGATGCGCCCACGCAGCATCGGCACGTCTTCGATGGTCGATTGCGGCACCGCCTGCGCCAGAAAGTCGCGGAAATGTTCGGCCTCGTTGGCGGGGATGTCGATGAAGTAGAACGAGGGCGCGCGCTCCGGCAGCGCCGCCAAGAATTGCTGGCGCAGGTTGCCGTCGATCTGGGTGATGGTCACGAGCACCGCGAGACCGAGGCCAAGCGACAGCACGACCGATGGGGTCAGCGCGCCGACCCGATGGATATTGGCGATCGCAAGCCGCAGCATCGTGAGGCGGGTGCGCGGCAGGCGGCGCGCGAGCGCCATCAGCATCGCGGCGATGCCGCGCAACAGCGCGAACACCACGACCGAAGAGGCCACGAAGACGGTGGCGACGCGCTTGTCGAAGGCAAGAAGGATCACGATCGCGATGAGAAGGCCGACGACCCCGGCCATCAGCGCAAGATAGCGCCAGCGCGGCCGGTGCCATTCGGCGATCACGGCCTCGCGAAACAGCGCCGCCACCGGCACGTCATGGACGCGGCCGAGCGGCCACAGCCCAAAAGCGAGCGCGGTCAGCAATCCATAGATCAGTGACAGCGAGAGTTCGCCGGCATGCAGCGATGGCGTGATCGGCAGCGGCAGCAACTTGCCGAATAGGCCTACGATGATGAAGGGAAGCGCGGCGCCCGCGGCCATTCCGATCACCGCACCGACGCCGGCGAGCACCACGACCTGGGTCAGATAGATCCGGAACACGTCGCCGGAGGTGGCGCCCAGCGCCTTGAACGCCGCGATCACCTCGACCCGGCGGTCGATATGGCTCTTCACCGCATTGGCAACGCCGACCCCGCCGACCAGCAGCGCGGCAAGGCCGACCAGGCTCAGGAACTGGGTAAAGCGGCTGATGGTGCGCTCGAGCTGTGGCGAGGCATTGGCCCGGCTGCGTACCTCCCAGCCGGCCTCGGGCAACGCGGTGCGCGAATCGTCGATCAGTGCATTGGCCGCGCGGTCGCTCGCCGCGTCGTCCGGGAGTTTCACGCGATAGTTCCAGCGCACGAGGCTGCCGGGTTGCACCAGAGCGGTGGCCTGCAGCGCCTCGTCGCTGATCAGGAAGCGCGGGCCAAAACCGATGCCGCCGGCCAGCTTGTCGGGCTCCGCCTCGACCGCGCTGCGGATCTCGAACGTCGCCGCACCAATCGTAACGCGATCGCCGATCTTGAGGTCGAGCCGCGCCAGCAGAGTGGGATCGGCGGCCGCGCCGAACGCGCCATCGCGCTTTGCGAGCAGGTCGCTGATCGCCAGGCGGGGATTCAGCGTCAGTTCGCCGAGCATCGGGTAGGCGCCATCGACCGCCTTCATCTCGACCAGCGCGAGCCGGCCATCGGCCGCACGTGCCATGGCGCGCAAGGTCGCCGCGGCCGAGACCTGCCCGCGCGAGCGCAGGAAGGCGAGTTCGGCGGGTTTGGCTTCGCGCTGGAACAGCACGAAGGACACGTCGCCGCCGAGCAGGGTGCGCCCTTCATGGGCGAGCCCGTCGCTGAGGCTGGCTGCGACCGAGCCGACGCCGGCAATCGCCATCACGCCGAGCGCGATGCAAGCGATGAAGACGTAGAATCCGCGCAGGCCCCCGCGCAGTTCGCGCATGGCGTAGCGCAGCGGCAGCACGCCGGTGTGGCGGCGATGTGCCGCAGCGGCCGGACTTTCCACAGCGAGCGTCATGGCCTGGCCACGCGATCCGCTGATGCGCCGTCGATCCGGCCGGAGCGCAGCCGGATCACGCGGTCGCAGCGCTGCGCCAGCTGGGTGTCATGAGTGACCAGCACCAGCGTCATGCCGCGTTCGGCATGCTTGGTGAACAAAAGGTCGACGATCTGTTTGCCCGTCGTCTCATCGAGATTGCCGGTCGGCTCGTCGGCCACCAGGATGGCCGGATCGGGGGCGAGCGCGCGCGCCAGCGCGACACGCTGCTGCTCGCCGCCGGAGAGCTGCGTTGGATAATGGTGCAGCCGCTCACCGAGGCCGACAGAGGCCAATTCCTGCGCGGCGCGCCGCGCGGCATCGCCATCGCCGGCGAGCTCCAGCGGCACCGCGACATTCTCAAGCGCCGTCATGGTCGGAATCAAGTGAAACGACTGGAACACGATGCCGACCTGCCGGCCGCGGAAGCGCGCCAGGGCGTCCTCGTCCAGGGCATTGAAAGGCGTGCCGTTGACCACCACCTCTCCCCCGTCGGGACGTTCCAGCCCCGCCATCACCATGAGAAGCGTGGACTTGCCGGAGCCCGAGGGGCCGATCAGCCCGATCGCTTCGCCCTCGGCCACGCGCAGGCTGATATCCTTGAGGATATGCACGCGCGCGGCACCGGTGCCGAGCGAGAGATTGACATTCGAGATGGAGATGGTGTCCGGCGCAAGGCCGTTCACTCGCGAGGGTTCGATGAGACTGTCCATGGCTCGGTCATATGGGACTTCGGTGCGCCCGGTCGAGGGGCGGATGCGATTGGCTGTGCACATGCTCGTGTTGACGTTCGGCCTGATGACAGCCGGTATCGGATTGACCCGACCGCAGGCGGCAAACGCGGCGAAACCGGTCAGACTGGTGGTGCTGGGCGATTCCTTGAGCGCGGGCCTGGGCCTTCCCGAAGCTGCCGCTTTTCCGGCGCGGCTGCAAAAGGCGCTGCGTGACAAGGGGATCGACATCGACATCAGCAATGCGGGGGTATCCGGAGATACCGCGTCCGGCGGGCGCGACCGGCTGGACTGGTCGGTGCCGCAGGGAACCGACGCCGTGATCGTCGAACTCGGCGCCAATGACGCGCTGCGCGGCCTCGATCCGGCGGTGACGCGAGCGGCGCTGACGGACATCGTCAAGGGGCTGAAGACGCGTGGCATTGCGGTCATGCTGTGCGGCATGGTGGCGCCGCCGAATTACGGCAGCGATTACGCGGCGCGATTCAACTCGATCTATCCGGATCTCGCGAAGGAATTCGGTGTGCCGCTCTATCCGTTCTTTCTCGCAGGCGTTGCAGCGGATCACCGGCTCAACCAGGCCGACGGGATCCATCCAACGGCGGAAGGCGTCGACATCATCGTGAGCAGCATCCTGCCCAGCGTGGAGACATTTCTTGGCGCCATCCGGGACCAGCGCGCCTCGAAAGGGTAGCCCCAAAGCGACCATGTTCCGGTGGTTTCTGATCCGTTAACGCGACCTATTTCGCAGAGTCACATAACTGCGCTACAAAAAGTCATCGGCGATTCGTCGCCGCGGATAAAGTGTTTCTTTCCCGGAGGGCGTCATTGTTTTTCGGGATCGTGACTTTAGCATCGGGAGTCCTGACGATGCCGCGCTTGTTCACTGGACTGGAAATTCCGGCCGAGGTCGGCCAGACATTGTCCAACTTGCGGGGTGGCCTCCCCGGCGCCCGTTGGATCGACCCGGAGAATTACCACGTCACCCTGCGCTTCATCGGCGATATCGACGGCATGTCCGCCAACGAGATCGCGTCCATGCTGGTGCGGATCAACCGCAAGCCGTTTGAGGTCACCGTGCAGGGGCTGTCGAGCTTTGGCGGCCGCAAGCCGCGCGCTGTGGTCGCCAATATCGCGCCGAGCCGGCCGCTGATCGAGCTGCAGGCCGAGCTCGAGCGGCTGATGCAGCGCATCGGACTTGATCCCGAGGGCCGCAAGTTCACCCCACATGTGACGCTGGCGCGGCTGCATGATGCCTCCAGCCAGGATGTCGCCGATTATCTGTCGGTGCGCGGCTACTTTCCGAGCCGGGTTTTTACGGCATCCCGCTTTGTCCTCTTTTCGGCAAGAGCCTCGACGGGAGGCGGGCCCTACGTGGTCGAAGACGCCTACGCGCTGAGCCCGTAGGTTCCGGTTACCTGGTCCGCGCCCAGGCCGAGACTGCATACCCGCCATCCAAATCACGGCTTGCAATTTTTGTAAGGCTGAGGCGGTAGAGTGGGGCTCATGCTCCATACCCCCTCCGACGCGTTCCGTACCCACTACAAGGCCCTCATCGCCTCCGGCGCCATCGAGGCCGACCCGGCCCAGGCCGAGGTCGCGCAAGCCTTTGCCGGCCTGGATCGGCGTCTCGCGGGCTACAAGCCGGCGCGCAAGCACGGCCTGTTCGGCCGGCTGTTCGCCGACAAGGAGGAACCGCCGCGCGGTCTCTATGTCCATGGCGAGGTCGGCCGCGGCAAGACCATGCTGATGGACCTGTTCTTCCAGCACTCGCCGGTCAGCCACAAGCGCCGCGCGCACTTCCACGAGTTCATGGCCGACGTGCATGAGCGCATCTATGGTTACCGGCAGAGCATCGCGCGCGGCGAGATCGCCGATCACGATGTGATCGCGCTGACCGCCGCGTCGATCTTCGACGAGGCCTGGCTTTTGTGCTTCGACGAATTCCACGTCACCGATATCGCCGACGCGATGATCCTGGGCCGGCTGTTCGCAAGACTGTTCGAGCTCGGCACGGTCGTGGTTGCGACCTCGAATGTCGCGCCCGACGATCTCTACAAGGGCGGGTTGAACCGGGCCCTGTTCCTGCCCTTCATCGCGCAGATCGAAGCGCACATGGACGTGCTGCGGCTCGACGCGCGCACCGATTTCCGGCTGGAAAAGCTGGCCGGCGTCAAGATGTGGCTGGTGCCACCAGACGATGCGGCCGGCACCGCGCTCGATTTAGCCTGGGCCAGGTTGACCGGCGGCGCGCCCTGCCGCCCACGCGATATTTCGATCAAGGGTCGGACCTTGCACGTGCCCTGCTCGGCGCCTGGGGTGGCGCGCTTCTCGTTCGCCGAGCTTTGCGAACAGCCGCTCGCCGCCTCTGACTATCTCCGGCTCGCCCGCGACTACCACACCATCCTCCTCGACCGGATTCCGGTCATGGACTATCCCGAGCGCAACGCGGCCAAGCGGTTCATCACCCTGATCGATACGCTTTATGACAACGCAGTGAAGCTGATGGCCTCGGCCGAGGCCAACCCGGTGTCGCTCTATTTGGCCGGCGAAGGCGTAGAGGCCGACGAATTCAAGCGAACGTCCTCGCGCCTGATTGAGATGAGCTCGGAATCCTATCTGGCGCTGCCCCACGGCCACCAGAAGGATTCGGCCGCCTCCGGCACCAGTACCGGGCTGGTGGAGACCTGAAAGCTCGTCATTCCCGGGCGCTCGCGCTTCGCGAGCGAACCCGGAAACCCGAGGTCGTGGCGCGAGATTCCGCCCGTCACGTCCGCCTCGCCGTGCTTCGCCCAGGCCAGTTGGATGTGCCCCGGAACGACCGCAATGGTTGCCCGACAATTGAGCGTGGCCTGACTTGAACGCCTGCGTCGAAAGCGATAACCAGCACCCAGCTTTCTCCATCCCTCCCCGTTCGGGCTCAAAGGACAGATTTCCATGGCGCGCGACAAGATAGCTTTGATTGGCTCCGGCCAGATCGGCGGAACGCTGGCTCATCTCATCGGCCTGAAGGCGCTCGGCGACGTCGTCATGTTCGACATCGCAGAGGGCGTCCCGCAGGGCAAGGCGCTGGACATCGCGCAGTCCTCGCCGGTCGACGGGTTCGACGCGGCCTATGCCGGCGCCAATACCTACGAGGCGCTGGATAACGCCAAGGTCTGCATCGTCACCGCCGGCGTGCCGCGCAAGCCCGGCATGAGCCGCGACGATCTGCTGTCGATCAATCTGAAGGTGATGGAGCAGGTTGGCGCCGGCATCAAGAAATATGCCCCCGATGCCTTCGTCATCTGCATCACCAACCCGCTGGACGCGATGGTCTGGGCGCTGCAGAAGGCCTCCGGCATGCCGCACAAGAAGGTGGTCGGCATGGCCGGCGTGCTGGACTCCGCGCGCTTCCGCTACTTCCTCGCCGACGAGTTCAACGTCTCGGTCGAGGACGTCACCGCCTTCGTGCTCGGCGGCCATGGCGACACCATGGTGCCGCTGGTGCGCTATTCCACCGTGGCCGGCATTCCGCTGCCGGACCTCGTCAAGATGGGCTGGACCTCGCAGGCCCGCATCGACGAGATCGTCGACCGCACCCGCAATGGCGGCGCCGAGATCGTCAACCTGCTCAAGACCGGTTCGGCCTATTACGCGCCCGCGGCGTCCGCGATCGCGATGGCCGAGAGCTATCTGAGGGACAAGAAGCGCGTGATGCCCTGTGCCGCCTATCTCAACGGCGAATACAGCGTGAAGGACATGTATGTCGGCGTGCCCGTGGTGATCGGCTCGAAGGGTGTCGAGCGGATCGTCGAGATCGAACTCGCGGGCAAGGACCGCGATGCCTTCGACAAATCGGTCGCCGCCGTGCAGGGCCTGGTCGATGCCTGCAGGAAGATCGCGCCCGACCTGCTCGGCCGTTGATATCAAGGGATGGGTCAGGATCGACCGCGGTCGAGTTCCGGCCCTTGCAGTCCATCTGGTATATGGTATGCCAGATAGAAAATTGATCTCATGCCTGGGCAACACTCGGCTCGGGTTCGGGGAGCGTCCTTAAATGAATATCCATGAATACCAGGCCAAGGCGCTGCTCCACGAGTTCGGCGTTCCGATCTCGAAAGGCGTTCCGGTGCTGAAGCCCGAGGACGCGGAAGCTGCCGCGAAGGCGCTGCCGGGTCCAATCTGGGTGGTGAAAAGCCAGATCCATGCCGGCGGCCGAGGCAAGGGCAAGTTCAAAGAGGCCTCCGCCGGCGAAAAGGGCGGCGTGCGGATCGCCAAATCGGTCGGCGAGGTGGCGGACTTCGCCAAGCAGATGCTGGGCGCGACCCTGGTCACGATCCAGACCGGCGCCCATGGCAAGCAGGTCAACCGGCTCTACGTCGAGGAAGGCTCCGACATCGACAAGGAGTTCTATCTCTCGCTCCTGGTCAATCGCGAGACGAGCGAAGTGTCTTTCGTCGTCTCGACCGAAGGCGGCGTCAACATCGAGGACGTCGCCCATTCGACGCCGGAAAAGATCGTCTCGTTCTCGGTCGATCCTGCGACCGGCATCATGGGCCATCACGGCCGCACCGTCGCGAAGGCGCTCAATCTCACAGGCGATCTTGCCAAGCAGGCGGCAAAGCTGACCACTCAGCTCTACAACGCCTTCGTCGCCAAGGACATGGCGATGCTGGAGATCAATCCGCTCGTCGTGACCAGGCAGGGTGATTTGCGCGTGCTCGATGCCAAGGTCGCGTTCGACGACAACGCGCTGTTCCGCCATCCGGACGTCGTCGCGCTGCGCGACGAGACCGAGGAGGACGCCAAGGAAATCGAGGCGTCGAAATACGACCTCAACTACGTGGCGCTGGACGGCAATATCGGCTGCATGGTGAACGGCGCCGGCCTTGCCATGGCGACGATGGACATCATCAAGCTCTACGGCATGGCGCCGGCCAACTTCCTCGATGTCGGCGGCGGCGCCAGTGTCGAAAAGGTGGCCGCCGCGTTCAAGATCATCACCGCCGATCCCAATGTGAAAGGTATCCTGGTCAACATTTTTGGTGGCATCATGAAGTGCGACGTGATCGCCGAGGGTGTCGTGGCCGCGGTGAAGCAGGTCGGCCTGAAGGTGCCGCTGGTGGTGCGGCTCGAAGGCACCAATGTCGAGCAGGGCAAGAACATCATCACGGGATCCGGCCTCAATGTCGTGCCGGCGGACAATCTCGACGACGCCGCGCAGAAGATCGTCAATGCGGTGAAGAAAGGCTGACCGCCATGGCCCAGGACCATCTCGCCACCCCAACGCCGCTTCCGGAGCATAAAAAGCTTGCGGTGTTTGCGGGCGAATGGGCCGGCGAGGAAATGGTCTTTCCGTCGCGCTGGGTGGCCGGAGGACCTGCGACCTCGCATGTGACAGCGCGCATGGACCTGAACGGCTTCTATCTGATCCAGGACACCAAGCAGACCCGGGACGGCAAGGAGAGCTTTGCCACCCACGCGCTGTTCACCTATGACCGCGAAGACCGGCTTTACAAATTATTCTGGCACGACTCGCTTGGCTACTTCCCGCCGTCGCCCGCGTCGGGCAGCTGGGGCGGCAAGGTGCTGACGCTGGTGCGCGGCTCGCTGCGCGGCAATGCGCGCCATGTCTACGAGATCGTCGACGACAACACCTATCAAATGAAGATCCAGTTCTCGCCCGATGCCGAAGGCTGGGCCGACGTGCTCACCGGCGTCTACCGGCGTATCCACTGACCCCCAGCAAACGTCTCGCGAAAGCAGTCACCCGCAATGTCCATCCTGATCGACAACAACACCAAGGTCATCTGCCAGGGCTTTACCGGCAAGAACGGCACGTTCCACTCCGAGGCCGCGATCGCCTATGGCACGAAGATGGTCGGCGGCACCTCGCCGGGCAAAGGCGGCTCCACGCATCTCGGGCTGCCGGTGTTCGATACGGTTGCCGAGGCGCGGGAGAAGACCGCTGCGGACGCCTCCGTGATCTACGTGCCGCCGCCGGGGGCTGCAGACGCGATCTGCGAGGCGATCGACGCCGAGATCCCGCTGATCGTTTGCATCACCGAAGGCATCCCGGTGCTCGACATGGTCCGGGTCAAGCGCTCGCTCTCCGGCTCGAAGTCGCGGCTGATCGGACCGAATTGCCCGGGCGTCATGACCGCGGGTCAATGCAAGATCGGCATCATGCCGGCCAACATTTTCAAGCCCGGCTCGGTCGGCATCGTCTCGCGCTCCGGCACGCTGACCTATGAGGCGGTGTTCCAGACCACCCAGGAAGGGCTCGGCCAGACCACGGCGGTCGGCATCGGCGGCGACCCGGTGAAGGGCACCGAGTTCATCGCGGTGCTGGAAATGTTCCTCGCTGATCCCAAGACCACCTCGATCATCATGATCGGCGAGATCGGCGGCTCGGCCGAAGAGGACGCCGCACAATTCGTGAAGGATGAGGCCAAGCGGGGCCGCAAGAAGCCGATGGTCGGCTTCATTGCGGGCGTCACGGCACCCCCCGGCCGCCGCATGGGCCATGCCGGTGCGATCATCGCCGGCGGCAAGGGCGACGCCGGCTCCAAGACCGCGGCTATGGAAGCGGCCGGAATCACCGTGTCGCCGTCGCCTGCTCGGCTCGGGCACACGCTTGCCGAAAAATTGAAAACCTAATTCACTTCTTAGTTCTTTTCAGCGCGAACATTTGCACCAAATAGGGTAAACGATCCCGAATAACGTCGATCCGTGCCGGGGGTCGGCCCTCGCGTCCATTTTTCATCCGGGCGCGGACAAAATCACCAGGACGCCATCATGTCTCGCCAGGACGCGAACGCCGCCTTTGCCCTCTCATCATTTCTGCAGGGCACCAACGCCACCTATATCGACGATATCTATGCCCGCTACGAGAAGGATCCCGGCTCGGTCGATCCGGAGTGGCAGGAGTTTTTCAAGAGCCTGAAGGACCAGCCCGCCGACGTTCTCAAGAACGCAGAGGGGCCCTCCTGGGGTCGCGACAATTGGCCGCTTTCGCCCCGCGACGAGCTGACCTCGGCGCTCGATGGCAATTGGGCCGAGGTCGAGAAGGCCGTTGGCGCCAAGGTTGCGGTCAAGGTGCAGGAGAAGGCACGCGCCGCCGGCGTCGAGGTCACGCCGGCCGACGTCCACCAGGCCACCCGCGATTCAGTTCGCGCGCTGATGCTGATCCGCGCCTACCGCATGCGCGGCCATTTCCATGCCAAGCTCGATCCCCTGGGGATCGAGGCGCCGCGCGACCGCGAGGAGCTCGACCCACGCTCTTACGGTTTTGTAGAAGCGGATTTCGAGCGAAAAATCTTCCTCGACCACGTTCTCGGCCTCGAATACGGCTCGCTGCGCGAGATCGTCGCGATCTGCGAGCGCACCTACTGCCAGACGCTCGGCGTCGAGTTCATGCACATCTCCAATGCTGCGCAGAAGGCCTGGATCCAGGAACGCATCGAGGGTCCGGACAAGGAGATCTCGTTCACCCGCGAAGGCCGCCGCGCGATCCTGAACAAGCTGGTCGAAGCCGAAGGCTTCGAAAAGTTCTGCGACACCAAATTCACCGGTACCAAGCGTTTTGGCCTCGACGGCGCCGAGTCGCTGATCCCGGCGCTGGAGCAGATCATCAAGCGCGGCGGCAATCTCGGCGTGAAGGAGATCGTGCTGGGCATGCCGCATCGCGGCCGTCTCAACGTGCTGACCCAGGTGATGGCCAAGCCGCACCGCGCGCTGTTCCACGAGTTCAAGGGCGGCTCGGCCAACCCCGACGTGGTCGAAGGCTCCGGCGACGTCAAATATCACCTCGGCGCCTCGTCCGACCGCGAGTTCGACGGCAACCGCATCCACCTGTCGCTGACCGCCAACCCGTCGCATCTGGAGATCGTCGATCCCGTGGTGCTCGGCAAGGTGCGCGCCAAGCAGGACCAGCACGGCGATCCGCCGGACATGCGCATCTCGGTGCTGCCGCTCCTGATGCACGGTGACGCGGCCTTTGCAGGGCAAGGCGTCGTCGCCGAATGTTTCAGCCTGTCGGACCTGAAGGGCTATCGCACCGGCGGCTCGCTGCACTTCATCGTCAACAACCAGATCGGCTTCACCACCTATCCGCGCTATTCCCGTTCTTCGCCTTACCCGTCCGACGTGGCGAAGATGATCGACGCGCCGATCTTCCACGTCAACGGCGACGATCCGGAAGCGGTGGTGTTCGCGGCCAAGGTCGCGACCGAATTCCGCCAAAAGTTCCACAAGCCGGTCGTGATCGACATGTTCTGCTATCGCAGGCACGGTCACAACGAGGGCGACGAGCCGGCCTTCACCCAGCCGGTGATGTATAAGCGGATCGCCGCCCATCCGTCGACGCTCGAGATCTACTCCAAGCGCCTGATCTCCGAAGGGGTCGTGACCGTAGGCGAGGTCGACAAGGCGAAGAGTGACTGGCGCGCCCGGCTCGATGCCGAGTTCGAGGCCGGCGCCGGCTACAAGCCCAACAAGGCCGACTGGCTCGACGGCAAATGGGCCGGCTTCAAGACCGCCGACCAGGAAGAGGACGCAAGGCGCGGCGTCACCGGCGTCGATGTTGGCGCGCTGAAGGAGATCGGCCGCAAGGTCACCAAGGTTCCCGACGGTTTCCGGGTCCACCGCACGATCCAGCGCTTCCTCGACAACCGCGCCAAGGCGATCGAGACCGGCGCAGGGCTCGACTGGGCGACCGGCGAGGCGCTGGCGTTCTGTACGCTGCTGCAGGAAGGCCATCACGTCCGGCTCTCGGGGCAGGACTCCGAGCGCGGCACCTTCTCGCAGCGCCACTCGGTGCTGATCGACCAGGAGGACGAGAGCCGCTACACGCCGTTCAATCATCTCGGCGGCGAACAGGGCCATTACGAGGTCATCAACTCGCTGCTCTCGGAAGAGGCGGTGCTCGGCTTCGAATACGGCTACTCGCTGGCCGAGCCGAATGCGCTGGCGCTCTGGGAGGCGCAGTTCGGCGACTTCGCCAATGGCGCGCAGGTGCTGTTCGACCAGTTCATCTCCTCGGGCGAGCGCAAATGGCTGCGCATGTCCGGCCTGGTCTGCCTGCTGCCGCATGGCTATGAGGGGCAGGGGCCGGAGCATTCCTCCGCGCGGCTCGAACGCTATCTGCAGATGTGCGCCGAAGACAACATGCAGGTGGTCTATCCGACCACGCCGGCGAACTATTTCCATGTGCTGCGGCGCCAGCTGCATCGCGAGATCCGCAAGCCCCTGATCCTGATGACGCCGAAGTCGCTGCTGCGCCACAAGCGCGCGGTGTCGCGGCTCGACGAACTCGGCAAGGGCACGACCTTCCACCGCATCCTCTACGATGACGCGCAGATGCTGGGCGACGAGAAGGTCAAGCTCGTTGCCGACGACAAGATCCGCCGCCTCGTGCTGTGCTCGGGCAAGGTCTATTACGATCTTTACGAAGAACGGGAAAAGCGCGATCTCGACGACGTCTATCTGATGCGCATCGAGCAGCTCTATCCGGTGCCGCTGAAGGCGCTGGTCGCGGAGCTCACGCGGTTCAAGAACGCCGAGGTGGTGTGGTGCCAGGAGGAGCCGCGCAACATGGGTTCGTGGCACTTCATCGAGCCCTATCTCGAATGGGTGCTGAACCAGACCAACGCCAAGAACAAGCGGCCGCGCTATGCCGGCCGTGCGGCGTCGGCGGCGACCGCGACCGGGTTGATGTCGAAGCATCTGGCGCAACTCAAGGCGCTGCTCGACGAGGCATTGAACTAGAGAATTGTGGGAGCCGTCATGCCCGGGCTTGTCCCGGGCATCCACGTCTTCCCGGCGCGAAGATATTTTGGGCGTGGATGGCCGGGACAAGCCCGGCCATGACGCAAGGGGAAATCGATCATGACTGAAATTCGTGTCCCGACGCTGGGTGAATCCGTCACCGAGGCCACCATCGGCCGCTGGTTCAAGAAGGCTGGCGAGGCGGTCGCGGTGGATGAGCCGCTGGTCGAGCTCGAGACCGACAAGGTCACGATCGAGGTGCCGGCGCCCACCGCCGGAACACTCGGCGAGATCATCGCCAAGGATGGCGAGACCGTCGCGGTCGGCGCGCTGCTTGGCCAGATCAACGATGGCGCGGCCGCCGCGAAACCCGCCGCCGCGCCCGCGGCGGCCAGGCCCGCGGCGCCCGCCGCCCCGCCGCCGGTGTCGTTTGCGCCCGCTGCTCCGGCGCCTGCCGCACCGAAGGCGCCGCCCGCAGATGCGCCGCTCGCCCCCTCGGTCCGCAAGCTCTCCGCCGAGAGCGGCATCGATGCCACCACCGTTCCGGGCTCGGGCAAGGATGGCCGCGTCACCAAGGGCGACATGCTGGCCGCGATCGAGAAGGCCGCCTCAGCGCCGATGCCGGTCAATCAGCCCGCCGCCGCGGTGCAGGTGCGGGCGCCGTCGCCGGCCGACGATGCCGCGCGCGAGGAGCGCGTGAAGATGACGCGGCTGCGCCAGACCATCGCGCGCCGGCTGAAGGAGGTCCAGAACACCGCCGCGATGCTCACGACCTTCAACGAGGTCGACATGACGCACATCATGGCGATGCGCGCGCAGTACAAGGACGTGTTCGAGAAGAAGCACAGCGTCAAGCTCGGCTTCATGGGCTTCTTCACCAAGGCCTGCGTGCAGGCCTTGAAGGACATCCCCGCCGTCAACGCGGAGATGGACGGCACCGACCTGATCTACAAGAACTACTACCATGTCGGCGTCGCCGTCGGCACCGACCGCGGCCTGGTCGTGCCGGTGGTGCGCGACTGCGACCACAAGTCGATCGCCGAGATCGAGAAGGGAATCGCCGATTACGGCCGCCGCGCTCGCGACGGCCAGCTCAAGATCGAGGAGATGCAGGGCGGCACCTTCACCATCACCAATGGCGGCATCTATGGCTCGCTGATGTCGACGCCGATCCTGAACGCGCCGCAGTCGGCCATCCTCGGCATGCACAAGATCCAAGAGCGGCCGATGGCGATCGGCGGCAAGGTCGAGATCCGCCCGATGATGTATCTGGCTTTGTCCTATGATCACCGGGTGATCGACGGCAAGGAAGCCGTGACCTTCCTGGTGCGCGTCAAGGAGAGCCTGGAGGATCCGGCGCGGCTGGTGCTGGACCTCTGAGGGCGGCGCGCAACGAACTCGGCCCTGGGGCGGGCATCATGATCGGGGGGCGAGCTTGACGGACAAAGTCGTCATCATCACCGGCGGGGGCCGCGGCATCGGCCGTGCCACCGCGCTCGCGGCTGCCGCGCGCGGTTACCGGATCGTGGTCGGCTATGCCAGCAACAAGATGGCGGCCGACGAGGTGGTCTCAGCGATCGAGGCCAAAAACGGCAAGGCGATCGCGGTGAAGTGCGATGTCGCCGATGAGAGCGACATCCTCGCGCTGTTCAAGGCCGCGGACAAGTTCGGGACACTCGGCGGGCTGGTCAACAATGCCGGCATCGTCGGTACGACCTCGCGCGTCGACGAAATGTCCGCCGAACGCATCCAGCGCATGATGGCGATCAACGTCACCGGCAGCATCCTGTGCGCCCGCGAGGCGGTGAAGCGGATGTCGACGCGCCATGGCGGCGAGGGCGGCGTCATCGTCAATCTGTCATCGGTGGCCGCTAAGCTCGGGTCGCCCAATACCTATGTCGATTACGCAGCCTCCAAGGGCGCGATCGATTCCTTCACCATCGGTCTCGGCCATGAGGTCGCGGGCGAAGGCATCCGTGTCGCCGCGATCCGGCCCGGCCTGATCGACACCGAAATCCACGCCTCTGGTGGCGAGCCGGATCGCGCCCACCGGCTGGCGCCGATGGTGCCGATGAAGCGCGTCGGCACCGCGGACGAGATCGCCAACGCCGTTGTCTGGCTGATGTCAGACGAGGCCTCCTATGTGACCAGCGCCATTCTCGACGTCTCAGGCGGTCGCTGATGAGCACCCTTTCTTAGAGCTTACGGAATTCGAATCATGGCCACTTACGATCTCATCATCATCGGCACCGGCCCCGGCGGCTATGTCTGCGCGGTGCGCGCCGCGCAGCTCGGCATGAAAGTCGCGGTGATCGAGAAGAATGCGACGCTCGGCGGCACCTGTCTCAACGTCGGCTGCATGCCGTCGAAGGCGCTGTTGCACGCCTCGGAAATGTTCGAGGAGGCGGGTCATTCCTTCGCCAAGATGGGCGTCGCCGTGCCGCCGCCAAAACTCGATCTGCCGTCAATGATGAATTTCAAGCAGCAGGGCATCGACGGCAACGTCAAGGGCGTCGACTTCCTGATGAAGAAGAACAAGGTCGACGTCATCCGCGGCACGGGAAAAATACTTTCCGCCGGCAAGGTCGAGGTGACGGGCGGCGACGGCAAGGCGCAACTCGTCGAGACCAAGAACATCGTCATTGCCACCGGCTCGGACATCGCGGGGCTGCGCGGCATCGCGATCGACGAGAAGCGCATCGTGTCCTCGACCGGCGCGCTGTCGCTCGACAGGGTGCCGGGCAAGCTTTTGATCGTCGGCGCCGGCGTGATCGGGCTCGAGCTTGGCTCGGTGTGGCATCGCCTCGGCGCGCAGGTCACGGTCGTGGAATTCCTCGACCGTATTTTGCCGGGGATGGATGGCGAGATCGCAAAACAGTTCCAGCGCATCCTGGAAAAGCAGGGCTTTGCCTTCAAGCTCGGCGCCAAGGTGACGGGCGTCGACGCATCGGGCCCGACGCTCGCCGTCAAGGTCGAGCCAGCCGCGGGCGGCACCGCGGAGACATTGGAGGCCGATGTCGTGCTGGTGTGCATCGGACGCGTGCCCTACACCGAGGGCCTCGGGCTCGAGGGCGCGGGGGTCGCGCTCGACAATCGCGGCCGGGTGCAGATCGACGCGCATTTTTCGACCAGCGTGAAGGGCATTTTCGCGATCGGCGACGTCGTCGCGGGGCCCATGCTCGCGCACAAGGCGGAAGACGAAGGCGTCGCCTGCGCGGAGATCATCGCAGGGCAAGCGGGACACGTGAATTACGACGTGATTCCGGCGGTGGTGTACACCACGCCAGAGGTCTCCTCGGTCGGCAAGACCGAGGAAGAGCTGAAGCAGGCGGGCGTCAATTATACCGTCGGCAAATTCCCGTTCACCGCGAACGGCCGCTCCAAGGTCAACCAGACCACTGACGGATTCGTGAAAATTCTCGCAGATGCGAAAACTGATCGTGTACTTGGCGTGCATATCATCGGCCGCGAAGCCGGCGAAATGATCCATGAAGCAGCCGTATTGATGGAGTTCGGTGGTTCGGCGGAAGATCTGGCGCGCACCTGTCATGCTCATCCCACCCGTTCGGAAGCGATCAAGGAAGCCGCGCTTGCAGTCGGCAAACGTGCCATCCATATGTGATCCCAGCCCGGCTTGTGCCGGGCCGAGATAGCGATCGATGCTGCGACGCCTGCTTCAGCCGTTCTGGATCCTGCTTGCGATCGTCTTCCTGATCGAAGCCTGGCTGTGGGATCACCTCGAACCGATCGTGGCCAGGTTCGTCGCGGCGATCCCGCTGCGCAGCTTCAAGCAATGGCTCGCCGAGCGTGTCGATCAGCTCTCGCCCGCGATGACGTTGATCGTGTTCATCGTGCCGGTGATTCCGCTGTTCCCGCTGAAGATCGCGGGCCTGTGGCTGCTCGCCCACGAACATTGGATGAGCGCGGTCTTCACCATCCTGTTCGCCAAGTTTCTCGGCGTCGGCGTCACCGCCTTTGTCTTCGACGTGACGCGGCCGAAACTGCTGGAGATGGCGTGGTTCGAGCGGCTCTATGATTTCGTCATGGAGCTGCGCGCCAAGGCCAAGGCGCTGGTCGATCCGGTCAAGGCGCGGATCGTCGAATTGCTGCGTGCCGACGGCGAGGGCTGGTCGTCGCGGACGCTGCGGCTGATCCAGCGCTTCCGCCGCCGCGTGCGCGAGGCGCGGTAAACGCGCTTAGGTCGCGTCGTCCGGGAGCCACATCGCAGGCCAAACCTCCAGTGTCATTGCCCGGCTTGACCGGGCAATCCAGTACGCCGGGCCTTTCAATGAATCTTCGGCGCCTCTGGGATACTGGACCGCGAAGGCGATTGCGCGAGCGCCGCGCCAATCTAATGCAGATGCAGCAGATGCGGCATGTAGAGGCCGAGCGCGGTCATGACGATGCCGGCGATCGTCAGAATCCCGGAGATCCAGGCCAGCGGCAGGATGCCGGTGATGATGGTCGCCGACGCCAGCACGATTCCGATCTGGAACGCCGCTGACGCGAGCTCGTAGTGATGGTATTTCGCGGTCGCTTCGTCGCGCTCCCGTTCCGCGTCCTTGGCACGCTCGGAGAGTTGCTCGGTGCCTTCGCCGGTTTTCTCTTCCGAGCGATAGCGCGCCGCCGTGCTCTGCCAATCGTCGATCTGCTTCTGCAGCGCGGCCTTGGCGGCATCGTCGCCGGCTGAGCCGAGCGCAAGCTTGCCCTGGTCGGCCGCGGTCTGCACCACGGTGCGGCGGATGCTCTTGGCCTGGAAGAACGCCCAGAGGTTCGAGGCCTCGACATTCTTGCTGATCGATTCGGTCTGCGCGCCTTTGCCGAGGGTTTCCGACAGCGCAAGGCATAGCGCGATGACGGCGATCAGCAACGCGATCTTTTTGTTCTCGCTGGAAGCTTCTTTGGCCTGGTCCGCTTGCTCCATGCTCTCTTGTGCGCTCATGGTCCCCTCCGGCTTAGCAATGGTCGACGGGCACGATTGCCGGACAAAGCCGTAGCGCGCAAGAGGCAAGAAGATGTGACCGGATGGTGTCAGCCGCGCGGATGCGCCTGGCGATACACTTCCAGCAGCCGCTCGCTGTCGATTCCGGTATAGATCTGCGTGGTCGAGAGCGAGGCATGGCCGAGCAGTTCCTGGATCGCGCGCAGATCGCCGCCGCGCGACAGCAGGTGTGTTGCAAATGAATGCCGCAGCGCATGCGGGGTCGCGCTGTCAGGTAGCCCCAGCGCGCCGCGCATCCGTTCCATGGCGAGCTGGATGATGCGCGGGCTGAGCGGGCCACCGCGCGCACCGACGAAGACCGGTCCGCCCGGCGGCAGCGGATGCGGACAGGTCGCCACATAATCCTGAACCAGCTGCAGCACGTTCTTTAGTACCGGCACCATGCGCGTCTTGTTGCCCTTGCCGGTGACGATGAGCACGTCACCCTCCCCGGGTTTGGGCACGTCGCGCCGCTTCAAGGCCAGCGCCTCGGAGATGCGTAGCCCCGAGCCATAGAGCAGCGCCATCACCGCGGCGTCGCGCGCCAGAATCCATTGTTCGCGGGTCTCGCCAGCCCGTTCGTCGGCATCCGTGAACCGCTTGGCGGCCGTCATTCCGATCGGCTTGGGCAGGCTCTTGCCGACCTTGGGCGCGCGGATCGCCGAGAGCGCCCCGACCCTGCCGCGGCCTTCGCGCTCGAGGAAACGGCCGAACGAACGCAGGCCCGCCAAGGCGCGCATCAGCGAACGGCTGGCGATGTCCTCGGCGCGGCGCATCGCCAGGAACGCCCTGATATCGATGGCCTCGATCGCGGCAAAGCGCGCAAGCGTGACGTGCTCTCCCCAATGGCCGCACAGGAAATCGAGAAATTGCCTGAGGTCGCGCGCATAGGCTTCCAGCGTCTTGGGCGACAGCCGTCGCTCCGCGCGCAGATGCGCGAGCCAGTGCGTCATCGCAAGCGCCAGCGTCGGATCGGCGGAGGCGGGCGCGATCGGCTCGGGAACTGGTTTTGCCATCGGCGTTGGATGCCCTGATTCTTTTGATTATATCGCACCTCGTTCGTTTAATGTTCACTAACGTCCTGAGTTGGCGATAGCCTGTCTCCGGCGCTCGAGGCCGATTCCTTCATGGACCACACCATCCGACAGAGCACATCCGCCGCCGCATCGACCCAGTTCGTCGATGTGCTGGTGCCGGTCGCGCTCAACCAGGCCTATTCCTATCGGGTGCCGCGCGGCATGGAGCTGGCGGTCGGCGACGTCGTCGCCGTGCCGCTCGGTCCACGGGACGTGCTCGCGGTGGTGTGGGCGGACAATGCCGATCCCGATCCGCGGCTGCACAACCGCCTGAAGGATATCGGCGAGAAGCTCGACATTCCGCCGCTGCAAGGCGAATTGCGCGCGCTCGTCGACTGGGTCGCCAATTACACATTGTCGCCGCGCGGCATGGTGCTCAGGATGTGCCTGAAGATGGGCGAGCATCTCGGCCCGGAACGGACACGGTTGGGCGTGCGCCTGGTCGGTGAGGCCCCGCGGCGCCTGACGCCGGCGCGGCGCCGGCTGATCGAGGTGCTGTCGGATCGCCTCTTGCACAACAAGTCCGAGGCGGCCAAGGAAGCCGGCGTCTCGACCTCGGTGATCGACGGCCTGGTCGATGAAGGCACGCTCAGCGTCGAGCCGATGCCGCGGCCTGCGCCGCCTCCGCCGCCTGATCCCTCATACGCGCAGCCGGAATTTTCGCGCCAGCAACGTAGCGCGGTCGATGCCATGCGCGCACTCGCCGCGAATGGCAGCTTCCATGTCGCGATGCTGGACGGCGTCACCGGCTCGGGCAAGACCGAGGTCTATTTCGAGGCGGTCGCCGAGATCGTGCGCCGCGGCAAGCAGTCGTTGATCCTGATGCCGGAGATTGCGCTGACCGGCCAATTTCTGGACCGCTTCGCGCGCCGCTTCGGCGTGCGGCCGATCGAATGGCATTCGGAGCTGACGCCACGCACGCGCGCGCGGAATTATGCTGCGATTTCGGCCGGCGAGGCGCCGGTCGTGGTCGGCGCGCGCTCGGCGCTGTTCCTGCCCTACGCCGATCTCGGGCTCATCGTGGTCGATGAAGAGCACGATCAGGCCTACAAGCAGGAGGACGGCGCGCATTATCACGCCCGCGACATGGCCGTGGTGCGCGCCCATATCGCCAAGATCCCGATCATCCTGGCCTCGGCGACGCCATCGGTCGAGACCGAGGTCAACGCGCGCAAGGGCCGCTACCAGCGCGTCCTCCTGCCGTCGCGGTTCGGCGGCCAGCACATGCCTCATATCGAGGCGATCGATCTGCGCCGCGCGCCGCCACAGCGCGGCCGCTTCATTTCGCCACAGCTCGCCGAGCAGGTTCGTTTCGCGGTCGAACGGCGCGAGCAGGCGCTGCTGTTCCTCAATCGCCGCGGCTATGCGCCGCTGACCCTGTGCCGGGCTTGCGGGCATCGCTTCGCCTGCACGATCTGCGACGCCTGGCTGGTCGATCATCGCTTTCGCCAGCGCCTGGTCTGCCACCACTGCGGCTTCTCGATGGGCCGCCCGCCGGTCTGTCCGAACTGCGCGGCGCAGGAATCGCTGGTTGCGGTCGGTCCCGGCGTCGAGCGCCTGCAGGAGGAGGCCGCGAGCCTGTTTCCGCAGGCGCGCAGCATGGTGCTGTCGAGCGATCTCATCACCTCGATCGAGACCATGCGGGCCGAACTGACCGAGATCGCGGAAGGCCGCGTCGACATCATCATCGGCACCCAGCTCGTGGCCAAGGGGCACCATTTTCCCAGGCTCAATCTGGTCGGCGTGGTGGACGCCGATCTCGGCCTGAACAATGGCGATCCGCGCGCCGGGGAACGCACCTGGCAGCTGCTCAACCAGGTGGTCGGTCGCGCCGGGCGCGACCAGGGGCGCGGTCTCGGCTTCCTGCAGACCCATCAGCCCGAGCATCCCGTGATCAAGGCGCTGGTGGCCTGCGACCGCGAGGCGTTCTATGCCAGCGAGATCGAGGCGCGCGAGCGCACGCTCTATCCGCCGTTCGGCAGGCTCGCGAGCCTGATCATTTCGGCCGGCGACCGGCCGACCGCCGAGGGCTTTGCGCGCCGGCTCGCAGGCTCCGCACCGCGCGATGAGCACGTGCAGGTGCTGGGGCCGGCCGAGGCACCGCTCGCGGTCATCAAGGGCCGCTACCGGTTCCGTCTGCTGTTGAAATCGGCGCGCGGCTTCGACCTGTCGGCCTATTTGCGACACTGGCTTGCGAGCGGCCCCAAGACCAAGGGCAATCTCAAGCTCGAGGTCGACGTCGATCCGCAGAGCTTTTTGTAAATTGCGTCGTTCCGGGGCGGCTCCAACGGGTCGGCGCGAAGCGCCGCCCGATGACAGGCTCCGAGCCGAACCCGGAACCTCGAGATTCTCAGGTGCGCAATTGCGCACCATAGTTCGCTCGTTTCACTCGCGCCGGGGAATGACGGAGGC
>Ga0210408_10001229_pt1 | contig 27511 bp, 9 predicted proteins | sample IncBWH4MmetaG_FD_155471 | JGI IMG/M metagenome (GOLD analysis project Ga0210408, IMG submission 155471) | Forest soil microbial communities from Barre Woods Harvard Forest LTER site, Petersham, Massachusetts, United States - Inc-BW-H-4-M | ecosystem: Environmental > Terrestrial > Soil >...
GAGAGTCGCCAAACCAATAGTGGTATAATTGGTTTGCGTCGGCAGCACCGGCCCGTTGTGGACTCGCTGGACGATGACCGTGAAACTGTTGGTGGCGCTCAGGGCAGGCGTGCCGTTATCGGTGACGACGGTGGTAAAGACGTTGGTGCTGGGCACCTGGGCAACCACGGGCGTCCAGGTGATCACGCCGTTGGTATTGATCACTGCGTTAGTCGGAGCCGTCGTCAGCGCATAGCTCAGAATCGTCGCCGGGATGTCACTGTCGCTGGCGGTGTTGGTCACGATGAGAGTCGCCAAACCAATAGTGGTATAATTGGTTTGCGTCGGCAGCACCGGCCCGTTGTGGACTCGCTGGACGATGACCGTGAAACTGTTGGTGGCGCTCAGGGCAGGCGTGCCGTTATCGGTGACTACGGTGGTAAACACGTTGGTGCTGGGCACCTGGGCAACCACGGGCGTCCAGGTGATCACGCCGTTCGTATCAATGGCCGCTCCGGCGGGCGGCAAAGTCAACTGGTAGCTCAGCGTTTGCGGGGGAATGTCCGAATCCGTTGCCGTATTGATGACCGCCAGAGTGTTTGTGCCGATGATAGTGCGGTTGGTCTGAACCGGAAGGACCGGGGCGACGTTGACGTCGGTGACCACAATCGCAAAGCTGTTGGTCGCGCTCAAAGGGGGTGTGCCGTTGTCGGTCACGACTGTGGTTAGCCCGTAAATAGCCGGTCCCTGGCCTTCGGAAGGGGTCCACGTGATGATGCCGTTGGTATCAATGAGTGCTCCGGCCGGTGCAGCCAGCAGTTGATAAGTCAAGGCCTGGGCTGGCAGGTCAGCATCCGTTGCCATGTTGGTGACCAGTAGCGTGGCGAACTCGCTAACGGTCCGGTAAATTTGCGTCGGCAGCACCGGCGGGCTGTTGGATCCGGTCAGCAAGATGCTCGCCGTGGCGGTTCCCAGATTGGTTGTCCTGTCATTGGCCCGGTACACGAAGCTGTCCGCCCCGGCGAAGTTGGTCGCGGGGACATAGGTGAAACTGCCGTTGGTATTGAGCGTCAGAGTCCCATTGGTGGTGCTGGTTACAACCACCGCGGTCAGGTTCGTGCCGAAGACCTCCGTGTCGTTGGTCAAAACTCCGGCAACGGGGACGGTCAGAGTTCTGTTGACTTTGCCGAGGTAGCTGTCGGCGGCGACCAGCGGCCCGACCGTTACGTCGTCCACTGACATCATGTAAGGTGTAGTCTGGGTCCAGGTATCAAGGCTGATGCCGCCGTTGGAGTAGGGCTGGGCTTCCACGTCGGTGACGCTCATCATCCGATTCGAGTCGTAGTACACCGCGATCTGATTGCCCGAGAATGCCAGCTTAAGCGCGTGCCAATTAGTGCCTACGGAGGCCAAATTCACCTGCTGCATCGCCACACCAACCAGATTCGTGTAGCCATACGTGCTCCAGGATTGAAACTTAATTAGACGCAAAACGTTGGAGGCGGATGGTGAATTCTCCGGGTAAATCCAGGCGGCATAGTGCGCCCCGCTGGCCGGGTTCAGCCTCCCGCCCAGACCTCCACCGTAAGCGTTGGTAGGAAATTGCACGCGCGCCTGTACCGCGAAATCTGTCCAGACATTGGTGATGTAGGCGAATGAATAGCTGGTGAAATTATTGGTGCCGCTTTGGAGGATGCCTTCGCTCGTGGCCCAATTGCCCCGCTCGACCGTCCAGGGCGATACCGGCCCCGGGTCAGAACCGCGCACGAAATTATCCCAGAAGAGCGCATCACTGCCACCGACCAGGAGGCTGACGGTCGCGGGGTTCGAATTGGTGACTCCATCACCCACCATGTAGGTGAAGGTGTCTTCGCCGCTGAAGTTGGTGGCCGGTAAATAAGTGAACGCTCCATTGGTGCTCAGGCTGAGGAACCCATTGGTTGGGCCGGTCAACAACAAGGCTGTCAGGTTGGTGCTCAGCCCGGGCGAGTCATTGGCCAGCACCCCCGGCGCAGGCACGGTCAGAGTGCGTCTGGCGGACAGGAGATAGGAGTCATTTTGCGCTCGGGGTGCCAGGAAATACTTGATTTGCGCGTTGGTGACGACAGTTCCCACCTGGACTTTGATGACCTGACCGTTGGCCCGAAAACCGTTGCTGCCCGCCAGCACTCCGTTGGTCAGCACCTGCAAGCCCAGCGCCAGGGCAGAACCGGGCACTACCAACTCGACCGCCGTGTTGGTGTCCTTCGCGCCGCTAATCGATAGCGTCGTGATGGATTGACCGCCGTTGGCGGCGAAGGTGGCGTTGATCTGTGCGTTCGACCGTTGCAGCCACCATTGGTAGATGCCCACGCCGTTGGCCGACCACAGCCGCGGGTGGACAGTGGCGTTCAGACCGTAATTGAGGTAATCCGGCATAAGGGGCCCCGCGTCGCCCTGACCGGTGGCGAGGGTGTGGGAGTAGAAGTTGATGAGCGCCCCAAGCCCATAATAAAAATCGATCCCATTGCGCAAGGTGACCGACGTCTGGACGAAGGGCGGATGCCACGGCTCAATGGACTGGGCGATATTGGTGCTGACAAACCAATCGCTGACCGGTTGGTCCACGAAGGCATAGCGCTTGCCCGGAGTGCGCGTCGAAAGAGTCCAATGCGGGAACGGGGTCAGTTTCTGATCGCCAACGACATTCGCGCCCAACTGGGCCAGCACCGTGTAGGAATCCTCCCGGGTTGAATTGAAGTAACACCCGCACCACGAGCGCAGGCCATTGGTCACCCCCGCCAGCCAGGTCTCGATATCGACAAATGAATTGGAGAGCGAGGTGAGGGCATACGTCTTGCCATCCGGGTAATTGGTAGGCGTGGTATCCAGGGATTCGTCCGGTCCCCAATGCCAGTAATCGTATTGGCCGCGCACGAGGTTGGTGTTGTTGGGGTTGCGCAACCCGCCATTGTGCGACCCGATCGTGGCGCCAAAATTTGTCACGGCCTGGCGCAGCCCGGCGATCACCGCGTTGGTGTCATAGGCGGGCCACGCATCATCCCGCAGGGCCCCGGTGCAGAAATAATAATCGCCTTTGGCGCCGTTGGTGAATTCCACCCCGGCGGAGGCGGCGATGTTGGCAATCTCATTCGTGAAATTCTCCAGGTCGTGGCGCACCATGAAGGCCGCATCGTAAGCATACGGCCACGGGCTGAGCTTCGGTATGGGGAGCCTGGAGTTCTCGAAAGCCCATTCGATGGCCCGCCGGAAAATGACGTAAGAATACATCGCCGGGGCCCATCCGCCGTGTCCCACCAGCGGCTGCATGGCGCTCTGATAAATAAAGTACCCTTTCCCGAAGGCCTTCACCGCCAGAAAAGGATAAGCATCGCCCTGGGCCAGGACGGTGGCATCACTGGCCTGCACTTGCCAGGTAAAATGGGGCAAACTGGGCGCCAACGGGTGGGGGGAGATTCCCCAGGAGATTTCTTCGGCGGCTAGCGGCATGTCCCATACCAGCGTTCCATCCGGAATGTGGTTAACCAGGCGGTGTTGCGCCTGTTTCGTAAAAGTCACGTTGGCGCGCCAATTCGTCAGGCCCGGCGCGACCATGTGCAACCCCAATTGGTTGGCGAAAGCGAAATCTCCCCGGGTCGTGCCATTGGTGTTGCGCGTAAAGGCGGAGGACCCGACCACCAAAAAGCCTCCCGCTGCCACGTAATTAGTCAGCGGAGCGATTTCGTCATCGCGCAGGGCCTCGGCTGCGAGGCTGATCACAATCGGATATTTCGGCTGGCCGTTGGTCAGCAGCACGCCGGCAGTAATGTTGGAATCCCCAACCACCGTGAACGCTGTCCCGTCGGAGCGCAGCGCCTCCTTAACGGATTCGGGCATCACGAAATAATGCCAATTCGTCGGCCACCATTGCAGGCCGGTTGTGCCGGTCCCGTTCGGTGTCGGTGCGACGGCCGGAGCGTTGCTCGAATCGAGCGCGCGCGTGAGCTCCGAGTCATGGATCGCAACCAGGGGTTGGACGAGTTGGCTATAGCCTCGCGATGTCACCATGAGAATCGCCAACAGCAGCGTTGCTAGATTCTTTTCCCAGGAATACCCCAAGAGCCGGGTACAGTTCGGGTGTGTGAGGAGAATTCTCATGCCTCTGAGTTTCGTGTTTACGGTAACATAAGCGCCGTAGAATGCTCCTCCGTTTCTTTACTGAGAAACCAACTCCGTGGAATTACGGAGCCTGCTGCTCCTGCTTCAGCCTGGATCTGCGCGGCGGCCTCTCAATCCTCCAGGTCAGCGCTGTGTTTGTCTGAATCAAGGCACGAGATAAACCCGATAAAAACGCTGGCTAGCGTTAGCGACATCATTCGTCGCCGTGATGGTCGTTCCCGTAGCTGGAAAATCGGGTATGGCATCGAGCCAATTCGGTTGCACCATATTGGTTTTGTACTGCAGGCGATAAACATACCCCGAAACCGACGTCCACCTCAGCGTGACCAGGTTATTGGATATCGCGATCGATTGAATCACGGGCTGAGGGGGGACTTGCGAAGCTTGAACCGTAACGACAAAGCTATTCGTCTCGCTCAAGGCGGGTGCGCCGTTATCGCTGACGACAGTGGTAAACACGTTGGTGCTGGGCACCTGGGCCGCTACGGGTGTCCAGGTAATCACGCCGTTGGTGTCGATCACGGCGTTGGTCGGCGCCACGGTCAAGGCATAGGTCAGCACTGTCGCCGGAATGTCGTTGTCGCTGGCGGTGTTAGTGACGACCAGTGTCGCCAGGCCGATGGTCGTGCGGTTGGTCTGGACCGGCAGCACCGGCCCGTTGTGGACCGGTTGTACTGTCACCGTAAAGCTGTTGGTGGCACTCAACGCCGGTGTGCCGTTATCCGTGACTACGGTGGTAAACACGTTGGTGCTGGGCACTTGGGCCGCTATGGGCGTCCAGGTAATCACCCCGTTGGTGTCGATCACGGCGTTGGTCGGCGCCACGGTCAAGGCATAGGTCAGCACTGTCGCCGGAATGTCGTTGTCGCTTGCGGTGTTGGTCACCACCAGTGTCGCCAAGCCGATGGTCGTGCGGTTGGTTTGGGCCGGCAGCACCGGCCCATTGTGCACCGCCTGCACGATGACCGTGAAACTGTTGGTGGCGCTCAAAGCGGGGGTGCCGTTATCGGTGACGACAGTAGTAAACAAATTGGTGCTGGGCACCTGAGCCACAACCGGCGTCCAGGTAATCACGCCGTTGGCGTCGATGACGGCGTTGGTCGGCGCCACGGTCAAGGTATAGGTCAGCACCGTCGCCGGGACGTCATTATCGCTGGCGGTGTTGGTAACTACGAGTGTGGCCAAGCCGATCGTCGTGCGGTTGGTTTGGGCCGGCAGCACCGGCCCGTTGTGCACGGCCTGCACGATGACGGTAAAGCTGTTTGTGGCGCTCAGGGCGGGTGTGCCGCTATCGGTGACGACAGTGGTAAACACGTTGGTGCTCGGCACCTGGGCTGGTGCTGGCGTCCAGGTAATCACGCCATTGGTGTCAATCTGGGCCCCGCCCGGCGGAGCCGCCAGCGAATAGGTCAAACTGTTGGGTGGCGCACTCACATCGGTCGCGGTGTTGGTCACAATAAGGGTGCTCAGCCCGGCGATGGTTTGGTTGGTCTGCGGCGGCAATTGAGGGGGAGTCCGGGCGCAACAGGAATAGCCGGTTACCCCAATCGAATCGATGCGCCAACCGCTCTTGCCGACGCCGTTATCGGTGCCACAGCGCCAGCGCAACTGGATATTCTGGCCTTCTGCCGAAATGGGCAGGTTCACGACCGTATTGGTAAAGCCAGCCGTGTTACCGCTCCAAGCCAACCGGCCCGCCAGCGGATTCCCATAGTTAGTGTTGACCTTGCTATTGTAACCGCCGTTGGCAAAGCTGGCGCCGGCGGCCAGGATGTCCACGAACGCATTGGTACCGACCTTTATCTCCAACACACCACCATCGTAAGCATTGGTCGGGTGGGCCAGGTCATTCTCCAGGTCGTAATAGTTCTTAAAGGCGAGTGTGGACGGGCCCAAGGGCAGCGTGATGGGGGGTGAATCCAGTTCATTGAGGCCGATATTGGTCGCGTCGATTGAAAAAGCCGCATTGGGCGGCGTATCCTTCACCGTTGTCTCCGTCACCCAATTCGACTGATAGTTCGCGTTGGTGGGGGAGAAGTAATTGGTAACAAGGGTCGTCCAGCCTGAAGGCAGCGCCGGAGCGGTCACGCTGTCGAAATTCTGCGTTGAGACCAGCACGATGGGCCCCATCACAAAAGAGACGCTCGCCGTGCCAAGGTTCAAGCCCCCATCCTGCAACTGGAAGCTCGCGGTGATATTGCCGCCGCACGTGCCGTTGGCGGTAAACGTAAACGGTTGGCTCGCGTCGGCGCCTTCGGATAACAACACGCCAAAAGTTTGAGGACCGCTTGGAGCGCTGACGCCATTGTTAGTCGCCAGGGTTGCCACCAGGTTAGTAGTATTGCCCAGCCCAATATCCTTGAGCGAGAAGAGCACCGTGACGGTCTCCCCGGGATCGATCGTGCCATTGGTGGGAAAGCAACCCTCAGCCAGCAACGACGTCGCATCGACCACCAGCACCGCTCGCCCGTTGACAATCACGGTGAAGCTGTTGGTCGCGCTCAAATTCTGCGAGTTGACCGCCAAAGGATTGTAATCGGTCACTACCGTGGTAAAGACATTCGTGGTCTGGTCCTGCGCCTGGGTCGGCGTCCAGGTGATCACCCCGGTATTGGTGTCGACGACGGCGTTGGTCGGTGCGACCAGCAGCGAGTAAGTCAGAGGTTCGGGCGGCAGGTCCGGGTCGGTGGCGGAGTTGGTGACGGAGAGCGTGGTCAGCGGCGCGATCGTCCGGTTTGGAGGGGTCGCGACGAATGAGGGCGGTTTATTGCTGACCAGGACCGAAACCAGGAAGGTATTGGTTGCGCTGAGGCTGTTGGCGTTAATCGCGGCAGCATTGGTATCGGTGACGACTGTGGTAAAGGTGTTGGTGCTGGGAGCTTGCCCGGCCTGTGGTGTCCAGGTAATCACGCCGCTGGCGGAGATGGTGGCATTGGTCGGCGCGTCCTGTAGGGAGTAAGTCAAAACATCGAGGTCCGGATCGGTTGCCGTATTAGTCACCGTCATCTTGGCATACTGGATGACGGTCCGATTGGTCTGAACCGGCAGCACCGGCGGTTCGTTGCTCTGAAGGACCGTGACGATGAAATTGTTGGTGGCGCTCAAAGGTGGCACGCCGTTGTTCGTTACCCGTGTAGTGAGGGTGTTGGTGCTGGGTGCCTGCCTTTCGCCTGGGGTCCAGGTGATGATTCCGTTCGTGTCGATCCCGGCGCCCGCCGGCGGCGACAACAGTTGATAGCTCAGAGCTTCGGGCGGAAGGTTCGGGTCCGTGGCCGTGTTCGTCACCACCAGCGTCGTCAACTTCACAATCGTCCAATTGGTCTGTACCGGCAGCACCGGTGGCCGGTTCACCCGGTTGACGGTGAGGCTGACCGTGGCCACCCCGGCCGTGGTCTGGCCATCGTTGCCTTGATAAATGAAAGTGTCGGTGCCGACGTAATTGGTTACAGGCGTGTAAGTGAACCCGCCATTGGTATTCAGGTTCACGGCGCCGTTGGTTGGGCCGCTAATGAGGACCACCGTCAGGTTGGTTCCATATACCTCTGTGTCGTTGGTCAGCACGCCCGGAGCGGCCACTGTCAAAGTAGCGTTTTCATTGGCACTGTAGCTGTCGTTGGCCACTAACGGCCGGACGACCACATCCCCAACCACCAGGTTGTAGGTGGTGGTATCGGTGAACATATCTATGCTGACACCGCCGCTTAAGTAAGGTGACGGGCCGGTATCCGGCGCGCTGATTACCTGGGAGCCATCGAAATAGACCGAAATCTGGTTGGTCAGGAACGCGAGCTTGACCGTATGGAGGTTAGTGCCGACCGCGGGCAGATTCGCCTGTGTTATCACTGCACCGCCAACGCCGTTGTACCCAAAAGTCGTCCAGGTCTGGAACTCGAACAGCTTGAGCACATTCGAACCCCCCGCTGAGCCCTCCGGGTAAACCCAAGCTGCGTAGTGCGCCCCGGTAGCCGGATTCAAGCGGCCCCCGATCCCTCCACCCCAGGCGTTGGAAGTCGAAAATTGTATCCGCGCCTCCACCGCGTAATCAGTCCAGGTATTGGTAAGATAGGCGTTGCCGTAGGTGCCTGCCGAATTGATCCCTGCCAGCAGGGCCCCGCCGGTCACCGTCCAATTGCCTACTTGTACCACCCAGGGCGCCAACGGCCCGGGGTCGTTGCTGCGCGTAAAATTATCGAAGAAAAGCGTCCCGTCCGACAGGATGCTGATCCCTACGGTGGCCACGCTCGAATTGGCCAGCCCGTCATTGGCCCGGTAGGTAAAGCTGTCCGCCCCAATGAAATTCGTCCCCGGCGTGTAAGTGAACCCGCCATTGGCGCTCAGTGCCAATGTGCCATTGGTTGGTCCTGTCACCAACACCGCTGTCAACGCGTCCCCGTCGGCATCGGTGTCGTTGACCAGGACACCGGGCGGGCTCGCCACCAGATTGGTATTCATCAAGCCGACGTACCTGTCGTTGTTGGCCACGGGTATCTGGTTTGAGATTACCGTGAGCGTTACCGTGGCGGTTGCGGAGGTGCTCACGCCATCGGTTGCCCGGTAAACAAAGGTATCCGTACCCGAGAAATTATTGGCGGCGGTGTAGGTGAACCCGCCATTGCTGCTGAGGTTGAGAGCGCCGTGGGCCACGTTGGTGGCCAGCAACGCTCTCAGGGTCCCGATTCCAGCGTCATTATAAAGCACGCCTGGAGCGGCCACCGTCAGCGTCCGTCCCGCCGTGGCGGTGTAACTGTCGTTGTTGGCCACCGGCGTGGTCGAATAAGCGGTCACGACCACGTCATCGGCCGTGAGGAAATAGGCCCCGGCGTCGGTCCAAAAATCGATGCTCACCCCGCCGGTCAGATAGGGCTGCGCCTCGGCGTCGGTAACGCTGAGCATCTGAACGCCGTCGAAGAATGCCGTGATGATATTGGTCTGGCAGGTCAGTTTGACGATATGGAAATTAGTTCCGACCGAGGCTAAATTCGTCTGCGCGATTGGGATGCCGGCCACATTGGTGTAGCCGAAACTGGTCCAGGTCTGAAACTTGAACAGTTTGAACACATTCGAGCCGCCGGCCGAGTTTTCCGGGTAAACCCAGGCAGAATAGTGTGCCCCGCTGGTGGTATTGACCCGCGCGCCCAGGCCGCCCCCATAGGCGCCGACCGGGAATTGGAGGCGCATCTCGGCATTGCAGTCGCCGAAGCTGTTGGTAATATATATATCACCATAGCTGAAGCTGGGGTTGATACCGCCCTTGAGGACCCCTCCGGTGACTGTCCAGGTGCCTGCTTGCGCCAGCCAGGGGGTCAGCGGTCCCGGGTCCGTCCCGCGCGTGAAATTGTCCGAGAAGAGCTGGGCGTGCGCCGCCGGGGCAGCCGCAAGGGCCCACGCCAAGACCACTGCCAACGTTGGCCATCGCCGAGCTCGCGAGCCACAACCACATTTCACATGCATAGTACGGCCTTACTCGTCCCCGTGAGTCGCGCCATCTTACCGGGCTCACGCAAAGACCGCGACTCGGTTGAATACGGAAAATCCTGTCCGGTGAATTACGGAAACAACAACAAGGCTCGAAGGACCTGTGTTAGCACTCTTTTGCCTTTTGCACCGTGGACGCTGGATCTGCCTGGCAGCGGCTTGAGGGCGCATCCGGGGCCGCGCGGGGTGGTCGCTGGCAATACCTCTCGGGGGCCGGGAGAATTAAAATGTCAAAGAGCACTGACCGAGTTGGAAGTGCCGGAGGGGCCCTGGCAACCCGAGCAAAAGTTTCAGGCGCGATTCACCGCGATTTTTGTGGAGTCTTGAATTTTTGATTTTTGAGTTTCGATTGAGCTGCGCGGGTACGGCAGGTTCTGGTCGAGCGTCCTATTGTCATTTCCAGATGGCGGGTTTACCGTTTGTTGACCGATTTGGCCGGGCGGTGGCGACGAGTTTATCCGCGAATAGGCGAGGTTTGCCGGAGTTAGGCGGAGATAGCCGATACCGGGCGTAACGGGTGATGGGCGGAGGAACTTTACCGTTTGTTGACCGATTTGACCGGGCGGTGGCGACGAGTTTATCCGCGAATAGGCGAGGTTTGCCGGAGTTAGGCGGAGATAGCCGATACCGGGCGTGACGGGTGATGGGCGGAGGAACTTTACCGTTAGTTGACCGACTTGACCGGGTTTTGGGGCGGAGAAAATATTTTTTTGAGGTTCGGATAGGTTCGGGGCCGGAGGGAGATGATGGATGATGGATGATGGATGATGGCGAGTTTGCACGGAGTGCAACGGGGGAGCGCCGCCGTGGGGACGGCGCGTCCTACCGCGCAGGCGGGCCGTCGGTGCCGGCTTCATTCTTAATGGCGGCGGTTTAGGCCACATATTCAGTTTTCTATTTGGCGGATATCCGCCGAGGCTGCGACAACGCAGGCTCTATATATTAAGGATCATCAGAAGGTCGAAAATCCGGCTTGGCGGCGATTTTGTTTAAACTTTTTTCCTTTGGCCGGGGTTTTTTAGGAGCGGGTTCATACGAGTGAAAAAATTACTCGAATCTAGTCGAATCTAGTCGAATTTGGTCGAATGGGAGCCCTAGTGAGGGACGGAACTCCTCTGGAGACAGGGAGCAGGTTAAGAGTTGTGGCGCGGGGTTTGTTGGTGTTCATAGCTCTCTATATGTAAGGAACGTCAGCATCAAAATTTGCCGTCGAGATGGATGCCGTGCTGGGGGGGCGGCTTCTCGTTTCCTTCTTTTCAGCTGGCCTGGGTACAATGCAACCAGCGTGCCAAGCGTTTGCGTGGCGGGTCGGAGGTGGAGCAAGTGACGGAGAAGATGCGTAAGATGTTCTAACGCAGAATACTTATGTCAATTAGAGGCTCCAGTGAAGGATTAGAGGACGGCGAGAGGTGTGACACGAAAAGTGTGCCACGGTGTGCCATGGCCGAAAAAAGTGGGACATTTTGGCACAGATGGCGCAACGAGAAAGGCAAAACGCTGAAACGCTCAAACGGTGAAAAGGGGAACGGGATAACATAAGTCGGAGCGGCGTCCCCAGGAGGACCCAGGCAAGCCCAAGAGAGGGGGGAGTGAAGCGCTTCGATTGAAAAAAATATCAACCTTGATTTACCTTGATTTACCTTGATTTCAGGGGTTTTCAACCTTGACTGGAACCTTGACGCAACCTTGACTCCACCGGGACTTGATGATTTGAGCAGGCCAAGCGTGCAACCGCGAAACACCGGAAAGCGCCAGGCGGCGGACGACAAAAAGGGAGAGACGCCCCCGGCTGAGGGGCAGGCATAATTCACGAGTTGAGAACATAGGTCCTCTTTCTTAATGCAGGCCAGGCTACCGGTTTTTGGCCGGTGCGCGCGGCAGGCGCGATTACACGCCAACTATTTAATAGCATGAAATGATCCAATTCTCAGGCTATCAAGTATGAGATGGGGGCATAAGTCGTGACCCTCGATACCCGTGGCGTTCCTGCGGCGGGATTGCCGTGCCGCACGCGTACCGCCCGGCGACGGTGGGGGATTCATCTGAAAAAATGTTTTGGTTACCAACGGTTACCAACGGTTACCAACGGTTACCAAAACGGGGGGATCGGTTACCGGATGGAACGGTCTTGAGTAACGAACGAGCGAACGGGATTGATGGTGTGGTTGAGGGATAAAAACATCGTGCCCTCTATATATTAAGGCATCGAGATCGTCGCGATCAGGCACTTTTTGTGAAAATTGTTGGAGATTTCAGTTGGACGAATCTATTGGATGAGCGGGGCTGTTGGCTAGGGGCTGCCGGGACAGCTAATTTCGGGAACTTCATCCATTTGTGGGCCCATTTAGGCGACGGCAGTTGCGCTTGGAGCCCGGCGCGCACAACTCGCTGGCGCCGGCTTACGGCAAGGATATTCGATACGATGAGAGCGACGCGTGACCTCATCGGAATTGCGTTGACGACCCGGTGTGAAGCAATGGTTTTGTGGCCTTCAGTTGCCTTGGAAGCGAATTTTTGCTTTTTGATCAAAGTATTCTACCAAAGAGAAAGTGCGTTCATTGATTTGTTTCATCGCGTCAAGCAGGGGATTATAAGGTTCGTAGCGATTGTTCAGAATGCCTTTGTTGGAATCCCGGTTCGATGGATCGGCTCCGGTGTCCTCCGGATCATTGTCCGCATATTTGAACCAGTCCCAACCGATGCAGACTTTCGATTCGAGGAGGCCGAGTGTAAAATTCTGGTAATAGAGGCCGCGGTCGCGTTGCGTTTTGACTACCCATCCGGCGCCGCCATGGTTGCCCAGTCCCGAGTCCATTCCTTTCGCATACCATTCGGTGATGAGAACGGGTCTGCCAGATTCGTGCTCCCACATAGCTAACCGCTTAGGATCAGGCGTCCAGGCGTGGTACCAATTCACAGAAATGACGTCGAGCCAATGGCCGGCGGCCCGGAATAGTTCCGGCTGAGATAGATTTGAGCCATAAAAGCGCGAGCCGAGAAATAGGTGGTTGGGATCATATTTCTTTATGGCGATTGAGGTGATGCGAAAATAGCGGTCCACTACCAACGCCAGGAAGTCAGACTGGTCCTGGGCGACGATATCCTGCGCTCCTGCTAGAGAGCCGTGACGCGCGCGCAGCCACGCGAGCGCCGCTTCATGGCCGGGATCTCTCTCCGGGAGCGCGAGGTAATTGCTCAGCGATGCGGAGCTGAAGGGCAGTTCGTTGTCTGAGAAATACCCGATTAACCAGGCCTCATTTTTGTTCTCAGCCAGCATTCGAGCGTGCTCATCACAGAAACTTTCAAAAGCTGGATCGAAAACGAAGATACAGTCCTTTGGGTAACCAGTGTGGCCGGGTTGCGAATAAGTGCCGCCTCGCGTCCGACCGTAACCGCTCATGAAATTCAGGATGCGTGTATAAGCCAGCGGATGCGGAACAGACCGAAGTGCGTCGGTGTCCGACCAGGCGCCGGCGCCGATAAAGCCGTTCTTGCGAAGGAGGCCGGTTGTCTCCACTGCCCAATTTGTTTTGCTGCCGAACTTCGATTGAAAAGCTGCCATGGCACCAGGTGCACGTGACGGAGTGATGGACGCGATACCTTTGTAAAGGCATAGGGATCCTTTCGGGTCCACGAGCCACCAACGGTAGTCGTTTTTCGTCGTATGAAAAAATCCTGTGGCTTGGGACTTAACCGGGAGCCGTCCGCCGTAGGGGTTAAGGTCGGAGTCTGTCTTTTCGCGAATGGCCGGAGGTAAATCCGCCAGAGTGCGAGTCGGGTAATCCTTCCACTCCTGGCTGGGATCTTTAAAAGCAGCGGCCACGGTGGCCAACGATTGTGGCTGGGCTGAAAGGTCCGTGGTCAGTACTAAAGCGGTGAGGCACACGAAAGTTGTGGCACTCCCCATGGCGTCCGCCCGACCCGCCCGCTGTTGTGCTATTTTCGTCATACGCATTCTTCTGTGGCGGCAGAAACCTTAAAAGTTGAAGGGTTGGCGGAACACACGATAAAATCCCTGATTGCCCGACACCGGGAGAGTTGCGCGAAAGGTTCCGCCGCCAAGCGAAGAAATCGTTGCGTTGGCAGGAGCAAATGGGCCGTTGAGATTCGGAGTAGCAAGGACACCAAACCTCGAAACGCCGTCGGTGACGCCCGCCGTGAAGTCTATTTGCACAACCACAACTCGATTAAGGTAAAGGCGCGTCGGGCGGAGGTGGCTCGGCTCATGGACGTTGGCATATTCTGGATTCGGCAGTTTCGGGTTTGAGGTTTCGGAATTCGGATTTGAGGCCTAGCCGGCGCCGCCAACCCGGGCGGCGCCGGCGCTTGCTCAACCCCTACTCACTGAAGGAATATTGTGGCTTGGATTTCAAATTTGGTTGCGGTCGCATAGGAATAGTGCGGATTAGCTTAGCCGATGCTGGACGAGGTGGTAGTCGGCAAAACTGCCGATGCTTAAAAATGTTTGATACCGGCAGTTTTGCCGACTACCACTCGGGGGCATACACTGCCACAATCAGGACATTGAACACGAGAACTGGCATATCCCGCTGAGAAGGTGACCAAGATCGCCGTTGCGTCGCAGATCAAGGAGCGAAAGGCAGTCCCGCAGATCGATTTCGTGCCGCCGACGCTGAACACCAGCGACCCGATCATCGGCAGGGTGACAGGCTCATTCTCGTTTCCGCCGATCTGCAGCGATGGTGGGACAAGACACATAACGTCCACGGCGTGCCCATCCGGAGCGACGGCACGTTTTCGATCAAGAGCATCCGACCTACTGCATGTTACGCGAGGACGGAATCGCGGCATCTCGCCGTTCCGCTCCAACGTCATGGCCGCTGGGCTGCGGCGGCTTGAGGAGGAGGAGCTGCGTGAAGGCGGCTTTTTAGCGCCTGAATATTGGCCTGTATAGCTTCGAGATTATGCTGCGCTACCGGGTTCGTTGGATTCAGGTGCAATGTGACTTGAAACTCCTTGAGCGCTTCATCCAGTTTGCCTGACTTTGCAAGGGCAAGCCCATTATTTAAATGCCCTGCCGCAAAGTCCGGGCGAATGCGGACAACTTGGGAAAACTGCGCCTGCGCTTCCTCGATTCTTCCTTCAGATGCCAGTTCGCCTCCGAATAAATATCGAGCCTGCCAGAAATTGGGATTCATCCGGACAGCAGCGTTAAAATAATCGAAGGCTTCCTTGCGTTGATGCTCTGCGACCAAACTAACAGCGTGATAGAAATAGTCCACTGGTCCGTTCGGTTGACGATCGGCGGCGGCATGGTAGCGAGTGATAGCCTGATTCCAATTCCCCTCATTTTGCTCCATGAATCCCCGGTTTTGATAAGCATCGACCGAGCCTGGGTCAACTTTAAGAGCGCGGGCAAAATATTTTGCGGCTTCGGCCGTTTTCTGCTGGTTCGCCCGAATCATCCCCATTTCGTTCAAGGCCGGGACATAATCCTTCCGAATAGCCAGCGCCCGGAAAAAGTTTGTTTCCGCTCTGTCGGTATTCCCCAACCGGACAAGCAACCGGCCAATGATGCAAGGAGTCATGGGGTTCTGCGGCAGTAATTCGCTGACTTGTTGTTCTTCCCCGGGGGCTTCGGCCAAATCGCCGATTTCATCTAAAAATTGCGCGAAGTTTTCGCGCAAATCATAGTCGTCGGGACTTTTAGCCAATGCTTCCTCATATGCGGCGCGGGACTGCGCGCGGGTTTGTTCCGTCATTTGCGAGCCCAGTTCCTGCAGTTTGGCCATGTAAAATTTTGCGCGCGGGACATCGTTCAATTGGCCCGTGAAAGGCGGTTCGGATACGCGGCTGTAATTTTCCTGCCAAACCCGGCAACGATCCCATGGCGAAACGGCCAGGCGCCGGTCGCATAATTCCGCAGAGGCCCATTCGCTTTTGCCCTGCGCAAGAATGGATTTTGGGAGAAGGTTCAAAGTTTGTTCTGCAAATGCTCGGCCCAACAAATAGTTGCCGTCAAAGTTCAAATGAACATGCTCATAAAATAATTCATTGCCGGGAATTTTTGCCGGGGAACTCTGCGCCAGTACCCTAAGCGCATCCAAAAAATAAATGCGTTGGTTCGTCTTTGCCTCCGCCGCGTCTTCTACGATTCGATTAATGCGGCTATCGGCGCGAAAAGCCAGGGTGTCGTCATCTCGGGCCAATTCAAAATCACTCAAGGCTTGTTGGAAATTCGTCAGCGCGAGCTGGCAACGTCCTGAGCGAAAATGAAGTTCGGCAAATTGCGGATCAATTACGGCAGCCTGTTCATATTCTTTGAGCGCGTCCGGGAAATCCCCGGACGATTCAAGCGTGATGCCCGCCTGATAAAGGCCGTCCCATTCGCTTTGTTGGGTATCGCTCAAACCGGCGGAATGCAGCGAACCAAATGGAGCACAGTCCTTCAGATTGCTTCCGACGGTGCTCAAAATAACAGGCACGCCGGCCTCTTGTCCCGCTCGCAAAATGTCCTTTAAATTTTGTTTGAAATTTTTGTAGGCACGCAGCCGGTTTGGATCATCGTATCGAAGCTGATGCTCTTTAAACATGTTCAGGCCGCCCCATGTCTTTGGGGTGGACGACTGACCCCATCCCTGCAGCAGGCTGTCCAGCAGTTGGCCAGATCTTGTGCGCTTCACCGCCAGAGAGGCGCGAATTAGATGTATTCCCGCCACGCGCGAACCGAATACGGTGCCCCCGCCAAAAGGGCCGACGATTTCGTTGTTGCCCATGTAAATAATCCACAAATCGCCTTCACGCCGGGCGCATTCGCGCGCCATGGGCAGAATCGCATGTGAATTGATTGCGGTCATCGCCACACAGACCACTTCAAAATGCGTTGCGGGAAAACGTTCGCGCAGCAAGACCTGCAGATAACGCCAGGCGCCAAAGGTTGGGTCCGGATCTCCCATGGCCGCCGACTCGCCAAACACAAAAATGCGGTAGGTATTGGCCGGTTTCTTTACCGCCATCCGCATTGGCACCGGCGTTCGGGCCAAAGCAGGTGGAAAAAATCTGTAGCCAAACCGGTCATTGGACACATAATAATCCTTGCCGCCAATTTCGGTTTTTAGAAAAAAACTAGTGGGATAGCCATAACCACACAAACGCAAAGCCAACTCAAGGCCGCCAAAGACCAGCAGCAGAATAGCCACTGGCGTAAAGATTCGGAACAACCACAGACGTCGTCGGGGAATTTTGGGTGCCGGCCTTTCAGCCACTACATTCTTTTCTTTTGCAGAACGCGCTTTCTTTGAAGAGTGCTTTTTTGGCTTCAAATGAGCTCACTCCCAGAATTACAAACGGAACGGCGGAAAATATCGGTTGCCGTTGACAGTGCGAATTCGCCTCTGTGAATTGTTCCAGATAGATTTTTAAGGCGACTCCAAACGGTAAAAGACACAGGCATTGTTTTGGCTGGGCCTGATGATAACAGGATATGTCGTGTTGGCAAGATCAGACCAATTTCCACCCGCCAAAGAATTTGTCTGCACTTGCAAATGGCTGACGATATTCGTTGGCCAGGTCAATACCACGTTGCCGTTCGAGCGAGTCGCGGCGATCTGGAGAGGCGCGGTTTTTTCCAGAACTCGCACATAATCCACCTTTATTTCCGCCGGAAAAACCGTGCCCGCCTCGATGTTGCTAACAGATGGGTTGCCGACGAAATTGCCCCCCACGGCCAAATTCATAAGAAGATAGAACGGCTGATTGAAAGGAGTCGGATAAGGGGCTAGCGAATCGGTCCAACTGGTCACTGTTTCATATACATTGCCGTCCACGGAAAAACTGAGTGAATTGGTTTCCCAATCCACCATGTAGGTGTGGAAATTGGTTATTGAATCTCCGCTGGCAAAAGAAGTGTAAAGAGCCGTTTCGTCGCTTCCGGAATGGAGGCTGCCGTGGACGGTAGTCAACTCTGTCCCTTTAGTTTCCGCGACATCAATTTCTCCGCAACCCGGCCAGCCGGCGGTGGGATAATTCGACCCCAACAACCAAAGCCCCGGCCACATGCCGACACCCGCAGGCATGGCGGCGCGCCATTCAATGCGTCCATAAACCGGTGTATAGTAATGCCCCAGAGTTTTCATGCGGGCGGACGTGAAGCTGGATCCATTCGTGGACTCCTGCTGCGCCACAATGTGCAACAACCCGCCGCTTTCATAAGCGTTGTTCGTGCGGCTCGTGTAATATTCCAATTCGTTGTTGCCCCAGCCGCAAAGGTTTGGACAACCATTGCCTGTTTCAAATGCCCAGATGTTGGTATTGATGGAATTGCTGTTGAATTCATCACTCCAAACGATGTTCCACTGCGTGGTGGGGGGAGGCGGGCCCCCGGTTTGGTTCAGGATGAGGTCATCGAAATACATCGAGGCGTTTGCGTTGTCCGGTCCCTGCGCAAAAACGACTTGATACCGCACATAGGCCGTGCCCGGTGGGGCCACCAGACTGGCAGCCGAGTTCGTGACGGTCCCCGGGAGCAGGATGGGCGCCGAAGCGTTCGTAAAGGAACATTGGTTTGTGATCTGCAAATCGAACCATGTGTTCGTCCCGCCGAAGCTGGCCAGGTTGTTGCTGGTCACAACCACCGACCGGTAGAGAGCCAGGGCGTTATACGAGGTATCCCGAAAACTCACTTCAAGCCAGATTGCGTCCTGCCCGTGGATGCCTCCGCCATCACTGCCGAGTGTGTAGGCCCAGCCGTCCGCCGAGTAGATGGCCCCCGGAGCCGAGAGATTGTCCTGATAAATGCCCGTGTAATTTTGCGCGCCGATGAAGGCGCCATAGACTTTATAAAAGTTGGTCCCGCTGTGGGCGATGCCGGGAGTGTTTTCGCTGTGATTATTTGGTCCGAAGGTTATCCAACCTGCCAGGCCAGGCGTCTCAAATCCTGGATTGGTCAACACATTGGCCGCGCCGGCTTCAATCGCAAACAACAATCCAACGGCAAAAGCCAAACAGGCGGCCATTCTTGCCGGAAAAGCTCCTTTGGCAATCCCCGTGCCAAGGTGATTGAGAAATATGCTTTCAGGTGTCATCAGGATCGATTCTGGCGGAATTGTAGTAGATGGAACACTGCGCTTTGAAAGCCTACATTTTTTCTAGTTCAGCCACATTCATTTTCGAGATCAAAAAGGCCGGCGCCGACCCAACTTTCGGCGCCGACCCCAGTTGTTTTCGCAATCCAACTGTAGTCCCTCAACCCACGTTACTGAACCTGCAAACGGTAGAATCGTCTCGGTCCCACCAGCGGGTCTGTCACAGTTATGACCGTGCCGTCGCCGGGAATAACAGCGGAAAGCGGCGCCCAGGTGCCGCCGGAGAGGGTGCTATTGGAAAGCACCGTATAATTGTGTGCGGGTTGGGATATGAACGTAAGTAGTACGTTGGTCCCGCTTATCGAGGCCGTTATCAGAGGAACAGTCGGCACAAACATAAAGAAGTTTACGTTGACATTATTCCCGCTGGTCGCCTTGAGCGTTTGAACCCCTGCGAGTGAAACAGTAGCAAGGTTACCGTTTGTATCCCGCATGGGCACCCAGTGCCAGGTCTGCCAGCCGGCTGCGTTTGCATCAGCAAATGAGCCTAAAAGCTGGGTTGTCTGGTTCGTTGTGCCTCGCCCCGCGGTCACCAATTTCAAAGTGGTATTGTTGAAAGGCCCGGCACCGCCGGCCAGCCGGCCATAGACATTGTACTTATTCGCAGGGAAGGTGCGGGTATAGTTAGCCCATTGCCCGCCATTATAATATCCCAAGTCAAAATCTGTCGAGCCGTTGGCAATAAACTTGTCGCGCTTGAAGTCAGCACTAACCTCGCATTGGAAACCATTGTCCAGGTTCCGGTAGCCACCCAAGGCCTCACCATCATAGGTGCCGGTATAATCTATCTTATACACGGCTGCATTAGTGCCATTAATACCCCCATTGTAATAACTGTTCGTTGCCGCGAAAAGAGGCGCCGTGGGCGCCGGGTCGTCAATGAATTGACCGCCATTGAAGTCCCAATCTACAGCTTCGATCATCAGATTATTCTGGGTGAAGGTGTCAAAGGTCTCCGTCAGGCTATTGGACAACCCGTTGGCATCCGTGGCATTGATGGTCAGTGTGATTAGCAGATTTTGCGGGCAAGGAAGGCTCGCATTCCAATTCGTGTTATTACCCGAATAGGATACGGACGAGGAGACATCAACCCCGTTTATCAAGGTGTGAATGTTGTTTGTCGCAACCGTGCTAAATGTCGAACTTACCGAGTAGGTTATGCTCGGGATATTCGTCAGGAAGATATTCGCATTGTTCGGCGGATGGAGGTTGTTCGGGCTGAGATTATTAATGATTGGAGGGAACGAATTGCCCGCCGGAACGAATATAAAATCGACAAAGTTGGCAATGCCACCGGCACCAGCGCCGTTGCCACTGAGCAGCTGCAACGTATTTGTTCCCGCAGGCAAATTCACGATTATCTCATTGCCATAAGCGTCCGTCAGAGGCACCCAGGCATAACCAGCGCCCGTGTTGGCGCCGATAAATACCCCTAAATTATTGGTCGTTTGAGTTGGGGTTCCATACCCGCTGGTCAACACATTGAGGCTTTCAATGTTGCCAGCGGTGGGATTATTGTATCGCAAAAAGACAAGATAATTGCCAGTCGGGTAATTTCTGGTGTAATTGAACCAGTTGCCGGGATTATTATACGCTATTTGGACGTTAACCACATTCGCATTACTCTGGGCCAGATATATCGGCAACTGTATATCGGCCGCTATTTGCATGACTGCGCGACCATCGTTACGAACCAGTTCCGTGGAAGGCGGGGGCCCGCCATTATACGTACCCAAATCCACTCCCTGAGTGCCTCCTGTGCCGAAATAGCTGTTGGCAGCAGGCGCGGCAGTGGGTGCCGGGTTTTCGAAGAATTGTCCGTTGGTGTAATCATAGTCTTCGGCGCTAACGACGAAGGGATTGGTCGGAAAGGTATCAAAAGTGACAGTTTGAGCGGAAACCAAACCTACACTATTCGTGACAGATACTTTTATAGTGTACACCGTGTTTGAAGCCAGCCCTTGCAGACTTGCATTCAAATTAGTGGATGGGCCGCTAAATTGCAGGCTCCCCGTTCGGTTCACGCCATTCACAACAATCCCGATGCTGCTCGTTGAATTGGTGGGAAGAGGCGCCCCTCCCGTGGACGCCGAAGCGACATTGAAACTAAAATTAGTGGCGCCGGTGAAAAATGAAAGGCCATTAGGAGTCGAAGTGATGACGGATGGAGACGGCCCAGCCACTTGGTTCAAGGTTGCATCGTCCCAGAAGGGGGCGCCAGCGTGACCAGCATTACCGGACTGATAAATATGTATGCTGAACTCCACTTTTGCGGAGCCCGCTGGCGCTACCATAGGTTGTCCAGCACCAAGGGTATTTGTGACGGCGCCGTTTACAATTTGGGAGTCGGGATCGGTCTGTGGCAGTGTCAAAGAGATGTCATATTGGTTGGTCACGGGAAAATCTGCCCAAGCGAGATAAACATTGCCGATGGCATTGGTCACAAGTGCCAATGTGCCACTATACGAAAGACCATTTGAAGAGTAACAACCGGAGATGGTGGCAACACCAAGGTAGGCAGGGTCAATTATCATTGACTTGTAATCTGCGAGCACATTGTTGACTGAATCAAGAAACCGCACTTCAACCCATCCGTCTTGTTGAGCACCAGGCCCGGTGCCCGTAAAAAGACCGGAGCCGCCACCCTGAGTAGGAGCGTATGGAGGCTGAAATCCATAACATGGCTCTAGCTGGGCGTCATCACCGCCGATACGGTTCGTGCAAAATAAATATGCGGAATACCAGGCATCTGCGGTATAGGCGTTTCCAGGAAAACAAGCAAAAGTCTGCGAAACGGATTCATCTGGCATAGTAGCGCCACCATTGCCATAAGTGCCCTGCATCCAAAGGCCGTCATTCGCGGTGCGAACCAATTTAATGTTAATTGGCGTCCCATTCGCTTCCGTCCCGTTCACACTGGAGGCTGGCCCCGAACTCCAAGTCTCAAGACTGTGCTGTTGCCACCCACTCGAGGTAAAAACAGTCGTTTCAAAACCTGGATTTACCAGTATGTTGCCTGCTTTGCCAGACATCGCAAGAAAGGTCACGGCGATGGCGACGGCGTAAATAAGCGTCATCGGACTACGACGACGCGCGCTCATTGATTGGTCTAGGGGCTCGTTTATGGTTTTCATAATAGGACCTTATTGATGGGTTAACGTTTGGGTTTGGAAAATTATAGTTTAGCGGCCTGCAAGAGCGTTCCACAGCACTTAAAATAGTTTGGCCGATTAATCCGAGGTCGGATAATACTCCAGCAGATTCAATTCATTTAGGCGCATGCATAGCATTGGCATCTTCCTCAATAGGAATTTATGGCAAAGACATCATCCTTATCTGAAACCAAATCCTCCCATTTCCAACTCGCGGAGTGTCCATCACAACATGAAAATTCGGCACGCCGGTTATGCCGGCACGCCGCCTGCTTTACAGGTACTATGCCTGCGGCAAATACTGCAGACCAACCCTGGCCTGGAAGCAGCCCCGGTGGATACGGCTGCCGGGTGCTAAACTCCGTATAATAGCCACTTGCCGGAAATCTGTTATTTGATTCATCGGCGACATCTTTTGGAAGCCCCACATCGCCGAAGAGCCAGAGTTGGCTTGGACGTGTTAATGATCCTAATTTTCGGCTGCCCTCCTTCACTCCACCGACAACGCCAAAACGAAGAATCCCCTGCGTCGGATGGTTGTTTTTGTTGCCCTCCATCGGACCGTAACCCTCCAGTTTAATCCCGTAAAAAAGTCCCGATATCAAATCCCCATCCTGAACGGCCGGGCAGCGCCAGACATTGTTTGAAACAGTGTCACTGGTAATGTATTTACCGTTAGAGAGATATTGATAATACCAGAATTCCCCGGGCGCCGTCGGATATGTGGTTGTGGCCAACGGCGGCAAGTAGTCATTGTTGTCGGCGGCATACATCATCATGGCCAAGCCGATTTGTTTGGTATTGCTGAGGCATTTGATCGCTTGTGCCTTTACCTTGGCCCTGGACAGCGCGGGTAGCAACATCGCCGCAAGAATGGCAATGATGGCGATGACCACCAACAGTTCTATAAGGGTGAAGCCAGAAAAGAAGAGGGCTTCGCGCCGATGGGTCTCATTCGGTTCTGGACGCATATGGATATTGCGGATCAGCTTAGCCGATGCTGGAGGAGGTGCCAGTCGGCAAAATTGCCGATACCCAAAAAGCGATTCCGTGGCTTGCGGGCCGCCGCCTCGGCGACTATTTTTGTGATCATGGCCCCAAAAATGTCGCGAACTTTGGTCGTGCTGCTGGCGGGATTGTGGGGGCTGGCGTCACAGATTTCAGCAGCGCCGAACGACTCCGGATGGTCGGCGCGCGTCTGGCAACTCGAGGACGGTCTTCCGGACAATAGGGTCACCGGCATTGTCCAGACCTCCGATAATTATCTCTGGCTTGCGACGCATAGCGGACTGGCGCGTTTTGACGGCGTGCGTTTCCAAAATATTCCCCTGCCGATTCCCTCGCGACGCACGCGTCCGCTGATTCGCACGATGTGGCTGGGGCGCGAAGAACGACTGTGGCTGGCGCTCGAAGGCGGGTTGGTAGTTTCGTTGTCGCGCGAGAGCACAAATCTATTCACGACCACGAACGGCCTCTCGCTGGAGAAGCCCGTCGCGATCGCGCAAGATCTGCGGAGTGACGTGTGGATCGGCTATGCCGACGGCAGCGTGAGTCGCATCTCCAGTGGGCGCGTGACTCGGTTCGCCGGCAACGAGGCTCCGGCCAGCAGCGGGCCGTGCAGCGTGACAAGTGATGCCGGCGGCCAGGTTTGGTTCGGCAGAGTGGGACACATCGGTGTTGTCCACGACGGAAATTTCCAAACAGTTTCCACATTGCCTGAGCGGGTGATTCAACTCGGACAAGCCCGCGGGGGCGGTGTATGGGCTTGTGCCGGAACGCGACTGATTCATTATAATCAAAACGGCACGGCCACACCGAGCGGGGTGTTGCCGGCAGACCGTCCAGGCATCGAACCCACAGTGGTATTCGAAGACCAAACCGGCGCGGTCTGGGTTGGAACCTCGGCTGATGGTTTATTTCATTACGACGGAACAAATTTTACACAGGTAAGAACTTCGCACGAAGAAATTCTGAGCCTCGCTAACGACGGCGAAGGAAACGTTTGGGTAGGCACGGGCGGTGGCGGGTTGAATCGCTTGCGAACGCGAGTGGTCGAATTGCAGGCGAAAGAATCCGGTTTGCCGTCGGAAGTGGTGCGTTCGATTTGCGAGGACAAGAATGGCGTGATGTGGGCTGTCGCTGAAAACGGCGAATTGGCGCGCTGCGTTGATAACAAATGGAGCAAGGTCGTCGGCGAGAACGGACGGTCCCGCGTTCATGCCACGTGTGTTACGAGCGACGGTTGCGGGGGAGTTTGGATCGGCACTTATCGCAACGGGCTGCAGAGATGGGGTGACGGGCGGTTTATGTCACTAGGGCGCGAAAATGGCCTGGGAGGCGAGATCGTTCGAGCTTTGCTGCTGGACCATGCCGGTGATTTGTGGATAGCAGTCGAAGCTCCTGCCTGCCTGCAAAAGCTTCACGAGACTAAATTTCGGACTTTCACTCAACCGAATTTGAGCCGTGCCATTCGTGCGCTGGCGGAGGACGCGAAGGGAACTATATGGTGCGGAACAATAGACGGCCTTCTACTGCGTACGGAAGCGGACAAGCTCAAGTACGATACGCCGCAAATCTCTTCGCCTCCTCCTCCTATTCGTTGCTTGAACGCGACGCCAGACGGGAGCCTCTGGATCGGCTATGCCGGTGGCGGCCTGGGCGTATGGCACAACGGAAAGTTCAGCCAAATTAGTGAGGAGCAAGGGTTATATGATTCCTATATTTGTTCCATCGCCACGGACGAGAACGGAGGGTTCTGGTGCGCCTCCGACCATGGGATCTTTCAGGTGAGCCTTCGCGAGCTCGAGGCAGTCGCTGAGGGGCGCGCGGAGCGTATACATTCAGTACTTTTTGGACGCGATGAAGGATTGAACAGCCTGCAAGGTTCTTATGGTTATGCGCCTGACGCTGCCCGGAGCCGGGATGGACGTCTATGGTTTCCGATGCGCACCGGGCTCGCGGTCGTAAATCCCAACCGGACGCCGGTGGACCATGTGGCGCCGCGAGTTTTGATTGAACGCGTCGCTGTGGACGAGCGCCCCGCGGGAACGGACGCCCGGGGGCGGTTTGTTTTTCCTTCCGCGAATCGCCGATTGGACGTTGATTTTACCGCCCCGACTTTCATCGCGTCGGAGAACCTGCGCTTCCGTTATCGGATCGAAGGCCTGGACGAGGACTGGATTGAAAGCGGAGCCCGCCGGAGCGCAACCTATTTGCGGATGCCCGCCGGCGAGTACGCGTTTCATGTGGCCGCCTGCAACAGCGCCGGTATCTGGAATGAACCGGGAACAACGATCGCATTGACTGTCCCGCCGTTTCTTTGGGACCGATGGTCGATTCGCGTTGCGTGTCTCGTATTGTTCACCATCGGCGTCATCGCTGCCGTTCGTTATGTTTCCTTTCGGCGACTCCGGTTCAAACTGTTGCGCTTGGAGCAGGAAACTTCTTTGCAGGGAGAGCGCGCGCGCATCGCCCAGGATTTGCACGATGATATTGGGGCGAGCCTGACTCACATTGCCCTGCTTAGCGAGCTGGCACAAAAGGATTTCGAGAAACCTGCGCAGGCGAAGGAGCATATCGATCAGATTTTCCGCAGCGCCCGAACGGTCGTGCGTGCACTGGATCAAATCGTTTGGACGGTGAATCCCAAGAATGACACCCTGGAACTTTTTGTCGCGTTCCTTTGCACGTATGCCCCGGACTACCTCGGTTCGGCAAAAATACGCTGCCGTCTGGACGTGCCCATGGACGTCCCACCCCTTCCTCTCCGGCCGGAAGTGGGACATCACCTGTATCTGGCCGTGAAGGAATCCTTGCATAACGTCGTCAAGCACGCCGGCGCGACGGAGGTCTGGTTGCGTCTTCAGTGGACCGGGGAAACGATGACGATTGTCATCGAAGACAATGGCCGCGGGTTTGAAATCGACGGAAAGGTTTCGCCGGACGCAGATGGCTTGGCCAATTTGAATCGGCGACTAACTGAAATCGGCGGGCGCTGCGACTATCGCAGTGAGCATGGTAAAGGGACCACAACCACATTTACTGCGCCGCTAAAAAATTCAGCCCATTAACACCTTGACGCAAAGATATGGCCATCACCATTACCATCGTTGAAGATAACACTGCGGTCCGCAAGAGTATGGTTGCTATCCTCGAAGGAGCGCCCGATTGCAAGTGCGTGGGTTCATTTTCGGGCGGCGAGGAGGCGTTATCGGAAATTCCCAGGCTAAGGCCGCAAGTCGTGTTGATGGACATCAGCTTAACGGGCATGAACGGGGTTGAGTGCGTCCGCCAACTCGCCAGGCAAATGGACCTTCCTCAGATTCTCATGCTCACGGTTCATGAAGATCCGGATTCCATATTTAATTCGCTCGCGGCGGGGGCAGCCGGCTATCTGCTCAAGCCCGTGCGCGCGACGCAATTGTTGGCGGCCGTAAAGGACGTTTATGGCGGTGGCGCCCCAATGACCAGCAGCATCGCGCGCAAAGTAGTGCAATCCTTCAAACGGGTTACGCCCTCCGGCAAACCGGCAGCGGAGACTCTTTCACCGCGGGAACTGGATGTGTTGGATTACCTCGTTAAAGGATTCAGCTACAAGGAAACGGCAGAAGCCATGGGCATTTCCTACAGCACAGTTCATACGCACATCGAGCGTATTTACCACAAACTTCACGTGCAGTCCCGTGCGCAGGCGGTAGCCCGTTACTTGAGGGTTTGAGGCGCTGTCTTCTTCTGCTCAACGCATCTGTAGGCGCTCTATCGGCAATTTTGCCGACTGTCTTTATCGCCCCTTGTTTGCTAGCTAGCTAAACATGCAAATAAATTCGCGGCCAGGCGCAGAATCTTAATTCAGCGCGCGCACTGGCGGTTTTTCTGGTTTTTTCGCAACATTGCCGAGTGATATTTTCTATGCCAACGCCAACGAGAAAAGGTCCATTTGTTGTGTGTCCCAAATCGGGCAGAATCGTGGGTTTCGCCTCCGCGTCAGGTTGGCGGTTTTTGTGGATCCCGTGCATCGGTCTGGCCGCGCTCCTGTGGATACTGATTCGAGTCGTCCCAAAACCGAGCCGTGCCCATTATCCGTGCCAGCAGGCCGCCATCCCTCTTGCCTCAGGGTTCATCGGTTATTTGCTCTCCTTGCCAGCCGCCGTGCTGGCATACCGCAAAGGCCGTGAGCATGTGCGCCGCGCGCGCTATTTCGTGGCGGGCCTTTGCTTTCTGACGGCAGGAGTCGCGGGGATCGTACAGTTATGCATAACGGAAAAGAACGCGTACGCGGCATTTGTCACGCGCAACCCGCCCAACACTCCGCTTGGCCAGGGCCACGGAATTTTCCCGGGCCGCGTTGCGTGGGTGTATGATCCTGCAGCGGTTTCCTGGAAAGGCGACGGTCATTGGTATGATGATGCGTACAATAACCAAACCGCCATTGATAGGATGGTTTCCCAGGCGGTGCGCTGCGTCGGCGGACAGGCGACCGATGCCGCGGCCTGGGATGCGCTGTTCCACAGTTTTAATCGACGAACCGGCCGAGGCGATGTTGGTTACACGCGGGGTGAAAAAATTGCCATCAAAATCAACGAAAACAACGTCAACAGCCACGCCAACAATAACGACATCGATGCCTCACCGCACATGGTCCTG
>Ga0210408_10001230_pt1 | contig 27508 bp, 23 predicted proteins | sample IncBWH4MmetaG_FD_155471 | JGI IMG/M metagenome (GOLD analysis project Ga0210408, IMG submission 155471) | Forest soil microbial communities from Barre Woods Harvard Forest LTER site, Petersham, Massachusetts, United States - Inc-BW-H-4-M | ecosystem: Environmental > Terrestrial > Soil >...
TACTTGGAGTGCAAAGGCATTGCTTCGGATTGTCACGGTGCTCGCACTTGCGGTCGTTTGCGGAACTGGATTGCGTTCAATCGCCGCGACCCAAGAACTAATTCGCGAAACTGGAGGCCGCGGGCGTTGGAGCGATTCGTTCGATCGTTTTTGCCGCGAAAACCAAAGTCGATCCGATTTGACGATCGTCAGTTTGGATTGGGGATTTAACGAACAACTGATGCTCTTAACTGACGGACCGCAACTTTCGGAGCCGTTCTGGAGCTTCAATCAAACGCTACCGCCGTTACCGGAAGATCCGAATTACGTCTATCTCGCGCATCCGCCAGAATACAGCGTGCTGAAATATGATGTGGCGTACCTGAACCAACTTCAGGCCAACGTCAATGTCGAGATCACGCCTTATGTTGACCGACAAAACCAGGTCGCGTTTTACGCGATTCGCTTTCGGCCGCAATGATCGACAATCAGCGCGTCGATGCGCCAGAAGCGCTGGCAACCTTCCAGGCACTCTTATATTGCTGATCGATCTGTTCGGCCTCGTAATCGCGGCCCTGGTCCTTTAAGCAATCACGCAAGCCAGAAAGCGCACGCGCGTCGCGAGGTTTCTTGTCGAGATCCTCCCGAAAAACCTTTTCCGCGTCAGTAGCGCGATTCGTCGCCAGCAACAATCGGCCGAGGGTTGGACGGACCGGTGGATACCACGGCGGCGGTTCGCTGTAATTGAGCGCGTCTTCAGCAGCAACCGCCTGCTTGTAAAAATCGATCGCAGCATTGTCGTCGTGGCGACTGTGAGCAATCGCGCCGGAGAGCGCGTTATCGTGAATCTTAAAGACAGCGCCTCTGCTGTTTAGCATGTCGTACATTTCGTCAGGTGGAATCTTCCCCGCCAGATCACGAAACATTTTCTGCTCGTTCTCGGCGTCGGATGTCTTGCCCAGATTTGCAAAAGCGATTCCGCGAGCCGAATGCCAGACCGCGTTGGTCATCATGAACGAGCTCTCGGGCGGTGGGAATTTCAAAATGTCCGCCCAACGCTCGAAACCTAGCAAGACGGTGATCGGCGTCGGCAGAAAGCCTTCCAGCATCGGAATCGCTTTCACGCCAAGCTTGACGTTGTCGACCAATTTATTGGCTGCTGCTTTGGCGCCGGCGAAATCTCCGCGCATGCAATCAGCGTAAGCCAGGAAGTGCATGTTGTGACTGTAATACATCAGCCGGTAAAAACCTTGCGTGTGCGTTTGCTCCAGGAACTTCTTGTCGGCCACCATGGCTGCTTCGTTGCAGCGCGCCGATGAGGCATGATCGCCCACTCGTGCGTAAATGTGGGACGGCATATGCGCGAGATGACCTTCGGCCGGCGCCAACTTTTCCAAACGCGCAGCGCTCGGCAGCGCGCGTTCAGGATGCATCGAAGCTTCAACCGCGTGAATGTAATAATGGTTCGCGCCGAGATGATTCGGATCGCGTTTCAGAACCGATTCGAGCACAGTCACGATCTCTTCCGTATTCTCGCCGGGCTTGCCCTCCGCGGTCCAAAGTTTCCACGGATTCAAATTCATCATGCTCTCGGCATAAAGGGTTGCCGCATCGAGGTCGTCCGGGTAACGCGCGGCCAATTTGCCCATCGCGTCTTTGTAAGCGCGGTCGAGCGCGTGAAGATCGACATGTGGATCATTGGAATAGCGAACAGCGAGTGCATCGATGTAAGCGCGCTCCGGTTCAGACGCATTTTGTTTCAGGGCGACGGCGCGCTGGACTGCGTCGTAACCGGCGCGCTCGCGCTCAGGATCGACCGGCAGGTTGTAATTCGGACCGAGGGTCAATGCCACGCCCCAGTGCGCCATGGCCAATTTCGAGTCGAGCTCGGCGGCGTGCATAAAAGAACGCCGCGCTTCGTCGTGGTTAAATCCGTAGACCAGCTTCAGCCCTTGATCGAAAAACTGCTGCGCCTGTTTGTTCTTGGTCGAGACCGGATGATGAACCTCCCCCAGACCGGGCATCAATTGCACCGGCGCTTCTGGATTTTTGGTCGCCGCGGTGCCAGTGAAGAGTGTGGCTAAAAGAACGGCTACAGGAATGAATCGACGGATCATGTCGATGTTAGATTTGCTATTCCTTGTCCTCGTTCAATTTAGCTTTTACCGCGGCTTCAATCTCTTCGTAAAGTTTACGGTCCTCTTTCAGAACTTCTTTGGCCGCGTCGCGTCCCTGGGCCAGCTGGGAGCCTTTGTAGTTGAGCCAGGAGCCACGCTTTTCGATGACTTGTTTCTCGAGGGCAAGGTCAAGCAACGAACCGGTGGTCGAAATTCCTTCGTTGTACATGATGTCGAACTCGGCTTCGGTGAATGGCGGCGCGACCTTATTCTTCACGACTTTAACCCGGGTGCGATTTCCCGTCACGCTGCCGTCGGTCTGTTTGATCGCGCCAATCCGACGGATGTCGATCCTGACACTGGCGTAAAATTTCAAAGCCTTGCCGCCGGGGGTAGTTTCGGGATTACCGAACATCACCCCGATTTTCTCGCGGATCTGATTTGTGAAAATGCAGGTCGTGCGCGCTTTCGAAATTAGGGAGGTCAATTTTCGCAATGCCGCGCTCATCAAACGCGCCTGCGCGCCAACTGTGGTGTCGCCGATTTCGCCTTCCAATTCAGCGCGCGTCACCAACGCCGCAACCGAATCGACCACGATGACGTCAAGCGAGTTGGAGCGAATCAACGTCTCGCAAATTCGAAGCGCTTCCTCGCCGGAACTCGGCTGTGAAACGAGCAGATCATCCAAATTCACGCCAAGCTTCTTGGCATATTGCGGATCGAGAGCGTGCTCGACGTCGATAAAGGCGGCCAGACCGCCGCGTTTCTGGGCCTGCGCGATCACCGTCAGCGTGAGAGTCGTTTTCCCGGAGGACTCTGGCCCGAATACTTCCACCACGCGCCCGCGCGGAAAGCCGCCGACGCCCAGCGCCCGGTCGATTAAAATGTTGCCGGTCGGAATCACGTCGATATCGACAATTTTTTCGGCGCCGAGACGCATGATGGCGCCCTCGCCGTAATCTTTAGCAATTTGCTGGATCGCGAGATCGAGGTTCTTGTTTCGGGCAGCGGTTACTTTGTCGGCGCCGGTTTTCTCTTCAGTTTTCGTGGGCATAATGTTTTGGGGGTTTTGTCTAAGTAAGTCGGGCCTGGCAGATTCGCCAAGCAGAAAAGCAAAACAAATTCGCACAACGAGATAATTCCCAGAAAATTTGCGCGAACCAGGGGCTACCTAATATTGAACTTCCAAAATGAATAACGACGAGCGGTTCATGCGAGAGGCGCTGCGTGAGGCCCGAAAATCCTTCGGGGATACCAGCCCAAATCCGGCCGTCGGCGCCGTTCTCGTTTTGCGAAACCGAATTGTCACTCGCGGACATCATCGGCGCGCCGGTCTCCCGCACGCTGAAACCGAGTGTTTGCGCGGTTTGAAGCGCCGAGTGCCAAAGGATGCAGTTCTATATGTGACGTTGGAGCCGTGTTCGTCCGTCGGGCGCACCGGCGCGTGCACCGACGCCATTATTCGCGCGGGCGTGAAATCGGTTGTCATCGGAGCAACGGATCCAAACCCGCGACATCGCGGGCGGGCGATCGAGATTCTGCGAAACGCCGGAATCGAAGTTCGCACCGGAGTGCTGGCCGAAGAATGCGCTGCTTTGAATGAAGCGTTCAACAAATGGATCGCGACCGGAATTCCATTTGTCATCGCGAAATGCGGAATGAGTCTGGATGGACGCTTAACCCGCCCCGGTCGGGAAGGTCGCTGGATCACAAGCTCAGCCGCGCGACGGCAGACGCACCGGTTGCGCGCGCTGGTTGATGCGATTCTGGTCGGCGCAGAAACGATTCGAAACGACAATCCACGATTAACAGTCCGCAGCGGCTCGAAAGCGCGGCAGCCAGCCCGTGTTGTGATCACCCGTTCCGGAAAATTGCCGCGTGACGCGCACGTTTTCACGGATCGCTTTGCGAAAAACACGCAGGTTTATCGGAATGAAACATTGCCAACGATTTTAGCGAACCTTGGAGCGAAAGATATCACGAGCGTGATGGTTGAAGGTGGTGGAGATCTTCTCGGCCAAGCGCTCGATCAGCGTTTGATCGACAAAGTGCAGATTTATCTGGCCCCGATTTTTACCGGCGGCGGTGTCATTGCCTTCGCGGGAGAAGGCGCCGAATCGACCCTGGAGGGAGCGCGCGTGGAGCGAATACAGTTTGAAAGGATCGGGCCGGACGTTTGCGTAACGGGTTATCCAAAATACGCGCCGGTCTCAAGAAACGAATAATCCGAGCAACTTTGCGTCTAAATTTGTGTTCAATTGTTAGGGTCGGTGGAGGTAAATAAACAATGAAGAAATTAATGTTAGTGGCGCTGGCGGCGGCTGGTTTTACATTCGCTTGGGCGCCGAAATCTGAGGCAGGCGTTTCAGTTGGCATCGGGGTCGGATTCCCGGGCGCTTATCCTTACGCGTATCCATACTACTACGGCTATCCGTATCCATATTACGGATACGCTTATCCATATTGGTACGGTCCTGGTTGGTATTGGTACCATGGACGTCGGGGGTACTTTTCACGCCCATTCCGCGGAGCGCGATTCCATCACCACTGGCGTTAAGTCCGGCCAGCACCAGTCTTTTGCCGGCGGGTGCAAATCCCGCCGGCTTTATTTTTTCGGCGACGTTGAAGCGGCAGGCGCGGCTACCGATGTGCCAGACGGGGATGGCTCGGAAAATTCCTTTTTCAACCTTTCTTGGATCCCGGGCAGTTCTTGTTGACGTTTGTTTTCGACTTCCTCCCGCAACGAGTGCTCGATCCGACGCCGTTCTTGCAAATAGCGCTGCTCAAATTGAGCGCGTTTTTCGCCCTCAAGATGCAGACCCGAATCGCGCAACGCGGCGTCCACTTCCTTGCTAAGGCGGGCCCGGTACACCTTTTCTCGTTCGCGCATTATCATTCGCTCTTCCGGCCCCATTTGCATCCAACGCTCGGCGTTTCGCTGAAAGATTTGTCGATCTTGTGGAGGCAGGGCCATGAAGCGCTCACGCGGACCATTGATATTGGGAGCGCGATGCGGTGCGCCGACGCGGCCGGCCTTGCCCTGCTGGCCATGTGGCTGAGCACCGGCCAGTCCAGATCCCAAGACCAAAATCACGAACGGCGCGATTAGGCTTACAAAGTTTGAGTGTCGTCGTCCCACAAGCTGCTCTCGTCAGTGACCAGCAATTCGTCCAGATCGGCGACGACATCGTAATCCTGCGGGTCGATTGTCGCGATCACGTCCGGCTCGCGTTCGATCGGCATCCGAACCGGCGGCCGATGGACAGCCAGCACGGCGGCGATCACCGCCGCAGCCAGCCCGGCCGCGGGGACGAGCTTACGGGGATATAACCAAGCGCGCAGCCAAACAAAGCGCTCGGATCGAGGTCGAACCGCCCGAACCACGTTACGGGCAAAAAAGGGCGAAAGCCGTGGCTCAGCGGCCTGGCCAATGAGGTCCCATAATTGCTGATCGTCTTCGCGTTTCATTTCCTCGCGAATTAAACAAACTCGGTTATTGAAAGTTGCGCGTGCTGTGAGTGCGACGAAATCTTACACCTCGGGAGCTTCCAAGAAGCCTTCCAACTGCCGAATCCGGGTGGGATGCCGCATTTTCCGCAACGCCTTAGCCTCGATTTGTCGAATCCGTTCTCGGGTAACCCGAAATTGACGCCCGACTTCCTCCAATGTCCGGCTGTAGCCGTCCACCAGGCCGAAACGTTGTTCGAGCACCTGACGCTCGCGTTCGGTCAAAGTTTCGAGCACGTCCTTTATCTTCTCCTTGAGCAATACGATGGCGGTCATATCGCAGGGGTTTTCGGCGCCCTTATCTTCGATGAAATCGCCGAAATTGGTTTCCTCGCTTTCGCCAACCGGGGATTGAAGCGAGATCGGCTGTTGGGCCATTTTTAACACGGCGCGCACCCGATCGACCGGTAGCAAGATTTCTTCGGCCACCTCTTCGGGCGTTGGTTCGCGACCATATTCCTGAACCAGCTGCTTCTGAACGCGCATCAATTTATTGATCGTCTCGATCATATGGACGGGAATGCGTATGGTGCGCGCCTGGTCGGCGATGGAACGGGTAATTGCCTGCCGAATCCACCACGTCGCGTAAGTCGAAAATTTGTAGCCGCGACGGTACTCGAATTTCTCGACCGCTTTCATCAGCCCCATGTTGCCTTCCTGGATCAGATCGAGAAACGAAAGGCCGCGGTTTGTGTATTTTTTCGCGATCGAAATCACCAACCGAAGATTGGCTTCAACCATTTCGGTTTTAGCCCGCAATGCCTTGCGTAACCAGCTTTTCAGCGACTGGTACTGCGCGGAGTATTCGTCGAGCGACAACCAGAGCGATTTCTCGAGCTCGCGGGATTTCTCGCCAACCGCTGATCGGGAGCCGCCGTTGCGGCCTTTCCTGGCCCCTTCGTGCTGAACAGTCAAGAGCGTCCGGTAATGCTCGTCCGCGAGATGAACGAATTCCTCGGTGACCTTTTGCTTGAAGTAAAACTTGGGATAGAGCCGTTGCAGAGAACCGAGCGTGCGCTGAAATGCTTTCAACCGTTTGCTGTCCCTTCTCGGAGTGCCGGACAACTTGGTGTACTGTTGAGTAATCGCGTTCCCGAGTTTCTCGACCTGCTTGCACAACCGCGGCAAAATTTTCATGTAGCGCTCACGGCTTTCGATCTTCTTGTCGAGAATCACCCGATCGAAGCGCTCTCTCCCCTCAGTCAATTTTTGCGCGAGATCGAGGTGGGCACGCGCCGTAAAACCGAAACGGTTGATGTGCTTTCCCACCATGTTCTCGGCTTCTTCTATCCGCTTGGAAATTTCGACCTCCTGCTCCCGTGTCAGGAGCGGGACCTGACCCATTTGCTTGAGATACATCCGCACCGGGTCGTCGAGAATGTCGAGCTTGGTTTCCGGCTTTTCCTCTTCTTCCTCGTCGAGGTCTTTTTTGACCTCTTTGTGTCGGTCGACGTCAGACGCTTCGATAACGTCAATCTCCATTCGACGCAGCCGAGTGAGAATGGCGTCCAGCTCGTTGGCATCCGTAATTCCGTCCGGCAGCGCCTCGTTCAGATCATCGAACGTGAGATAGCCTTGTTCTTTTGCGAGCTTGATCAGCTCCCGCAGTCGCGCCTGGATTTCGCTGGCGGCATCGGCTGCGGACTTCGCTTTGAGCAACGCATCCGGTGTTGATCTGCGCGCGCGCACCAAACGCGTAATTCGGCCGGGCTTGAATGCCTCGATCCGCGATTGCTTTTTCAATCGTGGCGCTGAAACGGTGGAAGTTGCCTGGCGACGGGCACGTTTAGATTTCGGGCGCTTCGCCGCTGATCGGCGAAGAGCTCTGCGTGCTTTCGAGTGCCTGGCCAAGACTGTAGGTTAAGGGTTGAGGCCTTCGATCTGCATTCCCGTAGATCGACCTTTAACGGCCGGCCTCGGAAACTGACGAAAGCCCGGAAATCTGCTGGAGTTGCTCACGTAGGTCAACAATTTCTTTCTGCAAATTGACTATCTCGCCGGTCGTCAGTTGAGGGAGGCGAATTCGAGTCTCCGCGATCTCGAGCTGGCGGCGCAAGGCCCCCCGCATCAAGCCTTTCCACCAACTCTCGGCCACCTCCACTGCATTTGCCGGCACCTTTTGCATCAGCCAAGCAGAAACCAGGCCCTCCTCTTCCGCGGATAGTTTCGACATGAACGAATTCAGGGATACCGGGTCGTCGGGCCGCAGCTCCGCCTCCAAAATTCGAATGAGTAGATGGGCTCCCGAAATTTCTTGCAGCAATTCGCGCCAATCTTGTTGGAGAAGAAAATCGCGAACCGCCTCGTCGCGCAAAGCCAGCAGACAAAGCAACGCCAGATCATGTCGCGGCACAATGTCCGATTCCTGCACGCGGATTGTCGTGTCAGCCGCGCGGTCGCGTCGTTGCTGTGGCACAAGCTTTTCAAATTCGGATGCAGGCACACCGAGCCGTGCACTCATCTTATTTACAACCTGACCGCGCATGAGCGGATCTCGGACCTGGCCAACCGTTTCCGCGAGCGCCCGCGCCAACTGCATTTTCGCGCCAAGCGAGCTCATATCCACCTCTGCGACCTCTCGCTCGATCCAATAATCGAAAAAATCCCTGGCGGCAGAAAGCCGCTTCTCGAATTCCTCCTTGCCATCGCGGCGAATCAGCGAATCGGGATCTTCCCCAGGCGGCATATCGACTATACGCACCACCAGATCGTGCTGAAGTAGCGAGTCGAGCGAATGCTGTGCTGCTTTTTGTCCGGCCTGGTCGGCGTCAAAACAAAGGACCACTTCATCCACAAAGCGCTTGAGGATCCGCGCCTGATATTCAGTGAAAGCAGTTCCTTGCGGCGCCACCACGTTTTTGATTCCTGCTTCAAAGACAGTGATCAAATCGAGCTGGCCTTCGCAAACGATCGAGCAATTCGCTTCGATCAGAGCCCGTTTCGTTTTGTGCAGCCCAAAAAGCACGCGGCCCTTTTGAAACAGCGGCGTTTCCGGCGAGTTCACATACTTGGCCGCCTGCGGATCGGATTCGAGCAGCCGCCCACTGAACGCGATCACTTCGCCGACGTCATTGCAGATTGGAAACATGATCCGCCCCCGAAACCGGTCGTAGAAGTCGCCGCTAGGGTGTTCTTCATCTCGCGCTTTCACCAAACCGCTTTGCAGTAGCTGCGTTCTCGAATAACCCCGATCGAGCGCCCATTTCGAGAAGGAGTCCCAACTTTCAGGCGCGAACCCGAGTTGCCAGTCTTTTGCCACCTGCCGGTCGATTCCACGTTTCTTCAAATATGTTCTCGCCGGCTCAGCAAATTCCTTTTTCAAAAGAGTGTCGTGAAACCATAGCGTTGCTTCGGCGTGCAACTTCAACAACGTCCGCCGCGCCTCATGCTGTCGATCTTCCTCGGGCCCTCCGCGTTCCTCGACAATTGGAATACCGACTCGCGCAGCCAGTTTTTGAGCCGCCGACGGGAAATCGACATGTTCGTATTCCATTACGAACCGAAAAACGCTTCCGCCCACGCCGCAGCCGAAGCAGTGGAACGTTTGGCGTTGCGGGCTGACATGAAATGACGGCGTCTTCTCCTGATGAAACGGGCAGAGCGCCTTGAAATTCGCGCCGGCGCGTTTTAGCGGAAAATACGAGCCGATTACTTCGACGATGTCGTTCGCCGCTGCGATCTGCTCAATTGTTTCCGAAGGAATCACCGGGTTGATTTTTCGCTCGTTTGCTCTTTGAAGCGATGCCAAAATTTACCCAAGGCCAGCCTGCTTTCCAGCCAATGAAGAAGTTGTCGATCCTGGGACTGATCGCGATGAGCGCGATCGTCCAAAATGTTTGCGCCCGCGATGTCATTCACAGAGGCGACGTGGTTGTGGTTCCATTGCGCGGCGAAATTTCCCCCTCGCTTCTCATGTTCCTGCGACGCGCCGAAAAACTGGCCGAAACCAACGGCGCCAGCGCAATCATTTTCGAAATGAACACCTACGGTGGGCGCCTCGATGCGGCCGAAGAAATCACCAGCGTTCTTAACCACGCGAAGATCCCGACCTATGCGTTCATTAATACAAATGCCGGCTCGGCGGGTTCTCTCATCGCACTGGCCACGCAACACATCTATATGGCGCCGGTGAGCGCGATCGGAGCGGCCGCCCCGGTTCTGCCGACAGGTGAAGATCTTCCGCTGACCGAGCGCGAAAAGACCATCTCCTACTGGTCTGCCCTGATTCGCGGCTCGGCCATGAAAAACGGACACAATCCGGACATCGGCGAAGCGTTCATGAACAAGGAAAAGGAGGTAAAACTCGGCGATCGCGTTGTTCACCCCAAAGGCACGCTGCTGACGTTGAATGCCCAGGAGGCGACGGAAAAAATCAATGGCAAACCCTTGCTGGCCGACGGAATCGCTGACTCCGTCGAGGATTTAATGCAGAAGGCGGGAATCAAAGGTCGCGTCGTTTCGCTCGGACCTACTGGTTTCGAGCAGCTCGCGTTTTGGATCACGGCTCTGGCACCATTGCTTCTGCTCGGTGGCATTATCGGCGCCTGGCTCGAATTCAAAATTCCGGGGGCAACGATGCCGGGAATCGTATCCGCGATTTGCTTTGCTCTTTTTTTCCTTGGGCATTACCTCGCGGGCCTTGCCGGTTGGGAAGTCGTAGCCCTTTTTATTTTGGGAATGGCGCTGGTGATCATCGAAATCCTTTTCTTCGCGCATTCGACGATCGTTTTCGGCGTCGTCGGCGTCTTCCTAATACTGGCGTCATTACTATGGGCGATGATTGACCGCTATCCCGGCGAGACATTTTTCCCGACCGGACGCGCGCTGGCGGTTCCATTATTGAATCTCTTCCTGGCGTTAATCGGGGCGGCGATCGTCATTGCTTTGCTCGCCCGCTATTTGCCGAAGACGAGCATTTACCGCCGCTTCGCGCTCATGACGGCCAATCCGCCGGGGCCATCGTTGGCCGGTGTGCCTCGAGAGTTCGCGACGAGGCTCGATCTCTCCCCGGGCATGGAAGGAATTTCGTTGTCGATCCTGCGGCCAAGTGGAAAGGCTCGCTTCCTCGACCAGACGATCGATGTCGTGACTCAAGGCGAATTTATTCCGCCAAACACTTCGATCACCGTTGTACGAAGAGACGGGATGCGAGTTGTGGTTAGAGCGAGCGGTTAGATTAATTCAACCACCGGCGACGACGCGAATAATTTCGATCCGATCGCCTTCAGCCAAGGCTCGCTGCCGCCACTCGCGTCGATGTAAAGCGACGCCGTTGTGTTCGATTAAAACCGACTGCGGTGGCATTTCATACCGATCCATCAATTCGGCGACGTTCTGAGCGCCTCGCGCGTCTGCTTCTTCGCCGTTGATCGAAACCCGCATCAGCCTGAGAGCGCTTGCTCCCAATCCTTCCAGACTGGTTCCAATCCATGTCGGCGCAATAGAGCCGCGATGGTCTCCGGCGACCGGTCGTCGCTGATTTCAAACTGGCCGGTGGCCAATTCGTCTTCCCCATCATGGAATTCCGGCGGAACGATCCGTCCGCGGATGGTCTGATGCAGATGTTCAACGCCGCGGCGAGTATAACCGCCGGGTTCCGTGTGGCTGCCAGCGCTCATCATTGTCACGCCCAACGAAATCAGCGCATCGCGTAACGCAGGTCGCTCTCGCGTGCTCAAGACGATCCCAAGCTGCGGAAAGGTAATTCGCAAAGCGCAGATCAACTGCGCCAGCTCGCGATCGCTTATCGAAAAAAGCGGTCGAAACCCGCCGGCTGCGGGGCGGAGTCGCGGCAAGCTCACAGTAATCTGCGCCCGCCAGCAATGTTGCAACAGATATTCCACGTGTGCGGCCAAAGCAATCGCCTCGTCCTGCCAGCGCCCTAACCCGAGCAACGCTCCGATGCCAAGGCGGCGAAAACCAGCCGCGTAAGCCCGCTCCGGCGAATCCAGGCGATAATCGAAATCTCGCTTTGGACCGGCGGTGTGCAACTCGGCATACGCCCCGCGCTGGTATGTCTCCTGATAGACGACGAGCCCTTCCGCGCCTGCCTGCACAATGGGCAAGTAATCGTCCGTTTGCATCGGACCGACTTCGATTGCGATCGACGAAAAGTCCGGACTCAATGCTCGAATGCATTCGGCGAGGTAATCGGAACTCACAAACTTCGGATGCTCGCCGGCTACGAGTAGAATTTGCCGAAAGCCCGCTCCCCAAAGGTAACGCGCTTCCGCCAGGACTTCGTCGACTGTGAGCGTGACCCGCAAGATTGGATTGTCGCGAGAGAAACCACAGTAACGGCAGTTGTTGATGCATTCGTTCGAAAGATAAAGCGGCGCGAACAAACGCATCGTCCGGCCAAAGTTCTGCAATGTCAGGAGCCGTGACGCCTGCGCCATTGATTCGAATTCGGCGTCAGACTTCGGCGCGATCAACTCCTCGAAGTCTTGGACAGCGGCTGACTTTCGTAGCGCGAGATTGTCGAGGACTGCAGCAAATGACATCGCTACAATTTCGCGCCTGGCGAAGTCTTCGCAAATCCGTCAGCCTCCACCCAGCCGATGTCGATTTTTCTCAGCCGACGAGCGATCGCGACAAAAGCAAAGCGCCGGAACCCGTGAGGCGTTCCGGCGCTTAAATTACGCTTCTCCGACCTTAGTAGGAAAAGTTGACGCCAAATCGCGCCATTCCGAAATCCTGGTTATCGCTGTTGTGACCCGGTTGCAGATCTAGAGCTCTATTAATGATCGTAGTTGAGGAAACCGGCGACCCAGCGAACTGCGTAATATCGTGGCCAGTTTCAACGATCGGATGAAATCTATTCGGATGGTTTGTCTCACCGAACACAAAGTTCCACGAGAAGTCAGCCATCAAGCCAATGTGGCAGGTCACACGGTATTCCAATCCGAGGCCCAATTGACCGAGAGCCCTGAGATGAGTGTTTTTAACCAAGTCTGTCGTCAAGAACTCATGCTCGTTGCTCACGAAACCCTGTCGCTGGTCGCCCGGGGGACCCACTACTCCCTTAACGAAAGTCTTTTCATTGTAATACTGGTAGAGCGTGCCGCCACCGTCAATGAAACCAATGCCGCCAAAGCCGTAGGGGGCAAAGCGCCCAAACGGATAGCGAGCTGTCAATGTAAAAAGGCCACCACCGGCAAACTTCGTTTTGGCAGCCAAGCCAACTCCTTCAACGCCGGCGCCGAAGTATTTGCTGAAGAAATATTTTGCGTCAACGCCGCCGCCCCATGTGTTATCCCGCGCGAAGAGTTGGTTCTTACTGACTTGACCGAGGTTCACGCGCTCATTCGGGTTCTCGCTCTTTTGTTCGCCGAAGAATCCAGTGAAGATATCGAAGGTGGTTGGATCGGTGTCCGGAGAAAATGGGTCGGCGGCCGCCGGATCAGAAAAGTGACTGAATTGGCCGGTGTCGGAAGCGAACGCAAACGCGCCCCAGATACCGAGGTCCCATTCATGAGCGCGATAGAAGTCGCACACAGGCGGTGCCGGCTGCATCACTTCTTTCTTGCCGGAATACGCTTCCGGGCCGTCGGCAAAAATTGCCGGCGCTGCTGCGAATAATGCGAACAATGCGCAAAAGGTTAAGGTCAGTTTTTTCATAACTTGGCTATGCGTTTAGGGTTTTCGAAGAAGTTGGTCAATAAAAAAATAATTATTTTTCTAAGGGCTGTTTCAGGGTCAAATCGAGGCTAAATTCCGTTGTTCCGTGCCTTTTAACACGAAACCGCTACCCAGCGTCAAGCACCGAATTTTGGCCATGGTTATCACCCAAGGCCGCCGGTTTTAACAAAAGGATCCGGGTCGGTCAACCCCTGAAATCGCAGGGCGTACGAGGAGCCCATGCCTGGAGTTCTCCGATGCGAGGCCGCTGGGCTTGCCGACTCTTACCGCAGCCTATGATTTTAACTCCGCGCCGGTGTTGGCGTCGGTCACGATGAATTTTTCGTGGTGGTAAGTGGCGTCCCCGCGGAACATCAGTTTGCCCGCATATCGGCGTTCAAGTTCGATCAGTAATTCCTCGTCTTCTTCTTTCAGCCGCTTAAGGACGTCCGGGTTCAGAATCACGCGAAAATCATGAACGCTGTCCTGATACTTCCTCATCACGGTATTCAACGTTCGATGAAGCTCCACACTTGTGGTCATGGATGTTTTTACCACGCCACGGCCACCGCAGTAGGGGCAATTTTCATAAATGGTGTCGCTGAGACTTTCCTGAGCGCGTTGCCGCGTCATTTCCATCAGGCCGAGCTGTGAAATCGGCAGGACATGCGTCTTGGCTTTGTCGCGGCGCAGTCGTTCTTTCATCAAGGTGAAGACTGCCTGTTGATCCTTGCGGCTCTTCATGTCGATGAAATCGGCGATGATGAGCCCGCCGATATTCCGCAGACGCAGCTGCCGCGCGATTTCGTCCGCCGCCTCCAGATTCGTCTGTAGAATGGTTTTCTCGACGTCGCGCCCACCTTTATTGCGGCCGGTGTTTACATCGACTGCCACCAGCGCTTCGGTCTCATCGATCACAATGTAGCCGCCGCACTTTAGCCAGACCTGCCGATGAAACGCGTCATCGATCTGTTTTTGAATGCCGAGCGCTTCGAAAATCGGTTCAGCGCCATCGAAAAACTTTAAACGATTACGCGCTCGCCGCGAAATCTTGTCGACCGATTGGCCCATTCGTTCGAGCGACTCCCGATCGTCCACCAGCACTTCATCGATCTCTTCGGTAAGAAAATCGCGGACGGTGCGCTCCACCAAATCAGGTTCCTCAAAGACGCAACACGGTGCCGGCTTGTCTCGGATCGCCTGTTCGACTTGCGCCCATTGATCGAGCAGAAATCGCAAGTCGCGCACGAAATATCGCGCACGTTGGCCTTCGCCCACTGTCCGGATGATGACGCCGATGCCTTCCGGAATATCGAGATCGCGCAAAATTTTCCGGAGCCGATTGCGCTCCTTCGGGTCTTCGATTTTTCGCGAGACTCCGCTGCGATCGCTGAACGGCATCAAGACCAAATAACGACCGGCGAAGCTCAAGTTGGTGGTAACGCGCGGACCCTTTGTTCCAATCGGGCCCTTGGTAACCTGCACGATGACTTCCGAGCCGACCGGATAAATGCTTGGAATATCTTTCGCAGTTATGCGTTTGCGCTGTTTCTTCGAGGGGCGATCGACTTCTTCAATTCCGCTATCGAGCGCGGCCGGAAGCGCATCCCAGAAATGGAGGAACGCGTTTTTATCAAGGCCGATGTCGACGAACATCGCCTTCAAACCCATCTCGATGTTCTTGACCCGGCCTTTGTAAACGCTGCCGACGATGTTGCGCGAGCCGCTGCGCTCGACGCTATATTCTTCCAGCCGGCCATTCTCGAGTAGCGCCACGCGACGCTCGAGTTTCTCCACGCTGACTACGATTTTGTTGCCGGTCTTGGGTGAACCAAGACCCAAAATTTTTCTGACTCTGTCCAACATAAATTTTATACGATTGCGCGATCTCAAGCGGATGCTGAGCTGCGAAGGAAATATTCATCGCTCGTTAGATCGACATTGGTTATTAGAAACGACGGCGTACGGGAGTTGGCGCGGGCTGCGGCGCAGACCGTTTCCCTCCAAAAAGCCTTTCAAAAAAGTTGGGTTGTCGCGGTGGCGGAGTAGGCGCAGCGCGGACCACCCGCGGACGCTTGGAAACTTGTCCCTGTGCGTCGGCCTCCTGCTCCACATCGGGCGATGCGTTGTTACTGGCCATTTGCACGTCCGCGCTCGAAGCGGCAGCCGCGGTTTCTTCATCGTCGCCGCCACCAACATTCGAATCTTTGAACGCTACCGACTTGACCAACTCGAAAGGATTTGGGTGATGCGCAGGAGCGACCCACGCGAGCTGCATGTCGAAGTTCCCTTCATCCATCGCCACAATGCGCTCCAAAATCCGTGTCGCAATCGGCCCAGCGACCTCACCGCCGTGTCCGGACGCTCCCTGCACCATCACCGCGACGACGTATTTGGGACTATCGTATGGCGCGAAAGAGACGAACCAGGCAACATTTTCCTCGTGTCCGCGTTCGGTGGCCTGCGCAGTCCCAGTTTTCCCGGCGACGACAACATTTTTGAGCCGCGCCCGCCCACCAGTACCGCCGTCTTCATTCACCACTTTCCATAAACCTTTTCGTACTATTTCAATCTGCTCAGGGGTAACTTCGCGCCGAAGATCAGATCGGATTCGCGGCGTCTGCGGCACGACCGGCTTCCCATGTTCATCCAAGAGCGGCGAACCATCCTGATTCAACACTTTGTCGATCAGTCGCGCGTAGTAACACGTGCCGCCGTTTGCGATGGCCGCGTAAGCCATCGCGAGTTGGAGCGGCGAAACCAACGTGTAGCCCTGACCGATCGAAACGTTGGCGGTCTGCGCGCTCGACCACCGTTCCTGCGGATGATGGATCTGCATCCATTCTGGTCCCGGCATGTTGCCGGTTTGTTCCCCGCTCAATTGCAGACCCGATTCCTCACCGATCCCGAGCATTTTTCCAACTTGGTCAATGGATTGGATGCCGGCGGCATTTCCGTACTGATAGAAAAACGAGTCGCACGAAACTTTGATCGCATCGGATAAGCCGATAGTACCGTGGGTGTAATGTTTTGACGCTACCCAGCATTGAAAGAAGTGATCACCGTAGCTTACACCGCCGCCGCAGTTGTACTTGTTACTGGTTAGACCTTTCCGCAGTCCGGCCAGCGAAGTGATCAACTTGAATGTCGATCCAGGCGGAAGGCAGCTGATCGCACGATTTACCAGCGGGTCGGCTGGATCTTTTCGCAGCGCTTGCCAATCCTTTGCCTTGATGCTGGGGATAAATGTGTTGGGGTCGAACGACGGAACCGACGCCAGTGCCAAAACGTTGCCATTGCTTGGATCGACAACTACGGCGCCGGCGCGGCTCACCGCGCGCAACGCTTCATCGGCAATGGCTTGAATGCGCGCGTCGATCGTTAGAAAAACATTCGCGCCTTGTTGCGGCGGCTCTTCTTTTAGTGCGCCGTCGATTGTGCCCTTGGCGTTGCGTCGGAGATAACGGACGCCAGGTTTACCGCGGAGATATTCGTCCATCGTTCTTTCGATGTTCGATTTTCCGTCGACGTCGCCCTGATAAAACGTGAATTTCTGTGCCTCTTCCTTATTGGTGTCGTCCGGTGCGCCGACGTACCCGAGGATGTGCGCGGCCAGCGCGCCGTAAACATAAGAGCGCACCGGTTTGATCGCGATATCTACTCCCGGAAGTCCGACGTCGTGCTCGGAGAATTTTGCCATTGTCGGAAAATCGATGTCCTTGATGTAGGAATACGGCACCTCAGTGTCGTTGCGGTAGTGCCGCTCGAGTTGCTTCGAATTGTAATCCCGCGCCAAATCGAGGTCTTCCAAACGCGGCACGATCCCGTCATTGACGATCTTAATAATGTCGGCCTCCTTCACGTCCTTCGGCATTCCACTGATGATGGCGCGATGCTCAGCCAACGGCGGTGGACCAAACCGCTCGCGATATCCCTTCACCATTTCCGGCAGGTAAAAATCGACTTCGTAGCTGGCGCGATTTTGTACCAACGTGAGACCGTTGCGGTCCTTGATCTCGCCCCGGACCGACGGAATTCGCACCGTCGCCTGCGAGCTGCCGCGAATCTGCGACGTCCACTCCGCGCCATGTGCGACCTGGATCCACCACAGTTTAAAAATCAGGGAGCCCATGCCGAGCAACATCAGCAAACCCACAAATTGAATTCGCAACCGCGGACTAAGTTGTCGCCGATTCATTCGAAAGTCCTTTCGGGTAGATAGGGATAACGGGTCACCCGCGCGACCCAGTTCAACATCCAAAAAATTACCGGCGCCATCAGCATCGCCATTAATCCCGGGCCGCCGATTTGCCACCAAACTTCGCGCGTAAACATAAACGTGCCGCGCCGAAAAGTGATCATAAGATATTGCGCCAAAATTATTGCCGAGGTGCAGGCGCCGGTTAGCAAGCAATGAACTTCCCAACGGCCGCGAATGAATAAAGGCCTTAAGCCATGCATAATTCCCGCCAGCACAGCGTAGATAAGTATCGACGAGCCGAGAGAGATTTCAACTTTGGCGCCGATTACCTGGACGGTAAGCGCGTCGAGTAAAATCCCGGCGAACAGCGCCATCCCCAGCATCAACGGAAATGGCAACGCCATTGCGCCGTAAAACACCAGCACCGGTGCGATGTAAATGTGCGCGTGATACATCCAATCAAGCGGCGGAATGAAAAATTCCGCGATCTGCGCCAATACCACCAGCACCAGCAGTATGAAAAAGAAAATCATTTCCGACCCGTCACCACGAAGACGTCCTCTAAGTGCGAAAGATCGACAGCCGGCGCCAGTTTCGCCTGACCATCAAGTTCGCGGACCTTGAAACTTTTCACCGTGCCAAGAAACAAGCCGGATGGAAAAACTCCGCCCACACCCGAGGTGTAAGTTTTTTGCCCCGGCTGAAGGTTCGCCTGTTTCGTCAAAAAATTAACATCGAGTAACGGCGCCAATCCGCCGGAGACGCGTTCGCCGGAGACAATTCCCTGCTCGCGCGTGCCTTCCACCGACGCCGCCACTTTGCAATTTTCGTCCGTGACCAGCAGCACCACCGAGATGGTGTTGCTCACCGTCGTCGTTTTTCCAACCAGACCTTCGTCCGTCACCACTGGCATGTCCGTTTCGACGTGATCTTCCTTGCCGCGATTGATTGTCACGGTGTGCCACCACGTCGATGCGTCTCGAGTCACGATCTCAGCCGGAATTAATTTGAAAACCGAGCGCTCTCTATAATTAAGCGCGTGCCGCAGCCGATTCACTTCATGTTCGACGTCGCGAAGCGCAGAGTTCGTCGCCCGCAGCTGGCGATTGTCCACTCGCAGGGCCGCGTTCTCCTTTTCTAATTCATCCAGCGACTTCAATCCCGTCCGGACCGAAGTGATTTGCTTTTGTAACCCAGAGCCGGTGGAAAAAAATGGCGATAGCATCTGATAAACTGCCGCCTGGAATTTTCGGGTGGTGTCCGCACCGAAGCTCAGGAAGTAACCGAGAATCGCCCCGAAGATCAGCAGCGCGATGATGCTCGTTCTGCTCATCGCGTCTCAACGATTGGCGATCTTACGTCGTGCCCGTCAGCGCCACTGGCGATCTGCCGCAGCCACTTGACGCAAAAATTTAAGTTCATTCAGACATTTGCCCGTACCTTCGGCCACGGCACTCAGCGGATCTTCCGCAACATGGACAGGCAAACCAGTCTCCTCGCTCAAAAGTTTATCGAACCCGCGCAGTAACGCGCCGCCGCCTGCCAAAACCAATCCGCGGTCCACCAAATCGGCCGAAAGTTCCGGCGGACAACGTTCAAGCGTGATCCGGACCGAATCGACAATCGTCGAAATCGGTTCGAGCAACGCTTCCCGCACTTCCTGTGACGTGATCATCAACGTCTTCGGCAATCCCGCCACCAAATCGCGGCCTTTGACTTCCACGCTAGTTTCTTTTTCGCTGGGATACGCCGAACCGATTTTGATTTTGATCTCCTCGGCCGTGCGCTCGCCTACCATTAAATTGTAAGCGCGCTTCATGTACTGCACGATCGCTTCATCGAGTTCATCGCCCGCCACGCGCACGCTTCGGCTGAACACAATTCCGGAAAGCGAAATTAACGCGACCTCGGTCGTGCCGCCGCCGATGTCGATGATCATGTTGCCGGCCGGATCCTGAACCGGAAGGCCTACACCAATCGCTGCCGCCATTGGTTCCTCGATCAAGTAAACTTCTCGCGCGCCGGCATGCGTGGCCGATTCGCGCACTGCGCGCTTCTCCACTTCTGTAATTCCTGAAGGAACGGCGATTACCACGCGCGGCCGCGCTTTCACGCGGCGATTGTGCACTTTTGTTATAAAATGGCGCAGCATCGCCTCGGTTACTTCGAAGTCGGCGATGACGCCGTCTTTCAATGGTCGCACCGCCACAATGTTCGACGGCGTCCGTCCGAGCATTCGCTTGGCTTCGTCACCAACCGCGAGCACTTTGTTGGTGCCGGATTGCACGGCGACAACTGACGGTTCGCGCAAAACAATGCCCTGATCCTTGACGTAAACCAGCGTATTGGCGGTACCGAGATCGATACCGATATCGTTCGAGAGAAAACCGAAAAGTCCGTTGAACATGGATTTGTTATTCAGCACGCTCGGAAACGCTGTCTTCGCAGCAAGTGGTGCGCCTCGGAGCGCGATTCTAATCGGCTGAAACGCCGTAACATGAAACGCCGGTTCGCGTCGTCAAGCTCTTAATATATATACAGGCATGGCCAAGGTGCTCGTCGCTCCCTCGATTCTGGCGGCCGATTTCTCGCAGCTGGCAGATGAAGTTCGCAAGGTCGAACACGCCGGCGCCGATTGGATCCACTGCGACATCATGGATGGCCACTTCGTCGACAACATCTCCTTCGGGCCGGCGATCGTCGGATTTGTTCGGAAGCAAACGACGCTCCCGCTCGATGTGCACCTGATGATCGAGCACGCCGACCATTATCTTCCGCGCTTCGTCGATGCTGGCGCGAATTCCATTACCGTTCACGTCGAACCCGAAGCGAAATGCGACGTCGCAAAAACTCTGCAGCAAATCCGAGATGCCGGTTGTCGGGTCGGACTAACATTGAATCCTGAAACCAACTTCAAAATGATCGAACCGTTTCTCGACAAGATCGACATGTTGCTGGTCATGACTGTCCATCCCGGATTTGGCGGTCAACCGTTTCGCACCGATCAAATGCCGAAAGTGAAACGGCTGGCGGCATGGAACGAATCGCGCGAACGCAAGATCGACATCGAAGTGGACGGCGGCATTAATCCCGAGACCGCGCGCGTTTCGATTCAGAACGGCGCTAATGTGCTCGTTGCCGGCACATCAATCTTCAAAACCAAAGACTACGCGAAGGCGATTCGCGATCTGCGCGGCGAATGATTAGCCGGTGACCGGCTCGGCTTCTTCCGTCGTTTCCGCCATCACTTCGTCGGTTTGCGTGACGCGGACGACTTCTTCAATGGTGGTGCGGCCCTGGGCGACCCGACGCCAGCCATCTTGTCGCAGCGTCATCATTCCTTCCGAAATCGCGCACTGCTTCAATTCGCTGCCGTCGCTCTTCTTCATGATCATTTTTCTCAACGGTTCCGTCACCACGCAAACCTCGTAGATTGCGGTGCGGCCCTGATAGCCAGTATGCCGGCAATTGTCGCAACCTTTGCCGCGTGAAAATTTGGTGCCGAGCTCCTTCACGGGAAATCCGATCTCAGCCAGATACTCGCTCGGGTAATCGACCAACTCTGCGCATTCTGCGCAGATCGTGCGGACGAGGCGTTGGGCAATGAAAGATTTCACGACCGACGCGAGCAGGAACGGCTCCACCTCCATGTCGAGCAAACGCGTGATTCCGCCAACGGCGTCGTTCGTATGGAGCGTGCTGAAGACAAGGTGACCGGTCATGGCCGCGCGAATCGCAATATCCGCCGTTTCAACGTCGCGAATCTCGCCGACCATCACCACATTGGGATCCTGTCGCAGAATGTGTCGGAGTCCGCGCGCAAACGTGAAATTAATCTCTGGCTTCACGTCCATCTGCAAAACGCCGGGCAATTTGTACTCGACCGGTTCCTCGATCGTAATGATTCTGCGCTGGACCGAATTGATCGTGCTCAGAAAGCAATACAACGATGTTGATTTTCCGCAGCCGGTCGGACCGGTGAGAAGAATGATTCCATTCGGTTGCGCCAGCAGATGCCGGATCGTCTTTTCCTGCTTCTTGCCCAAATCAAGCCGCTCGAAACCGAACTGCTGTCCGCCGCGGCTGAGCAATCGCAAGCTGATCGACTCGCCGTTCACGGTCGGAATGGTCGAAACACGAACGTCGATTTCCTGACTGTTAGCCTGCAAATTCATGCGGCCGTCCTGCGGGAGTCGTCGCTCGGCGATGTCCATTTGCGACATCACTTTCAAGCGCGAGATGATCGCCGAATGCAGCACGCGAAGCTGCGGCGGCACCGCGACTTCGTGCAAAATGCCGTCGATCCGGTAACGAATCCGAATGTCGTTCTCGAGCGGCTCGACGTGAATGTCTGTCGCGCGTTCGACGATCGCTTCGCGAATGATCTGGTTCACGAACTTCACCACCGACGCTTCGGGGTCGTCCGCGCTGATGTCGGTGGCGGTTTCGCCTTCCTGTAAAATTTCAAAATCACGTTTGCTCTTCAGAATTTCGTCGAACGTCTCCGCGCCGACGCCGTAAAGTGATTTCATTGCGCGAAGCAATTGCGCGCGCGGCACCAGCACCCATTCAGTCGGTTTTTTCAAAAGCTGACCGGCAAGTTGGCGGCCTAACGAGTTGAACAGATCATACGTCGCGAGAACGACCGAAGTTTCCTTCACTTCGATCGGCAAAATGTGATGCTGGAAAACAAAACGGCTCGGGAGGATCGACAATGTGTGCCGCTCGATAGTCTTCGGATCCAGCGAAACGACTGGCACGCGGAAGAAATTTCCGATCACGCTGAGAAAACGTTGCTCGTCGACTTTTCCAGAATCCAGCACCCGCGCGGTCCACGAGCCGCCGTTCATATTTTGGGCGAGCTCCATCGCTTCTTCGCGCGAAGACACACCGCTGGCGAGCAAGAGCTCGACAACGGACTGGCTGGCAGTCTGGTTCATCTGTGGCCGCCTATTTTACCTCAAATTGCGAGAAATGCAGCATCCGTCACTATAGCGACGGTCCAAACTGCCGGCCGGCCTCGCAGAGCGTCGCTACGCTTCAGGGCAAATGCAGCACCCGTCGCACCGGAACGGTCAGCCTGCCGTTTATTCGCTGCGAATAATTCTTCTGCAATCGCGCGATCGCTTCGCTCACCTCAAGCGTAAAAACGCCGTCAATCGGACCGCAATAGTAGCCAAGCCTTTTCAAATCGCGTTGCAACGCTCCGACGTAAGCCGGTTGCTTGAGCAATTCTGATTGCCCCTGCAACCAATAAAGCGGTCGCCATCCATATCGCGGCGCAAATTCAGGATCGTAAATTACGGTTCGGCTTTGATGCAAAAAGTCCAGATCGTCCCGCGGCGCCAAAACATCTGTGTGATGAAAAAACGGCGTATAGGGCGGGTCGTAGATAAGGGTTTCAAAAAACTGTGCGCTGGCACTCTTCAATCCGACAAACAGCAGGATCAGGATGAGCTTTTTCATAAGCGACTAGTGAGCTTTGGTTGTTTCTTTTCCAAAAGGAAGATCTGGCGGCGGTAATTGTTTGTCGAGCTGCTTCTCCTCCATTCGTTCGGGCGGGCAATCCGGGCAATAGCCCTGATCGATCTCCGGCCCGAAATGGGTGTGGTCTTCGGCCTTTTCGCGGAAACGCATGAGGTCAAGGTTGGTTAGCGTCACCTCGGGACACATCAGAACAATCAGTTCGGAACGCGTTCGGGTGTAGGTTGTGCTGCGGAAGGCAGCGCCAACGTACGGAAGTTTATCCAACACCGGAATGCCCGTGAAACTCTTTTGCTTGTTATCCTGAATCAGACCACCAAGGACAATTGTCGACCCATTTGCCGCCGTGACGTTCGTTCGGATATACCGCGTCGCGATCGTTGGCACGTTGTTGCCGCCGATGTTCACATTCCCGCCGGCCACCAGACTGTCGATCTTCTGCAAAATATCGAGAGAGACTTCCTTTTCCGAATTGATTAGCGGCACGACTTCAAGTTGGAGCGCGACTTTTTTGTATTCGATGTTCGAGGCGACGGCCGCCGTGTTGTTCGTAGTCGTACCGGTGCCGACGATGCTGTTGGTCAGTGTATTGGTCGGAATCGGAACTTCCTGACCCGAGGCAATGATCGCCTTCTTATTGTTGCTGGTGAAAACCATTGGCCGCGAGATCACTTTAAATTTCCCAGTTTGCTCGAGCAGGTGAACGATCGTGGCGAGGTAGTTTCCTGCCGCCACGTAAATGTTCGTTCCAGCGGCGACTTGTTGCAGCGCCTGGCCAAAATTCACCAGCCCTGCCGGACTGGTAACTCCGGGCAGAGTTGCGATCGTGGACGACGGGGCGGCGGTGGGATTTGGAATTGGCGCGCCGGTATTTCGTGAAATCCCGACCAGCTTGCCTTTGTATCTTGCGAACCAATCCACGCCGAGCTCTTCGTCATTGCTGAGCGTCAATTCGCCGATCACCGTGGTTAGCGCGACCTGCGGCGCTTTCACGTCCATCTCGTCCAAAACTTTTTGAACCTTCACCACCACTTCCTGGTTCCCAAGGGTGATGATCGTGTTCGCGCGCGGATCGGCAATGATCTTGGCGTTGCCAATCGTGACCGACTTCGGAGTCGTGTCGACGGCCTCGGTCTGGAGTTCTTCCGAGACATTCAGCGAGCCGCCGCTGCCCGTTCCTCCGTAGCCGCCGCTCGATGTCGATGTTGTCGACGCAACTCCGGCACCAGTCGCCGTCGCAGTTGTGGTGCGCCGCGGCGGTTGACTTGCTCCAGGCGCCGCTCCCCCCGGACCGCCCTCAGCCCCACCGGTCTGACCGGGTTCGCTCAACGTCTGCACGATCACCGACAAAACATCATTCGCAGAAATATATTTGAGAGCGCGCGTCACTGGTTTAGCGAATTCCACATTCGCATCGAATTCCGCGATCAATTTGCGAACAAACGGCATGTTGATCGGCCGCGTGATCACATGAATGCGATTCGTACGCACGTCAGCCTCGAGTTTAATCTTGCCGACGACCACCGATTCCTCAGTCAGCGCTGTCAACCCGGCAAGGTCGGTTGTTTCCCCGCCGATGACTTGCTGCACGTTGGGACCGCCCACTGGTCGCACGCCAGCACGATATCCAGGCTGACCAGGCTGACCGGGCTGGCCCGTCTTTTCCTTTTCAAAAACGTCCTTCAACATGTCCAGCACTTTGCTGGCATCGGCGCGCTCCAGTTTAATGAACTCGCTTACCACTTCAGCCGGCGGCACGTCCACCTGGTCGATGATTTTTGCCAACGTGCGGATCACGCTGGAATTTTCGGTCACTAAAATCGCGCCCGCTTTCGGCAGCGCCAGAAACGAAGTGTAAGGTTGCGGCGGCGAAAGATATTGGCCGAGCGCCTGAAGCAATTCCTGCGGATCGGCGTAATGCAGCTTGAACAAATAGCTGATGACATGATCGCCCTCCGGAATGTCCGATTCGTCGGAAATAATCGGCACGCCGGTGGTGCGCGGATTCTTTCCTGTGCCGATCACTTTGACGATGTCGCCCTCGGCCGGCACCAGCGCGTAACCGTTCAAGAGCAAACTGATCTCTATGATCTTGATCGCTTCCTCACGCGGAACGTCTTTGCTCAGGAAAATGTCCACTTTGCCGGTGACGAAATTGTCCTTGATCAGCTTTTTGCCGGTGAGCGATTCGTAAAACCGCAGCACGTCGGTGACGTCGCTGTTTGGAAATTGCAACCGCACCGAGCCACTCGGCGGAGGATTTTGCGCCGGCGCTTGCGGCGCATTTGGAACCACTCGCGGAACGGACGGCCCCGGTCGCGCGGGTTGCTGTTGCTGTTGGGCTCCGGCAAAACTTGGATCCCCCGGCGGCGCCTGCGCAACTAATGTTCCATCATCATCATCGTCTTCGTCCGCATCGCCGTCCTTCGTCGTATTGGCCGCTGGCGGTGGGTAACTTTGCCAAGGTGGAACTACATTGCCGCGAGAATGCGTGATGGGCGCAACTTGAGCGAAATTCAAGCTCGCCGCGAATACGGCAAGCAACAAAAGCCCCAGAAATCGACGCACAGCAGGAAGGTTGAGGGAGCGATGCTATCAGATGGAAGGGAGCGGGTCAATTTGCTTCGCTCCCATCATTTCAAGAAGAAATCAGAGCGCAACAGAGCCGATCGCCACGAATTTGTAGTGCGATCTCGATCTTGACGTCTGAATCGCGATTCGCTTTGCTGTCTCTCGACGGGTCCTCATTATGAAAACGTCACTTCGACTCCTCGCCGCGGTTTTTGTTCTCAGTGTAGCCAGTTTCGTTCACGCCGGCGATTTCATTAGTCAGGTCGTGCAGGCTGGCTCGAGTTTTACGATTAACGTTCCGGGCGATAAATTTCTGGTCATCCGAAATTTCACACAAGAGGGACCAACGGCAGCAATAACAACTCGCGGCACCGTTTCAGCTACAGATCGCACTGGCCTGAGCGGAACGGTGCTAACGGCGACCATAATCGATACGGATCCGACGCTGCTACTAGAGCCCATTGACGAGATCGTGATCGCCGGTCCTTCGACTGTAACGGTCACCGGCGGCAACACGAACTGTTTTATCACTTACCGCAAAGGTCAGGATTAGGTTCCGCTTAATTGCGAAGCGTGAACTCAAGGATGAAAACGCTGGTCAGAGCTCTGCTGGCGATCTCGATTTTTATCAGTGTCGCGCTCGCTTTCGATTCGCAGTACAAAACGCGTTTGATCACCAGCGCGACTTTGACGATTCACGTCAAAGACGGTCAGTACATCGTAATCCGAAATTTCACCCAAGATCAGGCCGCAAGTCAGCGTGGCATCATCGTCGCCGGCGTTATTCCATCGACCCCAACACCAACTCCCACGCCAACTCCAACTCCGACCCCGAATCCAACTCCGACTCCGACCTCGACTGATCTGACTGCCACCAAAACCCATAGCCCAGCCGGCAACGTTACTTTCCCAAGTGCGTGGACTTGGACAATCCACGTCGCCAACGGCGGCAATACGCCGGCTACCTTCCAACTTTTTCAAGATATTCTGACCGACAATCTGCCCAACAGTAATCTCAACTACGGAACGCCGTCAGTTACCGGCACCAATAGCGGCCAGATCAATTGCACTATCTCATCAAACTCTGATCTCACGTGTTCCGCCTTCAACACCATCACATTCGCCGGAGGCGAGTCTTTCGACGTGTCATTTACAGCGACTCCGTTCGCGGCTGGTAGTTATGCGAATCCGCGTACGGGCGGTAACTGTTTGGTAGATCCGAACAACGTTGTTGCCGAGGCCAACGAGAGCAATAACACGTGCGCCGACACGGTCATTGCTAATACACCGAATCCAACTCCGACCCCTATTTTTGCAGCCGTGCTCACGGCAGCAATTACGAACCTGTCGCACAAAGAATTCATCAAACCAATCAACGTCGTGGGCCCGGCGACATTAACGATTGATCCGGTTCCACCTGCCACCCTCGCGGTAACCTACCGGAAATTCCTTCAGCCGATTCAGCCGACACCAACGCCAACTGCCGGTATTGTTAATGTGATCAATGGCGCAACGGTAACTCCAACTCCAAGGTCAGCACTTTCAACCGGCGGTTCGACAAGATCGTCGGTTACACGGGAATCCACTTTCTCGGATGATGATGAGATCGAGTGGTCGACGCCGTCTCGAACGCCGACGGCGACCCCAACTCCGACAGCTTCGCCGCGTCTCCGAGCTGAAACTCCTACACCAACCGCGACACCGTCAGTGACACCAACTCCGACGCCGTAGAAATAAATTTCCTGCGTTCCTGCTTTACGCTGCCGCTAGTGCATCGAGCTTGTTCCCGTATTTGTAGTTTGCCGCAGAGCGGCATGATTCCCTTAGAGATTCTTCAGTCGCGCGAGCAGCTTTTCGTGGATGTTGTCGAAGCCGCCGTTGCTGAACACCGCTACCACGTCTTTCTTTTTCAACATCGGCACGATTCGATCGACAATCGCGTCCGCGTTCTTCTCGCAAAACGCCGGGCGGCCATCTTTTGAAATGGCTTTCACCACCGCTTCCGGATGCAGCCGTTCGTTCTCCTGGA
>Ga0210408_10001232_pt1 | contig 27486 bp, 20 predicted proteins | sample IncBWH4MmetaG_FD_155471 | JGI IMG/M metagenome (GOLD analysis project Ga0210408, IMG submission 155471) | Forest soil microbial communities from Barre Woods Harvard Forest LTER site, Petersham, Massachusetts, United States - Inc-BW-H-4-M | ecosystem: Environmental > Terrestrial > Soil >...
TCCTCGGCTGCGAACAGACGAACGCCGGCATAAGGTCCGTCGTCGGCATAGCATGGTTCTGCACCCCAGAACGCCGGCGAGAACACCATCTGATCGCCAAGCACAAAGCAGTTGAGGCACATATGATGACCAAAGCACTGCCAGCCCCACGGCTCCGTAAGCGAAGGTTCGCCGAATAGGCTGAGGCTGTAGCTCCATTCGTTCATCACCGCTGGTCCGCCGACCAGGTCGCCGAGAAAGCGGTTCAGCCGCATCGCGTTGACAGACTGTTCGTAACCCTTGGCGCTAAGGCTCGCGCGCATGAGTGCAAGTGCGGCACTGCGTATGGCATCATTTGCCTCTTCCAGCCGCAGGCCGCCGGTCTCCGCATGTATCTCTGTGTTCTGCCAGCGGCGCCATTCGGGCGCGTCGATCGGATAGCAGGCCAGTTGCTGCTGTTCCTGCGAAAGCAGGTTCCGCAGCTGTCTTGCAGCATCGAGCATGGACGCGACCGGCGCCCGCTCTGAGCGGCGTTTGTAAAGGTCGGGCCGCACGCGTCCATCGACGGTCAAGCCGTGATAGGGCTCCGCGTGGAGCCGCGACCAATAATCGAACAGCTCTCGGGCTCGGCCGTCTTTCAGGCGTGCCCGCGCATGGGCACGCGCGGTTGGCCCGGCGATCTTGACCCCGGGCGGCTGAGGAATGAGCGATCGAAAGTCTTGGGCGGAACTCATATCGGCAGATCAATCCGCGCACGTGGCCGGGGCGGGAGGATTCGAGCTGGGGGACCGTTGGAGACGCGTCAACAGGTGACTTTGAGTGCGTACCCGCGCGCCAGGCGAGCCGCTCACGTCGTCGCACGCGGTGGACCCTTTCCGGAAGGGACGATGTCGAAGCCCTGATTGATCGCTGCAAACATCTGATAGAAGCCCGAAATCACCACGATCTCGACGAGACCGTCCTTGCCCCACTCAGCGACAGCTCGGGCTTGCAGCGCGTCGGGGATCGCCTGCCACGCCAATGCCTTCGACATGATGTCGCGCAGCAGTTCATAGGGGTGTGGCAGACTCCTGTTCGTGCGCTCGGCGATGGCGTCGATGAGGGACCGAGGCAATCCGGCGTCCAGCGCGTGCTGGACATGATCGTGCCACTCGAAGGCGGCGCCAGTCGCCTGTGCGACGCTGAGCACGATAAACTGATAAACGACGCGCGGAAGCACGCCTTCGAATTTGAGATAGAAGCCGAGGGCCTCGACCCGCTCGGCCAGCGCCGGATGGTTGAGCAAGGCGAGGTAGGGACCGCCGAAGGCCTCGCCCTTGGCTCGGCGCTTGGCGGCAAGCCGATTGTATAGCGCCTTGACAGGGGGCGGGAATTTGCCGGGGTCCATCCCGAGTACGCTCATCACCATTCTCCTATTCGTGATAGGACCAAGCGCGGGCGCCTGCACTGAAGTCATAGACCGGCGTCGGACAATTCTTGTCGGCCTTCACGTCGATCAGCACGGTGGTGTTCGCCGCCAGCGCCTTGCCGAAGGTCGCGCCAAGCGCCGCTGGGTCTTCCACCGTTAGGCCCTGCGCACCGAGGGCGCGGGCAAAGCCGGCCCAATCGTGATCGCGGATGGTGGTCAATGCCGACGGCAGCTGACCGTATTGGTGGGCACGCAGCCAGACATTGCCGAGCGCGTTGTTGTTGAGCACGACATAGATGATCGGCAGGCCGTAGCGGGCAGCTGTTTGAACATCAAGGCCATGCATCTGCATGCAGCCGTCACCAGTGATCACCGCGACTCGTCGCCCGGGCTTGGCGCATTGCACGCCGACGGCCGCGGGGATCGCCCAGCCCATGGGGCCGAGATTCGTTGCTGAGATGTAGGTCCGGGGTTCGTAAGCCGTCCAATAATGGCCTGCGAAGGCCCGGTGCGCGCCGGAATCGACAAGGACGATGCCATCTCGTGGAAACGCAGCGCGCAAAGCCGTCACCGCCGCGGCGGGATGGATAGGTTTCGTCGATTGCTGGCAATTCTCGAGGTCGTAAAACCGCGGTCGAGCCTTCACGGTCGCGATCAAAGATTGACGGACGGTCTTGCTTTGCGAAAGCGCCGTCCCGACAACACCGGCGGCGCGGTTCAGGAGCTCAAGGAATGCGCGGCAGCTGCCCGGCACGACATGGTCAGCTTTGCCTTGCGAGGTCATCTCCCACATGTCGGTATTGATGTGAATCATCAACGCCTTGGACTGCTGCCGCAATGTCCAATGCATGGTGTCGCGCTCGTTCAGACCTGAGCCGAGGATCAGCAGGACCTCCAGATCTGGGTCGAAGAGTGCAGCGGTGGCATGCCTTGTGCCGGCGTATCCAAAGACACCGAGGGACAGGTCGTGGTCTTCGGGGAACACGCCCTTCGCCCGCAACGTGGTCGCCACCGGGATCGACCAGCGTTCCGCCGCGGCGCGCAAATCGGCGGCGGCTGAATCGTGCTCGATGCCGGCGCCCGCCAGTATGGAAATGCGCTGTGCCCGAGCCAACAACGTCAAAGCTGCCTCGGCTGCCGCGAGACTGAGAGGCATTGGGCCGGCGAAAAAATTGGAGACGGGGGCGTAGTCTGCTGCGCAGTCCCCGGTAAGCGCGTCATGTGTAAGGGAAAGATGCACCGGTCCACTAGGCTGAGCCAGCATGGAAGTGACGCCGTGGCGCAGCCAGTGATTGAGGGTTCGCGCGCTCGCGACAGTCGTCGAGAGCCGGGTAAGCGGCTTCATGACGGATGTATCGTCAAGCGTGGCTTGGCTCGCGTCCTGGAATTCGCCAAGCCCCTCCATGTCGAGCGGTATCTCGCCGCTAAGAATGAGCACCGGAGAGGAATCCGTCTTCGCTGCCGCGACTGCGGTGACCATATTGCAGAGGCCGGGGCCGCCAATTCCGAGCGCGGCGCCGAAGCGCCCGCTGGCGCGCGCGTAACCGTCCGCCATGTAAGCGGCACCGCCCTCGTGCGCGGCGACAATCGGCTTCAAACCAGGATGACGGGCGGGCGCCGGCAGAAAAGGATCGACTAATCCGCCGGGCACCATGAACAAGTGATTGAGGCCTTCGCGCAACAGGGCGTCCAGAATGAAATCTGTACCGGTAGCCATGCCAATTGCTCCCGCTGAACCGATACGCTCTAGTGGAGCGGATTTGACATTCGCTACCCACGGGGCCGCTAGCTCGTGAAGCGAATGTCAAATCCAAAGCTCCACTAGCACTGATATTTGCTAGTGGTCCTTTTGATTCTAACATTCGCATGAGGGCATGCGGAGCCGGGATGCGAATGTTAGAATCGGACCACTAGTTTATATCGCCCGTCACTCGCGCTCGAGGCGGTCGAAACGGCGACCTTGAATTATAACCGATTACGCTTCCTCGATGGCAGCGCCCTTTTTTCGGCGAACGTCCAATTTCCACCGTTGAGGAAGTCGAGCACGGCCTTCCGGCGAGAAATCGTGACCGTTGCTAGGCCGCCGCGCGGCTGCAGTTACCATTGCGACCTTTTGCTGAGACTTGGGCAATTTCGAACCAGTCGCAGTGGCCGTTTCGGAATTGGTCGTTAGGCGTGCCGCTCGTCCAGCAATGCCTCGGCCTCCTTCAGTTCCAGCGTGTCGAAGCCTTCGGTGAACCAGCCGCCGTCGCCGGTCACGCAGTTACCCGGTTGCGGACCTTGAGTATCGTCTTGCCATCAATAAAACAGCTGCCTATCCTAAACTCATTCAGACATTCCGATGGGGGGTAAAGTCATGACCACGCAGACTGTGAGCACGTCAGGAAGCGGTCTCGTGTTCCACAACACGTACACGGCAAACTGCAGCCAGCAATATATAAACTGCATTGTAGCGGCAGAGCAACAACTCGAGCGGCTTTGGACAAATTCAGTCACCATCAACATTACATTTGACGAAGTGGCAAAGGGCACTAACGATTTTCTAGCCACGAATAGTTGGACCAGTTGGGTAAATGTAAATTACACTCAATTGAAGAATGCGCTTCCGGCGGGTGATAATCTGCCGATTTCAGATCCTACGGGTGGAAGAACTTGGTCGCTCCCCGAGGCCTACGCGCGCATGTTGGGATTGTCCACTTCCGCTCCGGCGACGGACGACGCGGTCACATTGAGCGGCAGGCAGCGATAGGCGAAGCGCTGATCGGTCGCCTCCATCCATGGGCGCTCAACCGGGGCGGGGCGAATATCGATGTGGTCGCCCTCCGGCAGGTAAGCGATCAGTTTCACGCGCGTTTCCTGTGGATCATGCGAGTCTCCGTTGATCCGCCTGCATTTAGGTTTTCGCGGTGCGGCGCATCAACTCGTTACGTCAACGGTATAATCCTACGTGTGGATCGGTCGATCGTAACAGATCGTGTTCTCGTTCGCGCCAAGCCCAAAGCGCAGACCGCAGGCCGGGGGGCCGACTGCCGTCGTCGTAAACCGTGACGGTTGGGTCGCCGGCTGCTGCAGTTGCAGCCGGGGTCTGCAGGCACCGACCGCACTCGCGCGCCCGACGGGTTGCGCGGCGCCGTCATTTGCCGGCGAGATACTCGCGCGCCCTGATCATTTCCGGCCGCGTGCTGTCCGCATCCGCCATGTCGACGATGCGGCTGAAGTAATAGCGCGCCTTGTCGGAACTGCTGGCCGCCGCGGCGGCGCGGCCGGCGCCGTAGAGGCTGCGCAGCCGTTTCGGATCGTTGACGAGGGCGGCTTCGTAAGCGGCAAGCGCATCTTCGGCGCTGCCGCTTTCCAGCAGCATGTCGCCCAGCAGCTCGCGCGCCGGCAGGATGCGGCCGGGAGATATCGCGCTCTTCTCGCTGGCAGCTTCCATATCGGCCGCGGCGCGCATGAGGCCGAGCGCTTCGTCGCGCTTGCCCGCGGCGAAGGCGATCCAGGCAGCGGCGCCGAGACGCTGCACCTCGACCTCGCCGGACCAGTAGTCGTTCTTCGCCGCATTGAGGGCGGCGGCGATGGCCGCCAGCCGAACGACGTCCTTCTCCGCCGCGGCGGGATCGCCGCTGCGCGCAGCGCCGACCGCGCGCGCGAACAGCGTCATCGCCTCGGTGTAGGGAAACTTGCTGTCGGCCGGATCGTCCAGGGCGGCGGCCTCCGTCCATTGACCGCGTTCGACGGCGTAGCGCGCCGGGATCGCGGCGCGGGCATAGAGCGAGACCACCGCCGGCGTGGAGATATTGTCTGCTTCCTTGACCACGACTTGCGCGGCGGCGTCGCGCGCCAATTGCAGATCTGCATAGACGGTGTAGTCCATGGCATGGAGGACGGAACCTAAATTGTTTTCCGCCATCGCCGACGCGATCGAACGCGCGTTGGTGTCGATCGATTCCCGCCAGGCGCCGACGCGGGTGAAGATGTGCGACGGCATGTGCAGCGCATGCGAGGCATCGGGCGCTATATCGGCATAGCACAGCGCCGCCGGCAGGCCTTTTTGCGCGATCGGCGGATAGTCGTAGCTGTGAATGAGATAATGGGCGACGCCCGGATGATCGGGATGCCTGGCGAATTGCGCCTCGAGGATTGCCGCCGCCTTCACGGCCCGCGCATAGCTCTTGTCGGCAGGCGACTGCGTGGCGGTGAGGTACAGCGCACTGAATATCTGCGCCTCGTCGTCGTCGCCGTAGCGGTTGGCCAGAGCTTCGAAGGCGTCGGACAGCGACTGCATGCGCGCCCGCGGCAGCCGCTCGCCGAAATGATCGTAATAGGCGCCAATCGCCTCGATATAGTCGCGCTCGCGCTCGGTCTTGGCGCCCATGGCCCGGCCGCGCTCGATTGCGGCGAAAGCACGCTGCGCCTCTTCCGCGATCGGGCCGATAGCGAAGGTGTTGCCGACAAGCACGGTCGCAATTCCCCAGGTGGCGATGGCACAGGCCGGGTCGTGGGCAAGCGCCTCGCGGAACGCCTGCTCGCCGGCGATGAACGCGAAAGAATGGAGCAACGCGACGCCGCGCTCGAAACTTTCCTGGGCCTCCGGCGCGCAGGAATTGGCAAAGGCGACCGTTCCGAGCCTTTTCGGCGGAGCGGCATCGTCATGCGCCCGCGCGGGCCGCGGCGCCCCCAGCAGTGCCAGCAGCAAAAAACCGATGAGCGCGCTACGGGTCATGGCGGCCTCCACTCGTTTTGCGAAGTTACCACGCGGCGCGCGTCCGGTCACTTTGCCGGATTTAGCGGTTCCTCAGCGCGAGGCGTTCATCAGCGCCGACAGCGCCGCGGCGATCTCTTTGCTCCCGCCGTCGCTGGTGATCGCCCTGGCCAGCCTCCCCTCAGGATCGATGAGATAGACGTAGGCGCTGTGGTCGACGGAATAGCCGCCGTCGTCGTTGTCGTGCCGCTCGTGGAAGACGTGAAAGTCCTTGGCCGCTGCCGCGATCTGCGCGGGAGTGCCGGTAAGGGCGGCGAGGTGCGGATCGAACGATTTGACGTACTCGGTCAGCACGCCGGGCGTATCGCGCTTCGGGTCGAGCGTGATGAACAATCCCTGCACCGCGCCGGCGCGCGGGCCGAGCGCCTCGAGCGTCTGCGCGATATCCAGCAATGTCGTGGGACAAACGTCGGGGCAGGAGGTGTAGCCGAAATAGACGACGAGCCATTTGCCGCGATAGGTCTGCTCGGTGATCGCCGCTCCGTCGCTTGCCGCGGTCAGCGCGAAACGCAGGCTGGACCCTTCGCGAGGCGATGCATTCTGCGCACCGGCCGGCCGCGCCGGCAGGACAATGCAGAGCATGACCAGGCCGACCGCCGCAATCGCCCCGCCGCGCGGGCTGCGGCGCGCCTTCACTTCACCTCCGCCCGGCCCACGCCGAGATAGCGGAAGCGCGCGCGCTGCATCTCTTCGGCGCGATAGATATTCCGCAGGTCGACGATCACCGGCCGCGTCATCGCGGTGCGGAGCCTGGCGAGATCGAGCGCCCGGAACTGCTCCCATTCGGTCGCGATCACGACCGCGTCGGCGCCGGCAGCCGCTTCGTAGGCGCTGTGGCAGTAGATGATGTCGGGAAGATGCGGCTTCGCCTGTTCCATGCCGGCCGGATCGTAACCGCGCACCTTGGCGCCGAGGTCCTGCAGCGCGGTGATCAGCGGGATCGCCGGCGAGTCGCGCATGTCGTCGGTGTTCGGCTTGAAGGTGAGGCCGAGCACGGCAATGGTCTTGCCGCGCAGCGAGCCGTCGAGTGCGGTCAGGACCTTGCGCGCCATGGCGCGTTTGCGCTGATCGTTGACGGCGGTGACGGCTTCGACCAGGCGCAACTGGGCGCCGTGATCGTGCGCCGTCTTGATCAGCGCGACGGTGTCTTTCGGCAGGCACGAGCCGCCGAAGCCGGGGCCGGCATGCAGGAACTTGCCGCCTATGCGGTTGTCGAGGCCCATGCCGCGGGCCACATCCTGGATATCGGCGCCGACCTGCTCGCACAGATCCGCCATCTCGTTGATGAAGGTGATCTTCGTGGCGAGAAAGGCGTTCGCAGCGTATTTGATCAGCTCGGCAGTGCGCCGGCTGACGTAGAGGATCGGTGCGGCGTTGAGGTAGAGCGGCCGGTAGATTTCGGCCAGCACGGTCCGCGCCCGCTCATTTTCCGTGCCGACCACGATGCGGTCGGGATGCTTGAAATCCTGGATGGCGGCGCCCTCGCGCAGGAATTCCGGGTTGGACACGACCTCGATGGCCGCGTCCGGACGCCGCTCGCGCAGGATGCGTTCGATCTCGTCGCCGGTACCCACGGGGACCGTCGATTTCGTCACCACCACGGCCGCGCCGGAGAGAACCGGCGCGATCTCGTGCACCGCGTCGTAGACGAAGCTCAGATCGGCATGACCGTCGCCGCGGCGCGACGGCGTACCCACCCCGATGAACACGGCTTCGGCATCGGCCGCGCGCTGCGTTTCCGTGGCGAATTCGAGCCGGCCTTCGCGGAAGTTCGCTTCGACGAGGTCGGCCAGGCCGGGCTCGAAGATGGGAATCTCGCCGCGGTTGAGCGCGGCGACGCGGCCGGCATCCCGGTCGATCACCGTCACCTGATGACCGAAATCGGCAAAGCAGGCGCCGGAGACGAGCCCGACGTAGCCAGCCCCGATCATGGTCACGCGCATGAAAGCCTCCGCTCGAGCTCAGGACTGATCGGGTTCCGCGGCCGGGGCAGACGTTCCCTCGAACGCCTTGCGGGGCGCCGCGGGCGCCTTGGCCGCGCGCAGGCGCAGGCGCGAAAGCCATTGCCGCCCGAACAACACCGCGACCAGCGCTCCATAGAACAGGCCGCCGAGAACCGCCAGCGCGATGAGTTCAGACGAATCGCGGAAGCTAGGCCACGACGGTAACAACGCGGTGACGACGGGGGCCGCGACCAGCAGGAAGATCGCGAAGGCGCCATTGGCGATCGCGAGCTTGCCGAGCGAGGACCGCAATGCCGCGTCGAAGCCGAAGAGCCCTTCGCGACGGGCGAACCAGAGCACGAGCACGAAATTGATCCAGGCGCCGATCGAGGTCGCCAGCGCCAGCCCGATCTGCGCCAACGAACCCATCAGCGCGATCTTGCACACGATGTTGACGGCGGTGCCGGTCAGCGCCGCCTTGACCGGCGTCGCGGTGTCCCCGCGCGCGAGGAACGGAGCGACGACGCTGCGCACCAGGATGAAGGGGATGAGGCCGATCGTGTAGGCGACCAGCGTCATCGCCGCGGCGTGCGCGTCATCCGCCATGAAACGGCCGCGCATGAACAGACCGCGCATGATGAGGTCGGGCAGCACCAGGAAGGCGACGACGCAGGGAAGCGCGAGGAGCAGGGCGAATTCGATGGCCCGGCTTTGTGCCGCGCGCGCGCCCGCTTCGTCGCCCGCCGCGACGCGGCTCGTCATCTCCGGCACCAGCACGGTGCCCACCGCAATGCCGATCACGCCGATCGGCAGCTGGTCGATGCGGTCGGCGTAGTAGAGCGCGGAGAGCGCGCCGGCCGACAGGAAGCTCGCAATGATGGTGTCGGCAAAGAGCGCGAGCTGAGTGCCGGCCGAGCCGATCGTCGCCGGCACCAGCGCCTTGAAGAACCGGCGCACGTCGTCGTCCCAGCGCAGGGCGTGGAAGGAGGTCATGAAGCCCGCGCGCCAGGCATCGCCGCCGACCAGCGCCGCTTGCAGCACGCCGGATATCAGCACGCCCCAGGCCGCCGCGTGGGCGGCGCCGCCGAACATCGGGGCCAGCGCCAGTGTCGCCATCATCGACAGGTTGAGCAGGATCGGCGCCGCCGCAGCCGCCGCGAAGCGATGCAGGGCGTTGAGAATGCCGCCCCACAGCGTCACCAGGGTGATGAGCAGCAGGTAGGGGAAGGTGATGCGGGTCAGGCTGACCGCGAGCGCGAACTGCTGCGGCTCGCGCGAGAAGCCCGGCGCCAGCAGATCGATCGCCTGCGGCGTGAACAAGAGCGCGAGCGCCAGCAGAAGAATCTGCGTCGCCAGCAGCAGCGTGAAAATGCGGTCGCCGAATAGTTTCGCCGCTTCGAGCCCGCCCTGAGTGCGAATGCGCGCGTAGGCGGGGATGAAAGCGGCATTGAACGCGCCCTCGGCAAAAATGGCGCGGAAATGGTTGGGCAGCCGGAAGGCGACGAAGAAGGCGTCGGCGACCGGCCCGGCGCCCAGTATGGCCGCCAGCATGATGTCACGGGCAAAGCCGGTAACGCGCGAGACGAGCGTAAAGCCGCCGACCGTGAGAATTCGCTCGATCATTGCCGCCACTATCCTCCCCGCGCGGGGAAGACGAAGGTACAAGCTTCAGCCGGCGAGCGCTCGGCGAACGGCGGCGATGATACGGTCCTGCACCGGCTCCTCGAGATAGGCGTGCATGGGCAGGCTGATCACTTCCTCGGCCAGGCGCTCGCTCACCGGCACGCCGCCGTCGGCCACCGGGAAGTGCCGATAGGCCGCCTGCCGGTGCAACGGCTTGGCGTAGTAGATCGCCGTCGGAATGCCCTGGGCCTTGAGCGCGGCCGCGAGCGCTTCGCGCCGTCCGGGAGCGAGCCGGATCGTGTATTGCGCCCAAACCGAGGTCATCGTCGGGGCGACCTGCGGCAGCATCGCGACGCCGGCGAGCCCGGCAGCGTAGCGCGCCGCCGCCGCATTGCGCGCGGCGATTTCCTCGGGAAAGATCTTGAGCTTCTCCAGAACAATCGCGGCCTGCATCGTGTCGAGCCGGCCGGTGAGGCCGATGTGTTCGGCGTCGTATTTGTCGCCGCCCTCCCCGTGCACGCGCAGACTTTTGAGCCGGGCGGCGAGCGCATCGTCATCGGTGAAGATCGCGCCGCCGTCGCCGTAGCAGCCGAGCGGCTTGGCCGGGAAGAAACTGGTCGCCGTCGCCGGCGCGAGTACGCCGAGCCTGCGGCCCTTGTAGCTCGCGCCGAACGCCTGCGCGGCGTCGTCAAGAACGAGCATGCCGTGCGCCGCGGCGACGGCGGCGATGGCATCGTGATCCGCGGGGAGGCCGAAAAGGTCGACCGGAATGATTACCCGCGGCTTGAGCCCAAGCCGCGTTGCGGTCGCCACCGCGCGGTCACAGCTTGCCGGATCGAGATTGAACGTTTCCGGCTCGACATCGGCCATCACCGGCGTCGCGCCGCACAGCGCCACCACCTCCGCCGTCGCGCAGAAGGTGAAGGCGGGGCAGATCACGGCGTCACCCGGTCCGATCCCCCATGCCATGAGCACGAGGCGCAACGCATCCGTCCCGTTCGAGCAACCGATCGCGTGCCGCGCCCCGCAGAATGCCGCCAGCTCGGCCTCGAGCGCACGCACTTCCGGACCTTGGACGAACTGGCAATGCGCAAGGACGCGCGCGATGGCGTCGTCGATGGCGCGGCCGAGGCGGCGCCGCTGGGCGGCGACGTCGATGAACGGGATCGCCTTGTCCTCAAGGCGCGCGTGCTGATTCATGACCTAGTCCTGTTCGATCCACGCGCGAAAAGGGGGCCCGCTCAGCCGGCCACGCGCCGCGGCCCCTTGCGCTGCGGCACGGTCGACGACGCCGCTCGCGCGTCGAGGCAGCGGATGGCGACTTCGAGGCTCGCCACACCCTCTTCGCCGGTCACTGCGGGGGTGCGGCCGCTGCGGATGGCAGTGACGAAGGCGAGCAACTCCGAGCGCAGCGGCTCGGCGTAGCCGACCGACAAATGGCGCATCGAATAGCTGCCGTCCGGCTGAAAGCCGAAACATTCGGTGACCTGCAGCGTCAGCAGATCGCCGATCAGATATTTGTTGCGCGTCGCGACATGGATGGTGCGCGCCTTGAACGGCGTCAGCCAGTTGGTGTTGATGTGGGCGAGCACGCCTGAGGCGGTGCGGAACTGCAACAGCGCAATGTCCTCGCGTTCGGCGATCGCGCTCGACAATTGCGGTTGGATTTCGACGATCTCCGAATCCGTGAACCAGCGGATCAGGTCGATGTCGTGCACCGCGAGATCGATGACCACGCCGACGTTCGACATGCGCGGCGGAAACGGACCGACCCTGGTGATGGCGATCGAGAGGATGTCTTCGTTCTTGATCGCGCGCTTGATCGATTCGACCGCCGGATTGAAGCGCTCGACGTGGCCGACCATCAGCGTGACGCCGGCGTGGCGGGCGGCGGCGACGATCGCGCGGCCTTCCTCCACCGTCGGCGCGATCGGCTTCTCGACCAGGAGATGCACGCCGCGCGCTATGCATTCAAGCGCGAGGTCGTGATGCAGGTGGGTCGGCGCCGCGATGGTGACGGCATCGAGCCCGCAGTTGAGCAGTGAATCGAGATCGCCGAACGCCGCGCAGCCGAGCGTGCGAGCCACGAAATCGCGCTGCTTGCGATCGGGGTCCGCTATTCCCACCAGGCGGACATTGGACATTTCCGACAGGACGCGCGCATGGTTGCTGCCCATGACGCCGACGCCCACCACCCCGATCTTCAACGCACCGTCCGCGCCGATTCCCGCCTCACCCATGACCCCAAGGGCTCCCTCAGTGACCGCCCCGCCCTCCCCTAGCACGGCTCGCGGCGACTGGCGACACAATCCGCGCGAAACCCCGACACGTTTTGCTTCAATGGCTTACGGCCGTCGGTGCCGCCGAAATTCCTTGTTCTGAGCCAACTTACTCGGAATCTTTCGTCCGCTCGGGTGCCAGCACAAATCCTCGAGCTCCTCGAACGCTGACATTTTCAGAATCTGGCCGGGGAAATTCGATCATCGGAAGGTGGGTGATGCGCTGCTCTGCACTTCTTCTGTCCGTGCTTTGCCTCGGTGTCGCGTCGGCGGCGGCGGGGCCTGCGCCCGCAGCCGACGACGAGCCGGCTTACGGTCCGCGACTTGAAGGGTTCGAATATCCGCGGCCGGTAGCGCATTTCTCCTTCACCTCGCAGGGCGAGGCCGTGGAGATGGCGTACATGGACGTGCAACCGCCGGCGCCGAACGGCCGCGCCGTCGTGCTCCTGCACGGCAAGAATTTCTGCGCGACGACCTGGGAGGACACCATCACGGTCCTCGCCGAAGCGGGCTTTCGCGTCATTGCTCCCGACCAGATCGGGTTTTGCAAATCGACGAAACCCGCGCACCACCAGTACACCTTCCAGGAGCTTGCCGGAAACACGCGCGCGCTGCTGGCTTCGCTCGCAATAACGCGGGTGACGGTCATCGGCCATTCGACCGGCGGCATGCTCGGCACCCGCTACGCGCTGATGTTTCCGGAAGAGGTGGAAAAGCTGGTACTGGTCGATCCGATCGGGCTCGAGGACTGGAAGGCGAAGGGCGTGCCGTGGCAAAGCGTCGATGCGTTGTACCGGCAGGACCTCAAGACCAACGCCGGCGGCATCCGCGACTATGAGCGCGCAACCTATTACGCCGGGACGTGGGCGCCGCAATACGAACGCTGGGTGCAGATGCTGGCGGGCATGTATCGCGGCCCCGGCCGCGACATCGTCGCCTGGAATTCGGCGCTCCTCTGCGACATGATCTATACGCAGCCGGTCTTCTACGAGTTCGAGAAGATCGCAGTGCCGGTGCTGCTGCTGATCGGCGACAAGGACACAACGGCACTCGGCAAGAACCTTGCTCCGCCCGCCGTGCGCGCCGCGCTCGGCAACTACCCGGTACTGGGAAAGGCGGCGGCGGCGCGCATCCCGCACGCGCTGCTGGTCGAGTTTGCCGATCTCGGACACTCCCCGCAGATCCAGGCGCCCGAGGTTTTTCACAAGGCCCTGCTCGACGGCCTGCGCCGGTAGGCGGCGGCCGCCAAGTCAGACCACGCGGGGAGGCCCCGCTTTCCGGCCGACCGGAGATGATCTACGGGCGACTTTTGTGTCTCGTAAAATAGTGAATGCTTAGAAGTTGATACGCGTGGTGAATACCCAGGCATTGCCATAGGAGGGAGTCAAAGGGTTCGGGCGGTAGCTAGGCGCTACAGCAAATTGATAACCGAATCCGGCCGTCAAACTTAGATTGTCGGCCAGCGGAAGACGGCCGATTATTATGTTTGGCGTAAGGTAGACTTGGTTCAATCCGTCGCGCTGACCTCCTATCCAGTAGGTCCAACTGACCTCAAGCTCGGGCGAAAGAACTTTCATCACGCGGTATTGGAATGCAACGTTCGTTTGAATTTGATCGCCCAGGGTGCTGACGTTCGACGCCGGCAATACGCCGGTTACCGACGCTTGGACGTTGAAGTCGCCCCAGCCTTTGCCGAAAGCGAGCGTCGGCAAGAAGGTCCAGGCATCGCTGGTCAACTGCGGAGTGCCGGTCGGCGCCTGCGCCTGCAGCATCACGCTGACGAGGTAGTCGTCCGCGCTCGATGGACTGCTGGCAAGTTGCTGCTTGACGCGAACAAATCCCCAATCCGCGAAGCCGCTGAACACTCCCTGCCCCGTCGGCGTGTTGCGGATGTCGTATGGCGGCATGGCAATCTGAATCTCAGTACGGTCGCTCACAATAAGGTCGACGCCTTTGCCGCCATCGATGATGGTGGTCTGATTGCCGTTGCCGACATGCTGTTCGGCCAGATCGAAGCGATAGCGGTGCAACAGCAAGCCTGTCGTCGTGATCAATGGGGTAGCCCAGTTCGGCTGGTTGGCGCGCACTCGTGCTACCAGCGCCTGCCAATCGGCAAGAAAATCCGCTGCCGCATTTGCATTTGAGCCGAACGCCGTAGATGCAGCCGCGGGCGTTCGCGTTCCTGAACTGCCGGACCCCCAATCAATGGGATTGTCGGGATTGAACAGATAGCTTAATCCGAGGCGGGCGAAATCGACGTCGTTGCTCATTGAATTTCGACCGCTAACCGCAAATGGCACGCGAGACGCGGTACCGGAGGCGGTGAAGTTCTCCGCTCCCCGGTCAAACGCCAGGTGCAAATATTCGGCGCGAAGTATCCATTGTGGGGTGAGCGCCCACTCGATACCTACTCCCGCCGCCCAACCACTGAGCGTGGCAGACGCCTCGGAAGAGCCGTCGGTGAATTTCACGCCATGGCCTGGGCACGAGCCTGAAACGGTGACACAGGTGGCAATCGTCGATGTGGAACTTCTTTCCCAGGCGAATCCGCCTGTACCGTACACAAGCACGTGGTCGAACGCATAACCGACGCGGCCGCGCACCGTGCTGAACTCTTCCAGCTTGTTATTGCTCGTCTCACAATTCGCACCGTGCCCCAGCAGCGGTCCGCCGGTTCCGGTGCTGCAGAAAGTCGTCAATCCGTGGAAGGACGATCCGTCAAGATCGGCCTCGAAACCCAAGACAACGTGCGCGGGCAATTCATAGTTGAAGCCCAGTTGGCCCCCCGCCAGGATTCCGCTTGCCGTCCCGCTGTTGGCAAAGGCGAAAGGATCGGCAACTCGCGCTATCGTAAAAATCCCAGTGCCGCTGAAATTGATGTGGCTCGTGCCGCCGCCGACATTGCCGCCCAGATAGAAGCCCGTCCAACTGAACACAGGACTTGGCTGCAGTGTTTTTTTCGACAAAGCCGAGCCTGTCTCGGCCGCAGCGGCGAACTGAATTGCGCCGCTCATCATCAAGAACACACCCGCCGCGGCTTTACAGAACTCCCTCACGTCGGCTCCCCGCCTCCCGACAATCCTTTGATAAGTCGTCTATATCCTTTGTCAGCCTATTCGAGGTTGATGGAGAAAATCCAGCCGAAGTTTCTCCGGAAATTCGGCCAAATTGTAGAACATTTCAGCTGCTACTAGTCGACTCACTGAGTGGATTATTGCTGAAGACAGTGCGGGAAGAAATTCTTGGCAGCCGCGCGGCGCGGAGTGATCGAAATTCTCTATGAAGGTCGTATTTATAAACCATTCGACCAGCCCAGTGCGCTCGCATCGGGCGCTGCGACCGCCCAGGCGGATCGATTCGATCAGGCGCCGCCGCGAGGAGAAGGCGCAGCGTCGCGGCGCGGGCGCGCCAGCAAAAGGCTTCCGCCGAATGTCAGGGCTGAAACGCCGAGCGAGCGGCCGGATCCCGGCGATGCCGCCGCGGCTCCGCGCTCAATCCGCGCAGGCCGAACTTGATCCGCGCCCAAATGCGCTCGTGACCGTAATAGAGGAGCAATTTGGTCATCAGCTCGGTGCCGCTGATGGCCGCCGAGACCTTCGCGCTGCCGGTGAATATGAACGACAGGATGAAAGTATCGACGCTGCCGGTCGTGCGCCAGGTCAAGGCTTTGAACAGGCTGCGCAGCGGCCGCTCCGGCGTTCGCCGCAGGCGCGCGAAGGCGCGGTCGCGCAGCGCTCCCAGACGGCCGAGCCGCCGCCCGGTCCTGGTGATCGCTCCGTCAGCTTTGCCTTCGCCGCCGGCTTCGGCAACGATCAGCCCGAGTGCAACGGTATCGTTGCTGATGCGATCGATCAGGATAAAGCCGCCGAGATCGCGGCATTCCCGGTACGGCACCAGCGGCATCGGCCGGTCGAAAGCGATGGTCACCCCGGCGAGGCCGTTGACGTCGACGGCCTCGGCATCCACCTCGCGGTAGTCATCAACGTCGATGGCGTGATCAATCGCAGCGACCGTTGCCGTTGCCGTGCTCGTGCCGATACGCGCGATGAAGCTGCGGCCCTTGCGCAGCGGCTGATCGTCCATCCAGAAGAGGTGCGCCTGCGCCTCGCGGACGAGCTTGATCGCGCCCGCTTCGGCAACGATGACGTCGCCGCGCGCCACGTCGAGGTCGGCGGTAAGCGTGAGCAGGACGGACTGTCCGGCGCGCGCGCGAAGCACGGGCTTCCCGCCGACCAGAATCTGTCCAATAGCGGCCGTCTGGCCGCTCGGATGGCAGATCACCCTGGCGCCGGGCGCAGCCGAACCGCTCGCGATCATCCCGCCATATCCGCGGAAATCCGCGTTGGGCCGCGTCACCCACTGGACCGGGAAACGAAACGAAGCGCTCGTGCGTTCCTCGCCGACGGGGACGGTCTCGAGCAGGCGCAGCAACGTAGGTCCTCGATACCACGGCATCGCGCGCGAGCCGTTGACGATATTGTCGCCCGAGGTTGCCGAAACCGGAACGAAGTCGAGGCTTGCGAGGTCGAGCCGATCGGTCATCTGCCGGCATTGATCGGCGATCAGGTCGAACCGCTCGCGGGCAAACGCCACCAAGTCCATCTTGTTCACCGCGATCACGACGCGGCGGATGCCGAGCATCGACACGATGAACAGATGCCGGCGCGTCTGCGCGGTCAGGCCCTTGCGCGCATCAAGCAGGATGACGGCGACATCCGCCGTGGAAGCGCCGGTCGCCATGTTGCGGGTATATTGCTCGTGGCCCGGCGTATCGGCGACGATGAAAGAGCGGCGCCGGGTCGCAAAGTACCGGTAGGCGACGTCGATGGTGATGCCCTGCTCGCGCTCGGCGGCAAGTCCGTCGACCAGCAAGGCGAAATCGATCTCGTCGCCGCGGCTGCCGTAGCGGGCCGAGTCCTTGACCAGATTTGCCAGTTCATCGTCGCGCAGGCGCTGCGAATCATAGAGCAACCGGCCGAGCAGCGTCGACTTTCCGTCGTCGACCGAACCGGAGATGACGAACCGGAGCAGGTCGGCGCCCTGACTCGGCGCCGCGCGCGTTTCGACGAGCCATTCGTCTTCAGCGCGGCTCGCTGTCTCATCGAACACAAGCGGTTCGTGCATCAGAAGTAGCCCTCCCGCTTTTTCTGTTCCATCGAAGCCGACGCATCGTGGTCGATCAGGCGTCCGTCGCGTTCCGAACGCCGCAGCCCTGCGGTTTCGGCGACGATCTGCGCGACCGAGGCGGCGTTGCTTTCGATAGCGCCGGTCAGCGGGTAGCAGCCCAGGGTGCGGAAGCGCACCTTGCGCGTCTCCACGGTCTCGCCCGGCTGCAGCTCGAGGCGATCGTCATCCCGCATCAGCAGAGTGCCGTCGCGGCGCACGACCGGCCGGTCGGCGGCAAAATAAAGCGGCACGATCGGGATTTCCTCGCGCTCGATATACATCCAGACGTCGAGCTCGGTCCAGTTGGAGAGCGGAAACACGCGCACGCTCTCGCCGGGCGCGAGCCGCGTATTGTAGAGCCGCCAGGGCTCGGGCCGCTGCCGCCGCGGATCCCACCGGTGCTGCGGCGCGCGCAGTGAAAATATGCGCTCCTTGGCGCGCGACTTCTCTTCGTCGCGCCGCGCGCCGCCGATCGCCGCGTCGAAACCGTACAGGTCGAGCGCCTGCCTGAGCGCCTGCGTCTTCATCACGTCGGTATAGAGCCGCGAGCCGCTGCGGAAGGGATCGATGCCCTGTACCAGGCCGTCACGATTGGTATGAACGATCAGCCGGAGGCCGAGCTCGGCGGCGCGCCGATCGCGGAACGCGATCATGTCGCGAAACTTCCAGGTGGTGTCGATGTGCAGCACCGGGAAGGGAATGCGGCCCGGATAAAACGCCTTCGCCGCCAGATGCAGCAGGACCGAGGAATCCTTGCCGATCGAATAGAGCAGAACCGGGTTGCGGCACTCGGCGGCGACCTCGCGCAGGATGTAGACGCTCTCGGCTTCGAGCCAGTCAAGGTGAGAAAGCGGCTTCATGATGTTGCTTGCGCGATGTCCAGCGTGGCGCGGGCGCGATGGCGCTCGTGCAGTCCACACTCCTTCTTGCCGTCCTCTTCCCACCACCAGCGGCCGGCACGCTCGCTCTCGCCGGGCGCGATGGCGCGCGTGCACGGGGCGCAGCCGATGGAGGTGAAGCCCTTGGCATGCAGGGCGTTGACCGGAACGTCGCGCTCGCGGGTGAAGCTCAGCACCGCCTCGCGCGTCCAGTCGAAGAGCGGATTGAATTTGAGAATGCCGCGGTCCCAGTCGACATTGACCAACCCGACGTCGCGGCGCGCGTCCGACTGTCCCGACCTCAGGCCGGTGATCCAGGCCGTGGCGCCGGCGAGCGCGCGATTGAGCGGCTCGACCTTGCGAACGTGGCAGCACGCCACGCGCGCGTCCCGCGAATGAAAGAAGCCGTTGATCCCTTGCGCGGCGACCAACGCTTCGACCGCGGCGTGCTCCGGATAGATCGAGCGGATGCGAATGCCGTAGCGTTGCTCGCTCTCCATCCAGACGTCATGTGTCTCCGGAAACAGCCGGCCGGTGTCGAGGGTGACGATCTCCACGTCGATCTGATGCTGCCGCAGCGCGTGGAGGATCACCTGGTCCTCGAGGCCGAAGCTCGTGGTAAAGACGATCGGTCCGCGGACCTCACGGCGCATGAGGTGCAATCGTTGATCGAGCGGCAACGGCGCGAGCGCGGCCGCGAGCGCCGTCGACCGCGTCCGCAATTCATCCGATGGAAGCGGCTCGCGAGCGGAGGGCAGCGGCGTATCGAGCGCAGCAATTGGTTTTGAACACACCCTCTCCATGACCGCGAGGTGCGGGCAAAAGTCGTTATCTGTCAAGCACTAAGACGAAGTTTGACGCCGGCGCGCGGGCGACGTTGCGCAATTCCTACCTGCAGTGGAAATGTTAGAAGAATCTTCTTGTCGGTCGCGCGCGGACCGCCCTCACGACCGGTGATAGTCGTCCTCGAGGCGCACGATGTCGTCCTCGCCGAGATAGCTGCCGGTCTGTACCTCGATCAGTTCAAGGTCGATCTTGCCGGGATTCTCGAGCCGATGCCGGGCCCCGTTTGGCACGTAGAGCGACTCGTTCTCGTGCAGGAAGGTGACGTTGTCCCCGATCGTCACCCGCGCGGTGCCGCGCACGACCACCCAGTGCTCGGCGCGGTGATGATGCATCTGCAGCGACAGCCGCCCGCCCTGCTTCACCACGATGCGCTTGACCTGATAACGCTCGCCCTGGTCCAGCGACTGATAGGAGCCCCACGGCCGATGCGCCTTCAGATGGTCTTCGGTCAGCGCCGGGGCGACCTCCTTGAGCTTGCCGACGACGCCCCGCAATCCGTCGCTCGCCTCGCGCCGCGCCACCAGCACCGCGTCCGCGGTGGTGACGACGACCACGTTGTCGAGGCCGAGCACCGCCACGAACTGCCTGTCGGTGGCCACATAGGAGCCGCGCGTGTCGACGAAGAGCGCCGGACCATGTGCGGCATTGTCGGCTGCTTCGTGCGCCGACAGTTCCCACACCGCCTGCCATGAGCCGACATCCGACCAGCCGTACGACACCGGCATCACGCTCGCGCGCGTCGTGCGTTCCATCACCGCATAGTCGATCGATTTCGCCGCTGCCCGCGTGAACGCGTCGACGCCGAGCGTGACAAAGCCGAGATCGGTGCCGGCGGCCGCCAGCGCGGCCGCGACCGCCGCGGCGCTGTCGGGCTCGAAGCGGTGGTATTCGTCGAGCAGGAAGCGCGCGCGGAACATGAAATTGCCCGAGTTCCACAGATAGCCCTCGGCGAGATAGCGTGCCGCGGTCTCGGCGTCGGGCTTTTCGACAAACCTTTCGATCGCGAAGAGGCCTGGAGCGAGCGAAGGGCCGGTCCGGATGTAGCCGTACTCGGTCGCCGGCCGCGTCGGCTCGACGCCGAACATGACGATCCGATCCTCCTCGGCGGCGGCGCGGCCGAGGGCGCAGACCTTGGCGAACGCCGCCGGATCGGTGACGACGTGGTCGGCGGCAAGCGCGACGACGACGGCGCCATCATCGCGCGTCAGCGCGTAGCCGGCGCCGGCGGCGATCGCCGGACCGGAATCGCGCCGCGCCGGCTCGAGCAGGACGTCGGCCTCGGCGCCGATGGCGGCAAGCTGCTCGGCGACGAGGAAGCGGTACTGACCGTTGGTCACCACGATCGGCCGAGCAAACAAAGCCGGATCGGCAACCCTGCGCACGGTCTCCTGGAACGTCGACAGCGTGCCGAACAGCGGCAGGAACTGCTTCGGCCGGTTCTCGCGCGACGCCGGCCACAGCCGCGTGCCGGCGCCGCCGCACATGATCAGGGGGATGATCGGTTGAGCCAATTTATGCCCGTCGTCCGTGTCCGCCGATGCCGAGCCCGCGCCGCGGCAGGAGCACACCGCAACCAAGCATCAGGTCGCAGTTGCTGCCTTCCATAAGCGGCCAGCACTGTCAAATGACGTGCCGTTCCGCCACGCGCGCCGAGCGACATCGCATTGAAAATCACATCACGCGCGGGCACGCCCTCTCCCCTGGCGTTCTCGGAATGATGTTTCCCCGAGATGGATGTCGATTGCCAGTCATTCATAAGCTTCTGATTTTGCTTGCGTCGACTCGGATTGCGTATCACGTTCGCTCCCGACGTTTCCTTTCTGCTGCTACCTATGTGAAAGAAAGGTAGCACGGCGTCAGGAGCTTTCAATCCATGCCGCGCACCAAATTGACGAAGAGTGCCATCGACGCACTGCCAACCCTTCCCTCTGATACGGTGTATTGGGATGCAGCGCTCCCCGGCTTCGGAATCAAGGTCACGCCGAAGGGCCGCAAGGTGTTCATCGTCTTGTACCGCACCGGCGGTGCCGGCTCTAAGCTGCGCAAGTATACCATCGGGCCAACTGGGCGCGTCACCTTGCATCAGGCCCGCATAGCGGCGCAGAAGGTATTCGCGGCCAGGCTGGACGGACGCGATCCAGCGGCTGAGAAGCGAGAGAGAAAACGCCGGGCGGTGGCGGATCGCGTGGAGGACCTGCTGGAGGCCTTCATCGACCAACGGCTGTCCCAGAACCGTTCTGGGGGTGAGATTGCCAGGCTGCTTCGCCGGGAGATGGGGAGGGCTTGGGCCGGCAGAAGCATCCACGAGATCGGCAAGCGAGATGTGGTGGAGGTCATCTCCGCCATTGAACAACGCGGGGCTCCGGTCGCCGCCAACAAGACCTTGAAATCAATCAAGACGTTCCTGCGCTGGTGTGTGGGGCGAGCCATCCTCGATCAGTCACCAGCCGAGGGCGTGCCGGCCCCTGCAAAAGAAATATCTCGTGACCGGGTGTTGAGTGACGATGAACTTGCCAAAGTCATTTTTGCGGCCAGAGAGGTCGACGACCCTTATTGTGGCATCGTGGAGCTGTTGGTGCTGACCGGACAGCGCCGCGAGGAGGTGGCAAGGCTGGCTTGGGACGAACTAGACCTCACGCAGCGCATTTGGACGATTCCCAAATCGCGGACAAAGAATGCCAAGCCCCATGTTGTCCAGCTTTCGGATCAATCAATCGCTGTGTTGCGCCGGGTGGAGAAGCGGGGGCCTTATGTCTCTGCTGTACACGGGAACAAACCTTTCCAAAACTTCGCGGTAGCCAAACGCAAACTTGATGAGCTTTCCAAGGTTCCAGGGTGGCGTCTTCACGATCTGCGCCGCACCTGCGTGTCAGGGATGGCCCGGCTGGGGATTGCTCCACACGTTGCCGATAAGATCCTCAACCACCAGTCGGGCACAATCACCGGGGTCGCCGCAGTCTATCAACGCCACGAATTTCTCCGCGAGCGCAAGGATGCGCTCGAACGGTGGGGCGCTCATGTGGCCAAGATTGTAATGGAAGTGAGCGAGCGTCGAAGAGCTAACAGGGCAGCATAAGCCTTTGTGGGCACAAGCCCGGCATGAAACCGGCCGAGCGTTGGACAGCGTGTACGGTTTGGCGGGCATTGATGGGGCTACGCGGTGGAAGATTTGACACTTCCTGAGGGCTTTTTGCGCTTCTCTGATGCCGTCGATCTGTTAGCTCAAGGTATTTGGGGTGGTCTCCAGCGACCAATTCCAGTGCGGAAATTCAAGCGGCAATACAAAAAAACATCCGTCGGTTTCGGTCCTTGGAAAGAAAAAGCGGGAAAATGCCTCAGAAGTGCGGCGTTAGATGGAAAAGTGCCTGTTTATGTGTTCGGGACCCCTCAATCTGAAATCGGTGATCTGAGCCCGGAGATAACGCCGGTGCCGGTAATTGCTCTTCGCCGACTAATACCCATACGCGGGAGCCTTCCAGATCACCCCAGAGCTTCGATGAAAGCTGCCGGCGGGGACGGAAAATTGTTCAGGTCACTTAACACAGGGCTGCTTCTTGTGCGGCGGAGCCAATTTGACGCTTGGTACCAGCGAGAACGCGCCAAGCGTAGATGGCCCTCACAGCGCTCGACATCGAAGCGACGAGATGGAAGACCCTCGGTACAAACTGACGATCTGAGGACCGCGGTTATCAACGCTATGCGCGAGCGGAAAACCAGCATCGCCGCGCTTCGTCGTAGACTTGTCGGCTCTGGCCGTGCCGATATTCCGAGTCTCGACACGCTCGAACGTCTGGTTGATCAATTGTACCGCGAAACAGGCGAGGCAGAATTCTTCCGGATGAAACGCACACGGCGCAAGCGGACCTAGGCACCGTGTCTTTACCGCAAAACCCTCTCCAGAGTCCGTGAGCAGGATCGTTTTTCAATTGCTATTAAGTGATTGAGTTGCATAGTTTTTGGGCGTCCGGCCCCTTTGAACCTATTCGAAAAGCACTTGTGGGAGGTCCGCCGCCCCCAATGACGCGTCATCTACAGGGGGATGCAGCGAGACGTCCAGAAGGTTAGCGAGAAGCGATCTTAACTAAAGAAACTCATTGAGATGGGATTCAAGCTGACCCCTCTGACGTCGGATTTCTAAAAACGAAAGGAGGAGGCATGAACGCCTCGGTGAAGGCGAGCACACTCGAGCCGCTTCTGCATCCCGGTGACGCAGCAAAGATCCTCAACGTCTCAATGTCCTGGCTTGCCAAGGCGAGACTGTCGGGAGAAGGGCCCAGGTTCGTAAAAATCGGCCGGGCGGTCCGCTATCTCGAGTCCAGCCTGCGCGAGTACATCAAGGGACGGACGCGGGGATCGACAAGCGAGCGGTAGTTGAGCGTGTAAATCGTCAGAGGCGCGAGAGCCCCCATCCGCGGGCTCTCGCGCTCTTCCTTAATCAACGGAACGATCGTCTATCTCTATACATCAATATACATCAGGATGAATGAAATAGAACGAAGGTTAGGAACAAATGTAGAAGTATATTCGCGCAATAATACGTTGGCGTATTCCTAAATAGTCACTACATCTACTTGGGGCTATCCCAATCCATGAGGAGGAAAAAGGAGTCGATCCCAATGCATAAAAATACGGTTCTGATCGAAAAATCCTTCGCGGACGCGATTGCGATGATCGCGGCCTTGGAGGAGTTGCCGGAGCAAAAGCGCCGGCACTGGACGACCTCTTTGCGGCAGATCGCCAAGGCCTGGAGCAAGCCGCTGGAGATCATTCCCGCCCGCTACAGCGCGGTCCGGGCCGATCTCATCAACCTGCACGAGGTACCGGCGGGGCTGACCGCCAAGACCCTGCAGAACCACAAGAGCAACGCCAAGAGCGCCCTCCTGTATCTCGCGCGAGAGAAGGGGGTGCCGGAGTACGGCGCGCCGTTGACGCCGGAATGGGAAGCGCTGAGGGCGAAGATCAAAGGTTCGCTGGTGCGCTTTCGCCTGTCGTCCCTCATGCGCTTCTGCTCGGCCAACGGCATCAAGCCAGGAGAGGTCACAGAGAGCGTCGTGGAGCGCTTCATCGATTACCGCTCCCGCTGCGGCAAGCCAGCCGATACGGCCTTCCGGCGCCTGATGGCGCGGGCCTGGAATGCCAACGTGGGGATGATCCGCGGTTGGCCGGACGTCACCCTCGTCGAGCCGCCGGTCAAGTCGACTGTCGAGATCGCCTGGAGCGCCTTCCCGGAAGGGCTGCGTCAAGACGTCGACAGCTATCTGGAAGGGCTGACGAAGGTCCACCGAAACCGCAAAGGCCACCGCGCGCGGCCGCTCAAGGCCGTCACCCTTCGCACCCGCCGCGCCGAACTCCAGGGTGCTGCCCGCATGGCGGTCAAGGCCGGGGTGCCGGTCGAAAATCTCAACTCTCTCGCAGCCCTGCTGACTCCGGAGGTCGCCGAGCACGTGTTGGAAGCCTACTGCACGAAAAATGGAGAAAAGCCCAAGCTTTACACGATCGATCTAGCGGGTCGCTTTCTGTCGATCGCCCGAGAAACAAAGTGCCTGAATGAGGCCGATTGCGAGCGTCTCAACGAGATGCGCGAGGTCCTGGACGAGGAAAGGCCGGAGGGTTTTACCGAGAAGAACGCCACCCTCATCAGGCAAGTCCTCGCCCCCAACATTTGGGACCGAGTGGTCAACCTGCCGTTCCGAATGATGGCCGAGGCCCGCCGCGAGCGCGCCCGTGCGCCGGTCCAATCAGCGGTCAAGTCGCAGATCGCGGTGGCGATTGCAATCCTGACCATTGTCCCCGTTCGCATCAAGAACCTGACTGAAATACGGCTTGGTCTCAACCTCAGCAAACCAGCAGGGCCAGCATCGGACTATTGGTTGAATTTCCCGGACTATGACGTCAAGAACCGAATGAAGCTCGAGTACGCGCTGGATGAATACATCACGCCGCTGATCGACGAATACGTCCATGACTTCCGGCCGACGCTGCTGCGGGGCAGAAACGAGGACTACCTATTCCCCGGTATGCGAAGCGGTGCCAAGGGCAAAGTCTCCTTCAGCGGCCAGATCACCAAGCGCGTCCTCAAGCTCACGGGCTTGCGGATTACCGCGCACCAGTTCCGGCACGCCGCCGGCGCCATCATTCTCCAGGAACAACCCGGAAACTACGAGTTGGTGCGCCAGATCTTGGGTCATCGCAGCCTGAGCACGACAATCCGTTGCTACATCTGGCTCAAGAACATCCAAGCCCACCAAATCTACCAGAAGATAGTTCGCAAGCGCCTCAAGATCGATCCGGAGAGCGACAATGACTGATGAGGACTACAGACACAAGGCGGCGGCGCCGCACAGTGCGGCGCCACGATCGCTTCCGCTGAACGAATGGCCGGCAGCAGATCGGAAGGCCTGGGAGGAGGCATGTCGACCTGGCTTGCGGCTCCGCAAAGGCGGTGCCGCAAGCCGCTACGCCGAGGTGAGCAGAGAAGACTTTGCTCGACGTTACGGCGCCTTCTTGGGTTTCCTGCAGCGGAGCGGATTGCTTGATCCCTCCGCTGGGCCTGCTGCGCAAGTCACACCACAGAACGTGGGACTCTACATCGCCGAACTCAAGGAGCGGGTTCGGTCAGTCACGGTTTGGAATTGCATCTACAAGCTCCGCATGGCTGCAAGGCTGCTCGACCCGAAGGCTGACTTCGCATGGCTGTCGGAGATTGAACAAGACCTCGCGCTGGTCATGGAGCCGAGATCGAAGTTCGATCGCGTGGTTTTGGCCGAGCGAATCGTTCAGGCTGGTTTGACACTTGTGACCGAAGCAGAGGCTTTTGCGAGGTATCCCTTCAAAAGAGCAATCGGCATTCGCGATGGCCTCATGGTCGCGTTGCTTGCCGTATGCCCGATCCGGATCAAGAATTACGCCGCCCTCGAGGTCGGTACGACCTTCAAAGCGGAGCAGGGAAACTGGTGGATTAACTTGCCCTACGGCAGCACCAAGACCGATGCAGCGGACCAGCGGCCGGTGCCTGACTATCTCCAGGACGCGGTGGAGCTTTATCTCGCCGAATCAAGGCCTCTCTTGATCCGCTCGCGGCCGGCGACAAGTGCCCTCTGGATCTCTTCACGAACGGGACGACCATATACAACCAAGAATCTGGGGACGCGGATCTCAAATATCACGCTTGAGACTATCGGGGTCGATGTATCGCCCCACCTGTTCCGGACTGCTGCTGCCACGACTTCGGCTTACTACGGCACCGACATGCCGCACCTTGCAAGTGCAGTGCTCGGTCATTCCGATCCGCCTCTTACTGAGAAACACTACATTCGCACGACCACCCTAAATGCCGCCAAGGATTATGCGGCCATTCTCCGACGACGCCGATTGCTGGGCCAACCTTAGCATGAGACGAGGCTTCCCAGACACCGCACGGAGGTCACGCGTGAGGCGGACGACGGCGTGATTCGCGCTCCCTTGGGCAACTACAGGGCCGGGAGCTTCGCCACGGCCGACGATCGCAGAGATCGTCTGCGCGCCGTTGGCCTCCGTCGTACCGCCGACATTGGCCACCACGACCGTGTTGCTGACGTTAAATCCGAGCGTCGAGGTGACACCAAGACGGGCGTGCCCCTCCAAGCGCGGCCATGAACCGGGCCTGCCACCGCCACACCACCGGCTTTGCCTTGCCGGATCGCCGCATGATCTCGGCCGTGCCGCAGTCGTCGGCGGTGGCAAGGATGTTTTTGCACGCCAGACATGTTTCTGCGGCGCGTTGCGATCACTGAACTGTAAGCTTCTCGCCCTTGGTCTATGCATCACTCGAGTAGTCCCGGGGTGTTGAATAACAGCCGCGCCTCTCACTTACACACAGCACTCCCGCCCGACTTTGTGCATTTGATCGAGACCCAAGTCTAAGCTTTGGCGGGGCTTTGATAGTTGCGCACACGCGAACTTTTTGCAACAGTTGCTGGACGCACGGTGCAGTCTCTCGCCGGTTGTGATGGTGAAAGAGGATGGTGAAAGAGGATTTGCACTGGATCGACAGCGTATCAGAGGAACTGCTGGGCAAGATTGTAGATAGCGAAAGCAAGCTGAACCTTCTGCTCCTCACCACCCACCGGCCGGAATTCGCGCCGTCCTGGCTCGACCGTGCTGTAGTCCAATTACACCTGGGGCCCCTGCCGGTTGGCGACATCCGCCGTTTAGTCCAGGCGCGGCTGGGGGTCGAGGTCTTGCCTGAGGCTCTGGCACGACAGGTGGCGGAGAAGGCTGAAGGCAAGCTTCCTCACAGCGCCTGAATAAAGATTGAGCCCCGTTCATTGTTCGCTCTCCCGTGACTGACGCTTGACCTACACGTCTGCATGCTGGCGCCTGTCCGAGATCGGAAACGATGCTTAGTCCCTATTCCGCAAATAAGCGGTTCGGTGTTGCCAGCGAACGTGCATCGACGCGTAGTGTGTAAAAAGCAGCAACATTTCATTATATAAAAGCGTTATCTGACACCCACCGCTGCTTCTGAGCCTTTCGTGGCATCGCCCTTGGTGTAGGAATGAGCACCGGCTGCAGCCAGCTTGCCCTTGTCCACGATGAGATATTCGGTGCGGATCGGTTTGCCCGC
>Ga0210408_10001234_pt1 | contig 27456 bp, 25 predicted proteins | sample IncBWH4MmetaG_FD_155471 | JGI IMG/M metagenome (GOLD analysis project Ga0210408, IMG submission 155471) | Forest soil microbial communities from Barre Woods Harvard Forest LTER site, Petersham, Massachusetts, United States - Inc-BW-H-4-M | ecosystem: Environmental > Terrestrial > Soil >...
GAAGAACGCCACGAGCGGCGCAAACTCGGCAAGAGCCTGCATGAGAGCGCTGAAACCTGAAGACTGACCGTTTAAGCGGCAAAGGGCCGCGTATATTGTCACGCGCCGCGCCCGACTGCCACGAGTTTTCACTTGGCCGAGTACCTGGAGTTGCACCCGATCAACCCGCAGGCGCGCCTCATCCGCCGGGCGGCCGAGGTGGTGCGCGCCGGGGGACTGATCGCCTATCCCACCGACTCGTGTTATGCGCTCGGCTGGCACATGGGCGACAAGCGCGCCCTCGAGCGCGTGCGGCGCATCCGCCAGGCGGACCGTCATCACCATTTCACGTTGGTGTGTGCCAGCCTCGCCGAGATCGGAAGGTTCGCGCGGCTCGAGACCTGGCAGTTCCGCATGCTGCGTGCGTGTCTGCCCGGTCCCTACACGTTCCTGCTGCGCGCCACGCGCGAGACGCCGCGCCGTCTGCAACACGAGCGGCGGCGCACCATCGGCGTGCGCATCCCGGATCACCCGGTGCCACGGCTGCTGCTCGCGGAACTCGGCGAGCCGCTCATGAGCTCGACGCTGCTGTTGCCGGACGATGAGCTGCCGCTCACCGCCGGACGCGAGATCGAGGCGCGCCTCGGCCACGACATCGACGCGGTGCTCGATGGCGGTGACTGTGGCATCGAGCCCACGACCGTGGTCGACCTGTCGGTCACGCCGCCGCTGATCGTGCGCAAGGGCAAGGGCACACTCGGTCCGATCACGGGGCGTGCGCTATAATTCGCGCCGTGAATCATTCTGTCATTGCACGCACGTGAGTTCCCCCGCGCCGGCACGGCGCGTCCTTTCCGGCATGCGCCCGACCGGCCCGCTGCACCTCGGCAACTGGCACGGCGCGCTGCGTAACTGGGTCGAGCTGCAGTATCAATACGAGTGTTTCTTCTTCATCGCCGACTGGCACATGCTCACCACCGGCTACGATGACACCTCGCGCCTGCAGGAAAACATCCGCGAGGTGCTGATCGACTGGCTGGCCGCGGGATTGAACCCGGGCGTTGCGACGCTCTTCATCCAGTCGCACGTGCCCGAGCACGCGGAACTCCACCTGCTGCTCTCGATGCTCACGCCGCTCGCCTGGCTCGAGCGCGTCCCGAGCTACAAGGACCAGCAGGAGCAGCTCAAGGAGAAGGATCTTGCCACCTATGGATTTCTCGGCTACCCGCTGCTGCAGAGCGCGGACATACTCGTGTACCGTGCCGCCTACGTGCCGGTCGGCGAGGATCAGGTGGCGCACGTCGAGCTGACACGCGAGACCGCGCGGCGCTTCAACCATCTCTACGGACGCGAGCCCGACTTCGAAGCGAAGGCCGAGCGCGCGGTGAAGAGCCTCGGCGGCCGCAACAGCACCAACTACCGCCAGCTGCGCAAGAAGTTCCAGGAAAGCGGCGACACCGAAGCGCTGCAGCGCGCCCAGGTGCTGGTGCAGAGTAATAACCGCATCACCGTCGCCGACCGCGAGCGGCTGCTCGGTTTTCTCGAGGGAACCGGTCTCAGCATCCTCCCCGAGCCGCAGGTGCTGCTCACCGCGACACCGAAGGTGCCCGGGCTCGATGGACGCAAGATGTCCAAGTCCTATGGCAACACCATTGGTCTGCGCGAGGAGCCCGAGGTCGTCACGCAGAAGCTGCGTACCATGACGACCGACCCGGCGCGTGTGCGCCGCACGGACCCGGGCGACCCGGAGAAGTGCCCGGTGTGGGATCTGCACAAGATCTATTCCGATGAGGCGACGCGCAGCTGGGTGAACGAGGGTTGCCGCACCGCCGGCATCGGTTGCCTCGATTGCAAGCAGCCACTCATCGAGCGCATCGTAGAAGAGGTGAGCGGCATGCGCCGCCGGGCCCAGGAGTTCGAGGACAACCCGGAGCTCGTGCGCAACATCATCACCGAGGGCGCCGACAAGGCGCGAGAAGCTGCGCGGGGGACACTCGATGACGTGCGCCAGGCCATGCATCTGCGCCCGGGCTGAAGCGTGGGACGCATGAAGCAGCGCCCGGAACTGCGGATCGTGCCGAGCGCGCCAGCGCCCGCGGCGCCGGCGCCGGAGGCGCCGCCAGAGCAGGTGGAGATGCCGTTCGCGGTGGTGAACGGCGAGCCGATCTCACAGCTGCCCCGTGACCTCTACATCCCGCCGCAGGCGCTGGAGGTATTTCTCGAGGCCTTCGAGGGGCCGCTCGATCTGCTCCTGTACCTGATCCGCCGCCAGAACCTCGACATCCTCGACATCCCGCTCGCGGAGATTACGCGCCAGTACATGCAGTACATCGAGTTGATGCAGGAGCTGCAGCTCGAGCTCGCAGGCGAGTACCTGGTGATGGCGGCCACGCTCGCAGAGATCAAATCGCGCATGCTGCTGCCGCGGCCAAAGCTCGCGGAGGATAGCGAGGAGGACCCGCGCGCGGAGCTGGTGCGGCGGCTGCAGGAATACGAGCGCTACAAGCGAGCCGCCGAGCAGATCGATACCCTGCCGCGTCTCGAGCGCGATGTGTGGAGCGTGTCTGCGGAGCTGAAAGAACGCCGCGTGGTGCGCACGCTGCCCCAGGTCACGCTGCAGGAGCTGCTGATCGCCTTCAAGGACGTCGTGGGGCGCGCGGAGATGTTCGCGCACCATCACGTGCAGCGCGAGCGGCTGTCGGTCGGTGAGCGCATGAGCGACATCCTCGCCGCGCTCGGCACGGGTGGTTTCCTGCCGTTCACGCAGCTGTTCCGTCCCGCGGAGGGACGGATGGGCGTCACGGTCACCTTCGTCGCCATCCTCGAGCTGATGCGCGAGGGACTGATCGACATCGTGCAGGCACAGGCCTACGCGCCGCTGCACGTGCGCGCCACCGGTCCCGCGCGGATGCTGCACATCGTCGCCGACAACCCGGAAGCCGGCAGCGCCGAGCCCGGTCGTGACGGCACCCCATCCGCCGTCCCCGCCGATGAGGATCCTTCATGAACGAGTCCTACATTCGCAACGTCATCGAGGCCGCGCTGCTCGCCGCGGGCGGCCCGCTGCCGGTGGCGGAGCTGATGCGCCTCTTTGATGACGGCGTGCGTCCGAGCGCGCAGGCGGTACGCACGGCGCTCGAATCGCTCGGCGCTGAATACGTCGGTCGCGGCATCGAGCTGAAGGAGACCGCGAGCGGCTTTCGCATCCAGGTGCGCCGCGAGCTCGCGGGCGAGATTTCGCGCCTGTGGCCGGAGCGCGCGGCGCGTTACTCGCGCGCGCTGCTCGAGACGCTGGCGCTGATCGCCTATCGGCAGCCGATCACGCGCGCGGAGATCGAGGCGGTGCGCGGTGTCGCCGTGAATCCCAACATCATCCGCACCATGATAGAGCGCAACTGGGTGCGCGTCGTGGGCCACCGTGATGTCCCGGGCCATCCCGAGCTTCTCGGCACGACACGCGAGTTCCTCGATTACTTCGGCCTCAAGAGCCTCGATGAGCTGCCGCCGCTCGCGGAACTGAAGGCCATGGGCGATTTCACCCTGCAGCTCGCGCTCGCCGGGGACACGACGGCGGCGCCGATCCCCGCGCCCGGGGACGCGGACTCGAGCGCTGGCGAAGACCCGCCGGAGGAAGACGAGCTCTCCGCCGAAGGCGACGGCTCGGCGGAGCTGGTCGCGGGGCCGCGCGCAATGGACGGGTGAATGTCCCGCACGGGCCGTAGCCTCACGCGCGGCGCCGAGCGGCTGCAGAAGGTGCTCGCACGTGCCGGCCTCGCATCGCGGCGCGAAGCGGAGGCCTGGATCCGCGCCGGCCGCCTCACCATCAATGGCGCCGTAGCCACACTCGGGGCACGCGTCGCCCCGGGAGATGAGCTGCGGCTCGATGGGCGCAGGGTGCACGCGCGCGCCGCGGCGAGTGCGCGGGTGTTTCTCTGCCACCGCTCTCCCGGTGAGCCGCTCATCGAGCCCCCCGTCGCGCCACTTCCTCCAACCGTGGAACCGTCAGTGCCCCGGCAGTCGCAACGCGCCGCAATGGCCGGACGGATGCCGCGGCGCCTCGGCCGGCGTCTCATCGCAGTCAGTCCCATGCCAAGTGCGGATGGAGGACTCGAGCTCCTCACTACCGATGGCGAGCTCGCTGCGCGGCTGCAGCGCGCTGTGCATGCTCTCGCGAGCGAGTTCAGCGTACGGGTGCGCGGCGAGCTCAGCGACACGCAGATCCGGGGAATTCTCGGCGGCGAGCTCGACAGCGGCGCGCAGCTTGCGGTGGAGCGCTGCGAATCAGCCGGCGGTGAGGGCGCCAACCGCTGGTATCAGATCGCCGTCCAGGGTGCGAGCGGCCGCGAGGTGCGCCGGCTACTCGAGCGTCAGGGCGCGCAGGTGAGCCGCGTGCTGCGCACGCGCCTTGGGCCGCTGGCGCTCGAGCGCACGCTCGGCCGCGGGCGCTTCCGCGAGCTTTCTCACGAGGAGCTGCGTGCGCTGCTCCCGGGAGCCGAATCAGCTGCCGCCGAGCATGAAGAGCGCGCCGGCGGCTGAGCATCGAACGCACCGCCGGTGATGCCGCGACTCGCGGGCCCGAGCAGCGCAATGTATGCGGCGGTCAGTGTTTCAGGCAGCGGCACCTCGCTCACGTCCTCTGCCGGGTACGCCTGGCGGCGCATGGCGGTGCGTGCGCGCCCGGGGTTGAGCGTGTTCACCCGCACGTGGCTGATCCCCTCTAGTTCTTCGGACAACACCTGCGAGAGGCCTTCGAGGGCAAACTTCGATATCGCGTACGCGCCCCAATAGGCGCGGCCGCGACGGCCGACGCTGCTCGCGGTGAACACGATCGAGGCGTCCTCGGACTTCTTTAGCGCAGGCAGCAACACCTGCGTCAGCACGAACGCGGCGGTCAGGTTGACATGCAGCACCCGACACCAGGTCGGCACGTCATAGTGCTCGATGGGGGAGAGCGTGCCGAGCAGGCCAGCGTTGTGCAGCAGCCCATCGAGTCGCCCGTAGCGCTCGAGCACGGCATCGGCGAGCTCGTCGTAGTCGCGTGCCAGCGCCTTCTCGAGATCGAGCAGCGCGATGCTCGCCTGCGGGGACCCCGCTGCAGCAAGCTGTGCGTGAACGGCTTCGAGCTTCGACGCATCACGGCCGATCAGGACCACATTCGCCTGATGACGCCCGCACGCGAGCGCCACGGCGCGGCCGATGCCGGAGCCCGCGCCGGTGATGGCGACTACACGACCGGCGAGCTCGGCGGGGCCGGCAACGTGGTCACGCGGCTCAAACAAGATGGATCTCCGGGGCAGCTGTCATAGGTACCTTTTGCCGATGGTATTCGCCTAACTTATGCGCGAAACGTTGATTCACCTGCGTGCCTGTCGAGGCGCCGTGCCGCCCGCCACGCGCGCCAGGCGTCGAGGAGCGCATGACGGTCGCGCAGGCTGCTCGCCCGCGGCAAGCACTTCTCCGCGCGCGCGGAGGCGGTGCACGCCATCGTGGCCCACACGATGAGGCCGCGCAGCGGCCTGCGCGCCTCAGGCGCCAGCGAACCGGCGGCATCCCAGAGTGCGAGCCGCAGCGCCTGGTGGCGATCACGCAGCAGCGCGGCGAGTGCCGGCGCCCACGGCGGCACGGCGAGGCTCTCGGGAGGGACACCTGCGCGGCCGAGCTCATCGAGCGGCACGCGCAACCGTCCCGCCCTCGCATCGGGCGCGAGTGCGAGCAGCAGCTCGATCTCTCGGAGACTGACGCCGAAAGCATGCGCCTGTGGTAACGGACGCCCGGGCAGGGCGAGGCCCATCACCGGGGCGATCACGGCGGCGCTCCAGCGCTCGCAGTAGGCAGTGAGCTCGCGCCGCGTGTCGAACGTCGCGCACGAGAGGTCCCACAGGGTGACATCTACGAGGCCTGCGAGGCCGGTGAGCGGCTCCGCTCCAATCGCAGCGAAGAGCGCGGCGAGCTCACGCGTGAGGGGGTGACTCGGACGCCCCTGCGCGGTGCGCGCGCATTCCTCGCGCCACCACGCGAGGCGTGTGTGCGCCACCTGATGGTCGAGCCCCGGCCGCAGGCTCTCGCCAATCTCGCGCTCGAGAGCGGTCAGCGCCGTGATCGCGAGCCGCTGTGGTGCGGAGGAGTACAGCGAGGCGAGGCTGCGCGTCGCGGATAACTCAGGCCGCGGCATCGCCCGGAGTCGCACCCGTCGGCGGGGAGGGTGGAGGCGCCACCGGCTCCGCGGCACTCGGCGCGCCGGTGTCCCGTACCAGCTGCCCGATGGGCTCGAGCGCCGGCAGGGGCGCTTCCGCGGTCACTCCGAGCTCGCCGAAGCGCCGCGCCTGCGGCAGAACTCCGCGCTCGAGCGATCCCACCGCGGCGTTATAGGCGTCGACCGCAGTCGCGAGCCGCTGTCCCATGCGTCCCAGATGCCCGTTGAAGGTACTCAGCCGCCGATACAGCTCCTGGCCGAGGTCGCGGATCTGCGCCGCGTTGTGCGCCACCACGGACTGGCGCCAGCCGTAAGCGACTGCCTTCAGCAGCGCGATCAGCGTCGAGGGTGTGGCAATGATCACGCTCTGGGAGAGGGCGGTCTCGAGCAGCTCCGGACGCTCGGCGAGCGCGGCAGAGAGAAACTGATCGCCCGGCAGGAAGAGAACCGCGAACTCGGGACTGCGCTCGAACTGCGACCAGTAGCTCTTGGAGGCGAGCTCGCGAACGCGCGTTTCGACCTGCTGCGCGTGGCGACGCAGTGCCTGGGTCCGCTCCTCCTCGCTCGCCGCCTCGAGCGCCGCGAGGTACGCCTCGAGCGGCGTCTTGGCGTCGATGACCAGATCGCGCGCGTCCGGCATGTGCACCACCAGGTCCGGGCGCAGCGCGCCTTCCTCGCCGACCAGCTGTAACTGCTCGGTGAAGTCGCAGTGCTCGGTGAGCCCGGCGAGCTCCACGAGGCGGCGCAGCGTCAGCTCGCCCCAGCGGCCGCGCACTTCCGGGCGGCGCAAGGCCGTGACGAGGTTGCGCGTCTCGCGCTGCAGCTGCGCCTGTCCGCCGGCGAGGCTCTCGAGTTGCGTGCGCAGCGCGCTGAAGGCATCGCGCCGCTCGCGCTCGAGCGCCTGCGCCTGTGCCTCGGTGCGCTCGAGCGCAGTGCGCAGCGGGTCCACCAGCTGCGCGATCGCGAGCTCGCGCTCCTTGAGCGCTCCCTGAGCGATCACCTGGTCCCGGCCGAGGGCTTCACGCGCGAGTCGCAGGAACAGCTCGCTGTTCGTGCGCAGCGTCTCCCCGGCGAGCGAATCGAACGCGGCTCGCAGCCGCGTCTCCGACTGCTCGAGCAGTCTCAGGCGGTCCGCCTCCTGCAGGACGCTCGCCTCGAGTCGCGTCTGCGCCGAGGCGAGCTCTACGCGCAGCGCCTCGATGCGCCGTGCGGCGCGCAGCTGTGTGAAGAGCGCGCCGAACAGCAGCCCGATGAGAGCGCCTGCGAGGGTGCACAGAATGATGATCGCGGCATTCACGGCGTGAGGTGCGCCAGGTAGTTCACGGATACATCGGCGCTCAATGCGACGTGGCCCGTGATTGGATTGAACTCGATGCCGGCGAGCTCCACGAGGGTGAGCCCCGCGGCCCGTGCCCAGCGCGCGAGCTCAGCCGGACGAATGAGCCGCTCGTATTCGTGAGTGCCGGGCGGAATGAGCCGCAGGAGGTACTCGGCGCCGACGATCGCGAGCAGAAACGACTTGAGATTGCGGTTGAGCGTCGAGACGAAGAGGGCGCCGCCCGGCGCCAGGAGCCGCGCGAGCGTGGCGATCATCGCGGCGGGATCGGGGACGTGCTCGAGCATCTCCATGCAGGTGACCACGTCGAAATGACCCGGGGACGCCTGCGCGAGCTCCTCGGCCGATGCTACCCGGTAGTCGATCGCGAGGCCGCTCTCGGCGGCATGCAACCGCGCCACCTCTATCATCCCCGGCGCCAGGTCGACACCGGTGACCTGCGCACCTGCGCGAGTCAGGGACTCCGAGAGTAGTCCACCGCCGCAGCCGACATCGAGCACGCGGCGTCCCGCGATGGTTGCGCGCGAAGTAATGAACTGCAGGCGCACCGGGTTCAGCATATGGAGCGGACGAAAGTCGCCGTGACTGTCCCAGAAACGCGCCGCGAGCGCGTCGAATTTCTCGAGTTCCGCCCGGTCGGCGTTGCCCGGCGCAGCGGGAACCGCGGGGGGTGCGGCGCTCACGCCGCGGCCTCCAGCGCGAGGCGTTGCGCCCACTGACCCGCGAGCGCCGCGAGCTCTGCCTCATCGAAGAGCCGCAGCCGGCCTTCGCTCACCGCCGCACGGCCTGCACACCAGACATCGCTCACCTGCGCGCGGGTGACGCCGAAGATGATCACCGCGGCGACGTCGCTCACCGGCCGGCAGCCGGGCGCATCGAGATCGAGGCAGGTGAGGTCGGCGGACTTGCCGGGCTCGATCGAGCCGATCTGCGCGGCGAGCCCGAGCGCCGTCGCGCCACCGAGCGTCGCCAGGTGCAGCGCTTCCAGAGGAGTGAGGCCGAAAAGCAGCGCTGCGCTGCGCGCTTCGGCCAGCATGTCGAGTGCACCGGCGGCGGCGGGAGTGTCGGTGCCGAGCGCGACCGGGCGCCCGGCAGGCAGCGACACTCTTTCGCGTTGCAGGCGCAGCTCTGCCTGCGGACAGGCAATGATCGCCGCTCCGTGCCGCGAGAGAAGCTGTGCCTCCTCGGCATTGCAACCGAGCGCGCCAATGGCGCCGAATCCCGGGCGCAGGAGTCCAAGGGCCTGCAGGTGCGCAACGCGCCGTGTGCTCGAGGCCTGTCGCGGCCGTCCGGCACCATCTGCGACACCCACGAGGTCATCGTGGGCAGCGTTACCGTGCTCCTCGGTCCACCGTGCATACGGCAACTCGTCGAGATGGATGACCACACGCGCATCGAGCTCATCGGCCACGCGGCGCAGTCGCATCAGGGTTCCATCGCTCAGGCCCTGCGCCGGTTGCGGCACGAAGTACAGCCCGATGCGCGCATCCGTGCGGTACTCATCCCACAGAGCTTCGGCTCGCGCGAGGTGGGCGTTGGCGTCTTCCGCCCATGCATCGGCGGTGTCCTTGACGGGCAAGCCAATGAGCGCGCGCACCTGCGCAGCGGCAGCGACGCGCGCCGCCTCCTCGGGCAGGGGACTTTCGTCCGCGTAACAGGTGATGCCGGCCCGCAGCATCTCGGCTACACCGAGCCGCGTGCCATCGCGTACCAGGTCCGCGCCGAGCGCCCGCCGCTCGAGCGGTGCGAGTGTCTCGCCGAGCCAGCGCAGCCGCGGGCCGCGTACGGGCAGTCCCCGCAGCAACGTGTGGCAGGCGCGGGTGTGCGCATTGACCAGTCCGGGCAGCAGTGCGTGGCGCTCGCGCACGATGCGCAGGTGCGAAACGTATCGCTGGCGCAATTCCGCCGTGGGTCCTACTGCGAGAATGCGTCCGCCAGCCACGGCGACTGCCTGTCCCTCGAGCACGGTATTGCCGGGCGCGACTGGCAGCAGCCAGCGGGGCTCGATCAGAAACTCGGCGTCGCCTGAGCTCGACATGGCACGGGAGTATATCGGCGCTCCGCTTCCCGTGCGTCTGCAGCCGGCAGCGATCTTTCGCGGGCGGCGCGTCCAGCGGGCAGCGCGCGCAGGCGTACAATTGCCGGCGACCAGCGTGACCCGCGCAAAGGAGAACACCATGCCCAAGTACCTCATCGAAGCGGCCTACACGGCCGAAGGTCTCCGCGGTCTGCAGAAAGACAAGGCGAGCGGACGCCGCCGGGCCCTCGCGAAGGCGGTGGAGAGCCTCGAGGGTAAGCTCGAGGCCTTCTACTTCTCGATGGGCGATCGCGATGTGGTTTCGATCGTCGAGGCGCCCGACGCAGTGAGCATGGCGGCTCTCTCTCTCGCAGCCTCGGCGACCGGGCTCGTGCGGGTGAATACGACGGCACTGCTCAGCGTCGAAGAAGTCGATCGAGCGCTCGAGAAGAAGCACAGCTACCGCGGCCCAGGCGCCTAGCGCGCGTGCGCGGCCCGTAGCCGCAGTACGCCAACTTCGGGTGCTGAGGCCGTGGCACTTCCGCCTGCGGCGGCCTGTATACAGGCCGCCGCAGGTCTGGTTCATGCTAGAATTTCTCCTTTATTTTCGTGCCCAGCCGGGCGCTCATATCCTTAAGTTCTGATTGATGGCTGAGATCGCCCGCGAAATCGTGCCGGTCACTCTCGAAGGAGAGATGCGGCGTTCCTATCTCGACTATGCAATGAGCGTGATCGTCGGGCGCGCCCTGCCCGACGTGCGCGATGGCCTGAAGCCCGTGCACCGGCGGGTGCTCTACGCCATGCGCGAGCTCGGCAACGACTGGAACAAGGCCTACAAGAAATCCGCCCGCGTCGTCGGCGATGTGATCGGCAAGTACCACCCCCACGGCGAGAGCGCGGTGTACGACACCATCGTGCGCCTCGCGCAGCCATTCTCCATGCGCTACCTGCTGGTCGACGGCCAGGGCAATTTCGGCTCGGTGGACGGGGATCCGCCGGCGGCCATGCGCTACACCGAGGTGCGCATGACGCGCATCGCGCACGAGCTGCTGGCGGATATCGACAAGGAAACGGTCGATTTCAACCCCAACTACGACGAGTCCGAGACCGAGCCGACGGTGCTGCCGACCCGCATCCCGAACCTGCTGGTGAACGGGCAGACCGGCATCGCGGTCGGCATGGCCACCAACATTCCGCCGCACAACCTCATCGAGACCGTGAACGCCTGCCTGGCGCTGCTCGATGATCCGGCGCTGCCGCTCGCGGCGCTGATGCAGCACGTGCCGGGTCCGGACTTCCCGACCGCTGGCATCATCAACGGCGCGCAGGAGATCGCGACCGCCTACCGCACCGGGCGCGGCCGCCTCTCGGTGCGTGCGCGGGTCGCGATCGAGGAGGTCGGCCGCGGCGATCGCCAGGCGATCGTGGTCACCGAGCTCCCCTATCAGGTCAACAAGGCACGCCTGATCGAGCGCATCGCGGAGCTGGTACGTGAGAAGCAGCTCGATGGCATCGCGGCGGATGGCCTGCGTGATGAGTCCGACAAGGACGGCATGCGCATCGTCATCGAGCTCAAGCGCGGCGAAGTGACGGAGATCGTGCTGAACAATCTGTACGCGCACACGCCGATGGAGACGGTGTTCGGCATCAACATGGTGGCGCTGCAGGACGGCCAGCCGAAGCTGATGTCGCTGAAGGAGATGCTGGAAGCCTTCATCCGTCACCGGCGCGAGGTGGTCACGCGGCGCAGCATCCACGAGCTCGCCAAGGCGCGCGAGCGTGCCCATATCCTCGAAGGACTTGCGGTCGCGCTTGCCAACATCGATCTCGTGATCGCGCTCATCAAGGCGGCGGCATCGCCCGCGGAAGCGCGCAGCGCGCTGCAGGCGCGCGCCTGGGCGCCGGGTGCGGTGACGGAGCTGCTGGCGCGCGCCGGGGAGATCTCCACGCGGCCTCCGGGTCTGCCCGCCGAGTCGGGCCTCCATGCGGGCGCCTACCGGCTCTCCGAGGCGCAGGCACAGGCGATCCTCGATATGCGCCTGCACCGGCTCACCGGTCTCGAGCAGGACAGGATCATCGCCGAATACCGGGAACTGCTCACGAGCATCGCGGACTTGAGCGACATCCTCGGCCGCCCCGAACGCCTCACGCAGGTGGTGCGTGCCGAGCTCATCGAGGTGCGCGAGGCTTACGGCGATGCGCGCCGTACCGAGATCAACCGCGACCACCTCGATCTCACCACCGAGGACCTGATCGAGCCGCAGGACGTGGTGGTGACGCTCTCGCACGCCGGCTATGCCAAGAGTCAGCCGCTCACCGAATATCAGACGCAGCGGCGCGGCGGCCGCGGCAAGACGGCGACTGCGGTGAAGGACGAGGACTTCGTCGAGAAGCTGTTCGTGGCGCACACCCATGACACGGTGCTGTGCTTCTCCAACCGCGGCAAGGTCTACTGGCTCAAGGTGTACGAGCTGCCGCAGGCCGGGCGCGGCGCGCGCGGCAAGCCGATGGTGAATCTGCTGCCGCTCGAGGAGGGCGAGAAGATCAATGCACTGCTGCCGGTGAAACAGTACGACGAGCAGCACTTCGTCTTCATGGCGACGCGCGCCGGCACGGTGAAGAAGACCCCGCTCGCCGCCTTCTCGCGGCCGCGCACTACCGGCATCATCGCCGTCGACCTGGCGCCGAACGATCAGCTGGTCGGCGTCGCGCTCACCGACGGTGAGCGCGAGATCATGCTGGTGTCGAGCGGCGGCAAGGCCATCCGCTTCCACGAGGGCGAGGTGCGCCCCATGGGCCGCGAGGCGGCCGGCGTACGCGGCATAAAGCTCGGGGCGGGGCAGGATCTGATCGCGCTCATCGTGGCAGGCGAGAGTGCCGGTGCGGAGGATGCGCCGCGGGTGCTTACCGCGTCCGCAACCGGGTACGGCAAGCTCACCCCGCTCGCGGAGTTTCCCTGTCACGGCCGTGGCGGCCAGGGCGTGATCGCGCTGCAGACCTCCGATCGCAACGGCTTCACGGTGGCGGCGCTGCAGGTGATGCCGGGCGAGGAGATCATGCTGATCAGCTCCACCGGCACACTGGTGCGCACCACGGTGGATGAGATCTCGGTGCAGGGCCGCAACACGCAGGGCGTCCGGCTGATCCGCCTCGGCGAAGGCGAACGGCTCGTTGGCATCGAGCGCATCGAGAGCCTCGAAGGGGAGGGGGAGGAGACGGTCGGCGAACAGGCGCCGGGCGCCACACCACCCGCCGCGGACACTTAGGCTCTCGGGCTCGTGCGCGTATTCAACTTCGCTGCGGGGCCGGCCACGCTGCCCGTGGAGGTCCTCGAGCAGGTCCGGGATGAGCTCCTCGACTGGCAGGGGAGCGGCACTTCCGTCATGGAGGTGAGCCACCGCGGCAAGGCGTTCATGGGCGTGGCGCAGGAATCGGAGGCGTTGCTGCGCGAGCTCCTCGGGGTGCCGGCCAATTACCGCGTTCTGTTTCTGCAAGGTGGCGCCACCGGCCAGTTCGCCGCCGTGCCGCTCAATCTCGCGCGCGCGGATTCCACCGTCGACTACCTCAACACCGGCCACTGGTCGCAGAAGGCACTGCGCGAGGCGCAGCGCTACACTGCGCGGGTGAACGTCGCGGCCGATGAGGCTGCATCGAACTACACTACCGTCCCAACGCCTGGGGCGCTGCGACTCACGCCCGACGCCGCCTACGTGCACTACACGCCGAATGAGACCATCGGCGGGGTCGAGTTTCCCTACATCCCCGAGACCGGCAGCGTGCCGCTGGTGGCCGACATGTCCTCGACGCTTCTCTCGCGACCGCTGGCAGTGGAGAAGTTCGGGCTGATTTATGCGGGCGCGCAGAAGAACATCGGGCCGGCGGGCCTCGTGGTGGTGATCGTGCGCGATGACCTCCCGGGTAAGGCGCGAGCCGGGACCCCTGCGGTGTGGGACTACCAGGCGATGGCACAGGAGGGCTCGATGCTCAATACGCCCGCGACCTTCGCCTGGTACGTTGCGGGCCTCGTGCTGCGGTGGCTGAAGGGACAGGGCGGGCTTGCGGCGATGGCTGCGCACAATCGAGCCAAGGCTCAACTGCTCTACGACACCATCGACTCGTCGGGCTTCTACAGTAGTCCCGTTGCCGTGCAGTGCCGCTCGTGGATGAACGTGCCCTTCACGCTCGCCGATGCACGGCTCGATGAGCCCTTCCTCGTGGGTGCCCGCGCTGCCGGCCTCGTCAATCTGGCCGGGCACCGCTCGGTCGGTGGACTGCGCGCGAGTCTCTACAACGCCATGCCGTTCGCCGGCGTCGAGGCGCTCGTGGCGTTCATGCGGGACTTCGCGCGCCGCCACGGCTGATGACCGCATGCCCTTGCGTATCCTCACCCTGAACCAGATCAGCCCGCGCGGCCTCACCCGCTTCCCCGCAGACCGTTACGAGGTAGGGGCGGGGTTCGCCGACCCCGATGCGATCCTCGTGCGTTCCGCGGAACTCAATGGAACGCGCATCGCCCCCCGGGTGCGCGCCATCGGCCGCGCCGGCGTCGGTGTCAACAACATCCCCGTGGCGGAGATGAGCCGCCGCGGCATCCCGGTGTTCAACACCCCCGGAGCCAACGCGAATGCAGTCAAGGAGCTCGTGCTGGCGGGACTCTTCCTCGCGGCGCGCAACATCGCTCCCGCGTGGCTCTTTGCGCGCGGCCTGAGCGGTGACGATGCCGCCATCGAAGAAGCCGTGGAGGCGGGCAAGAAGCGCTTCGTGGGCTTCGAGCTCCCGGGGCGCACACTTGGGGTCGTGGGACTCGGCGCCGTCGGTGTCGAGGTGGCGAACTCTGCGCTGGCGCTCGGCATGAAGGTGCTCGGCTACGATCCGCAGCTCACCGTGCAGCGCGCCTGGCAGCTCTCATCGAGCGTCGAGCAGGCGCTATCGCTCGATGACCTGTTCGCGCGCTCCGACGCGATCACCGTGCACGTGCCGCTCACTGACGCCACGCGGGCGCTGGTGAATGCCGCGCGACTCGAGCTCATGCGCGCGAGCGGCACGATCCTCAACTTCGCGCGCGCGGCCATCGTGGATGAAGCGGCGGTGCTCGCGGCGCTCGATGCGGGGAAGCTGCACGCCTACGTGTGCGATTTCCCCACGCGCGCGCTCAACGACCACCCGCGGGTCATCACGCTCCCGCACCTGGGCGCGTCCACCGGCGAGGCGGAGGAGAATTGCGCGATCATGGTGGCGGAGCAGGTGCGTGATTTCCTCGAGAACGGCAATATCAGGAACAGCGTGAACTACCCGGACACGGTGCTGCCACGCATGCCCGGCACGACCCGCCTTGGCGTCGCCAACCGCAACGTCCCCAACATGGTGGGCCAGATCTCGACCTGTCTTGCCGCGCACGGCATCAATATCGCGGACCTCCTCAACAAGTCACGCGGTGAGTACGCCTATACGCTCATCGATGCCGACGGCGTGCTCGGCGAGGAGCTGCTCGAGCGAATCCGCGCCATCGACGGCGTGCTCTCGGCTCGCATCCTCTGAAGCGCATGGCCGCCCGCCGGCAACCGCCGAGCCCCCGAGCCTCGCCCCAGGGGCTGCTCGAGGACGTGCGCGGCCGCATCGACGCGGTCGATGAGCAGATCCACCGGCTGCTGAACGAGCGCGCGCGTCTCGCGCAAAAGGTCGGCATCTCCAAGACGCACGATGGGCGCACCGTGGACTTCTATCGTCCGGAGCGCGAGGCGCAGGTGCTGCGTCAGGCGCGCGCACGCAACGCCGGGCCGCTGCGCGATGAGGAGGTGCTGCGGCTGTTTCGCGAGATCATGTCGGCATGCCTCGCGCAGCAGGAGCCGCTCAAGGTGGCCTTTCTCGGACCCGAGGGCACGTTCACTCAGACCGCGGTGCTCAATCACTTCGGCCATTCGGTGCGCGCCCTGCCGCTCGCCTCGATCGATGAGGTATTCCACGAGGTGGAGGCAGCCAACGCGGACTTCGGGGTCGTGCCGATCGAGAACTCGACCGAGGGCACGGTCAATCACACACTGGACCGTTTCCTCACTTCTCCGCTGAAGATCTGTGGCGAGGTGGAGTTGCGCATCCGCCATCACCTCATGGGCGCGATGAGTGCGCTGTCCCGCATCGTGCGCGTGTGCTCGCACCCGCAGTCGCTCGCACAATGCAGGCAGTGGCTGGAGGAGCACCTGCCGGGAGTCGAGCAGGTGGCGGTGTCGAGTAACGCCGAGGGGGCGCGCCGCGCCCGCGACGAGCAAGGAAGCGCGGCGATCGCCGGTGAGACCGCAGCGGAGGTCTACGGGCTGAAGGTGCTGGCTGCGGAGATCGAAGACCGGGCCGATAACACCACGCGCTTCCTCGTGCTCGGCCGCAAGCTCTTCGCAGCGAGCGGCGAGGATCGCACGACGCTCCTCGTCTCGGTCGGGCACACCGATGCTCCCGGCGCGCTCTACCGGCTGCTCGAGCCCTTGGCGCGCCATCGCGTGAGCCTTACGCGCATCGAGTCGCGTCCTTCGCGACGGCGCAAGTGGGATTACGTTTTTTTCATGGATCTCGAGGGGCACGCGGATGAGCCGCACGTGGCGCGCGCGCTGGCCGCGCTGAAGAAGCGGGCATCGCTCTTTCGCGTGCTCGGCTCCTACCCTCGGGCCGTGCAGTGAGCGCACCCGTGCCGCGCCGCTGGCGCGTAGCCCCGGGGGGCACCGTCTCGGGCGAGCTCACGGTGCCCGGGGACAAGTCGATCTCGCATCGCGCCCTCATGTTAGGCGCCCTCGCCCTGGGGCGGACGCACATCACCGGTTTTCTCGCCGGTGAGGATTGCCTCGCGACGGCGCGCGCTCTCATGGCTCTTGGGGTGCACATCGAGCGCCCGGCGGAGACCGAGGTGTGGGTGCACGGCCGGGGTATGGCAGGGCTCTCGGCGCCTTCCGCGCCGCTCGACATGGGCAACGCCGGCACGGCCATGCGACTGATGATGGGGGTGCTCGCTCCGCAGAGCTTCGACTCGATCCTCATCGGCGACGCCTCGCTCATGCGGCGGCCGATGGAGCGCGTTGCCGGGCCGCTGCGCCGGATGGGCGCACGGATCGATACGCAGGAGGGCCGGCCGCCGGTCCGGATCCACGGCACGCCGCACCTCAACGGCATCGAGTACACGCTGCCGGTCGCGAGCGCGCAGGTGAAGTCGGCGCTGCTCCTCGCCGGGCTCTCAGCCAGCGGGTGCACCACACTCACCGAGCCGGCGCCCTCGAGGGACCACACCGAGCGCATGCTGCGCGCCTTCCGTGTGCAGCTCGGTCAGCCGCAGAGCGGCGTGATCATCCTCAAGGGCGGACAGTCGCTGCATGCCACGACGCTTGCGGTGCCGGCGGACTTCTCATCGGCGGCTTTCTTCCTCGTGGCGGGAGCGCTCGCCGCCGAGCGGCCACTCAAGCTCGTGAACATCGGCGTCAATCCGACACGCACGGGACTCCTCGAGCTGCTGGCGCTCATGGGCGCGGATATCCGCGTATTTCCGCGCGGCGCACCGACCGGACATAACGCGGAGCCGGTCGCGGACATCGAGGTGCGGCGCGGCCCGCTCCAGGGCATCACAGTGCCCGAGAGCCTCGTGCCACTCGCGATCGATGAGCTTCCGGTTTTTTTCATCGCGGCTGCCGCCGCGCGTGGCGAGACACTGGTGCGGGGCGCCGGCGAGCTGCGGGTGAAGGAGAGCGATCGGCTCGCCGCAATGGCGGCCGGCCTCGAGATGCTCGGCGTCGAGCATCAGCTCCTGCCCGATGGGCTGCGGATCCGTGGCACACCGGAGTTCTCGGGGGGGCGCATCGACAGCCTCGGCGATCACCGCATCGCCATGGCCTTCGCCGTGGCGGCGCTGCGGGCGCGTGCGCCGATCGAGATCGCCGATGTGGCGAACGTGGCGACCAGTTTTCCCGGGTTTGAGGATTGTGCGCGCCGGGCCGGCTTGGGCCTCCAGACACTCTGAGGGACACTGCCCCGATGCCGAAGTGCCCGGCCTGTCCCATCGTCACCGTCGACGGCCCGAGTGGCTCGGGCAAGGGCACCATCAGCCGCGCAGTCGCGCGTAGTGTGGGCTGGCACCTGCTCGATAGCGGAGCGCTCTATCGGCTGGTCGCGCTCGCCGGATCCGATGCCGGGTTGCCGACGGACGATGAGGCGCGCCATGCCGCGCTTGCCCGCCGCATGGACGTGGTCTTCAGCGTTGCCCCGGACGGCAGCGAGCACATTTCGCTCGAGGGGCGCGATGTGACGGCCAGGATCCGTTCAGAGGAGGCGGGGCAGGGGGCCTCCCGGGTGGCCGCCTGGCCGGCAGTGCGCGAAGCGCTGCTCGCCCGGCAGCGCGCCTTTGCCGTACTCCCGGGCCTGGTCGCGGATGGCCGTGATATGGGCACGGTCGTGTTCCCCGGGGCGGAGCTGAAAATCTTTCTGACGGCCACCCCCCAGGAAAGAGCCCTCCGGCGGCATAAGCAGTTGAAAGACAAGGGATCCGATGTTAGCCTTCCCGCCCTTTCGCGCGAGATAGCCGAGCGGGATTTGAGGGATCAGACCCGCGAGGTCGCCCCACTGAAGGCCGCGCCCGATGCCTGTCTCATCGACTCGACCGGTCTTTCGGTGGAGGCGGTGGTACAGCGGGTGCTGAAATTGGGAGCCGCTCGTCGCTTGTGGCCTTGAGGGGCCGCTCGTCGCGATACGCATGGGAGAAGGAAGTCCGAGGAAGGCACGCGCAGGATGCGGGTGCCCGTTATGTTTTCCTGGACCGCGCGGAAGGCGGTTCCAGTACACACACGCCATCTGCGTGGCATCAGTGAAGGTATGACAGAAAGTTTCGCCCAGCTCTTCGAGCAGAGTCTCGCCAACCAGCGCATCCGCCCGGGAATGATACTTACCGGGCTCGTCGTCGAAGTCACCAGCGACGTCGTCATCGTCAACGTAGGTCTGAAGTCCGAAGCCGTCATTCCCCTCGAGCAGTTCAAGAACGAGCGCGGGGAGGTGGAGGTCAAGGCCGGCGAACAGGTGGAGGTCGCACTCGACTCGGTCGAGGACGGTACCGGTGAGACACGCCTCTCGCGCGAGAAGGCCAAGCGCGCGCGCACCTGGACTCGCCTCGAGGAGGCATTCAACAAGTCCGAGATCGTGACCGGAGTCATCACCGGACGCGTCAAGGGTGGCTTCACCGTCGAGATCGAGAACGTGCGCGCGTTCCTGCCGGGCTCGCTCGTCGATGTGCGCCCGGTGCGCGACACCTCCTACCTCGAGGGCAAGCCGCTCGAGTTCAAGGTCATCAAGCTCGATCAGAAGCGCAATAACGTCGTCGTCTCACGCCGTGCCGTGGTGGAGCAGGAGTTTTCTGCCGAGCGCTCGGCGCTCATGGACAACCTGCAGGAAGGCGCAGTGGTGCGCGGCGCGGTCAAGAACCTCACCGACTACGGTGCGTTCGTCGACCTCGGCGGCATCGACGGACTGCTGCACATCACCGACATGGCGTGGAAGCGCGTCAAGCACCCCTCGGAAGTCGTCAAGGTGGGCGATGAGATCGAGGTACGCATCCTCAAGTTCGACCGCGAGCGCTCGCGCGTGAGCCTCGGCCTCAAGCAGCTCGGCGCCGACCCGTGGCAGAACATCGCCCGGCGCTATCCGCCCAGCACGCGTGTGTTCGGCAAGGTCACCAACATCGCCGACTACGGCGCGTTCGTCGAGATCGAGGACGGCGTCGAGGGCCTGGTGCACGTTTCCGAGATGGACTGGACCAACAAGAACGTCAACCCCGCCAAGGTCGTGCACACCGGGCAGGAAGTCGAGGTGATGGTGCTCGATGTCGACGAGGAGCGTCGGCGCATCTCGCTCGGTCTCAAACAGTGCCAGGCGAATCCGTGGAAGGAGTTCGCCGAGAACTACAACCGAGGCGACAAGGTAGCGGGGCAAGTCAAATCGATCACCGATTTCGGCATCTTCATCGGGCTGCCGGGCAACATCGATGGCCTGGTGCACCTCTCGGACATCTCCTGGGACCAGCCAGGCGAGGAGGCGGTGCGTAACTACCAGAAGGGTCAGCAGCTCGAGGCCATGGTGCTGTCGATCGATCCCGAGCGCGAGCGCATCTCGCTCGGCATCAAGCAGCTCGCCAAGGATCCCTTCTCGGCCTACATCGCCGACAACCCCAAGGGGACGATCGTGCACGGCGTGGTGAAGGAGGTCGATGCGCGCGGCGCCATCATCGATCTGGGCAATGGCATCGAAGGCCAGCTGCGTGCCTCGGAGCTCGGCCGCGACCGTGTCGAGGACGCCCGTGCGGTGCTCAAGGTGGGCGACCAGGTGGAGGCCAAGTTCACCGGTGTCGACCGCAAGTCGCGCACCATCTCGCTTTCGATCAAGGCGAAGGAAGCCCACGAGGAGGCGGAGGCGGTGCAGAGCTATCGCTCCGAGACCGCCACATCCGGCACGAGCCTCGGGGATCTGCTGAAGGAGCACATCGGGTCCGGAGAGAGCCGCTAGCGCGCATGACGAAGTCGGAACTGATCGAGATCATCACCGCCAAGCAGAAGCACCTGCCGGCGAAGGACGTCGAGCTGGCGCTGAAGCAGATTCTGGAGATCATGAGCGACGCGCTTTCGCAGGGCGAGCGCATCGAGATCCGGGGCTTCGGCAGTTTCTCGCTGCACTTTCGCCCGCCGCGTCAGGGACGCAATCCGAAGACCGGCGAGGCGGTGGCGCTCTCGGGCAAGCACGTGCCGCACTTCAAGCCGGGTAAGGACCTGCGTGAGCGGGTGAACGACGGCGCCGGACGTCCGATCCGCGACTGAGCCGCCGGAAAACCAGGTACTGAGCGGTCAGCTCGGGCTGCAGCCGCCTCGCCCCCGCCGCTCACCGCCGGCCGCGTTATCGTTCGCCACACGGACCTGCTATCGTCCCGAGCTGTGTTCGAGCTCCCTCCACTGCTCCTGGCGCTGGCCTTCATCCTCGTAGGGCTCGCCGCCTGGTTTCTCGGCCGCCGCAACGGATCGGCCCGGACGGTGCGCCTGCCGCGCGACTATTACGTCGGCCTCGATCACCTCATCAACGATCGCTTCGACCACGCCGCGGAGATCTTCGCACGCATGGCCGAAGCCGACGGTGATGCCGCCGAGATCCAGTTCGCTCTCGGGAGCCTGTTCCGCAGGCGCGGGGAGGTCGATCGTGCGATCGCCATACACTCGCGGCTGCGCGACCACGGCGGAACCGCGCTCGCCGACAAGGCAGCCTTCGCCCTCGCTCTCGACTACCAGAGCGCCGGCCTCATGGACCGCGCGGAGCGGGTGCTCGAGGAGCTCGCGGCCTCGCGCGAGTACCGGCACGCGGCGCTCGATCAACTGGAGCGCATCTACGAGGCGCAGGGCGACTGGGCCAAGGCGCTCAAGGTCTTTCACGAGCTGCCGCAGCCGGAACAGCTCGAGCGCGCACGCGTCGCGGCGCATTACCTGTGTGAGCTCGCCGAGCACGCACTGCTGCAGGGCGATGCCGCGCGGGCGCGCACGCTGCTGCGCCAGGCGTGTACCCACCAGCCTCAGCTCCCGCGCGCAGACATGCTGACCGCCCGGATCGCGGAGCAGGCGGGCGATCTCGCCAGTGCGCTGCCGCTCTATCTGCACGCGCTCGAGACTTCTCCGGGACTCGCTCTCGAGATCATCCCTGCGGTGCTCGCCATCGCTCGGCAGAGGGACGGTGAGGACATGCTGAGTGAGCTCAGCCGGCGGCTGCGCCAAAGCGGCGAGGTCACCCCGCGCCAGCTCGCGTGGCTGTTGGCCACCGCCGTGCCGCCCGAGCACGTCGCGCAGCTGCCGGGCATCACCGCACAGCTCGGCGCCGGGGTCGACTCGCTCGCCGAGGCGAGCTCGCTCAGTATGCTGCTGACACGCATCGGCGAGGCCGGCGGGCGTTACCAGTGCGATGACTGCGGATTGAACAGCGTGCGCTGGTACTGGCGCTGTCCGAAGTGTCACGCGTGGGACAGCCTCCGACCGGCGATCTTCAAGTGGGCCGAGCGTGCCGAGCGTGCGGTGCGGGCGTCCTGAGGGCCGTGGAAGCCGAGGAGAGTATGCGATGACGCCCGCTTCGAGACCGGTGATCCGAACCGCGGTGTTTCCAGTGGCGGGGCGCGGGACGCGCTTCCTACCGGCCACCAAGGCGAGCCCCAAGGAGATGCTGCCGGTCGTCGACAAGCCACTGATCCAGTATGCGGTCGAGGAGGCGCTCGCCGCAGGTGCGCAGCGGCTGGTGTTCATCACCGGAGCCTCCAAGCGGGCCATCGAGGACCACTTCGATTCCGATCAGGAGCTCGAGCTGATGCTGCAGCAGCAGGGCAAGAGCGATCTGCTCAACCAGCTGCGCAGCGTTCTGCCCTCGTACGCCTCCTGTATCTACATCCGCCAGCCCGCCCCGCTCGGACTCGGTCACGCCGTGCTGTGCGCACAGCCGGCGGTGGGCGCGGAGCCCTTCTTCGTGCACCTCGCGGATGACCTGATCCGCAGCGAAGTTGCCTGTCTCGCGCAGATGGCGAAGGTCTACGAGGCCAAGCGGGCCAGCATCCTCGGCGTCGAGTCGGTGCCGCGTAACGATACTGACAAGTACGGCATCGTCGCGGTTGAGGCCGACCGGTCGGTCACCAGTCGCGTACGGAGCATCGTCGAGAAGCCCAAACCGGCCGTCGCACCGTCGAACCTCGCAGTGGTTGGCCGCTACGTGCTGGCGCCAGCGATCTTCGAGCACCTCGAGCGCATCGGCCGCGGCGCAGGCGGAGAAATCCAGCTCACCGACGGCATCGCCTCGCTGATGCGCGAGGAGGCGGTTTACGCCTACCGCTTCGAGGGCAAGCGTTACGACTGCGGCAGCAAGCTCGGGTACCTGCAGGCGACCGTGGAGTACGCGCTCGGCCACGCGGCACTCGGTCGTGATTTCCGCCGCTACCTTCAGGCACTCGACATTGCGGCCGTGGCTGCGGCCGCCGCCGCAACGGAGTCCAAGGCACGCGCCAGAAGGCGCGGCAACGGCAATGGCGGAAAGCGTCAGACCGCCGCACCCAAAGCGCCGCCGCGTGCGGGCGCGCGTCGCCGAAGCGCCCCCGGCGCCGGCGCCTCCTGAGCTCAAAAAACCCAAAAACTCACTGCAGCCACACAGTGCGGCCTGAGCGAGAGCAGCCTGCGCGATGCGGGTGCAGAGCCGCCGCAGATGGTGTCCGCTCGTCGGACGGCCGGACACCGCGCGGACACTCAGGTGCGGACACTCCGGTGCGTGCTTCCCGCTTGCGCGTGCGCTCTCCACGCGCGCAAAGTGCGCGCTAGCGCTTGCAAGGAGGAAACGATGTCCAATCGTCGCTCGCCCGATGCCCTGAACCCCGCCGATACCGCTCCCGCCACCGACAACAGCACCACGCGTCGCCCCGCACGCTCGCGAAAATCACCCGCGGGGCCGCCGCCGCGGATGCAGCTCACTCCCGAAGCGCGTCACGCGCTGATCGCCGAGGCCGCTTACTTGCGCGCCGAGCGGCGCGGTTTTGCTCCGGGCCAGGAGACCGACGACTGGCTCGAAGCCGAGGCCGAGGTGGACGCGCTGCTCAAGGTCGAGCAGAGCCAGCGCCAGTAGCAGCGGGCGATGCACCCGGCGGGCGTCGCTCAGGCGGGCGCAGCCCGTTGGAGTACATCACGCGTCCGTCCGGCAGGACGAAGACCGCGTCGTACTCGGGCATGCGATTGATGATCTCGAGAGCCTTCTCGGGGCCGAGCACGAAGGCGGTCTTCGACATGCCATCGGTCTGCGTAGCGGTCGGTGCGAGGACGGTGGCGCTGCGCACCTTGCTCGCCGAATGCCCGGTGTGCGGGTCGATGATGTGGTGGTAGCGCACGCCACCCTCATCGAAATAGCGCTCGTAGTCGCCCGACGTGGACACTGCCGAATCCGACAGCGGGATGCGCGTCACGACCTTGTTCGGGTTGTCGGGGTGACGGATGGCGACGAGCCACGGACGGCCCTTACGGTCACCGATGATGCGACTGTCGCCTCCTGCCGTCACCAGCGCGTGCGCGATACCGCGTGCTTTGAGGATCTCGATCCCGCGGTCGACCGCATAGCCCTTGCCGATGCCGCCGAGGTCGATGCGCATGCCGGGATGCTCGAAGCGCACGCTGTGGTGCTCCTCATCGAGCAGCAGGTTGCGCCAGTTGACTGCGGGCAGCTTCTCACGGATCTGCGCCTCGGTCGGGTGAATGTGATTCGGATAGTCGTACAGATAGCCGACGCTTGCGTAGGTGATGTCGAAGGCGCCCTCGGTCATCTGCGAGAATTGGGTGGAGAGCTTGATGAGGTCGAACAGCTCGCTATCGACCTGCACCGGCCGCTCGTTGGCGTACTGGTTGATCTGCGACAGTTGGCTCTCGGGCTTGTAGTGGCTCATGAGAGCGTCGATGCGCCGCAGTTCGGCCATTACCGCATCGATGGCGTCGTTGCCCTTGACCGGATCGTCGGCCCACAGCTCCACGTAGCAGCGCGTGCCCATGATGGCTTCGGTGCGCTGCATCCAGTCGGCGCGCGCGGGCGTGGCGCAACCGACGAGGAGGACCGCGAGCAGCGGGGCAATTCGCAAGGTCATCGATTGCGATCCTACACCGACCGGTCGACCGTACCTCCGGGTGGTTGATTGGGGTATTCTCGCCGACCGGACGGTCAGCGGTATCCCAGAAGGGGAGAACTGCACATGAATCTCGCGAAGACCAAGCTCGACGGGCTCATCCTCACTGTATTGCTCACTGCCGCGCTGCTTGCCGCACCCGGGTTTTTATCGGCGCAGGACGCATCGAGCGGCCCGGTGACGTGCAACGATGGCACGACCTCGCCGCACGGCGGACGCGGCGCCTGCAGCGGGCACGGCGGCGTGAACAAGGCGGCCTCCAGTGGCAGCACCGCTGCGGCGGCGGCTCCTGCGACAGCCGCCCCCGCCGCCCCTGCCGCGGCTGCCGCACCCGCCGCAACGAGCGGTTCATCCTCGGGCAGCGGCGGTCCGGTCGTCTGCAAGGATGGCACGACCTCGCCCCACGGCGGGCGCGGTGCCTGCAGCGGGCACGGCGGCGTGAACAAGGCGGCCTCCAGTGGCAGCACCGCTGCGGCGGCGGCTCCTGCGACAGCCGCCCCTGCCGCGGCTGCCGCACCCGCTGCAACGAGCAGCTCATCCTCGGGCGGCGGCGAACCGGTGGTCTGCAAGGACGGTACGACCTCGCCCCACGGCGGGCGCGGCGCCTGCAGCGGGCACGGCGGCATCAACAAGGCGGCGGGCGCGGCAACGGCGGGCGGCGCAGCGACTGCAGGCGCGGCAACGGGCGCCGCGGCAGCCTCTGCGCCAGCATCGGGACCGAAGTACGTCCCGCCCGCCCAGCCGGCAGCGGGTGGCGGGCCGGGCAAGGTATGGGTGAACACGGAGAGCAAGGTCTACCACTGCCAGGGCGACCAGTGGTACGGCAAGACCAAGCAGGGCGAGTACATGACGGAGGCGAGCGCCAAGGCCTCCGGCGCGCGTCCGGCCTACGGCAAGAGCTGCTCCTGAAGATGCTGACGCGACGTGAGGCGCTGCTTGCCGCGGCGGGGTGGATCGCCGCGCGCGCGGGAGCGGACCAAGGCGTCCCGGCCGGTGCGTCCGGCGGGGATGAGCTCCTCGGGGCGCTTCCGGGAAAGAAGCCCCTCATCCAGCGTGCCTTTCGCCCCCCGAACTTCGAGACGCCGCTCGCGGACCTCGAGCCGATCCACACCGACAACTCGGTGTTCTTCGTCCGTTATCACCTGCCGAACATTCCGCGCATCGATGGAGCTACGTGGCGGCTGCAGGTGGGGGGACCGAGCGCACAGCGGGCGCTCGCACTGTCGTTGCGCGAGCTGAAGGGCAGCTTCGAGCAAGTCAGCGTGGATGCGGTAAATCAGTGCTCCGGGAACCGCCGCGGACTTTTCTCACCGCGTGTGGCCGGCGTGCAGTGGGGCAACGGCGCCATGGGCAATGCCCTCTGGACCGGCGTGCGGCTGCGCGATGTGCTGCACAAGGCGGGCGTCGCCGCCGATGCGCTCGAGGTGGTCTTCAACGGCGCGGATACGGCGTTGCTGCCGGGTACGCCGGATTTCGTGAAGAGCCTCCCCATCGAGCGCGCGCTCGATGAGAGCACGCTCATCGCCTTGGAGATGAATGGCCAGCCGCTGCCGCACTGGAACGGCGCCCCGGCACGGCTCGTCGTGCCTGGCTGGACCGGCACGTACTGGATGAAGCATCTCACCGAGATCCGCATTCAGCCCGCCGCGTTCGATGGCTTCTGGATGAAGTCGGCCTACCGGATCCCAACGGGTGCTTTTGCGACAGCTCGCTTTGTCAGCCAGGAAACATCCGAGAACACTCCGATCACCGAGATGCTCGTGAATTCCCTCATCACGAGCCCCACACCCGCGACACGTCTGCGGCGCGGGGAGCCCGCGCGACTTGCCGGTAAGGCGTGGGACGGCGGCGCAGGTATCGCAGCCGTCGAGGTATCCCTCGATGGTCGACAGAGCTGGCGCGAGGCGAAGCTTGGCCGGGACCTGGGGCGCTTTGCATGGCGCCAGTTCCAGCTGCCACTCGATACTTCCCGCAGCGGGCCGCTGGAGATTGCCGTGCGTGCGCGCAGCCGTAACGGCGCGACCCAACCGGAGAAGCTCACTCCCAATCCTTCGGGCTACCACGACAACATCGTCCAGACCGTCCGGGTGGAGGTGAGCTGATGCGACTCAAGGCGCCTCTCACCGCCGTCTCGGCGGCCCTCTTCGGGGCCGCGACGGTCGGTCACGCGCCAAGTGCCGCAGCCGCTGCTGCGGAAGTGACCGATCTGCACGAGGGTGCGGGGCGCGATCTCACGGTCGGCCGATGCATCGTCTGCCACAGCGTCGAATACATCCCGAGCAATGCCCCGGCCATGAACCGCGCCGCCTGGCAGAAGACCATCCAGAAAATGAAGGATAAATTCGGCGCGCCGATCACCGACGAGGAAGCGAAGCAGATTCTCGACTACCTCGACGCAAACTACTCTGGGAAGAGTGGGTGAGGGCGGAACACCTGCGGACATCAGAACGTCCGGAGGGTAGAAGGTGGTCGGGCAAATAGTTAGGTATCTGCCTAACTATTCCCAAAAGACCTCTTTGACTGCGGGCCTCTCGGTCCTTCAGGTTGGTGCCGAGAAAGTGTCGCAGCTCTCGATGGACCCTCCAGCGAGCCCCTGCTTGAACCAACTGGCGCGCTCGGCTGAGGTGCCGTGAGTGAAGGACTCCGGCACCACGTAGCCCTGTGCACGGCGCTGCAGTGTGTCATCGCCGACAGCGCTTGCCGCGCGTAACGCCGATTCGACATCACCCTGCTCGAGGATGTGCTTGGTCTCATCGGCGTGGCGGGCCCACACGCCGGCAAAGCAGTCGGCCTGCAGCTCGAGCTTCACCGAGAGCTGATTGGCCTGCTGCCGCGAGGCGCGCTCCTCTGCCGATCGAACCCTCCCGGCGATGCCGAGCAGGTTCTGCACGTGATGCCCGACTTCGTGTGAGAGCACGTATGCTTCTGCAAACTGCCCAGGTGCCTGGAACTCATCCGCCAGCTGCTGAAAGAAGCTCAGATCGAGATACACCTTGCGGTCGAGCGGGCAATAGAACGGTCCGGCGGCCGAGCGTCCCGTGCCGCAGGCGGTCGGCATCGCGTCGCGGTAGAGCACGAGCTTCGGTGGGACGTATTGCAGCCCCTGGTCCTGGAAAATGGCGCTCCAGGTATCCTCCGTCTCGCCAAGCACCGCGGCGATGAACCGCCCCTGCTCATCCTGCGGAGTGCCGTAGCGCGCCGCCGGCGCCGACTGCTGGGTCGGCACCGCACTCATCAAGCCGAGG
>Ga0210408_10001235_pt1 | contig 27450 bp, 26 predicted proteins | sample IncBWH4MmetaG_FD_155471 | JGI IMG/M metagenome (GOLD analysis project Ga0210408, IMG submission 155471) | Forest soil microbial communities from Barre Woods Harvard Forest LTER site, Petersham, Massachusetts, United States - Inc-BW-H-4-M | ecosystem: Environmental > Terrestrial > Soil >...
GAGGGCCCCGCCAGTGATGTGGAAATTCGCGTTCGTTACATGCTGCGGCTCAAACAGCGCCTCAACAGCATCATCGCCAAGCATACCGGCCGTTCGATTGACCAGGTCGAAAAAGATACCGACCGGGACAATTTCATGACCTCCGAGGAGGCCAAGAGCTACGGCCTGGTTGATGAGGTGGTGCAATCGCGCAAAGAAATCCCCGGATTCGCGGAACGCGCCACAAGTTTAGCCGATAAAAAACAATAGCCTCGATGGCCCGGCCCACCAATATCACTCTCTGCAGTTTTTGTGGCAAGTCCCACGGCGAGGTCAAAAAACTCATCGCCGGGCCTGGCGTTTATATCTGCGATAATTGTGTCGTGCTGTGCAAGCAGGTCCTCGACAAGGAAATGGCCTCCCAGGCTCGCAAGCAAAAACCCAAAATCAGTGTCCCCAAACCGGCCGAAATCAAACGCCAACTCGACCTCCACTGCGTCGGCCAGGACCACGCGAAAAAGACCCTCGCTGTCGCCGTCCACAACCATTACAAACGCATCATCCAGGAGCCGCCCCCAGCCCCGGAAACCGAGGAAGCCGCGCCGGCCGACCCGCATGCCGATGTCGAAATCGAGAAGAGCAACATCCTCATGATTGGACCAACCGGTTCGGGCAAAACCTTGCTCGCCCGCACCCTCGCCCATATCCTCGATGTGCCTTTCGCCATTGCCGACGCCACCACCTTGACCGAAGCGGGTTATGTGGGCGAGGACGTCGAGAACATTATCCTGCGTTTGCTGCAAAATGCCGATTATGACGTCAAGCGTGCGCAACGAGGGATTGTCTATATCGATGAAATCGACAAAATCGCGCGCAAGACCGAGAACGTTTCCATCACGCGCGATGTCTCGGGCGAGGGGGTCCAGCAGGCGCTGTTGAAGATTCTCGAAGGGACTACTTGCAATGTGCCGCCCCAGGGTGGCCGTAAACATCCGCAGCAGGAATATATCCGCGTCAATACCAGCGACATTCTTTTTGTCTGCGGCGGCGCCTTTGTCGGCCTGGAGCGGATCATCCATCGCCGGCTCGGCAAACACGTCATGGGCTTCGGGGCGGCCGAAGACGGTTTCAAAACGGCCACCATCGAACGCCACGAGATCCTTCAGTATGTCGAACCCGAGGACTTGCTCGGCTTTGGTTTTATTCCCGAATTCATCGGCCGTTTGCCCATGGTCACGGTGCTGGCGGAGCTGACCGAGCCACAGTTGGTCTCGATTCTCACCGAAACCAAGAACGCATTGACCAAGCAATACGCCAAGCTGATGTCCATGGAGGGCGTCGAACTGGAGTTTTCGGAAGACGCCCTCAAGGAGTTGGCCGCGCAAGCTCTCAAGAAGGGCACCGGCGCACGAGCCTTGCGCAGTCTGCTCGAGAAGCTGATGCTCGATGTAATGTACGAGGTGCCCAGCAGCGACGACATCCTCCACGTCAACATCACCCAACCGGTCGTGGCCGGCCAGTGCAAACCCCTCATCCGCCGCAAACAAGGGCGCGTCGCCGCCTGACCTGGCTTGGATCTGTTCTGCAGTTTCTCAGCTTTTCAAGTTATCAATTACTCGGGTCTGCGTCTTGAAAACCCGTGCAACTCGAGTTCAGACTCCTATATCCTCATTCCACAGCTCCAGCCGGGCGGCGATGAAGTCTCGCATCAATTGGATGCAGACAGGGTCTTGTAACACTTCCACCCTCACGCCCTGCGAACGCACGTATTCTTCCGGTCCTTTGAAAGTGGTGTTCTCCCCGATCACGATGCGCGGGATCCTATAGAGCAGCGCGGCTCCGCTGCACATCGGGCAAGGCGACAACGTCGAATACAAGACGCAGCGCTGGTAGATTGAGGCCTGCAGCCGGCCCGCATTCTCCAGGCAATTCATCTCGGCATGATGAATCACGCTTCCCTGCTGCACGCGCTGATTGTGTCCGCGCCCGATAATCCTGCCCTCACACACCAGCACTGAACCGATGGGAATCCCGCCTGTGGCCAATCCTTTTTTGGCTTCTTCGAGCGCGGCTTGCAAAAAGGGGTCCATGCGTCATCCAAACACTTTTGCCCTGGCTCCGCAGCCTGTGATCGTGAGGTGGTCGAATCGAACCTCAGAGCAGGTTAACAGGGAATTCATCCGCCTCATCTTCGGGTTTTGAGCGCTCCGGCTCGGTTTCGGCTGGTGGAAGCACCGCGCTGCTGCGGAGCCCCGGGCGTGGGCCTTTCCGCGGCTGGTCGCGGCGCCCGGCTAGTCCGGCAACTTCTCCGTGGGGGGAGTTGGGCTCAGCCAGCGCTTCCCGGAGGGCTTGCAAAAAAACCGTCGTGGCACTTACCTCGACGCCGGAGGCCTGTTCCAGGAGCCTATCCCAAAGGTCCTCTTCCCTGGCGGAGGCTGACGTCACCAATGCCTGCCCCTGCTCTGTCAGGCTCACCAGCGCAGAACGCTTGTGCGCCGGGTTAGCTTCAAATCCTATCCAGCCTTCGGCCTTCAAACGATTCACCACGATTTGCACGTTCTGCCGCGAGGTCAGGCTCAGCCGCGCCATGGCCGGCACGGTCTGCGCTCCCCGAGCCTTCAGGATTTGCAATAATCTCTGCCCTCCCGCAGGCAAGCCATCAGAACGATGCAAAAGGGCAGCCGTCTTCTTCAAATGATTGGCCAGGCCATTGACTTCCATAAAGAATCGTTCCAGCTCCGCACGGAGCACCTCGCGCGTTTGACGCCACAGCCCTCGGTCTGGACGGAGTTGATTGTCGGCCGGGAAGTCGGACATATGAAAACGAAGTGTTGTAGAAGACAACACATTGTCAACTAAATCCGAAAACGGTATGCCAATGGCAGGTCCTGGAGCGAATCTGGAACCGCAGGGCTTATCCTAACTCCACCACCCCCGGGAGCTGTGGACGATAGGCTCGGAGCCCCACAAGGAGTTCGGTAAGGTGGAGTGATCGAGATAGCTCTGCTGGGCCGATTGTCAGACTTCGGTCTTAGAGCGCCGCGGCAACCAAATCACCTACTTGCGAGGTGCTAAAGCCCATCTTGCCGGCGGCCAGGCTCTTAATCTTATCCCGCACAATTTTAATGACCGCCGTTTCGATGGCCTTGGCGGCCGCAATCTCGCCGAGAAAGTCCAGCATCATTTGACCAGCGCAAATGGCTGCCAGTGGGTTAATCACGCCTTTGTTGGTGTATTTAGGCGCACTACCGCCAATCGGCTCAAACATGCTCGCGCCCTGGGGGTTGATATTTCCACCGGCCGCAATTCCCATTCCCCCCTGCACCATCGCGCCCAGGTCCGTGATGATGTCGCCGAACATGTTATCCGTGACAATGACATCGAACCACTCGGGATTTTTGACAAACCACATCGTCGTGGCATCGACGTGGGCGTAGTCGCGCTTGATGTCCTTGTAATCCTTCTCGCCGATCTCGTGGAAGGCGCGTTCCCAGAGGTCGAAGGCGTAAGTCAGGACATTGGTTTTGCCGGAGAGGGTCAGTTTTTTGCTTTTGTTGCGCTTGCGCGTATAATCGAAAGCAAAACGCAGGCACCGCTCGACGCCGCGGCGAGTGTTGACGCTCTCCTGCAAGGCCACTTCATTGGCCGTCCCCTTGAAAACGAACCCACCCGCACCGGTGTAAAGCCCCTCGTTGTTCTCGCGGACTACAACGAAATCGATATCCGCGGGTTTCTTATCTTTCAGCGGACAGAACCGTTCGTCGTAAAGCTTGACCGGGCGTAAATTGATATACTGTTCCAGTTCGAAGCGCGTGCGAAGCAGGATGCCCTTTTCCAGAATGCCGGGTTTCACGTCCGGATGCCCAATCGCCCCCAGCAAAATCGCCGGGAATTTCCGGAGTTCCGCCAGCACACTGTCAGGCAGCGCCTCGCCGGTCCGCAAGTAGCGCTCGCCGCCCAAGTCGTATTGGGTGTAGTTCAGTTTGAGTTTGAATTTCTTCGCCGCGACGTCGAGCACTTTGACCGCCTCGCGGACGACTTCCGGCCCAGTGCCGTCGCCGCCGATGACTGCAATGTTGTAACTTTTCATGAATGATCGATTTCTGGCCTGCCGTTTGCCGCAGGGAGTGGCGATGCTAATCGTTTGCCAACCTGTGGCAACGGAATTTTAAGGGCGTCGTTTCGTTTAACGTGGTTTCTTCTTGTTTTATCCGTGCAATCCGCGTAATCCGCGGTCAAATCATCGGTTTGCATGATGCCGTACAAAATCGCGACGCTGCTCTATTGCTTCAATGAGCGCGATGAAATTCTACTGCTGGAGAGGGCGCTGGAGCCTAATATCGGCCTCTGGAGCCCGTGCGGCGGCAAGTTGCACACTGAGATGGGCGAATCGCCCTATGCCTGTGGTTGTCGCGAAGCGGAAGAAGAACTCGAGCTTAAACTGGCCCCTTCCGAATTGCACCTGCTTGGCTTGGTGAGCGAACATGGCTACCTGGGCCAGAGCCATTGGCTGATGTTCCTGTTCGAAGTGAAACGCCGATTAACCTCTTTGCCCCCTGTGCATCGCGAGGGCCGGTTTGCCTTCTTTCCCCGCAAAGCCCTGCCGTCCTTGAGACTGCCCCAGACAGACCGAGAGCGCATCTGGCCCTGGTTCTGGCAGCATCGCGGCGGCTTCTTCGCCGCGCACTGTCACTGCCACCCGGACGGAACAAACCGTTGGACCCTGGAAGAGTCCCGGGAACTACTGGCCCAAAACTCCTAGCCCAAAACTAAAACCTCATGCCCGAGGAACCCGTCATCGATCTCCAAAGCGACCACTATTTCATGGGCGAGGCCCTGCGCCAGGCCGCCCGCGCTTACGAAGCCGAGGAAGTGCCGGTGGGCGCGGTCGTCGTGCGGGAGGGGCGCATCATTGCCCGCGCCTTCAATCAGGTGGAATTGCTTAAGGACGCTACTGCGCACGCGGAAATGCTGGCGCTAACCCAGGCCGAGGAGGCCTTGGGCGATTGGCGACTGAGCGACTGCACGCTTTATGTCACCAAAGAACCCTGCCCGATGTGCGCCGGGGCGGTGGTTCATGTGCGTCTCGCCCGCGTGGTCTTCGGCGCCAGTGATCCGAAGGCGGGGGCGGCCGGCAGCGCCATGAACCTGCTGCAATTCCCCACTCTCAATCATCGTTGCGAGATTACCGGTGGCGTGCGTGAGCCGGAGTGCCGCGCGCTGTTGCAGAACTTTTTTGCCGAGCAGCGATCCAGAACCGCCGGGGAAAAACTGGGTGATAAAGCCATGGAGTAATGGAGCGCGATGGCAAAACCCGTTGCGCTCGCCGTTGGCGAGCACTATTTTGTGCCAATCGATAGGCATGGCGGACTCAAAGTATATCGAGAAAAAGGGCTATCTCTCGCGTTACGCGCATGAGCGGATGCTGGCGTTTCGTGAAGCGGCCCCGCCCCGGTCGCCCCCGGCAGACGAGGGCGAGTGGGCACGGGCCTTGCAGCAGGACTTGCCCCGGTTCATCCCGTTTTTGACAAAAAAATGCGATTTGGAATTCCGGGGCCGGATTCTGGAGATTGGTGCGGGCGGAGCCTGGCTCAGCGCCGAAATCTCCAAGCTTCCCAAAGTCGTGGAAGTGATCACCACCGACTTTTCACCAAAGCTATTGAAGGAACAGGCGCCCAGAGTCTTCGGCTTGCTTAAGGCCAACACGGCCAAAATCACGCGCATGCCCGGAGACTTTCATAAACTGGACTTTCCGAACAACCACTTTGACTTCGTCGTGTGTTCGGCGGCGCTCCATGACGCCACCAATATTGTGCAGGTCTTGCGCGAGGCTAAGCGGGTGTTGAAACCGGGAGGCCGGCTTGTTGCCATTCGCGAACCGGTCTGGCCCCTGGTCAAAATAAAATCGCGCTCGAAAATGGTCGCCAAGCTCGTCGCCACCGGCATCAACGAGCATTTTTACACGCTGGCCGATTACAAGGAATTCTTCAAGCAAGCCGCGCTGCCCCTGGCTGTCAAGCGCGTCAATACCTCCAGCGGGTTCAAGTACTACGTCAACGCCGTGGTCAACGGCCTCACCCATGCCCGCTACGCCTTCATCGGCACCAAACGCGGTCGAGGATGAAACCGGTTGAAGATTGAAAGTTTCGCGCCTGCCACGCCACTCAGTCTTCAACCTTCAACCCGAGCCTCAGCCTTGCCCAAATCGCCTTCAGATTGCGGCTCGGGTAGCGAGCCGTGAAGCGTTTCAACGCGAACGGGTCGGCCCCATCAGTGTTAACGCCGGGCTCGGTGGTGCAGGCAGTGCGGTAGCCGGCCTCAGCGACCAGATCGCGCACGGCCGGACTCCAATCGCCGTAAGGATAGCAAAAATGCTCAATGGGGCGGCTGAAACAGTCCTCGAGCTTTTTCTTGCTGCCGGAAACCTCCTCTCGCGCTTGCTCCAACGGCAGCCGTGTCAGCCTGGGATGACTAAGGCTGTGCGAACCAATTTCATGGCCGGCCGCCAGCCATTGTCGCACCTGAGCCGCATCCATCAAGCCTGCCGGGGCTTCGCCCTCAGCCACTTCCCAGTCATTCGGTCTTCCGATCTGGCCAGCAACCAGAAACTGAATCGCGCCGAAGCGATGTTGCCGCAACGGCTCCAGGCCGTACTCCAGCACGTTCCGAAAACCATCATCGAACGTCAACACCAGCCGGCGATTGGGCGCGGACCCTGCGCCAACCCAGTCGGAGAGGGAAGCCGATTGGAAGCCCGCCTGCTTGAGTTCGTGCAGTTGCCGGAGGAACAATTTCTGGCTTAGATAAAGGCCCTTCAGCCGCGCCCGCGGAGGGCGCGGACCCAGTTTATGGTAAGTCAAAATCGGGAGCCCGGTTTCGAAGCAAGCCCGGAAGGGCTTCAACGAGGAGTAGGTGGTCAGGCCGCAATTCTGCATCTGGCGCTGGGTTATGCCAAGATCGGCCTCCTTATCAACCTTCGAGCCACTGGCGCAGCATCCGGGAACTATCCCTTAAGGCTTTGACCAACGCAGCGCGCGTCTTCGACTTCCCCTGGTCGGTCCAATCAAATTCGATGTGCATTGAGATGGGCGCGTGGTAGCCCATCCCTTTGAGCAACTTAAAGTAACCCGTCCCCCCAATATCGCCTTGGCCGAACGCCACCCAGCGGCCCGCCCGCGTCACGTCCTTGACGTAGGCGATTTTGAAGTGGGACTTGAGCGCTTCGAAGTGTTTGCGCCAGTCATCACCATGGACCACCAGGGCATGGCCGATATCGAAGGCGACACCAATTTGCGCCGGCTCAAAATCTTCGACCAAAAGGCGCATTTCCCTCAGGTCACCGCCGAAATAGATGCCGTGGCCCGCCGGTGAATGATTCTGCAACAGCCCGCCAATGCCGATTTCTTTGTTCAGCGCCGCCAGGTCCTTGAGTTGGGCTTTGATCTCGCGGGCCTGCCTCTCCATCGGCACATCTTTCTGGCGGTCGATAAAACCAAGCCGATAAAACTGAACGCCGAGCTTTTTCGCGCAGCGCAGCATGGTTTCGGTATTGGGCGAAGCAATGCTCGTAATTGAGGTCGTGAGCAAAGGCATTTGGATTTTGCGCCCGCGTAAACGTTCTACGTAGCGAGGAAGCTCCTCGGCAACGTGCTCGGGCAAGACTTCGCCTTCGGGCCGCACCGGGCAATCGATGCCGTCAAGCCCGGCTTCAGTCGTAACCTCCGCTGCTTCTTCAAAACTCAAATTGAGCGTTTGGTAAACTTTGCTAAAGACCACGATTAAGGAAGGCGACTTTTCCGTGGTGACGGAAACGGCACCGGCAGGGCAGAGCGCCACGCCGGCAGACGCCAGCAATGTGCGCCCGAAAAAATCGCGGCGGGAGAGACCCATTGGAGACGGCGGGGTTTGGCTCAGTTCAGGCATAACAGTTGGTCGATTGAGGTTGCTCTTTGCCATAGCCACCTTAGCAACGTGGCTTTCCGCGTCAACATTGATGAGCGCTGAAGACGTTGACTTGTCGCCCCCGAATGCCCATAAAGGCGCCTATGACGAAGCGCATCCTTTCCCGGCGTGAGTTCCTCCGAGCAACCGCTAAAACCTCCCTCGGCGTCAGCGCCGCCCTGGCTTTTCCCAGTCTCTTCTTGAACCGGACCCGTGCAGCCACCGGAGTCAGTCCCTCGGAGTTCATTCGCATTGGTTTCATCGGTCTCGGCGGCCAAGGCACCGGCAACATGAATAAGCTGCTCAAGCACGCCGTCGCCGTTTGCGACGTGGACAGCGACCATTTGGCCAAAGCAAAAAAGCACGTCGAGAATTCCAACCAGCGTCCCTGCGCCGCTTACAAAGACTATCGCCGGATGCTCGAGAGCAAGGACATCGATGCCGTGCTGATTGCCACACCCGACCATTGGCATGTGCTGCCCGCCATCCACGCGTGCGAAGCGGGCAAAGACGTTTATTGCGAAAAACCGTTGACGCTGACCATTGGCGAAGGGCGGGCGCTGGTAAATATCGCCCGCCGCACTAAACGCATCGTCCAAACCGGGAGCCAACAGCGTTCCGACGCCAAGTTTCTCAAAGCCGCCGAATATGTCCGCAACGGGCGGCTCGGGCGAATCAAACGTGTGCTCGTCGGGTTGCCCGGAGTTAATTGGACGAAAGAGCGGCTGGTGGCCGACAGCGAACCGCCGCCGGAACTCGACTATGATTTCTGGCTCGGGCCCGCGCCGGCGCGGCCCTACAACAAGCAGCGCGTCCATTATTACTTCCGGTTTTTCTGGGATTACTCTGGCGGGCAAATGACCAACTGGGGCGCGCATCACCTGGATATCGCCCAGTGGGCGCTGGGCATGGACGAAAGCGGGCCCTTGGAAATCGCGGCGAGAGGCGAGTTTGACCCGGAGAAGCGATTCGAGGTGCCCGCTCGCTTTGCCATCACTTACCAATACGCCGGCGACGTCATGCTGGAGTGCCGCAGCCCGGACGCTCGCGTGACCAACCTGCTGCCCGAGAAGAAAGACGAGGCGATGAAAATCCTCGAGGGCAAGGACCAGTTCACGGGCTGCATTTTCGAAGGCGAGAAGGGGCTCCTGTACGTGAATCGCGGCACCGTGCGGGCCTGGCCGGAAGAAATTTTCGAGCAACCGCTCAAGGAGAATGACGTGCGCCTGTATGCGAGCAAAGAGCATCACGAGAACTGGCTGGAGTGCATCAAGAGCCGGAAGCTTCCGATCTGTGACGTGGCGATTGGCCATCGCTCCGCCACGGTGTGTCACCTGGGTAATATCGCCATTCGCAGCGGCAAGGCGCTCAAATGGAACCCGGTCCAAGAAGAGTTCGTCGGCGATGCCGACTGCGCCAAGTGGCTCAACCGGCCCTACCGCGCGCCGTGGAGCCTGCCCAGCGCGTGAGCTTCCGGCCTGCACACCCTCGAGGCAGGACAAGTATCGCAGATTTTCAATCTGCTGTATCGCCGATTTTTAATCGGCAGACCTTCCCCAAGCAGTCTGACTCCGGACAAAACGAGCGGCTGGCGGATTGGAAATCCGCGATACAGCAGATTGGAAATCTGCGCTACAAATTTTCCCGGCGCGCTCAGGACCGGCGCGCGCTACCTTTGTCAGTGCGCCAAGTGCCCTGTCCCACCGCTTGATTATGCAACTCGCCGCCCCACCCGCGCCGCCCATCGAGCGCACTCGCGCGCAATGGCTGGTCCTGTCGGCGGCATTCTTAGGTTGGATGTTCGATGGCGTCGAGCAAGGCGTCTTTCCGCTGGTGGCCCGGCCTGCCTTGCAAGACCTGCTGGGCGTAGAAGCCGACAAACTCATCGGCCCCTGGATGGGCTACATCACCGCACTGTTTTTGTTGGGCGCCGCTTGCGGAGGCTTGATTTTTGGCTGGCTGGGTGACCGGTTGGGCCGGGTGCGAGCGATGATCCTCAGCATCCTGGCCTATTCCCTTTTCACCGGCTGCTGTTACTTCGCCAGCGCGCCCTGGCAACTGGGCGTTTTCCGTTTTCTGGCGGCGGTGGGTATGGGCGGCGAATGGTCGCTTGGTGTTGCCCTGGTGATGGAATGTTGGCCCGAACAACACCGGCCGCTGCTGGCCGGCGCCATCGGAGCGGCCGCCAACCTGGGGTTCGGCTTGCTCGGCGCGCTCGGGGCGGTATTTCAAGTCACGCGCGAATCCTGGCGCTGGGTCATGCTGGCCGGAGCTGCGCCCGCGCTGTTGGCGCTGTTCATCGCGCGTTATGTTCCAGAGTCCGAGCGTTGGAAAAACTCGGTCAAGGAAGGCACGTCGCAACCCTTCCGTGAAGTTTTTTCGCCACGACTGCGGAAAACAACCGTCTTGGGAATTCTGTTTGCCTCGATCGTGCTGATCGGCACCTGGGGTTCAGTGCAATGGCTCCCGGCCTGGGCCGACCAGTTGACTCACGGCCAAATTCACAACGCCAAAGGCGTCACCCAAATGCTCTCCGGCGCGGGCGCCGTCATAGGCTGTTTCATCGGTCCGTGGATTGGCGGGCGCATGGGACGCCGCCCGGCCTATTTCATTTTGTGCGCGGTCTCGTTGTTGTCCTGCGGCTATCTGTTCCGGTTCGTGCACGAATACGGCGCGCTGTTTCTCTCGATAGTCGTGCTGGCCGGTGGCGCGACCGCGGCCTTTTACGGCTGGCTGCCGCTTTACCTGCCTGAACTGTTCCCGACCCGTGTGCGCGCCACCGGACAAGGCCTGTGCTACAACTCCGGACGCCTCCTGGCCGCGGTGGGCGCGATTCAAATGGGGCAGTTGCTCAGCTTCTACGAGGGCAGCTATGCCCGCGCAGGAGCGACCATCACCCTGGTCTATGGCGCCGGGCTGCTGCTCATCTGGCTCGGACCGGAAACGAAGCACAAGCCACTGCCCGAGTAAGTTGGTTAAATGGTTGCATCGTTACATGGTTACGTAGCTCCGGCAGAACTGATTCCAAGTCATGGTGCTTCTCCTCGTACCTATGTAACCATGTAACCAATGTAACGATTCAACCGATGTAACCCTCACACGCATGCCTCCTCGCCTCCATCGCATCACCGGCGTCCGGCTCTATTTCATTCCCATACGCACTCGCGTGCCGCTCAAGTTCGGTTCGGAAACGCTCACGTCAGTCACGTGCGCGCGGGTCGCTCTGCGGGTCGCCGACGCCCAGGGCAACCAAGCCGAGGGCTGGGGCGAAACGCCTCTGAGCGTCCAATGGGTGTGGCCCAGTCCCTTGCCTTACGAACCCCGGCACTCCGCGTTGAAAAGCTTCTGCGAACGGCTGGCCGGTGCCTGGCTTGGGTTCGAGCAGGCGGGCCATCCACTCGAGCTCGGTCACCATTTTCAAGAACACATTTTGCCCGGGCTCCCGGGACACGAGAGGTATAGCGGCGCTCCACTCCCGGCCGCGACTTCGAGCACGCGCTCGGAAGCGTCCGTGCCGCCGCCCTTGCCCTGGCTGGCCGCGTTGGTGTGCAATTCGGCATTTGATATCGCCCTGCACGACGCCTACGGGCGGTTGGCCGGGCGGCCGATTTATCAAACCTACGGGCCTGAGTTCTTGAGCCAGGACCTGGGCCGATTCCTCGAACCGGCCGGCGATGCCTCAGTGTCATTCCGCGGACGCTACCCGGCCGATTACCTGAGCGCCGAGCCCGCCCAATCATTACGCGCCTGGCATTTGGTCGGAGGACTAGACTTGCTCGACCACGGCGAATTGACCGGAACCGAACCGAATGACGGCCATCCCGTCGTGCTGACCGATTGGATCGAGCGGGACGGCCTGAAATGTTTGAAAGTCAAATTGCGCGGCAACGACGACGCCTGGGATTACGATCGGCTGGTGAGGGTAGGCCAAATTGCCTCGGAACAAAAAGTCGAATGGCTGAGCGCGGATTTCAATTGCACCGTTCGGGAGCCGGTGTATGTGAACGAAATCCTCGACCGGCTGCGGGCGGAGCAACCGCGCATCTACGACCGGATTTTATATGTGGAACAGCCTTTTTCCTACGATTTGGAGGCCAACCGCATCGAGGTCCATAGCGTCTCTGCCCGCAAGCCGCTGTTCCTGGACGAGAGCGCGCATGATTGGCGAATGGTTCGCCTGGGGCGTGAACTGGGTTGGACGGGAGTGGCGCTGAAGACTTGCAAGACCCAGACGGGCGCCATTCTCAGCGCCTGCTGGGCCAAGGCACACGGCTTGAACCTGATGGTGCAGGACCTGACCAACCCCATGCTGGCGCAAATACCCCACGTTTTGCTGGCGGCGCATGTCGGCACCATCATGGGCGTCGAAACCAATGCGATGCAATTTTACCCGGCAGCTTCTGCGCCGGAAGAGAAGGTCCATCCGGGCCTTTACCAGCGCAGGCAAGGCAGCGTCGATCTATCGACCATCCGCGGACCGGGCTTCGGCTATCAGCTTGAGCAGATTCACCGTGAGCTACCCCGGCCGGCGATTGACTTGGAAGCGCGTTGAACTGGAAACAGGCGATGGTGAAATCGCGCTACAATCACGGCATGGCTAACCGGTAGAACACGCTGCCGTTGGCCGGGTCAATTGGAACGACGACATGATTCGTCATCGTCGAACCCGGCAGGGTGACCCAGTTCGTGCCGAGACCAACACCCGGCGCATTGGTCTGCGTTTGCAGCCGCCCACCCGCAATCGGCCAGGAAATGTACAGTTGGTTGCTCACGACCTGGGCCGCCAGGCGTACAGAGAGGAGCTTGTAAACCACCCCGCCATTCCCATTGGGCGGGGTGTCGGTCGCCATCGCGTAGAGCTCGCCGTTGGCGTCCTGACCGAAACCATGCACCGTCTGGCCGGCGGGCAGAATCTCCGAGCCGAACTGCGGCAGGGTGAAGACGTGCATTTCGCCGGTTTGAAGATCGGCGTAGAACAGGCGGCCATTAATCCGCACGGGGCTTGCTACCAGGGCCAGGTCGCCAAAGATATACTTCCCATACAACTCTGGCATCCCGGCGCCGCGATAAACAAAACCGCCAGTGATGGAAATGCCGTTATTGTGGTCGTATTCCAGGATTCCTTTGGGGCCGGTAATCGGGTCGATTAGTCCGGCAGGCGACCCCGAGCTGAAATATCCCGGCGGCGCACCGATGGTGCCGGCGGGCCCGGCGGGCCCGTTGGTCATGTTGAAAAGGAAGTCCCCTTCTTTGACCGCCCAGCCGAAGTTGCCGGCGCGGACGATGCGGTTGATCTCCTCGATGTTGTTCTGGCCGACGTCGGCTTCGATCAAATCGCCCGTAACGGGGTCGAAGGCAAAGCGATAGGGGTTGCGCAGGCCGTAGCAATAAATCTCGGGCACCTGGCCGGGACTCTGAAACGGGTTGTTGGTCGGGATGCGGTATTGTCCGTTGGCGCTGATCGGATCGGGGCTCGTGGGGTTCAGGGCGGGAATGAGCGGGTCAAAGCGCAACATTTTGCCAAGCGGGGTACTAAGGTTCTGGGCGTTGCCGCCCGGCACGATGTGGCTGGCTCCGACATCGTTGGCGTTGCCGCCATCACCCAAAGCGAGATAGACGTAGCCGTCTGGTCCGAAGGTGATCGTGCCGCCGTTATGATTGCCAGCGTTCTTGCCGAAGGAGATGACCTCCCGGCGCGTTGTCGGATCAACGATATTGGCGTTGGTGGACGAGACCTTCCACTCGTTGACGACGTTCTTGTAGTTGTTGGTGGCCCCGTTCGGCACCACGTAGGTGGGGGTGGTGTTGGTCGGTATCATCTCGCTGTTGTAGGTGTAGAGCGTTTGATAGCCGGGGCTGGCCGGGTTGGTGAAACCGGGATGAAAGGCCAGTCCGAGGAAGCCGCGCTCGTCGTTGGGGTTGCTGGCCACCAGCGGCGGTTGCACGCGGCTCTGAATGTCGAGGGCCGGCGTGGGCAACAAGGTCCCGTCCTGGATGATTCGCAGCAAGCCGTTCTGCTCCACGACGAACAGGCGGTGAGTGTCGCCCGGCGGGCTGATGCCGTAGTCAGGCGCGGCCATGTTGGTGGCGACGGGCAGCAGGAGAAGGGAAATGTTCCCGTTCGTAATCGCGGGCGTGTACCTGGCGATGGTCAGGTGGATGGGTGCGGAGGTCCCCGTGGCACCGAGGTTGTCCGTGGCGATCGCAGTCAGTGTATGCAAGCCCAGTGCGAACGTGAACGGGCCGGTGGTGACGGTGTACGGGCTGGTGGTACGGTTGCCCAGCGACACGGTCCCGTCGAAGTACTGGACGTTGGTCACGGTGCCATCGGAATCGCTGGCGTCGGCCCGGAAGGTCACGGAGTCGGTGTTGCCGAAGACGGAGTTGTCAGGCGGGTTGGTGATGGTGACGCTGGGGGGCGAGTTGGCGACACTGACCGAGACAGTGACTACCGCGGACGTGGTGGAGAGACCGCCGTTATCGGTGGCCACCGCGGTGAGGGAGTGGGTGCCGGCGGCGAAGGTAGCGGTAACGGTGTAGGGGGTGTTGTTGGTCCCGCCGAGGAACGTGGCGCCGTCGAAGAAGGTCACATTGGTGACGCTGCCGTCGGAGTCGTTCGCGGTGGCGGTGATGGGAACAATGGCTGGCGCGGTGAAAGAGGCGCCGTTGGTCGGTGAGGTGATGGCGACGGCAGGCGGCACATCGGCCGGCGTCGGGGTTGAACGGTTGTAAGAAAAACCGGGCCCTGCGGGCAAAGAGGTAAATACAAGGGATAGGTAAATGTCATCCGACTTGAGATGTACAACTAATTGCTCACCGGGATAGTTGTGCACCGGATTGCCACCGCCGGCGGTTGTCCAATCGCTATAAGTGAGGGTGGAGTAGTTGGCAAGCGAGCCCACCGCCCATTCGGTGTCGGCGGGGCTGACGAACTTTGTAAACGCGGTTTCAGTGACGGCGTTAAACATGCCGCCCGTGCCTCCGCCGACCGGGGTTGCGCGAGTCAGCGCAACATGTGGCGTAAGTTGATCCCGATCGCCTGCACCTGGGTATGGCGATGCCTGGGTGAAGCTGATCAGCGGGCCGTTCCAGATGGTGGCGGCGCGGCCGCTCAGCGGCCCGGACAACGCGGCAAGGCAAAGACCCATAAGCGTGTAATTGATGCACAATTTCATTTTGCGTATTCTGTTTTGTCCTGGATTAATCCGAACATCGGATGCGTAACACCTCCGGCCTCCGACTCGGGTTCTCCCAACTCGCCTGAGGCCGGCGAGTTCAGAAGGGCCCGCGATCGTCGCGATGCTTCCCTAGCCAGAAAGGTCGCAGTAATGTGATGCATGAGGACTCCTGGTTGTTCCCGGGAAAAGGCAAACAATTTTCGCTGCCAATGGTCGCGCGCTAGCTAGGGTGGCTCTCGAGGCTTTCATGGTTCCAACATGCAATTCGCGTACAACGGGAATTAACGGGAATTAGCGGGAAAAAGTGACAAACGGCGCGAAAACTGGGGAAATCCTGGGAAAATTTGGGAGACGATAGAAATTAGTGGGAAATCTGGCGCGATCGGTACTATTGTCACGTGTCACGCCTCCAATTACCCCCTCGCCGCGAGAAAAGAACTTCCGGCGCCCCGTCCGGCCGGAGGAGGGAGCCGTACGGCAGGTGCTGGTAGGCGCTGGTAGGTTGGCCTATTGGACTGTGGACCGTGGAACTGTGTGCTCACTTGCTAATCAGCGCATCACCAACATAAACGCGGTAATCTCTGATCCTTCCGTCCAGGGTGGCGGCGCCCTGGCGCGGCACGTACCGAAAACCGGAGAGGGTGCGGCTTTGGCCGAGGTCGAGCACGAGGCGGTGCGGATGGCCGGGCGTTACCGCCCCCCACTCGGTATGCCAGAAGTTGGCGACCTGGCCGTCAATGGCGTTTTCCGCTGAGCCGTCTTCGCGCTCACGTTCTTCGCTATCGACAAAGGCAATCGTCCAGCCTTCATGGCTGAGCGGCGCACCTGATTCGTCCAGCAAGTCCAGTTCGGCAACGGCCGCATAGGGCTTGCCGTCCTGGGCCGAGAGGCTCTCCAGGCAGAAGTAACGGCCTTTTGCCGGGGCGGCGAATTTGATCTGCTGCATTTCGGCGCCGGGACGGAACTGACCGGTGTGAACCGGCGCGTCGAGCGTCAGGCGCACCAGGGGCCGCCGGGCGCGAGCGAAATCGAGTTCCGGCCGGAGTTGATTCAGGACGGGTTGCTCAAGTCCGGCGATGGCCGGCTTCTCCGGACCGAGCAGGTCCAGGACCACAAACTCATTGCGGCCCCGCTTAAGCCAGCAACCCGGCACATACATCGTCTGGGTAGGCCCGATATTCCAAAACCGGCCGAGGCAATGCCCGTTGACCCACGTGACACCTTTACCCCAGGAACGCAGGTCGAGAAACGTGTCGCCGGGGTGATTGATGTCCACCCTCGCGCGCCAGAACGCCGGCCCGCTCGCCTTCGCGCGACGGTAGTGCAATCCGGCAAGCATGTCCCCGTCGAGTGGCAGACGATAGATTTGCCAATCGGCCAGCTCGGATGTCTGGCCTTGTTTTGTCATTAGGCGGACCGGGCCGTGCAACCCTTTGCGGTCATGGACTTCAAGACCAAAGTTGATGCGGCCCACTGCCTCGACCAGAATATCGAGCGTGACCGGCTGCTTGCGCTCGGGCAGAGGCACTTTGAAATTGCGGCTCCGCCGGTCCATGAACCCGGTGCGCTGCCCGTCGAGGAACACCAGGCCAAAGTCGTTGACCGCAGCGGCCTCCAGAGTTGCGGCCGGACCGGCCGGGAGCCTTGTTCGATACAGAATGCAGCCATGGCCCTGGTCATATTGTTCCATCGTGCGCGGTTGTTTGTCGGCGATGGGCGAGGGCAGATTATCGAACACCGGCGCGCATTCGGCGACCTCAACCGGCGCAAATCGAATGACGGGATTTTTGGCCGGCGGCTCCGGAATGGTTTCGCCGGGCCGCAAGTGCTTCGCAAAAAGGTCGCGCGTTTTGAAAAACTTGTCGGTCGGCCAGCCGGCTTCGCTGATGGGGGCATCGTAATCGTAGCTGGAGGTGTCCGGCTTGAAGGGGCGGTCCGCGCCGGACCAGAGGCCGAAAGTGGTGCCGCCATGGACCATGTAGATGCTGAAGGAAGCCCCAGCGTCGAGCATGTATTCGAGGTCGGCGAGATAGCGTTCGGTGTTGCCGGTGTGATGCGGCGCGCCCCAGGTATCAAACCAGCCGGGATAAAACTCGCCGCACACCAGCGGGCCCTTGGGAAGAATCTCGCGCAAAGCCTTGAAACCGCCGGCGGGGTCGGAACCGAAATTGACGACGGGAAAAAGGTCGGAACGATAGCCGTCCTTGAGATGGGCCGGCGGGTTGCAGGCAAAGAGCGGCACGTCGAACCCGGCGTCGCGCAGAGCCTGGCGCAGCTCACCCATGTAATTGGTGTCCTGGCCGAAGAAGCCGTATTCGTTCTCGACCTGCACCATGAGGATGGGGCCGCCGTGCGTGACCTGTTGCAGACCGAGCACGCGCCCGACTTCTTTGAGGTAGCGGCGCGCGGCGTCGAGATAATGTGGGTCGCGCGTGCGGAGTCGGATGTCCTCCTGCTTGAGCAGCCACCAGGGCAGCCCGCCCATTTCCCATTCGGCGCACGAATAGGGGCCGGGCCGAAGGAGGACCCAGAGACCTTCCTGCCGGGCGATGCGGCAGAACTCGGCCGCGTCGGCCTGGCCGGTCCAGTCAAACTGGCCCGGGCTCGGCTCGTGCAGGTTCCAGAAGAGGTAGGCGCAGACGGTGTTTAACCCCATCGCTTTGGCCAGGCGCAGCCGGTGCTGCCAGTACTCGCGCGGAACGCGCGGGGCGTGAATCTCGCCGCACCGGATTTGGAATGGCTTGCCGTCGAGCAGGAAATCGTTTTCGCCAACGGCGAAGGTATGGCGCGATGGTTCGGCGGCCAGCAGAGCCGCGCGAAGAATCGCAAAGCAGAGTGAGCCGGCCAAAACGTGCTTCATGGTGTCAGAGTGCTCAGAGTCAAGCCGGTTGTTAGCCCACCGGCTCCAGAATCGCCGTGTTGGACCGTCGGCCACGTGCAGTCTTCCCTGGAGGCAGGAAACGGATTACGATCCAGAATCGCCACCGCATCGGTTGTCTTTTTGGTTTCAGTTTTCGCTCTCATAGGTGTGGGCACGCGGGTTTGATTCGAGCAGTTTCTTGCGTTTAATCGCGCGTTCTACATCCGCATTGGGAATCTTGTCTTCCTTCATCGGTCCAGCACGTTCATCGGTGTTTGGCGCGCCATGAGGTTTCGATTTCTTCCAGGGTGCGGCCCTTGGTCTCGGGCAGGCAGAGCAGGACCAGCAGAAAAGTTGCGGCGGAACAGGTGGCGTAAATCCAAAATGTCCTGGACGGACCGATGTGGTTCAGCAGATAAGGAAAAGTCTGGGCGACAATCAGGCAACCGCTCCAGATGCAGAAAGTCGAGACTGACATCGCGCGCCCACGTAACTTCGCCGGAAAAATCTCGGAGCAAACGATCCACGGCAATGGACCCATCGCCATCGCGAACGCGGCGATGTAAAGGATGACAAACCTGAGCAAGGCCCCCGAATGCGGGTCGCGCGAATAGATCCAGCCGACACTGACCAACGCGACAACCTGCACTGCATTGCCCAGCAGCAGGAGGGGTTTGCGGCCGGCCCTATCGACGAAGAGAATCGCGATAAAGGTCGAGACCAGATTGACGAGGCCAATCCAAACGGAAGAAGTGAAAGCCGCTTTGGCGTCGCCGGTGGCGTTTTTGAAGATCTCAGTCGAGTAATACATGATGGCGTTGATGCCGCTGAATTGCGAACCGACCATCAGCACGAAAGCGATGAGCAAGGGCAGACGGTAGCTGGGGGAGAACAATTCGCTTAAGGAGCCTTCCTCCTGTTGCAGCACCGCTTTGACGGCGGCGATTTCGGTCTCGGCGTGGCTATCGCCGCCGATCCGTTGGAGCGTCCGCCGCGCCTCTGCTTCCCGCCCGGCCGCGATCAGCCACCGGGGACTTTCCGGCACCGGGAAAAGCAGCAATAGGAAGATGGACGCCGGCACCGCCTCGGCAGCCAGCATCCAACGCCAGCCGTACGCGGCGTTCCAGGCGAGGTCATCGGGCCGTTGAATCCAGCCGTTGATGAAGAGGGTGAGGAAGATGCCGGTGACAATGCCAAGCTGGAACAGCGAGCCGAGCCGCCCGCGCCACTCCGGCGGGGCCAACTCGGCGATATAGACCGGGCAGATCATGGAAGACACTCCGATGGCAATCCCGCTGAGGATACGAGCGGCGATGAACTGGGCGAAGGTCTGTGGGATCGCAGACAGGATGCCGGAGAGCGCGTAGAGCAAGGCGCAAAAAAAGAGCACGCGGCGCCGGCCGAATTTGTCGCTGATAAACCCGGCGGCCATCGCGCCGGGGATGCAGCCCAGGATGGCGGAAGCGGTGGCCAGGCCAATCCACATCGAGTCCTTTTCGGGGTCCAACGCGAAATGCGTTTGGAGGTAGGTATTGGCGCCATTGATGACGGCGGTGTCGTAGCCGAAGAGAAACCCGCCAAGGGCGGCAACAGCAGTGGCAAACAGGACGAATTGGAACGAGCCCTGGGCCGCGCCTTTGACAGGCGGGAGCGTCTGCGTTTCCATAGTGGTGGGAGGGTGACAGGGAGGGAGCGCGGAGTCGAGGAGTGATGCGTAAAAGGTGAAACGTGAATCTGGCAGCCGGTCACCCGAGTCCGGCGCTCCCTCAGCTCACCCAATCACGTTTCACGCTTCACGCATCACGTTTCAATTGACATAATCCTTCCAGTCCAGTGGATGGTCGAGGACCAGAAACATCACATCATAATTCACGCTGGGGGACGCGCCATCGATCATCACATCTACCTTATTCATGGCCGCCGGAGGCGACAGGAGACAACTGTTTTTCAGCCATCCTAACCGGCGGTTCTGCCCGGTTCAATGCCGCGGTGCTGTGAAAGCCCGCGGCCTCGCGAATTGTTTTGCCATGATTGGGCTTTGGGGGCATGAATGGGCAAATGAAACTCCCCAAAAGTTTGGGAACTCCGTTTGGTATCACCGCACTGCACTTAATCTGTCTCGTTGTCTTTGTTGTAGGCATATTTGGTTCGGCGCGGCGTGCATCCGCCGAGGGTTTTCTGCGCACGCGAGGGCAGGACATAGTGGATGAGAAGGGAGAGAAAGTGCTGCTGCGCGGGGTGGGACTGGGGAATTGGATGCTGCCGGAGGGCTACATGTGGCGGTTCGGTAACGAAGGCGACCGGCCACGCAAGATCGAAAGGCTCGTTAGCGATTTAATTGGAGAAGAGAAAGCGGCCCAGTTCTGGAAGAAATTCCGTAAGGAATACATTTCCGAGGCTGACATTAAGCGGATTGCGGAGTTGGGTTTTAATTCGGTGCGGCCGGCGCTGAACGCGCGCCTTTTTCTCACGGAGGGCGAGAAGCCTGAATATGTGCAAGAGGGTTTTGAACTGCTGGACAGCTTGGTCGGGTGGTGCCGCACGGCGGGGATTTACGTCATTATCGATATGCACGCCGCACCGGGTGGCCAGACCGGGGCAAACATCGATGACAGCGCGCGGGACCAGGCGGAGCTGTTTGCGGACAAGCAGAACCAGGACCGGTTGGCGGACCTTTGGGTCAAGCTGGCCACCCGTTACAAAGACGAGCCGGCCATAGCCGCCTATGACTTGCTGAATGAACCGCTGCCCAAACGAACCGGCGCTTTCGACAAATACAAAGAGCAGCTTGAACCTCTTTACCAACGCATCACCAAAGCCATCCGCGCGGTCGATAAGCGGCACATCATCACGATCGAGGGTGCCGACTGGGCGAACGATTGGTCGGTCTTTTCGCAGCGGTTCGACGATAACCTGGTTTACCAGTTTCATTATTATTGCTGGGACCAGCCGACCAACCTGAAGAGCGTCGGCCAGTACCTGGCCAACCGGCGCAGGCTGGATGCGCCGATTTGGTGCGGCGAAACCGGCGAGAAGGACAACGCGATTTACTGGGGCACGGCCGATTACTTTGAGGCCAATAATATCGGCTGGTCGTTCTGGCCGTGGAAGAAGATGGAAACGCGAAATACGCCTTGCTCGATCAAAACTCCGACAGTCTGGGAGCAAATCGCGGCCTATTCGCGCGGGGGCGGAGCCAAGCCGTCGCCGGAAGCCGCCCAAAAGGCTTTCGACGAGTTGCTCAAGAATATCCGGCTGGAGAACTGCGTGTTTTTTCCCGACGTAGTGAACGCGCTCTTCCGGCGCGTACCCGGCAGGGTTGAAGCAGAAAACTATGGCCATGAGGGGCCCGGCAAATCCTATTTCGTGAAAAACAATTCGCAAAATTCGAAGTATTACCGCACGTCGGAACCGGTGCCGGTGGAGACCCTGGAGACCGGGGGCGGAGGACGCAGGTCCGACCAGGCGCTCAAGCTGGGGGCGGAGGAGTGGACGGCCTACACGGTGGGAAGCCTGGAAACCAGGAGCTACAACGCGGTGGTGCGGCTTAACGCGGAGAGCGCACCGGCGGCGCTTCAGGTTTGCCTCGGGGACGAGTGCCAGGAGACGACCATTACCGAGACGGGTTGGGTGGAACTCAAACTTAAGCCGGTGGCCTTTGCAAAAGGCGGCAACCGACTCAAGTTGTTGGTGGAAAAGGGGATACTTCGGGTGGATTGGGTAAGGTTCGAATAAGAGCAAAGGCTTCCTCCTCCTCGGTCTCTTCCTCCTCGTCGGTTTCCGAGAAAAATACTTGCACTCTCCAGTTGATTGCGGTAATTTCTGATATGACAGACATTGTAGAAACAATGGCCGCCCTCACGCCGGTGCAACAAAAGTTCGTCCTCCATTGGGGCGAGATGGGCACTCGCTGGGGCATCAACCGGACCGTGGCCCAGATTCACGCGCTGCTCTATATCTCTCCGCGTCCGCTGAATGCCGAGGAGATCGCCAACACCCTGGCCGTGGCGCGCTCGAATGTCAGCACCAGCCTGAAAGAACTGCAGGGCTGGGGCATCGTCAGGTTGGTCCACGTGCTGGGCGACAAGCGCGACCATTTCGAGTCGATGAAGGATGTCTGGGAGATGTTCCGTATCGTCCTGGATGAGCGCAAGAAGCGGGAGATTGATCCCACCTTGGCGTTGCTGCGGGAATGCATCGCCGAGGCGAAGACGGAGCGGCCCAGGGAGCATCACACTGAGGAGCGGTTGCAGGCGCTGTGCGACTTCTTAGAGGCCACCACCTCCTGGTACCAACAAATCCGGCAATGGCCCAACGCCCTGCTGGCGCGGTTCTTCCGGCTGGGGGACAAGTTGCGGAAGCTCGTCGCAGGATGAAAATGAAAATGGCCACAAAAGAACGCAAAGAACACCGAGGCCTGGAACCAAAAGTCCCTGTGGTCCGGGATGTCGAAAGCCAAAGGTTAAGGTTTTTTTGAGGATCTATTTCTGTGAATGCAGAAATTACAGACACAAGTGTAGCAGGCCAGATTTCCCTTCCCCGGCTTTGGCCGGGGGCAGCGGTCTTGGCGGGTTTGCCCGTGCTGGCCGCCATGGCCCTGCGCGGCTGTCCGCCGTGGGTTTTGATGTGGGGTCTGGCGGCGGCACTGTGGTTGGGGCTTAAGTTCGTCACGCTGCTGGACGTTTGGGAAAGCGGTCTGCGGCCCAGGGCCTGCTCTCTCCTCGGGTATGTCGCCGGCTGGCCGGGCATGGATGGGGCAAGGTTTTTTAACCGCAGAGGCGCGGTAAACCCGGAGCAGCCGTCCTGCAACCAAACCGCGACATTTTCGCGTGCCTCGACTGCAAAACCATCGCAGCCTGCGCAGACTTTCCGATCCTATTTAACCCAGTTAACCCTTTTAACCTGTTTAACTCTACCCTCGGGTCTTCTGAATATCACGCTGGGCTTAGCTATGCTCTACGTGGCCACACCGGCTGCCCAATCGCTCTCCTGGCTACTGAGCGGTTGGCTTGGCATGGCAGGGCTGATCCTTGTCCTGCACTTCGGAATCTTCCAATTGCTGGCGAAGCTTTGGCAGGAGCGAGGTGTCAATGTCGTGCCGTTGATGGACGCGCCGTTCCGAGCCATGTCGCTAAGCGAATTCTGGGGGCGCCGCTGGAACACAGGGTTCAGCCTCCCGGCGCGGCGCTACCTGCTGCAACCGCTCATGAGACGCATCGGTGTCAGGCAAGCGACCCTCGTGGTGTTTCTGGTCTCAGGACTGATGCACGAGTTGGTGATCTCGGTCCCTGCCGGCTGGGGTTATGGGCTTCCAAGCGGGTATTTCCTCCTGCAAGGCGTTGGCGCGATGATCGAACGCAGCGCTCGAGGACGTGCGCTTGGCCTTGGCAAGGGTTGGCGGGGCGGGGCCTTAACGTGGTTGTGCGCAGCGGCGCCTGCGTTTTGGCTGTTTCATCCGCGGTTTGTCGAGCGGGTGATGATTCCTTTTCTGAAAACCATCGGAGCATTGAAAGGAGTTAGTCTATGAAACTGGTTATTCTGTTGCAAATTGCGGCAGTGTTGCATGGCGGGTTGGTCTGTGCCGGGGCAACGATGCCCCGCGCGGTCCAACTACGACAGAACCTGCAAAGTCTTCCGGTGTTCGTTCGCCGCTTGTTCTGGGTGTATTACGGCTTCATCGGCTTTCTGCTAGTGAGCCTGGGAGTGCTGACCTGGGTGTATGCCGGAGCGATGGCTGCGGGCTTGCCGGTGGCGCGCGGGTTGAGCCTGTTCATGGCGCTGTTTTGGCTAATGCGCCTGGGCGCGGCAGCATTTCTGCTGGACGTCCGACCGTATCTGACCACGCCACTCTATCGGCTGGGCAATCACGCGCTCAACCTGGTGTTCATTTATTTGGCCGTCCTTTATTCGTGGACGGCTTGGGAAGCGGGGATGTTATGAAATTGCAAATGCTGCTTCAGACCGCGGCCGGAATCCAGATAAGCGTTGCGATGCTGAATTTTTTCCTGGTTCGAATCCTGGGGTTCAAAACGCACCTGGAGCGGGCGCCGTTATTGCTGCGGGAAATCTTTTATGTGCATGCCTGGTTCATTTCAGCGACGTTGCTGATCTTCGGGCTGCTGACGTGGCGGTTCGCCGCCGAAATGGGCGGAGCCGGCCCGCAGATAGCGCCGATTCACCCAGATAAGGTTGAGGTCTGCCGCTGGGTGGCGGCTTGCATCGGATTTTTCTGGGCCCTGCGCACGGTTTTGCAAGTGACCTACTACAGCAGCAGCCATTGGCGCGGGCGCACGGGTCGCACGGTGATCCATTGCGTGCTTCTGCTCATTTACGGAAGTTTTACGTGGATTTACCTCACCGCAGCGTTTGGTTGAAAGGAGAAGCGAATGAAATCCGCAGCTCTGCAGATTGCTCCGGTTTTGCGCGTTCGCTGGAGCCGAGTCGTCTTTATGCATTACCGACTTCCGCCCGCACTCCTCAGAGCAGCTCTTCCGCCCGGGTTCGAGCTGGAGGTCTATGACGGGAGCGGCTGGCTCAGTATCGTGGCGGTCACGATGCGGCGGTTCCGGACTTGCGGTCTGCGGCCGCTGTGGTGCTGGTTTTTTCCGCCTTTGGGCGAACAGCGTTTTCTCAACGTGCGAACCTATGCTAACTACGGAGGCCATTCCGGCGCGTTCTTCCTGTTTGGCTGGTTATCACGGCCTTGGCACTTGCCGCTTTGGCAGGAACCGTTCGGACTCTCCTGTGCGTTCGCGAAGATTGCGTACGGGCACCGGCATGAAACCGGCAAATTCACAGGCACGGTTCAGGGGACCACTGGCGCACTGGAATATGAAGTGGCCTATGATTCCTCCAAGCGATTCGAACGTTGCCAACCCGGTGCTTTGGCCGAATTCACACTGGAGCGATACAACGGATTTTATTGGCATCGCGGCGTGGCCCTCGTGTTCCAGACCCGCCACGCGCCCTGGCGGGCGGTGCCGGTGGAGGCCAAAGCCAGGAATGTCAGCCTCTTGCGCGCGCGTTGGGAATGGCTCAGTGAGGCGCATCTCGAAGCAGCTCATTATTCGCCGGGGTTGGAGGATGTGGAGCTCACAGGCGCTCGCAAGTTGGAAGGTGTCAAACGCCGCCGCACGCACCGCGCCTGCAGCGCGTTCTACACTATGCCTTGATTTATGAAACCACGCGTCATTTTAGCCGGCGGCAGCGGCTTTCTCGGCACTAGGTTGGCGGAAGACCTCGCCCGAAGGGGATACGAACCGCTGGTGCTGACACGTTCTACTCGTCTACATACCGGCTTGGTCCGGCAGCGTCATTGGGACGGCAGAACCGTGGCCGACTGGGCGGAAGAATTAAACCACGCGTTCGCTATGATCAATCTAGCCGGTCGCAGCGTCAATTGCCGCTATACCTCCACAAATCGTCGCGAGATACAGCAGTCGCGGATCGAACCCACCCTGGCCCTTGGCCAGGCCCTCCAACGCTGCTCGCATCCACCCAAGGTCTGGGTGCAAGCCAGCTCCTTGGCCATTTATGGCGATGCTGGAGACCACTGGTGCGACGAAACGACCGAACCGGGCGAGGGCTTTCCAGTCGAGACCTGCCTGCGTTGGGAGGAGGCGTTTAATTCGGTGGCCACACCACGGACACGCGCGTTGTCTTGCGAATCGGCTTCGCTCTCGACCAGGGGTGCGGCGCGCTCAAGACTCTCGAAGGCCTGGTCCGCTGGTTTCTGGGCGGTTCCGCCGGTTCGGGCCGGCAATATATTAGCTGGATCCACTGGCGCGACCTCAACGCGATGCTCCGCTGGGCAATCGAACGGGACGACATTGAGGGCACCTTCAATGCGACTTCACCTGCTCCGGTATCAAACGCCCAGTTTATGCGCGAAATGCGCCTTTGCCTGCACCGGCCGTGGAGTCCACCCGCCCCGGATTGGCTGGCTTATTTCGGAGCCTGGTTGATGCGGACCGAGGCCTCCTTGGCGCTGGCCGGGCGTCGTTGTGCTCCCAGCCGGTTTTTGGAAAAAGGATTCAAGTTCGAGTTCCCGGAACTACGTCCAGCGCTTGGGGACATTTATCGATGAGGGCGAGCTATGCTGCTGAATTGCGAAGAGCAACGGCTGACGAGCGAAGAGGCACAACGCCGATTGCTCGCTTTGCCGGGCGAACCGCTCTTTTACGCGGATTGGACTGAGGTGCTCTTTATCCACCTCGAAGTCCCACCCGAAAAGCTACAGCCCTCCGTCCCTTTCGAGCTCGACCTTCATGACTCCAGAGCGTTTGTCAGCCTGGTGCTGTTTACCATGCGCCAATTCCGCCCGGTGCGCGGCGGACGGCTGACCGAATGGGTCTTCCGGCATTTTCCAGACCAGCATTTCCTCAACGTGCGCACCTATGTCCGCAGCGGCGAGGACGTCGGCATCCATTTCATGACGGAATGGGTCTCCGACCGGCTTTCTTGCAGGCTCGGTCCGCCTTTGTATTGCCTGCCGTACCACCTGGGAAAACATGAGCGAGAGCAGGGTTCTATGCCCGGTAGATTTCAAGCTTGCGTTACCGACTGCAAGACCCGGCTGCAATTCAGGTGTGAGGCCATGAAATGCTCGGACCAGAACTACGGCCCCTGCCATGCCGGCGGGCTGGATGAATTTTTGCTCGAAAGATACGCGGCGTTCAATGCGAGCGGGCTCCGTCAGCGAGCCTTTCAAATCTGGCACCCGCCGTGGCAGCAAACCAAGGTGTGCGGGTTGCCATATTTGAGGATGAACTGTTGCGTCGGAATTTTGGCTGGCTGAGACACGCCCAAATGCTGGGCGGCAACTATTCGCCGGGCGCGCGAAAGGTGTGGATGGGAAGGCCGAGGCAGATTCTTGCACTTTTTGCCCCGCCGTCAGCAACGCGCCGGTGAATAACCAGTGAATAACTCCACCGGTAAACCGCGGTGGAAAAAGTCTTCGCATAATTGTAATACTGGTCTTGTGACTCTAGCCAGGACTATCCGGGCCGTGACTTTCGACGTCGGCGGCACGCTCATCGAGTGCTGGCCATCAGTGGGGCATATTTATGCCGAAGTCGCCGCGCAGCACACCGGCAAAACTGTCTCCGCCGAAGTCTTAAACCGCCGGTTCGCTGCCGCCTGGCGCACGCACAAAAATTTCCAGTATTCCACCGCTGACTGGGCCGCCCTGGTCGATGCCACTTTTGACGGGCTGCTCGACACCCCTCCCAGCAAAACCTTCTTCCCCCATTTATACGAGCGCTTCTCTGAGCCTGAGTCCTGGCATGTGTTTGAGGACGTGCGGCCGGTGCTGGACGAGTTGGCAGCGCGAGGCCTCAAACTGGGCATTATTTCAAACTGGGATGCGCGACTGCGCCCCCTGTTGCACGGCTTGGAATTGGCCAGATATTTTCAGGCCATCGTGATCTCATGTGAGCTGGGCGCTTCCAAGCCTGCCGTCGCCATTTTCGAAGCAGCGGCCCAAAAGCTCGC
>Ga0210408_10001237_pt1 | contig 27375 bp, 21 predicted proteins | sample IncBWH4MmetaG_FD_155471 | JGI IMG/M metagenome (GOLD analysis project Ga0210408, IMG submission 155471) | Forest soil microbial communities from Barre Woods Harvard Forest LTER site, Petersham, Massachusetts, United States - Inc-BW-H-4-M | ecosystem: Environmental > Terrestrial > Soil >...
GCGAAAGGGGGTAGGGTGGGGGGGGGGTGGGGGAGGGAGTACCCACGTGGAGCCGTCACAGCGTCACACTCTGCATTTTACCGATGGATTTTGAACGTCGAGCCGTCACAAAAGGCGACACAACCCGGCACAACCCGGCACGCGGGAGATGAAAGCAGCGAAAACGCGACGCTCGACGCTCGGAGCAACCGCTGAAAATGGCCTGCTGGGACCAAATTTTGGGTTAATGTTAATCCTGGTTTAGCCATAGGAAAATCGAATTCACGATGCTGAGAACTGATTTGCTCTTGTTGATTCTCATACTTAACTTAACCTTTCTGTGCTGACCCATTCACAGTGACCGCTCTTCAGTGTCGCCACGGGTGGAGTGGCGGGGTCGTAACGTCGTAACCGTCGAATGGCTGGACTTTTTCCGCATTTCATACAGAGCGGAGGTTAGTCAAAAGTGCTCGCGAGCGGCCTGGAGGTCAAGTTTGCAGCGGGAAGTTGCAAACCATTTCTCAGGAGGGCGGGTGTGAATGGAGGAATCTATTCACCTGTTCCAATGTATCCCCAAGATTTTTCTCAACAGAAAATGCCCTTTCGAATGTTTTGCCATTGGAGCGGTAGAAGACCTTCATCTCCGCAGCAGCTCGATCATAGATAATTTTCGCCTCCGGACGGCCCCCGTCCGCTGGCCAGGTTTGCTCCCACATCCGTAACTCGTTCGCACTGGAGAAGATTCGCACTCGGGCTCCTTTCGTTACGGTTTCAAGGAGCGCAACGTCATTCGTATCCGTCCCGCGAGTGCCGCCCGTTGTGTCCAGCATCGCCAGTTCGATAACGGGGCTTTTCGAAGATCTGGACAGGGGCAAGGCTACCAATAGGATCACCGCCGTTGCCGCTGCCAGACCCAGCAGCCAGGCCCATTTCTGTAGCAACACCTGATTTCGGCCACTTTTGTCTGCCTTTTGCGAGCGACCAAGCGTTTGCCGCACTTTCGTTTGCAACCGTTCCCGCGCGTACTCAGGCAGTTCGGCTGATCTCGCCTGCGTAGCATCCACAAGCGCCAGCGCCTCCTTTGACAGGCGCACATCCCCTTGGAGTCGCGCCAGTTCCGTGCGCAGGGCCGGCTCACGCGCCAACAGGTCATCCAGGGCCGCCCGTTCTGCCACTGTGGCTCGACCGGCGATAACCTTCATGGCCAAATCGAAAAAGCCCCGATCATTCATTGAGTTCATCGCAAAAACACGTTCGCGTCTTTCAACTATTTTTCTTCTCGCCCCCAAATGCGCCGCAATGCTTCCAGCCCGCGCTTCAAATATACCCCTACCGAATTGACCGCCAGGCCGTGCTTGTTGGCAATTTCCTCGTAGGACATTTCGTGCAGGAAAAAGTCCGAAAGCATTTTGCCCTGCGGTGGTTTGAGTTCGGCGAGCGACCTGCCAAGGCGTTCTGATAACTCGCTCAACTCCAGATCGTGCAACGGCGAGCTTCCCGCTGCAGCTTCCCGCCAACCGTCGTCTTCGGTTGTTGCGTCCAACGACTCGGTCTTTCCCTCGCCGCGCTTCTGGGCAAACCGTTCGCGCAACAGGCTAACCGCCTTGTTGTGAGCGATGCTCGCCGCGAGTGGCTTCAGTTCTTCGACGGTTCTAACCTCATGCACCTTTTCGACCAAATCTTCCAATGCCTCAATCGCCACATCTTCGATCTCATTTGGCAGATAGGGTCGAAGTTTTAATTCGGCCACCGCAAAAACCCCGGGCCAGAGCCAGCGAAACGCCTCGTCCCAGGCAGCAGCATCGCTGCTCTGGAGCGCGCGCAGCTTCGGGAGGCTCATTGCACGCGCAGAGATCATGGTTCGAGGAAGCGATCGAAACCTCGTGCCCGCAATGCCTCCCTCAAAACCTTGTCCTCCGTCCAGAACCGGCCGTCCATGTGCAGCGTGAGCGCAACGTAGGGAGTGTCGTCTTCATCCACTCCCCTGCACAGCCGGTGCGCTTCTAGCCATGTTCCAATGGGAATATTTGCCTCATTCACGAATTCCATCCGGCTTAGCAGGGTCTGCAACGCAGCCAGCAAATCCGCTTCGGGCAGTCCACTGGCCTGGACTAGCCGTTCCTTGTGTTTAAAGAGTTCAACGAAAAGGAGCCGTGGCGTAAAAAAACGTGGGTGCTCGCCCGGCCCCAAGCGTTGGCGCAGGTCACCCCGGTCAGATTTAAGGCTTTTGAACGCGATGTTCGCGTCAACAATGACGCAATCCGCGTTCATCGTTCATCCGGCGGAATGAACCTCTTTTTGTTGGCGGCCCACCATTCCGCCTTAATATCGGCGGCAATTCGATTGGCGTCGTCGTCCGTCAGGCGGCTGCGCTGCACGATCTCCTCCAACCGCAGCCAGTCCAGAAAGGCATTAAGCTGCCTGGGAGGCACCGAGTCCTTCGGAATTGTCACCCGCACTGCCGCATCGGTCGTTTCCACCGTGATCATGCCCGAAGCGTAATCCGCCGTGCCTTCTTCGGCAAGCAGGGAAACCGCCAGCACTGCCAGCGACCACGCCTCAAAAAGTATGTAAGAAGAAACTCCCGCCTTGCGATGTAGCCGATGAAGTCCGTTAACCAAGCACAACAAAAAATAAAACTATATGAAAACTCTGACAAAAATTGCTCTTACCTTCGTAATGCTGGCCACTGCTGCGACCAGTCATGCAGGATGGGTGAGCGGTTACTACCGCAGCAACGGCACCTACGTCGCTCCGTATTATCGCTCCGATTACGGCACGCTTGGCGGCTATTCTGGTTCTTCAAGCTCCAGCCGCGATTACGTCTATCGCAATCCTTATGCCGCCTACCCCTCGGTGAGTGTGCGCGGCTATTACCGCAGCAGCGGGACCTACGTGGCGCCGCACGTACGCACCGCCCCGAACGACACCGTCACCGATAACCTCAGCTATCGCGGCTTTGGCACCGTTCGAGTTCCGAAGTCATCGCTCGGCTCCGGCCTTGGCTCGTGGTCTTCGGACTTCTCCACTCCCCGGACCATGCCCTCTTTCGGGACCGAATTCAGCCCGCGCCCGCTCCGCAGTTCGCGTCTCGGCTATTAAGCGGCATGGGCCCGCAAAACGTAAACAAACATAGCTCCGGCGAGGAAAGGAAACACTGTGAAGAAGAACCTCGCAAAGCTTGCGCTCGCCGCCTTGCTGGCGGCGAGCGGCCTCTCTGGCTGCGCTCGGGAGACCACACAACCAACGTCGGATGATTCCTCGCCAAACTCAGTCGCTTATGTTGCTTCAATTATTCGTCAGCCATTCCACCGGCCTGATTGCAAATGGGCCCAACGGATCTCCGCTCCGAACCTGCAAACCTTCAAAACTCGTGAAGAGGCCATTCGGGCGGGGCATCGGCCTTGCAAAGTTTGCAGGCCTTGACTTCTCGATCTCTTCACCAGGAGATCCCGCTGCTCCTCTGAATGACCCACCTTTGGTGAACTGCGACCCCTCCGGCCGACAAGACACGTTTGTTCAGTTGTGGGAGGTCTGGTTAAACTCGACTAAGTCCGATTAACATGTCAGAGTTCGACCCATGGACCCTGCCAGCAGACGCGGAGTCATGACGCCAAGTAAAATCCTGCGCGCCGGAAAAGATACTTTCTGTTTGCTGATCGGGACCCTTCTCTTTTTACTACCCGTAGAATCCCCGGCCCAAGTGACCCAACCGACCTTTCAGTTCAAAGACGCAAAGACCCTGGCTGAGTCGATCGACTCTATCAAGCTGTTGGAACGAGCCCTGGAACTGACGCAGACTGCGTTGGGGCCGGAGGACCCCGTGGTGGGAGATTTGGCCAACAAGTTGGGGCAGCGTTGCGACGATGCGGGGGACTACGGTCGAGCTCTGGAATAGTACCAGCGGAGTCTAGCGATCAGAGAAAAGGTACTCGGGCCAGAGCACCCCGACGTCGGCGACTGCCTAAACGATCTCGCCGTCGTACAGGAGGAGTTGGAGAATTATGACGAGGCGCTAAGGCTTTACCAGCGCAGCTTGGCCATTACCGAGAAGACATACGGACCCAACCATCCAGAGGTGGCGAGCACCCTTTGCAACATTGCGGATACGTACTGTGACAAGGGCGACTACACGGCGGCTTTGCGCCCGGCAGAGCGAAGCCTGAAAATCAGGGAAAAAGCTCTAGGCCCGAATCATCCTGATTTCGCTGACAGCCTCTGTTCGCTGGCAGACATCTACCGGGGGCTTGGGGACAATGCGCAAGCTCTTGCGATGGCCAAGCGGTCCCTAGCCATCATGCAGAAGCACCTGCGACCAGACCATCCGCTCATGGCCCAATGTCTCTTTGTTCTCGCGGAGGTTCAGAAAAACCGCAGCGCTCTGGACGAAGCCCTCGCCCTGCACCAACGCGCTCTGGCCATAAACGAGAAGATTTCCGGACCGGATCACCCGGACGTTTTTAGGGGCTTGGCCTCGGTCGCGCAAATCCAAGCAATGAAGGGCGATTTTCGGCGAAGCGTTTCAACCCTGTCCGATCTTTCCACTCGCCAGCGGCGTTACCTGGCGCATCACTTCCAGACATCCTCATGGATGGTTGCTTCCAGAGTCGCAGATATGCTGCGCTCCTCCTCCGAGATGTTGCAGACGCTTTGCGCGGTAGGAACGCAGAACGCAACTGGCACCTACGCAGCAGAGGCCGCTGGAAATTCCGCATTGAACAAAGCTCTATGGGAAGAGGTGCAGGCGGCTCGCGCGGCCTTTGAGGCAAATCACCAAATCAAAGCGGAAGAACTTTATTCTCAGTATCAGTCATTGCAAGCCCAGTTAACCCGTTTGCCGCAGAGCGAGGCCGACCAGGCCAAACGTGACGCTAAACGGCTAGAACTCGAGTCGAAGTTGAATCAGGTTGTAGCTGAATTGGGGCAGCGGGTGGGTTTCGTCGCGCAAGGTGTTTTGGAGCAAACCCCCACGCTTTCTGGAATCGCCCGCCAGTTACCCGCAGGTTCCGTGCTCCTCGACTTTGTCCAGTACCGGCGTTGCGACCTCGCCGCTAACACGAACCAATGGAAGGAACAACGCTATACTGCCTATCTGACTTTTCCGGCGCCAGGCGATTCGGCTAATGTCGTGGTCGAGCGTACAGATTTGGGCGAGGCTTCGCCGATTGAGGAGCTGATTGCCACCGTCAGTAAGCGCATGTCCGCAGGCCAATATGAAGCCAAGGACTTATCTGCCGCTCTCATGCGCCTGAGCGACCTAGTGTATGCACCGCTCGCTGAACATCTGACGAATGTTTCGCATCTCATTATCTGTCCCGACGGCCAGTTGAGTCGGCTACCGTTTGAGATGTTGCAAGTCGGGAACAAGTTCCTGGTCGAGGAAAAGACCATCAGCTATGTGACGAGCGGACGCGAAGTCGTTCGGCTGGCGAACACTAAGCCCAGCGTGCGAACCTCAGCGCCACTGGTGATGGGGAATCCGGATTTTGATTTGGATTTGTCCAAAACGAACGTCGTCGGCCCGCTCGCTCTGAAATCAAAAATCGAAAGTCAAAAGTCGGAAATCGATCAGAGCCTCCTTACGTCGGCTCCTACAAAGATGTTGAGCCGCGATTGTCGAGGGTTGAAGTTCACGCCCCTCCTCGGCGCGGAGGCCGAGGCCCGCAGTGTGGCGGAGCTGCTTAGCGACGACTGCGTTCTGCGACTAGGCGCGGAGGCGCGAGAGTCGGAGTTGAAGGCGGTGCGCTCGCCGCGGATGTTGCATTTGGCCACGCACGGCTTCTTCTTGTCGGACCAGGAGTTCAAGCAGACGAATTCGATCGCCTGGGATTCCGGGTTTGCGGGGCTTGGGCCGCCTAAAGGCCGAACACCAAACGATTGGGAAAATCCGTTGGTGCGTTGCGGCATCGCTCTGGCCGGGGCGAATCACGCCCTGCAAATCACCAATGCCATTGCCGAAGACGGCCTGCTGACGGGTTTGGAAGCGTCCCTTCTCAATTTGCAGGGAACAGAATTAGTCATATTGAGCGCGTGCGACTCCGGAACGGGCGAAATCAAAATCGGCGAGGGCGTCATGTCTTTGCGCCGCGCCTTTCGTATTGCCGGGGCAGAAACTGTGCTGGCAAGTCACTGGAAAGTAAGCGACAAGGCTACTACTAAATTAATGACAGAATTCATTCGCCGCTGGAGGGCAGGCCAACCACGCGCAGAGGCCTGGCGGGCGGCCCAACTTGAACTACTGCCATCCAAAGGAGCAGCGGACGATTTCTCCAATCCATACTTCTGGGCAGCATTTACTCTAACCGGTCAGTGGCGGTGAAACGTCGGAATGGTGCGTCGTTATAAAAAATCAACACCCGGGGCAATTCGCGAACGGCGGCTTTCAGATTCACCAAAGTCCGGGGAAATCGGGATACTAACAGGTAGGCGTGGTAAAAGGCCGTGGAGAATCATCATTTACCAGACGCACCTGGTCAGCCGGATACAAATCATCAACCACGTGAAATTATGAAAAATGCGAGTTCTCAAATAACCAGGCAGGCAAAACTCCTCCCCGGGAGGGGTCAAACCTGGGTCAATCCATAGGTTTGCTGCGCGGACAAGGCTCTTTATAGTTACCCGGCGCCGACGGGATTAGGCTTTTCGCCGGGCGGACCGCCGGTTATTTGGGGCTGGCTGATGAAATCAGATGCCACTGACCGTCCGCCGGTGTCCTGAGCGTGTGCACCGGGCGCTAAAGAAGCACGCCCGGGAAAATCGCCGAAGTTTGAACAATGAAGCCCTGTTCTGGCTGGAGCGGCAGGCGGATGAGACCAGCGAGGCCAAACCGATGCCGGCGCTGGAGGCGGCCAAAAGACTGCGCGCCTGGAGCAGGAAATTGACGCGGAAGGAGCATCACGAGTTGGCCGAGTCTATCGAGCGCGGTGTAGTGCTCATGCGTCATGAACATCTGCCAAATTGCTGCCAGCGTGCTCGGCGATGGAGGTGAACTGCTCTCTTTCAACACCCGTCATTTTTCGAGGGTGCCGGGTCTGAAACTGGCGCGGGTATGATTGCAGCGCGATTGGACGCCAACCGGCGCGCCGCCGTGCGGGACCGACCCCGGATGAGTCGTCATGAAAATCCATGACACAGATTCCTTTTGAGACGGTGGCCAAAGCTGGTAGGTTAGCTTCGAATACTCGGCAATACTACCGCTTATGAACGCCCATCGCCTGTTTGCAGTGTCGTCCGTCGTGGTCGCAGCCTTTACAGCCTCGGCGCAGACCACGATCTTCAACCAAAACTTTGACGGCGGATACTCGGGCTCCTTCTCGCTAGGGTCCTATTCCGGCGGCAGCCCCACCGGCACCTCCACGACTACACTTGGCAGCGGGGGAAACCCGAACGGGTGCATGCAGGTGAAGATGACGACCACCACGAGCGGCGATTTTTACGCGGGTCAAGCGCAATTGACGACGGTCTCTGGCAATACCGACCCGAATCCCGCCAACTACGTGCTGTCGCTTGATGCCAAGGGCAGCGCGGCGGCAACCTTCGTACTCATCATTCAGACGTGGCCCAATACTGGTTTCGGTGGCTCGGGCCCGGTCATTAACGCGGTCGTGAATGACCAACTGACCAACGCCAACACCTGGCAGACGTTCAAGGTAAATCTGGGCACGGTGACAACGACCAACGCAACGGGGGCCACGTGGCAGTTGAATTTTCAACTGAACGCCTCGCAGTGGGGTGGAGCTGGACACACGGATACGCTAACGATTGACAACATTGTCCTTACGCATCTGGTGAACGGCATCTCGCTCACCTCCTCGACCAACCCTTCCACGCTCGGGGCTCCAGTCAGTTTCACGGCGAAGATCATGACCAATGGCGTCACTGCGGGCGACGCCACCGGGCAGGTCGTGTTCTCGTCCGCCAGCGGCCCGTTCAGCACAAACACGGTCGCTGCCGGCAACGCGACCAGTGCTTCCTTTGCCAACCTGCCAGCCGGCAACAACGTCATCACCGCCGTTTATTCCGGCGGCAACTACCCCGCCACCACCAATACGCTCACCCAATTTGTCACCGCGATTCAAGTGAACCTGTCGATTTACACCGACAACCTGGTCAATGGCTTCCAGAATTGGAGCTGGGCGACGGTCAATTTTCAAAGCCAAAGTCCGGCACCGCATTCAGGCACTTACTGCATCAGCGTCACCGACGCGGGAAACCAGGCGCTCGCGTTCAATCGGCCGGCCTTTAATACGACGCCTTACGCGAATCTCAGTTTCTGGATTAATGGCGGAACGGGCGGCCAACATGTTCAGGTCCACGGACTGCTGGATAACACGGCGGAGGCGGGCTCCTCGTTGGCCCCTCTCTCGTCCAGTTGGCAACAAATAACCATTCCCCTTTCCACACTTCACGTAGCGAACGCGCCCAACTGCAGGGGGTTCTGGCTTCAGGGCAGTACCGGAGCCGCGCAAGCCGCATTTTACGTCGATGACGTCCAATTGGTAGCGGCGGCGGTCCCGGGGACGGTTCATTTGGGGGTGAATGCGGCGCAAACCGTGGGCACGGTGGACGCGCGTCAATTTGGACTGAATACGGCGACGTGGGACGGCCTCCTGGGCAATTCGCAAACGCTGCCGCTGCTCCAGCAAATCGGGTGCACGGCCTTACGCTGGCCGGGCGGTTCGACTTCCGACACGTATCACTGGGCCAGCGATTCGAGCGGCAATGCCATCTTCCAAAATCTTGCTACCAATTTAGGCGCGCAGGTGTTCACCACGATTAACTATGGCAGCGGCACGCCCAGCGAGGCGGTTGCCTGGGTTCGTTCGGCCAACCAAACCAACCATTGCAACTTCAAATACTGGGAGGTCGGCAATGAATGTTACGGCACCTGGGAAAACGATACGCACGCGATTCAGTGGGACCCGTATACTTACGCCACCAACGCCGCTGTTTGCATCCAGCAAATGAAAGCGGCCTACACGAATTTCCCCATTAAAGTCGGTGTCGTCGTGGTGCCCGGTGAAGGAAGTTACTCGAACAACGCGACCCATTTTGCGATCAACCCGCGCACCGGAACGACCAATTACGGCTGGACGCCCATCGTGCTGGCGCAGATGAAAAGCCTCGGTGTGTTACCCGATTATCTGATTTATCATTTCTATTACCAATACACCCCCTCCGGCTGGGCTCCGTATTCAGCCTCTGCCGACAGCGACCCGCTTTTGCTGCAAGTGGCGGGTAATCCGAGTCCCTTCGACTGGGCGGATTGGGCGAGCGCCGCCGCCAACTTGCGCCAGCAAATCACCGATTACATTGGGAGTTCGGGCAGCAACATCGAGCTATGCGTGACCGAAAACAACAGCGACGCGGGCAGCATGGGCCGGCAGTCCACGAGCCTCGTCAATGCCCTGTATCTCGCTGACAGCACCAGCCAACTCCTGAAGAGCGAGTTTCGGTCGTATATCTGGTGGGACCTCCACAACGGACCCATGAGCGGCAATTTTGACCCGACGATTTATGGCTGGCGAGCCAGTGGTGATTACGGGATTCTCGATGGCGGTAACGTGCCGTATCCCACCTTCTACGCGGAGAAGCTGCTTCGGTCTTTTGCGCGGGCAGGCGATTCCGTGCTCAACGGAACCAGTGACAACTTGTTCCTGTCGGCTTACGCCGTTCGTCGTACCAACGGCGCGCTTACGATGCTGGTCATCAACAAACACATGACCACCAATCTGACCGGTCAAATCGCGCTGACAAATTTTATTCCTTACACCACGGCCACGGTTCAATCCTATGGCATGCCGCAGGACCAGGCGGCGCAAAACAACGGTCCGGCTGCCTCGCAAGACATCGCCACGAACACTTGGCCTGCCAGCTCGAATTTCAGCTACGTGTTTCCGCCGCTGTCACTGACACTGTTTACCTTCTCTCCGGGACCTTCGACGCTTTCAGTGCTGCAGGTCCAACCCGCGCAAGTGCAACTGCAGCTTCAAGGCCAAGCCGGCACGTACGTCATTCAGAGTTCGGCCAATTTGGCTTCGAGGATCTGGACCCCCGTTTCCACTAACGCCCTGGCCGGAAGTTCAACGACGATCAACATTCCGGTTAGCCCGGGCGCTCCGGTGCAATTCTACCGTGCGGTTTGGCAGCCGTGATAGGAGCCGCAGGAGGATGGTCCAGCCCATAGCACCGGTGGACAGCGGAGGAGCTCGCACTGCTCGCCACAAAACCGGATCAGGAGGTCGCCCGGCTCACGGGTCATCCGTACGGAACGGTTCGGCTGAAAAGACGCTCTTTGGGCCAGTTGCTGCCGCCGGAACAAATCATCAACCACGTGAAATTATGAAAAATGCGAGTTCTCAAATAACCAGGCAGGCAAAACTCCTCGCCGTGGCGGCGATCGCCTTCTCGGCGTGTGGTTTTGTCGGAACCATCCAAGCGGCCGAACAACCGGCGCCGGCGCAAAGTTCCCCGCCGGCGTTCGACGGCGGCAAGAGCACCTGGCATGATGGCTTTGTCCGTTACGACTTCCTCATGGACAAGGAGACTTTTGAAATTACCCTTTTCACCCGGCCTGATAATGAACGCTTCGGCGTCGGAACTCCCCCCGCCGGGAAGCTGCGCTGCATCGTCGTCGTCCCCAGGAATCCGGCACCGGGAAATCCTTGGTCGTGGCAGGCCTGCTACTGGGACCACCGGCCCCAGGCCGAGGCGGAACTGCTGCGACGGGGTTTTCATATTGCCTTCATCACTCCCGATCCGGGCAAACAGTGGGATGCATGGTACGCCTTCCTGACGGAGAAGCACGGGTTGTCGAAGAAACCGTCGTTCGATGGGATGAGCAAGGGCGGCGTAAATGCTTATCAATGGGCGACTGCCAATCCGGACAAGGTTTCCGCGATCTACGCCGACAATCCCGCCATCCGGCAGGAAGATATTCCGAAGCTGGTCGAACTCGCCAGGCGCGACGTGCCTTTGCTCAATGTCTGCGGCAGCCTCGATTTTGTCCTGGAGAAAAACACGAAGGTCATCGAGAACGTCTATCATCAGGCGGGCGGCCGGATCACCATCATGATCAAGGAAGGCACCGCCCATCACCCGCACAGTTTGCAGGATCCCAAGCCGATCGCGGACTTCGTTGAACAGAGTCAGGCCCCTCCGGCGGCCCGGCCCCCTTTTCTGGACGACACGTTCGTCAAGTCTTCCTATTACAGCGTCGAGAATTCCTACATTTACCTCCAAAAGGAAGATACCTATGCCACCTGCCGGGGACCGCAGTTCTCACCGTGCTATGACCGTTATGACAAGACCAACCGATCGTGGGGAACCACCGGCATGGCGGTCCTCGTGCCGAAGAATCCGGCCGTCGGCAAACCTTGGGTTTTGCGCGCGGATCGCATCGACCCGACCACATCGGAGGTTGATCTGGCCCTGCTCGCCAAGGGTTATTATATCGTCGCCCCGCCGCTGCTCGGGGGGCGCGGCCCACAGCGTGAGGATTGGAACGCGGTTTACCAGCTCATGACCGATGCAGGCTTCTCCAAAAAGCCGGCCTTGGAAGGCGTCGGCGCGGGCGCCGGGGAGGCATACGCCTGGGCCGTCGAAAACGCGGACAAGGTTTCGTGCATCTACGGCGAGAATCCCGTCCTGCGCGGCACCATGGTCACGAAGGGAAACCCTGACGAAAACGCAAAAGTGCCGCACATCGACGATCTTTCGCCGCTCGCCAAGGCCGGCGTGTCGATCCTGCACGTTTGCGGCAGCCTCGATCCATGGCTCGACCGCGAGACGCGGGTGGCGGAGAAGAAATACAAAGAACTCGGCGGAAATTTCACGGTGATCATCAGGCAGGGCGAGGGCCATTTTGCGGCCGGGCCGCAGGATCCGAAGCCAGTGGTGGATTTCATCGTTACTCGATCATCACCGTGAACAGCGTTGGGCTGAGATCGGAACCATCTTCTCAGGTCCGTTAGCTCCTTCACGGCGACCAGCCTGGTCCGCGCAATACTTTACCCGGCAAGGCGCCGGTCAACTTCCCCTGCGCGATCACCGGCACGCCGTTCACCAGGACGTATTCCATCCCTTGAGCCAATCGGTTCGGGTCCTGAAACGTCGCCACGTCCCGCACCGTTTCCGGGTCGAAGATAACCAGATCGGCCCAAAGACCGACCTTGAGCACCCCACGGTCGCTCAGCCGCATCCGTTGTGCCGGCAACGCCGAGAATTTGCGGATGGCCTCTTCGAGTGTGAGTTTCTTTTCCTCCCGCACGTATTTGCGCAAAATGCGTGGGAAAGTGCCATAGGCGCGCGGATGGGCGTGGTCTTTGCCCAGCGGGCCATCCGGTGAAGTTCCTTCGTAATCGTTATCAATCGACACCCATGGTTGCTGCAGCGCGAGCACGATGTCGGGCTCGGACATGCCGAAGGCGATGGCCTGCGTGAACGCATGGTCTTCGATCAGCAGGTCGAACAACGCGTCCATCGGCTCTTTGCCCTGTAACTTTGCAATCTCCGCGATGGTCTTGCCTGCGAACGCCTGTAGTTGGGGATTTTGAACGGCGCTAATCAAAATGGCTTCCGGCCCCGGCAGGCTTAGCCATTCGTTGTCCCAATCCGAAGAAGGAGTGAGCATGTCCTTGCGGATGCGCGCGCGTGTGGCGGGGTCTTTGAGGCGCTCCAGGAGCTTCACATCACCGCCATCCTTGGCCCAGGGCGGCACGTACGAGGCCAGGCCATTGCCCCAGGCGGGGTAGGCGTAAGTGTCAGCGGCGAGATCGACGCCCTGGTTGCGCGCGGCGTTGATTTTGGCCACGACCTCGGGCATCCGGCCCCAATTTTGTTTGCCGGAGACTTTCAGGTGCCAGATCTCGACCGGAATTTTCGCTTCGCGGCTGATGCGCACAACCTCGTCGATGGCGGCGAGAATCGCGTTGCCTTCGCTGCGCATGTGCGTGGCGTAGATGCCACCGAACCGGGCAGCCTCGGCCGCCAGCGCAATCAGCTCCTCGGTGCGGGCGTACGGCGCCGGGGGATATTGAAGGGAAGTTGAAACGCCGACGGCGCCATCGCGCATGGCCTCGCGGACGAGCCGGCGCATCTGGTCGAGCTGCTCCGGGGTTGGCTGCCGGTCCTCGTCCCCCAGAACGATGCGGCGGACTTGCGTGGCGCCAACGTAGCTGGCCAGGTTGATCCCGAGTCCTTGTTTCTCCAGCAGTTCGAAGTATTGCCGGAATGTACGCCAGTCCGGCGTGACGTGATAGTGTGCGTAGGATTGATGGTCGGCCTTGATACAGGCCTCGTTGAGTGGGGCTACCGAACCACCCTCGCCGGTGATCTCGGTCGTTATACCCTGGAATACCTTCGAGGGAACGCAAGGCTCGACCAGGATGGACAACTCGGACTGGCCGAGCATGTCAATGAATCCCGGCGCGACGATCTTTCCCTGCGCGTCGATGGTGCGTTCGCAAGTGGCATCCGCCAAATGCCCGATAGCCGCAATCCGCCCGGCGCGGATGCCCAACTCGCCGGCGTACCAGGGCGACCCGGTGCCATCAATGATCCGCCCATTGGTAATGAGAATATCAAAAGACGCCGGTTTGGACTCCGCCCACGCGCAGCAGCCGATGAGTGCGGCAACTGCCGAGAGGGCGCAGCCCCTCTTCCGACAATTTCGTGGTGACACGCGGGCATGTTCGTACCGAAAGAATGTGAAGTCAACCCGCCGGCTCGCACCTATAGCGACTATTTTGTGGCCAACCAAGAAACCTTTACATCGCCCTCGACGGCCTTGAATTCCGGATCGCCGGTGAGGAGTTCGACGTTTTTTATTTTTGCCAGGGCGGCGGCGAAACAGTCGGCGTAGGACATTTTGTGCGTGGCTTTGAAAATGGCGGCTTGTCGCGCCAAATGGAGGTCGTCATTCACAGGGACAAGCTCAATCGGCATCGCGGCGATCTCTTTCGCCTTTTGTTCGGCCATCTCCGGTGAAGCGCCGCGCATCACGGAATAATAAATCTCGCCCCAGTTGACCACGCACATCAGAAGCTTGTGCGTGCCCGCGTCCGCCTTCTGGAGCAGTTTCTCAACCTCATCAGCGGCAGGCTCGTCGTTGAACAGCGCCATCAGCGCCCAGCTATCCAGAATTCTGGTGGCCATGTCACAGCTCCCGCTCCCGCCGCCGCTCGGCCATGAACACGTCCATTGCCTTCGTGCCTTTCAGTGATCCTCGCAAGCTCTTGATGTATTTCGCGGTAATCGGCTTTAGCACGATGTGACCGTTCTCCGCATACACCTGCGCCCGGGTGCCCTCCTCAATCTCAAATTCCTTGCGGAGTCGCCGCGGGATGACCACTTGGCCTTTGGCGCCAAAATTCACCGTGTCTGTCGCTAGTGTTGCACTCATGGTGCAAAGTTATACAAATATTAAAAGTCTGTCAACATATATTGAGTATGACTTGTTCACGATTGTTGCCCATGGACCATCCGCGCCGGTTCAGTCGTCATCCGAGCCCTGGTTGATAACGTGGGAGGTGACGAAGGAGCGCATGAATCCGGCCATCGGTGATTTCGGTTGCAGGAGGGCCTGGGCTTCGGCGGCGGCGTAGTGCTGTTTGTTCTCTTTCACCGCCTCGACGGCGCGCATGAAGTAATCCGTCGTCGGCAGCAGTTCCTCGCCACGGGATTTGTCGTAGGCGTAAATGGCTTTGCCGTCTTCAACCAGGCGTTTGAGATCGGCGCCGGTGAAGCCGTCGGTCGCGGAAATAAGTCGGGCCACATCCACCTGGCGCAGCTCGTCGGGCAGGTTTTTCAGATGGTCGGAGAGGATGTCGGTACGGGCCTGCGGGTCGGGCAGTTTCATTTCCAGCCACAGCTCGACGCGCCCGGAGCGGACCAGGGCGGGAGGCAGGTGCGCCACATCCATCGCGGTCATCATGACGCAGACCCGCCCGGCACTCTCGCTCTCCAGCCCATCGATCATCGTCAGGAGGTAGCGGTAGAGCCCGCGTTCCTCGCCGTCTTCGAAAATCGCGTCCGCGTCGTCAATGAAGATGACGGACGGCGCATTGTCTTTGGCGGCTTCAAAGACCTGGTTGATGCGTTGGTAGAAGCCGTCGGTGCCCGCGATGAAGGTGCCGTCGATGAGGAAGAACTTCCCTTTGAGGCGATGGGCGAGGGCGCGGCCGACGGTGGTCTTGCCGGTGCCGGGCGGCCCATAGAGCAGGACGCCGCGTTTGGACCGCAGGCGGAGATGGCTGGCCAACTCATCGTTCTGGAGCGGGAGGACAATGTTGATTTCCAGGTTGCGCAGAACGTCGTTCACGCCTTTAAGGTCCTTCAAATCGACAGTCTGGACCTCGCCGAGGTCCACGTTGCTGGCGAGCCGTTGCGAGCGGAGGTATTCGATGAAGAGGTCGGTGCCGAGCTCCTTGTAGTTCACGAGCCATTGGCAGGCGGCTTTCAACTGGTGGGCATTGAGCTTGGGCGCGAAGCGGAAGATTTTTTCGAAATCCAATTGTGGCGCGGGCGCGCCGCGGAAGGTGGCGACAAGCGCGGCGTAATCTTCGACCTTGAAACGTTCGATGCCAAAGGAGTAGCTGCGTTGTTCAGCGGCTTCGGCGATGTGGTCATGGGTGCTGATGATGAGCTTCTTGCCGGCTTCGAGGGCGTAGGTGCAAAGGCCCATCATGATGGAGTTGAAATAGCCCGAGCGGGGGTAGAAATGGCAGCCAGCGGAGTAAAGGTCGAGCAGATGCAGGTCATCCATGATAACGACGGGATGCGCGCGGAGGGCGTCGAGAAGCAGGCGATAGAGCGTTTCCTCGAGGGCGAGCGGGTGGTTTTTGGCCGAGGCCTCGACGAAATCTTTCATATTCAGGAACGCTCCGCCAACCTGCTGGTGCAGTTCCCGCAAAATCGTCGTCTTGCCCCGGCCACAGCCGCTCCGGAGACGCAGGATGGAGCCGACCTGAACCCCGGCGGAGAGGGAGTCAAACGCCCTCTGCTGCGCCGGGCACAATCGGGTGGGTGAGCTATTTGGCATAAAATGAGTCGTGACGTTTTGAAATTACTCCTGGGGCTCGAAATCGCAAGGAGCCCACACCCGTTCACGGAAGAAGCGAACCCAGCGTTCAAGGAGGCAGGGAGAGATTACGTCGAGAAGCTGTACCGTGAGCTCGCGGCAACGATCGCGGAGCGGCAAAACTTCTAGGCCGACACTTGTCGCGCCACCGGAAAGGGTTCGGCTCCCTCAACGCAGGTCCATGACCTCTATCAAAGGTATGGCTGCCGTTTTGAGGCGCCCGGCCGCAAAGAGGTCCAAACCATCCTGGATGCGCTCGACTCAGCGATGCCCTTTTGGGATCGAGATCATCCCGAGCTTTTCTACCAGACAATCGAGTTGAACTTCCCCACTTTGGTGCGCCGCATGCAAGGGCTGCGAGCCTGAACCCTATCGCTCGTGGGAAGCCCACCGCCATGCGTATGGCGCAAAAGCGGAAAAAGCATGAAAAGTGTCAATAGTTATGCCGACCTTTCCAGATTTGGCCGGATTAATGAGTTTATAACGAATCTTCACTCCACGTCCGTGTTCGCTCAAACCAACGAGCCGGAGCATCCCCAAAGTTCCTTCCCCCGTACGAAAAATGTAAGTGTCGGGTTGGTCATTCCGCAGCACCAGCAGTCTTCTTGGGGAATGGCGCACAGGCGCCAGAGCCGGGTTGTCGAGGAGTTCCTGCTCCGTGGTTTCTTCCCAACATTTCGCTTCGACTGGAACTATGATCATATCGTATGTAACGCAAGCCGCGAAGCCTGGCCAGGGAGAGCAGGAGATATTGAGGCGGTTGGAGCGAATCCAAGCCGTTATCGCGTCGGCGCCAGAGTTGAAATACTCCCAGGGTGGCTGACGCCGCGCACAGCCGGTTTCCAAATCCAGTATGTCAACAGATGCACCGGTCCTGGCCGAAGGCAGGACTGTGTCAATCACTGGCCCGAACTTCCCGCTGGGACCGGCCAACGCCCTCCTCCTGAGGTCGTTAGGGCCGGGCTGCCTTTCGAACGCAAAAGGATGAGAGACGGAGACGGCCAACGCCAGCAACACGGTGCTCAGGCCAATCGCCGCGACAAAGTATTTTTTTCCGTTCATAGTGTTCTCTTTCGTTCATAAAGCGACATTTCGGCGACAAAAGGATCAGCTAATTTTAGAGAAGAGAGCAGGAGAGGGGCGCCGCCGTCGCATGGCGGTTGGTTTTGATATGAAAAACCGCTGCGGCCCGCTCGGCGAGCGGGCCCTGCCACGTTAGTCTTGCTGCGCTGCTCGGATTTCTTCGTAAAGCCAGGCGCGAGCGAATGACCAATAGCGTTTGGCGGTCGGTTCGGAAAGGCCCAGAACCTCAGCGGCTTCGGCGAAGGAAAGGCCGACAAAATAGCGGAGCTTGACCAGTTCGGCACGCTGGGGATCGAGCCGGGCGAGTTTTTCGAGGGCATCACTAACGGCGAGGATGTGGTCGGCTTCCGAATCGACGGCGGTCGCGCAGTCCTCGAGATCGACGCGCTGCTGGCCGCCGCCGTGGCGCACGCGGAGCTTGCGTCGAGCGTTGTCGGTAAGGATACGGCGCATGGCCTCGGCGGCGGAAGCGAAGAAATGGTTGCGATTGCGCCACTGGCGATTTTCACCCAGCTTCAGCCAGGCCTCATGGACCAGCGCGGTCGGTTGGAGAGTTTGACCGGGGTTTTCGCCGGCCATCTTGTGCGCCGCCAATCGCCGCAGCTCGGCATAGACCAGCGGCAGCAGTTGCTCGGTGCTCTGGAGCTCGTCGGGCTGCATCGCGTCAGGGAGCGGCAGCGGCCTGGTCATCGGAGGAGAACCGCGGCCAGGGCGGCTTCCGTCCTGAGGGAGCGGCCTGGAGCATGGCTAGTTTTGTCCGCCACTCGGCGGCTTTTTCCAACCGGGAGGTGGCTTCGAAGAGCTGGATGAGATTTTGCATCGATTCGGTGAGGACCTTCGTCCGGTCCCGGATGCTCCCCTCGCGCTCCCCCATGCCTTCATAGCCTGAGATAAGCAACGGCTCGGCTTCCTCGTACTTGCGCTTGCCCAACAAGGTGGCTCCCAACATCGCACGGGTGTAATGCGTGTACCAGGCGTTCGGACAATTGGTTTCGCGGCTCGCCAGGCACTCCCGATAAAGAGGTTCGGCTTCGGCAAACCGTCGCTGGCGGCGCAGCGTCGTGGCCAAGGCGCTCAAAGCTACTTCCACGTCGTGCCCAGCGCCAGAGCGCTTGCGCCGAAGCGCCAGGGCCTGGCGGAAGCAGGCTTCGGCTTCAGCCAGATTGCCCTGGTCGAAGAGAACGTTACCGCGACTGTAAAGTGAGTCCGCGTCGGAAGAATCACCCTGGCGGAAGGACCAGCCAAAAACCTTCAGGGCCTCGTGGCCGGTTTTTTCCGCCTCGGCCGCCTTGCCTTCGAGAGTCAGAACGCCCGAAAGCGTGTTGAGCGTCTGGGCGACGGTGGGATGCTCGTTGCCGGCGAGCTCTTTGCGAACTGCCAGCGATTCACGAAACAAACCTTCGGCCTCGGCCAATCTGCCCTGATCCTGAACGATGACCCCGAGCTGGGCCAGTGACTTGGCAACGAGAGCGCTTTTTTTGCCCCGGACATCCGTCACAAGATTCGTCGCCAGCGTCAGTCCTTCCCGAGCGAACTGTTCGGCCTCTGCCAGCTTGCCCTGGCTCCAAAGGTGATGGGCGAGGTCAAAAAGGGGATTCTGCCAAATCCGCGGGTTGGGTTGCGGGATCACTCCGGCGCAAGGCCAGCGCGCTCCGCGCCATTTGCTCCGCGTTCTGAAATTCACCCAGAGCGGCGTAAATATTGCCAAGGGTATTTTCGAGATGCGCCTCGACCAGGGGCTGGTTGGTGAGGTCTCGAGAAACTCGCTCGGCGCTGCGGCCGAGGAGATCCCTCAGCAAGGTGGTGTCCCGTTCCTGGGCTGTCTTCGGGTCAATGCCACGGAGCATGTCTTCGAGAAAACGCGCAGTTTGGAAACTCTTGGCCGCCTCGGTGTCCGCGCGCCGGCGGGCTTGCTTCTCTTTGAGGAGCGACCAGGTCGCGACTCCCAGACCAAGGAAGAGCGCGGCCATCACAGCCGCCGCCGCCGCGAACCCGACCTGGTGGCGCCGGACAGTTTTCTGAAACTCGTAGACCCGGCTGCGAGGACGCGCGGTAACCGGCTCGTTGCTGAGATGCCGCTGGATATCCGTGAGCAAAGCGTTGGCGGTGGCGTAGCGGCGGGCGCGGTCTTTCTCGAGGCACTTCAGCACGATCCAGTCAAGGTCGCCGCGCACTAAACTGATCAGCCTGGGAGGCTCGAGGCCTTGAAGGCGGGCGGTGGCTGTGAGTTGGTCAGCGCCGAGGGTGCTGAGCCGTGTGGAGGGGCGCGCCGGTTCTTTTTCGCGCAGCGTGCGGCGCATTTCGTCCAGGCCGGCCTGAAGCAGTTCATTGACGTCAAAAGGAGTCTGGCCCGTGAGCAGTTCGTAGAGCAGCACTCCGAGGGTGTAGATGTCGCTTCGAGTGTCAATGTCCACGCTGGTGAGGTCAGCCTGCTCGGGGCTCATGTAGGCGGGGGTGCCCATGAACTGGTGGAAGGCGGTAAAAACGGTTTTATCCGTGAGCCGCTCGCCGGAAGTCGCTTTGGCGATGCCGAAGTCAATGACCTTGGGCACGGGTTCTCCATCGTTCACCGTAACGAGGATGTTCGAGGGTTTGAGATCGCGGTGGATGATGCCTTTTTGGTGCGCATGTTGCACGGCCTGGCAGACCTGGCTGAATAATTCCAGTCGCTTTCGGAGTGGGAGTCTTTTGTTATTGCAATAATCGGTGATTCGGACCCCCCGTACGAGTTCCATGACAAAATAAGGCCGCCCGGCAGCCGTCGTCCCCGCATCATACACCCTGGCAATGTTGGGATGGTCCATGAGCGCCAGGGCCTGGCGCTCGGCCTCGAACCGGGCGATCACCTGCCGGGTATCCATGCCGAGCTTGATTACCTTTAAGGCCACCTTGCGCCGAATCGGCTCCTCCTGTTCGGCCATGTACACAATGCCGCAGCCACCTTCGCCAATGGGTTCCAGCAGCTTGTACCGCCCGATACGGTCACCCGGCTTCTCGATAGCCGGGAGGGTGGGCGCGGGGTTTGATGCGATGGGCGTGAGAAAGTCAGCCCCATTCTCGGTAGCCCGCAGCAGCGCCCGGACCCGTCGCAACAAGTCCGGGTCTCCCGTGCTCGCTTGCTCCAGATAGGCTTCGCGCTGCCCGGACGGCAATTCCAGGGCGGCTTCGAACAGCGCTACCTCGCGTTCGTGCGGATGGATCATCGTTCAATGATAATCAAATTCACCTCATAAAGCGACATTCCCTGGAAAAAAGGATCAGCTTTTCGCAAGGAATCAAAGAGCGGGTTATGACTGGCTTGCTACGCGACATGGACGATTCGGTGCGATGCGCGGCTGCTTTGGGCCTGAGCACATTTGGAGCACGCGCAAGACCAGCATTGCCCGAACTGCTGGGCTGCTTGAGCAATTGCAACTCCTGACCCCGCAACAGTTTAGGTTGGCGGAATATTATGGTTGTTCGACCGGACCAATTTTAGGCTTCAGTACGGGCATGAGTGGGGCATCAAGGTTAGTTGTGTCTATTTGCGCCGATTGGTGGTTAAATCCCGCGTCACATGGGCCGTAAACTGAAAGAGTTCTACTTCACCGTCCCTCTGCGTTCACTGGCCTGCTACCGCATTTTGCTGGCCGCTCTGCTCATCTTCGATTGGTTCGCGCGCTGGCCCGATCTCGAGGCGTTCTACACGTCCTTCGGCCTGCTGCCCGTCGAGGCGCCCCTGCCCAAATCGGGCGGCGAGTTTCATTTCTGCCTTCTCGATGGAGTGGCCTCTTTGCCGATGGTGCAGGCTGTCTTTTGCATCGGCCTCCTGTTCTACATCCTGTTTCTGCTCGGCTACCGGACACGGATGTTTCGGCTCTTGAGCTTCGTATTCTTCACCAGCGTGCTGAGCCGCAACGTGCTGATCCGCGACGGCAGCGTCGTGGTTCTCGCGACCATGCTGATGTGGTCGCTGTTCCTGCCGATGGGCAAACGATTTTCCCTGGACGCCCTCCTCGCTCGGATGCGCCAGGGCGGCGCTGCCACGGCCGAACCACTCTCGAGCAGCGAGGTGCGCTCCGAGCCGTCGTTGGCCGCGTTCGCTATCGTGGCGCAGGTCGGCCTAATCTATCTCTTTACCGCGATGGCGAAATCCGGTCAAACGTGGAAGGACGGCACCGCTCTCTACTACGCGCTGAACTGGAGGCAAATCGCCCGGCCGCTGGGCCAGTGGCTGGCTTCCCAACCTTTGCCATTGATCAAGGCCCTGACCTGGGGCGTGCTCGCGATGGAATTTGCGGCTTTGCCGTTGATGCTCGCGCCCTTCGCCCAACCCTGGCTCCGGCGCTGCGCCATCGTGGCCCTGGCTGGCATCCACCTGGGCATCGCGTTGACCACTACCCTCGGCTTCTTTTCGGGGGTCATGGTAGCGTCCTATGCGCTGTTATTGCTGCCGGAAGACTGGGAGCTGTTGAAAAAGGCGCCAGGTCTGCGGCGTATCAGCGGAGCGGTCGCGAGCTTTCTCACGCGTTTCGAGGCGAAGTTCCAGCCTGCCCCGGCGGGACGCACCGCAGGATTTCCGACGCCATGGGCGGTTCTGGCAAAACGCGCCCAGCGGTGGGCCCTCAACTCGGTCGTTGCCGTGCTTTTCTTCTCGTTCACGCTCGATGCTTACAACCTCAACATGACCAAACGGCTGGGACAGGAGCGCGTCCCGGAGCCGCATTGGATTCGGGCGATTGTGCTCGTGCCGCTCATTCAACAGGACTGGGAAATGTTCGCGCCGGACCCGACCCGGGACGACAGTTGGTGGGTAATCGTGGGCGAGACCGAATCCGGCGAGCAACTTGATCCGCTGACCGGCCGGCCGCCCATCTTTGAGAAACCGCCGGACCTGGCTTTTCGGTTCGACCGGTTCTGGCGAAAGTACCTGGACCGAATCCGGCTCAAGAAGAATTACGAGTACCGGCTCTATTTTGGCAAATACCTCACGCGCAGGAACCATCGCGACACACCCGAGGGACGCCGGCTTGTGCGATTCGATTTCTATTTCGTCAAAGAACCAACCCTGCCGCCCGGCGCTGCCCGGCCTTGGCCCACCGAGCGAGTCCTGCTCTGGCATCATGAATGTTTCCGGCAGCGACCGCCCGCAGATGACGCAGAGCAATCACACCGGTGACAAGCTCTTAGAAGGCTGGATGCGGCCTTTGAAGCAATAGTTCACGTTTCACGTTTCGCTCGAAAGCTTTGGGGTTCACGCGTCCCATTTTTTCCCTCGCGATGACAAGAAATGTTGACATCATCAATCCGGACGCTATCTTGCCCGTATTCACCTTATGGAAGCCGGCGCCAAAGTGTCCTGCGTCAATCTGGCCCAATGCCGTGCCTTGCTTTTTCTCCTCGGGCTCTTCGCGCTGGCGGCGCCACGCAGCGCCGCTGCCGCTGCCTCGTCGGTCCCCAATCGCTCGATTCCGAAAGTTGAGCCGCCGAAAGCCACTCTCGAACTCCCGGGCCAGCCCACGCCGCAGGACTTTTTTCATTCGCACGCGTTCGCGGAACCCCTGCTCCCCATCGGCGGCGAGCCTTCGAGCGCCGAAAATGCCGCGCTCGCTGCCGCACTCCTGAACTATGCCAGGCGCACCAGCCCGGACGACTTTTCCAGCCTGACCGCCTACCTGGAGCAGCATCCCAACTCCCCCTGGCAAGCAGCCCTGCTGACCGATCTCGGCCTGGACTACTACAACACTGCCCACTACTCCCTGGCGCTCGAGGCCTGGACCAAGGCCTGGTCCCTGGCCAAAGATGCCACCGCTCCCAAAGCCAGGGCCCTGGCCGACCGCGCGGCAGGTGAACTTGGCTACATGTACGGTCGCCTGGGACGCATGACCGAACTGGAACCCTTCCTCAACTCCGTTCACAACCGGGTCTTCATTGGCTCGGCCACCGAACGCATTTCGAGCGCGCGCGCCGGGCTGGTGGCCATGAAAGAACGGCCCGAGATTTCATTTCGTTGCGGGCCGCTGGCTCTGCACCGCATCAAGCTGGCTGTGGACCCAAAGAACATCGGGCCTGCCACTCGCGCGATTTATAATTCCGCTTCGACCCCGAAAGGCTTTTCTCTGACCGAGGTGGCCGACCTTTCCCAGACCGTTGGCCTCCGCTATCAAATGGCGTTTCGTGAGAAAGGCGCGGCGATTGTCGTGCCCTCGGTCATCCACTGGAAAGTCGGCCACTACGCCGCCATTGTCCGTGAGGAAGGCGCGCGCTATCTGCTCCAGGACCCTACTTTTCGCAATGATGTTTGGGCCACCAAAGCCGCCTTGGACAGCGAAGCCAGCGGCTATTTCCTGATTCCACCGGGACCGCTGCCGAAGGGTTGGCGTCACGTTGAGGCCAGGGAAGGCCGCACGGTTCATGGCAAAGGCAACGTCCCTGGCCCGGACCCGGGTGGCGGGGACGGTGGCGATGGCGGCGATGGCGGCGATGGGGGTGATGGTAGTGACGGTGGTGACGGCGGAGATGGGGGCGATGGCGGTGATGGCGGGGACGGCGGCGATGGGGGTGACGGAGGTGATGGCGGCGACGGCGGTGACGACGGCGGAGATGGGGGCGACGGCGGGGATTGCGGCGGCATGGCAGTTTCCCACATCGGTTTGCTTTTCATCAGCCTGGGTCTGGCCGACAGGCCGGTCGGCTACGTGCCGCCGGTGGGGCCCTCCATGCGCATCGTCGTTCGCTACAACCAGCGCGACCCCTTCCAGCCAGCCAATTTCTCCTATTCCAACTTCGGGCCGAAGTGGACCTTCAGATGGCTTGCCTACATCACCGATAACCCCTTCAGTCCTTCGGCCGACGTTCAATACTATCGCATGGGCGGTTTTAGCCGGGTCTTTACCGGCTTCTCACCCGCCACCCAAACCTACGCCCTCCAACTCTATGACCTGACCAAACTCACGCGCGCTTCGCCCAACAGCTACGTGATGGTCTCCCGCGACGGAACCCAGCGCGTCTTCAGCCAGCCCGATGGTTCCATTGGCACCTCGCGCAAGGTATTCATGACTCAGTTCATCGACCGCGCGGGTAACAGTGTCAATATCACTTACGACGCCTATCTCCGCATCGTCGCTCTTACCGATGCCATCGGACAGGTCACCACCCTCAGCTATGAAGACCCAATCGACATCTACAAAATTACCAAAATCACCGACCCATTTGGCCGCTCCGCCGCCTTCAGTTACGACCCCTACGGGCGCCTGAGCAAAATCACCGATGTCATCGGTTTGAACTCGCAGTTCCTTTACGACCCCGCCAGCGATTTCGTCAACACGCTTATCACCCCCTACGGCACCAACGCCTTCACCAAGGGCGACAGCGGCAGTTACCGCGCCCTCGAACGCCTTTTCCCCGATGGCAACCGCGACCGCGCCGAGTTCAACGAATCGACCACACTTGGTATCCCCGAGTTCGTGCCGGCAGCCCAGATCCCCACCGGCATGGCAACTCACAACGACTACCTCTTTTACCGCAACACCTTTTATTGGAGCAAGCTGGCCACCGCCCAGGCTTACGGCGACTACACCAAAGCCAGGATTTATCATTGGCTGCACACAGCCGATTTCGCCAACGGCGCCGGCATTCTCGAGAGCACCAAGAAAGCGCTCGAGGGCCGCGTTTGGCGCGACTACGCCGGCCAGAGTGATCCCATCGCCGTTGGCGCCAGTCGAATGCCCTCCCATGTCGGCCGCGTGTTGGATGACGGCAGCACCCAGCTCTACAGCTACCTCTACAACAGCTTCGGCAAAATGAGCCAAATGATTGATCCCCTCGGCCGCACCTTTTCCTACCTCTACGCCACCAACGACATCGATCTGCTCGAGATTCGCCAAACCCGCGCCGGCAACAACGAACTCATCTCCCAAAGGACTTATAACGCTCAACACCGCATTCTAACCTCCAAGGATGCGTCCGGGCAAACCACCACCCGCACCTATAATGCCCGCGGCCAACTCCTCACCATCACCAGCCCCAAAAACGATGTCATCACCTACTCCTACGATCCCAATGGCTTTCTGACCAATATCCACGGGCCCCTTCCCGACGCGAACGATAACCGTCGCTTCACCTATGACGCCGTCGGCCGGGTCCGCACCTACTCCGATCAGGATGGATACACGCTGACCTTCGATTACGATGCCTTGGACCGCATCACTAAAACCACCCACCCGGATGGCACCTCCGAGCAAGTCGCCTACAACCTGCTGGATATTTCCTCGATCCGCGACCGCGCCGGTCGTGTGACCACCTTTACCCACAACAGTGTCCGCCAGCTTGCCTCGCGGACCGACCCCCTCAACCGGACCACCTTCTATCAATGGTGCAAGTGCGGCGCGGCCAGAAGCATCACCGACCCGCTGGGCCGCCCCACCTCCTGGGATCACGATGTCCAGGGGCGCGTCACGGCCAAGAATTTCGCCGATGGCTCGAAGATTTCTTTATTCTATGAAAACACCATCAGCCGCCTCCACCAGAAGGTTGACGAGAAGCAGCAGGTGACGACCTATACCTATAACCGCGACAACACCGTCAGCAGCCGCAGCTATTTCAATTCCGCGGTTCCCACGCCCGCCGTTACGTTCACCTATGACCCTAACTACCGCCGAGTTGTCTCCATGACGGATGGCGTCGGGACCACCGCTCACAGTTACAATCCGATTACCCCCACTCCAGCCCTCGGTGCCGCGCGGCTCGCCAGTGTGAACGGTCCGCTGCCGAGCGAACTCGTTACCTACGGGTACGACGAGTTGGGCCGCCGCATTTCCACTGCCGTCAATGGCGTCTCATCCCTGGTCAGCTTTGACGCCGCCAACCGCGTCACCAGCCGCTCCAATGTTCTCGGCGCTTTTACGTACGTTTATGACGCCAGTTCCCGCCGGCTCCTTTCGATCACGGCTCCTAATGGAGAGACTGAAACCTTGAGCTATTCCAACAACATCGGCGACCATCGTTTGCAGCAGCTTGCCTACACCGTAGGCGTCAACCCCATATCTCAGTTTGTCTATGGCTACGACGTGGCAGCCAATCGCATTACCAATTGGTCCCAGCGAGCTGCCAGCCAGGCGCCCCTCGTTGCTACCCTCGGCTACGACCTGGCCAACCAGCTTACCGCCGCCGCCATTTCCTCCAACGGCACCGTCGTCAAAACCTTCGGCTATACTTACGATCCCGCTGCCAACCGGTTCTCCGAGGCCATCAATAACAATACCAATTACGCCAGTTACAACGCGCTCAACGAGCTAACCTCAATCGCCGGCAGCAGCGCCGCCAATGCCACATACGAGTGGGACGCCGCCCGCCGCCTTACCGCGGTGAACTCAGGAAATTCGAGGACTGAATTCACTTACGACGGCAGTGGCCGGCGCATCGGTGTCCGGGAATTAACCAACAGTCTTGTAATCACTAACCGGCAGTTTGTCTGGAATGGGTCGAAGATTCTGGAAGAGCGCACCACCGCCGGCGCGGTGGTCAAACGGTTTTTCCCCCAGGGCGTCCGGCTCGAGAGCGGCCCCTCGCCAGGCTCGTATTATTATACGCGGGACCACTTGGGCTCGGTTCGCGAGCTGTTGGACGCTGCCGGCAATGTCCGCGCTCGTTTCAGTTATGAGCCCTTCGGCGCCCGCACCCAGATTGCCGGAGACCTCGACGCCGATTTCGGTTTCGCGGGCGACTTTTACCACGAGAATTCGGCGCTGAGTCTCACCCGGTTTCGTGCTTACGATTCGAGGCAAGGGCGCTGGCTCTCACGTGACCCGCTCAGAAACGCCGAGCGGCGCCTCGGCCCTAATCTTTATACCTATGTCCACAATGATCCGGTTAATCATATCGATGCGTTAGGGACCAGGCCTGCTTTCTCCCGTAATAACCTGGTTGCCTGGCTCCGCTGGTGGTCGCTCCATCAGTGGCCGGGCCATAGATGGGTTCCCATCTGGTGGCCTCATCCCACGCCCTCAACGCCGACACGCGTTTCCCTTACTTACTTCTATCCCCCGCGAGTTCAACCCCCCGCGGCTCCAGCCATCAACCCACCTCCGCCGCCGCCGTACGATTATTATTACCCGACGCTCATTGTGGCCGAAGGGTCCAGCGGCGGCGGTGGTGGCGGTGGTGGCGGTGGCGGCGATGGCGGCGGCGACGGCGGTGGCGACTGCAGCAGCGGCGGCGGCGGCGGTGGTGATGGCGGTGGTGACGGCGGCGGCGAT
>Ga0210408_10001238_pt1 | contig 27374 bp, 23 predicted proteins | sample IncBWH4MmetaG_FD_155471 | JGI IMG/M metagenome (GOLD analysis project Ga0210408, IMG submission 155471) | Forest soil microbial communities from Barre Woods Harvard Forest LTER site, Petersham, Massachusetts, United States - Inc-BW-H-4-M | ecosystem: Environmental > Terrestrial > Soil >...
CTCTACATCAACTGGCGACTGGCGATCCTCCTGTTCCTGCTGTGCGTGGTGTTCACGGTGCTGACCACGCTGGTGGTGCGCAAGACCTATGGCATGCAGAGCGAGGTCGAGGAGCATTACAGCGATCTCTCCGCGCGCGCTTCCGACGCGCTCGGCAATGTGGCGCTGGTGCAAAGTTTTGTGCGGATCGACGCCGAGGTGCAGGGCTTGCGCTTCGTCGCCGACAATCTCCTGGCCGCCCAGATGCCTGTGTTGTCGTGGTGGGCGCTCGTCACCGTTATCACGCGTGCTTCCACCACGATCACCGTGCTCGCGATCTTCACCGTCGGCATCGCGCTGCACGCCCAGGGCTTGACCTCGGTCGGCGAGATCGTGATGTTTGTCGCTTTCGCCACCATGCTGATCCAGAAGCTCGAACAGGTCGTCGGCTTCATCAACAATGTCTTCATGGAAGCACCGCGCCTGCAGGAATTCTTCAACGTGCTGGATGCGGTGCCGGCGGTCCGCGACCGCCCCGACGCGATCGATACCGGGCGGCTTGCAGGGCTAGTCGAATTCAACGACGTCTCGTTCTCCTATGACGGCAAGCGCCCGGCGGTCGAAGACCTCTCCTTCAGCGCGCTGCCCGGCCAGACCATCGCGCTGGTCGGACCGACCGGCGCCGGCAAATCGACCGCGATCGCGCTGTTGCATCGTGCGTTCGACCCGCAGTCCGGCTTCATCAAGATCGACGGTATGGATGTGCGCGGGCTCAAACTGACGGCGCTGCGGCGGAACATCGGCGTGGTGTTTCAGGAAGCGCTATTGTTCAACCGCTCGATCGCAAGCAACCTGCGCGTCGGCAAGCCTGATGCCACTGACGAGGAACTGCGGGTCGCGGCGGCCCGCGCGCAAGCGCTGGAATTCATCGAGCGCAGCGAGCATAAATTCGACACCCAGGCGGGCGAACGCGGAAGGATGCTGTCCGGCGGCGAGCGCCAGCGGCTGTCGATCGCCCGCGCGCTATTGAAGGATCCGCCGATCCTGATCCTCGATGAGGCGACCAGCGCGCTCGACGCAGTCACCGAAGCCAAAGTCAACGCCGCGCTCGACGAGGTGATGAAGGGGCGCACCACATTCGTGATCGCCCATCGGCTCTCGACCATTCGCAACGCCACGCGCATCCTGGTGTTCGATGCCGGCCGCGTGATCGAAAGCGGAACTTTCGATGAACTGGTGGCCAAGGGCGGCCGGTTCGCGGAACTCGCTCGCGCGCAATTCATGGTGCACGCCGGCGCGCAAGCGCCCGCTTTCCGAGGTTCGCATACGCCAGCAGCGCCGTGAGAACGAGCTTCAGGCAGCGAAGGCACGTGCAAATTCATGATTCTGGAGCCACTGCCGGCGGTGCGAACGCCGATGTCAAGATTTAGGTTCGCCGAAATTCAGCCCATTTGGTTGTTGAATTAATCGCGGGGAACCTCTGTTCTGGACCGGCAAGCCGGTATAGGTTTGCACCCGCCGTAACCGACGGCGCCGGACACGCTTGAAACTCGAACTTCACATGGCAGGACCTCCTTTTTCAAAGGCGGGTCTCAGAGGACCGGAATCGGATAGTGCATTTTCCTCTCGCGTTGCTTCGCAAGTCGCCGTTGAACTGGATCGTTGTCGTCGTGGCGCTCGCGGGTATCGTGCCGCGGCTCGCGCATGCGGAAGCGCGATTGGTGATCGAAGCCGATACCGGCAGGGTGTTAGAGGCCGAGAATGCGACGGTGCCGTGGTATCCCGCTTCGGTCACCAAGCTGATGACGGCCTATGTCACGCTCAAGGCCGTCAAGGACGGCAAGATCACGCTCGATACGCTATTCACGGTATCGCCGGTCGCCGCCTCGCAATCGCCATCCAAGATGGGTTTTCGGCCCGGCACGCAAGTTACCGTCGACAATGCGCTCAAGATGATGCTGGTTAAGTCGGCCAACGATATGGCCGTGGTGCTTGCCGAAGGCGTCGGCGGTTCGGTCGACGGTTTTTCTGCGCAGATGAACCAGGCAGCGCAAAAGCTCGGCATGACGCAGACCAGCTACGTCAACCCGAACGGGCTGCCGGCGGACGGCCAGATCACCTCGGCGCGCGATCTTGCGATTCTGGCGCGCGCGATCATTCACGACCTGCCGGAATACGAATATTTCGTCCATATCCCCTCGATCCGCTACGGACGCAAGATCACACAGAACTTCAACCGGCTGATCGGGCGCTATCCAGGTGCCGACGGCTTCAAGACCGGCTTCATCTGCGCTTCCGGCTACAATCTGGTGGCGTCCGCCACCCACGACGGAAAGCGTCTGATCGCGGTGGTGCTCGGCGCCTCCTCCGGCACCATGCGCGCGGTACGGGCTGCACAGCTGCTGGATCGCGGCTTCGCCAATAACGGGCTGGCGTGGCTGCGGCCTTCGCTCGGCATCGTCAACAATCTGGTGCCGATCGATGCTTCGCCGCCGAACCTGCGCGACGAGATGTGCAGTGGCAAGCACCACCGGCCGGCCAGCGATGAGGATGATGCCGGCCCGATCGCGAGCAATGCCGGGGCATCGAGCAACGGCGAGACCGGCGCGACCTTCTTCGCCGCCGGGCTGCAAGCACCGCTGCCGAAGCCATCGGAATGGCTGGCCGCGTCGCCCGCGCCGTCCGAGCCGATCCCGGTCTATACCGGTCCGACCAAGAGCGGCGCCGCATTGATCGCCGCGGTCGCGAGCGACTCCGAAAAGCAGACGACGAGGCGCGGCAAGAGGTCGCGCGTCGCGGCGAAAAGGCCGGATGCTTCGGCCGAGGCAAAATCCGATGCAAAGCCTCCGTTCAGGCACGCCAACGCCAGGCCCGCGGCAGCGACCGAGGCAAAGCCGGCAAAGCCCAAGACCGCGGCAAAGCCTTCCAAGCCCAAGAGCACCAGCGGCGAGACCAAACCGGCCGGTTAACAGGCTTTGCCCACCCATTTGAAAGCGGCCTCGGGCCGGCCCGTGCCCGCTTTCCGAAGTTCGTCATATGGCGGCGCCCGGCTTGCCATCGGCGGCCTGCTTGCTCAATACTGCCCTAAACAAGACGTCCCGTCCTGATGAGCGGGGCAAATCGAACGGAGGGGAAGTACCATGGAGCGAATCTGGCTCAAACAATATCCGGCCGGCGTGCCCGCCGATATCGACATCACCCAGTACTCATCGCTCGTCGAGCTGCTGGAAGAAAGCTTTGCGAAGTTCGCCGACCGCAAGGCTTTCATCTGTATGGACAAGTCGATCAGCTACGGCGACCTCGACGAAATGTCCACCGCGCTCGCCGCTTATCTGCAAAGCAAGGGCCTGCAGAAGGGGGCGCGGGTCGCGCTGATGATGCCGAACGTCCTGCAATATCCGATATCGACCGCCGCGGTGCTGCGTGCGGGCTATACGGTGGTGAACGTCAACCCGCTCTATACCCCGCGCGAGCTCGAGCATCAGCTCAAGGATTCTGGTGCCGAGGCGATCATCGTGCTGGAGAATTTCGCGACCACCGTGCAGCAGGTGATGGGCAAGACCTTGCTCAAGCACGTCATCGTCGGCAGCATGGGCGACCTGCTCGGCCTCAAGGGCGTGATCGTCAATTTGGTGGTGCGGCGGGTGAAGAAGATGGTGCCGCCCTATTCGATTCCGCGGGCCATCGCCTTCAACGACGCGATCGCCGCCGGCCGCGGCATGAAGCTCGACAAACCGAAGCTTGTGCCCGACGACGTCGCTTTCCTGCAATATACCGGTGGCACCACCGGCGTCTCCAAGGGAGCGACGCTGCTCCACCGCAACATCCTCGCCAACGTGCTGCAGAACGACGCCTGGCTGCAGCCGGCGCTGGCGCAGCCGCCACATGTCGATCAGCTTTTGATTGTCTGCGCGCTGCCGCTCTACCACATCTTCGCGCTGACAGCGTGCTTCCTGCTGGCGATGCGCGCCGGCGGCACCAACCTGCTGATCCCCAATCCGCGCGACATGGCAGGCTTCGTCAAGGAGCTGATGAAATACCAGATCAACTTCTTCCCCGCGGTCAACACGCTTTACAATGGCCTGTTGCATACGCCCGGTTTCGACAAGGTTGATTTCTCCAAGCTCAAGGTTTCGAACGGCGGCGGCATGGCGACGCAGAAAGCGGTCGCCGAGAAATGGCTGGCGGTGACCGGCTGCCCGCTGTCCGAAGGCTACGGGTTGTCGGAGACCTCGCCGGCCTTGACCTGCAACCCGGCAACCGTCCGCGAGTTCTCCGGCACGATCGGCCTTCCCATGCCCTCGACCTATCTCTCGATCCGCGATGATGACGGCAACGAAGTGCCGCTCGGCCAGCCCGGCGAAATCTGCGCCAAGGGCCCGCAGGTGATGGCCGGTTACTGGAACAGGCCGGACGAGACGGCGAAGGTGATGACCGCAGACGGCTATTTCCGCACCGGCGACATCGGCGTGATGAACCCGGACGGCTACACCAAGATCGTCGACCGCAAGAAGGACATGATTCTGGTGTCCGGCTTCAATGTCTATCCGAACGAGATCGAGGAAGTGATCGCGAGCCATCCCGGCGTGCTCGAATGCGCCGTGATCGGCGTGCAGGACGCCAAATCCGGCGAGGCGGTCAAGGCCTTCATCGTCAGGAAGGACCCGAGCCTCACCGCCGAGGAGGTGATCAAGTTCTGCGGCACGCAGCTTACCGCCTACAAGGTCCCCAAGCAGATCGAGTTCAGGACCGACCTGCCGAAGACCAATGTCGGCAAGATCCTGCGCCGCGAATTGCGCGACGAGAAGAAGGCGGCGGCCTGAACAGACCGGCGCGAACGAGAGATGGACGAGGCCGATAGCGCAACGCCGGCGGATGTTCTCGCGTTCTGGCGTAAAGCCGGGCCTGACCGATGGTTCGCTGGAGATAGTGCCTTTGATGCTGAGGTTCGTCGGCGCTTCTTCGATCTATGGCGGGCGGCGGCCGACGGCCGCCTAACTTCGTGGGAGGCCAGCGACGATGGCAAGCTGGCGCTGGTCATCGTACTGGATCAGTTTCCGCGCAACATGTTTCGCGGAGACCCCCGCGCCTACGCTACCGATGCACCGGCGCGAGACCTCGCCACTCGCGCCATTCAAGGCGGCGTCGACCTTCGCATCGATCCTCTGTTACGTGAATTCGTGTATTTGCCATTGATGCATTCGGAGAATTTGTCCGATCAGGAACGCTGCGTCGAGCTGTTCCGCAACGCAGGGGCCATCGAGAACCTGAAATACGCCAAGCATCATGCCGATATCATCCGTCGGTTCGGGCGATTCCCGCACCGCAATCCCATTCTCGGGCGCGCAACGACGGCGGACGAGCAGGCCTTTCTCGACAGTGACAGGGGCGTCGGCTGATGACAGAACAGTGAACGCGCGGGGCCATTGCCGATTTGGCCCCGCCGAATATTGTGCCCGCCACCCGCTCGGTTTAAGAATTCCCAGTCCATTGAAGGAGAATTGACGATGACCATCAAAGTTGGCGACAAGCTGCCGGAAGCAAAGTTTCGCGTGCTGACCGCGGAAGGTCTGCAGGTCAGGACCACCGACGACGTCTTCAAGGGCAAGAAGGTCGCGCTGTTCGCGGTGCCCGGCGCCTATACCGGCACCTGCCACAAGATGCATCTGCCAAGCATTTTCCTCAACGCCTACGCCATCAAGGGCAAGGGCGTGAACACCATTGCGATCGTCTCGGTCAACGACGCCTTCGTCATGAATGCCTGGAAGCGCGACACCGACCAGCGCGACGAGGCCACCTTCCTCGCCGACGGCAATGCCGAATTCACCAAGGCGATCGGCATGGAGCTCGACGCCTCCGGCAACGGCCTCGGCATCCGCTCCCACCGCTACTCGATGCTGGTCGATGACGGCGTGGTCAAGAAGCTCAACCTCGAGCCTGCGCCCGGCAAGGTCGAGGTTTCCGGCGGCGAGACGCTCTTGGGGCAATTGTGAGCTAACTACTTTCTCCACAAATAACACTGTCTTCGCCCGGCTTGACCAGGCGATCCAGTACGCCGCGGCCTCACCGCATCTCTCGGACGCCTCTGGAATACTGAATCGCCCGCTTTCGTGGGTGATGACAGTTGCGCTACCGCCTCAACCGCGCCATCGCGATGCCTTCGCGCGCCAACTGATCGGCGCGCTCGTTCTCCTCGTGGCCGGCGTGGCCCTTGATCCAGTGCCAGCGTACCTCATGCGGCTTCAACGCCGCGTCGAGGCGCTGCCATAGCTCGGCATTCTTGACCGGCTTCTTGTCGGCGGTGCGCCAGCCGTTCTTCTTCCAGCCATGAATCCACCCCGTGATACCCTGGCGCACATATTGGCTGTCGGTGGTGAGGTCGACCACGCAGGGCTTTTTCAGCGCCTCCAGGGCCGAGATCGCGGCCATCAGCTCCATGCGGTTGTTGGTGGTGTACGCCTCGCCGCCCTTCAATTCCCGTTCACGGTCGCCGAATTTCAGGATCGCGCCCCAGCCGCCGGGCCCGGGATTTCCCGAGCAGGCGCCGTCGGTGAACACGGTCACATGCGGTCGCTCGCTCACGCGACACATCCGCCATGGCTGAGCCCGTAATCGCGTGCGGTTTCCACGCTCTGCTGGAAGCGCAGCTTGCGGGCATATTCGAGCGGGTCCTTCGGCTTCACCAGCGCGCCCGGTGGCACGTTGAGGAAATCGACCAGCCGCGTCAAAAGGAAACGAAGTGCCGCGCCGCGCGCGAGCAGCGGCAGCGCGGCCTGCTCGGCCTCGGAGAGCTTGCGCGCGCGGCCATAGGCGTTAAGCAGCGCGCGCGCCTTGGTGACGTTGAAGGAGTGATCCGGCTCGAAGCACCAGGCATTGAGGCAGATCGCGACGTCGTAGGCGAGGATGTCGTTGCAGGAAAACGGAAAGTCGATCAGCCCCGAAAGCCTGTCGCCGAGGAAGAACACGTTGTCGGGAAACAGATCGGCATGGATCACGCCTTCAGGCAGATCCGAAGGCCAGTGCGCTTCCAGATGCGCAAGTTCGGTCGCGATGAGGTCGTGCAGGCCGATTTGCACGCTGTCGGCGCGCACTGCTGCGAGATCGAACAGCGGACGCCAGCCGGCCACCGACAGCGGATTTTTGCGGAACAGAGGAAAATCCTTGCCCGCGAGGTGCATCCTGGCGAGCGCGTCGCCGACGCCCGCGCAATGCGCCGCGTTCGGCCGCCGCGGCCACATGCCTTCCAGGAAATTGATGATCGCCGCCGGCCTTCCTGCCAAGGTCGAATAGACTTCGCCCTTGCGGTTCCTGGCGGGCTGCGGGCAATGGACGCCGCGCTCGGCCAGATGCGCCATCAGCGACAAAAAGTAGGGCAGATCGCCATCCGCCACGCGCTTTTCATAGAGGGTGAGGATGAACGCGCCCGTGCGCGTGTGCATCAGGAAGTTGGAATTCTCGACGCCCTCGGCGATGCCCTTGTAGGACAACAGTTCGCCGATATCGTAACCCCGTAGGAATTCCACAAGCTCCTCAGTGGCGACGTCGGTGTAGACCGCCATATTTTTACGCCGCGTCGGGACGCAGCGAGCGCGGCAGCGGGAAAAACTCGTTCTCTTCCGCGGCCGAGACCGTCTCCACGTGCAATTGGTAGCGCTCGGCGAACGCGCCCATGATCTCCTCGACGATCACTTCCGGCGCGGATGCGCCCGCGGTGATGCCGAGGCTCTTGATGCCCTCGAAGCGCTTCCAGTCGAGATCGGCGGCGCGTTGAGCCAGCACCGCAATGGGGCAGCCCTCGCGCTCGGCGACCTCGCGCAGGCGCTGCGAGTTCGACGAATTCGGCGCGCCGACCACAATCAGCGCGTCAACCACCGGCGCCACCTTCTTCACCGCGAGCTGGCGGTTGGTGGTGGCGTAGCAGATGTCTTCCTTGTGCGGCCCGGAGATGTTGGGAAACCGCTCCTTCAGCATCGCGACGATCTCGGCGGTGTCGTCGATCGACAGCGTGGTCTGGGTCACGAAGGCGAGGTTGTTCGGATCCTTCGGGGTGAAGGTCTTGGCATCCTCATTGGTCTCGATCAGCGTCACCGCGCCGGCCGGCAACTGCCCGAGCGTGCCCACCACTTCCGGATGATGGGAATGGCCGATCAGGAGGATTTCGCGGCCGCGCTTGAAATGGATCGCCGCCTCCCGGTGCACCTTGGTGACCAGCGGGCAGGTCGCGTCCAGCGAAAAGAAATTGCGCGTCTTGGCCTCGGCCGGGACCGATTTCGGAACCCCATGGGCCGAGAACACCACCGGCGCGTCGGTATTATCGGGGATTTCAGCCAGTTCCTCGACGAAAATCGCGCCCTTGGTCTTCAGGCTGTCCACGACATAGCGGTTATGGACGATCTCGTGGCGGACATAGACCGGGGCGCCATAGATGGCGAGCGCGCGTTCGACGGTGTCGATCGCCCGCACCACGCCGGCGCAGAAGCCCCGCGGTGAGCAAAGCACGAGTTTCAGCTCTGGTTTGGCTGTCATGAAGATATCTCGGGACCGAATCACCCTCACCGGCGGGCCGGGGAACGGTCAGTTCTGGGTACGAATTGGGGCGGCTTTCACGCGCTGTCAAGGCACTTTAGCAGGCCATTGCGCCAAAGGCCCTGAACAGCTTATATAGGAAGCAATCCCGTCATCGCCGATGACCAAAGACTTCGCCTCCAAAAAGAGGTTGGCGAAGCACAAACGAGATTTGCCAGGAGAACTGCCATGAGAGAACTGCCATGAGCAATGCACCGCTGATGCCGAAGGCAACTGCCGTGTGGCTGGTCGACAATACCGCGCTGACCTTCGATCAGGTGGCTGATTTCACCAAAATGCACCCCCTCGAAGTGCGGGCCATCGCCGACGGCGACGCCGCCCAGGGCATCAAGGGCATGGACCCGATTTCGACCGGGCAATTGACCCGCGATGAGATCGAAAAGGGCGAAAGCGACCCGAACTACCGCCTGAAGCTCGGCGAGAGCAAGGTGATGCTGCCGCCGGCGGCCAAGAAGAAGGGCCCGCGCTACACCCCGGTATCGCGCCGCCACGAGCGGCCGAGCGCGATCCTGTGGCTGGTGCGCAACCACCCCGAATTGAAGGACGCGCAGATCATGCGGCTGGTCGGCACCACCAAGACCACGATTGCGAGCGTGCGCGACCGCACCCACTGGAACGCGTCGACGCTGACGCCGATGGACCCGGTGACGCTTGGCCTGTGCTCGCAGATCGAACTCGATTTCGAGGTGCAGCGCGCGGCCAAGGAAAAGCCGGCCGACACCGCTTACGGCGGCGCCACGCTACTGCCGGCCTCCGAGACCACCCGCAAGGAGGTGGAATTCGAGCCGACCGAGAAACAGCGCGAGGATCTCAATGTCGATGCCGTGTTCGCCAAGCTGAAAACGATCGGCGGCAAGAAACCGGACAGCGAGTAAGCGCGCGCTCAACGCGTGCTGGGCCAACCACGTAGTTGACCGGAGATTGCTTTCCGCCGGCGCGAGCGCACAATGCGAGTCGGGGCGGAGGGAACGATGGCCGGGTTTTTCATTATCGTCGCGTTGGTGCTTGGCGGAGCCGCGCTGCTGTTCAAGCAGGCCGCCGACCAAATTGCCATCGGCACCGGTTGGGCCAGCGACGTCTGCTCGACGTCAAAATTGTTTTGCCAGCACCCCGAATATCTCGCTTATGCCGGCGGCGTATTGCTGGTCATCGCAGTAGGCTTCAAGCTCGGCAGCGTCGCGCGCTAGCGTCGATTTAAAGAGGTCGACATATCCCGCGCATGCGGGGTATCCAGTACGCTGCGGCTTCTCCGTTCTATCGTAACTGCCTCGGAATACTGGATCGTCCGCCTTCGCGGACGATGACAGCGAGGCTGTGAGTCAGATTCGAATTTCAAACAGCCTAAGACCGTCATTCCGGGGCGATGCGACAGCATCGAACTACGATGCGCAATTGCGCATCGGAGAATCTCGAGATTCCGGGTCTGGTGCTAACGCACCATCCCGTAATGACGGTCGAACTGGATTGCTTCCGCCTACGCACAAGGGCGCTTCGGCGGACTCCAAGCCCCCATAGCTCGCATAGCGAGCGACGGCGGGTCGTCGCTTCGCTCCTCGCAATGACGGCTAGCCACGGCTTCGCGATCTCGCGGCCCGATATGCCCGAGGTTTGCCAGAAATTTCCTCACCCCTCCCAATCAGAGGGCGCAGGGAAAGCCGGGTGCCCAATGCACCCGCAGCCTCGCGTGCGAAATATTGGAAGCACACGAGTGTAATCACCACAGGTTCACCGAACTGGTCCGGCCTTCCCTGCGCAATGGTTTTAACGCCTATAACGCGCTCTCCCCGGTGACCGGCTTTTTTGCCACCGTCGCCTGCGCTTCTTATCGCAGACTTGACTCCAGCACCGCGAAGTCAGGACCACACGCCTTGGCCGTCCGCGAGGTAGCGCCTTCGTCCTTGGCGCACCCTGCGTCCACCGCATCCCGCCCCGCGTTTCGTGACGATCGCGAGCCGCCCCTCGGGTGGGACGAGACCAAATCACCTTAGTGCTGATTTGGCCCCGCCGTCAAGCGAAATTCCGAAAATCGGAACGCCTGCTGATGGGGATAACCAATTGCCTCAAACTGCGACAGAGGACACGCCTTAGGTTGAATGCCGTTTACCTGTCAGCACCCATCCACCTTCGCCCGCAATTAGGTTGAACTGGAGCGGCATCGGAAATCGTTCACCTCTCGCATTGGGAGAGGTCGGCGTGTAGCGCCGGGTGAGGGGTTACCGTCCCTCGTTAGAGCAGCGCCCCCTCACCCGATTTGCGGAGTTTATCATCGGGCGGCGCGTTGCGCCGACCCGTTGGCAAATCGACCTCTCCCCGCCGGGGAGAGGTGAACCGAATCTGCGGATCGACCGATTCAAGCAAAATTCATTCGCTCTAGATTCTTGTTTTGACGCGTTTTCTTCACGCGAACCGGTACCCACCCCGCTATCCAAGTCCGGGGCAGGCTTTCGCTCGAAAACGCTTCTCAAAGAAACACCTCGGGCGGGACGCCGAGCAGGATCTGCCCAACTGCCTCGAAATGGGCGGTTCGCGCCTGGATCTGCTGGGAGAGCGTGTGCATGTCGCGGAAGCGGCGCTCGAACGGGCTGCCCGGGAAGATCGCGTCGACGCCGGCGGCCTTGTAGGCGAAGTCAACCACCTCCGCCGCGCCATGAATCGCATTGGTGCAGGCGAGCCGCACGCGGGCCCGATCTGAAACCTCGATCGGCGCCACATCGTCGGCCTGCGCGTAGATCGCAGCCAGCGTCTCGATCAGATAGGCGCGGGCCGAGCCGAGCCGAGCCTGCGCGCGCGCCACGTCGGCCTGCACGACCGCGTTGTCGGCGAGCCGGTCCAGGTTACGCGGCGTCTTGCGGGCCGCAAGCTGGATGAACTCGGACAGCATCGCGCGCGCGATGCCGAATGCCACAGCGGCGACCCCGGTCGCGTAGAGGCACTGCATGGTAAAGGCATAGAGCGGGCCCCGCGCGCGGCGCAGCGTCGGGTCTTCGCGCGTCGAGCTGAACGCCTCGGGCACGAACACATCGTTGACGCAATAGGAGTCCGACGCCGTGCCGCGCAGCCCGATCGTCTGCCAGGTGTCGAGCAGGGTCGCCTCATCAGCCGGAAACAGCAGCGTGCGGACGGTGGGCTTACCCGAGCGGTTGAGCCGCAGCGCCCCGTCCGCTTCGAGCACATGGCAGTGCGCGCCCATCCAACGGGCCTGCCGGCAGCCAGAGGCGAAATCCCACTTGCCGGTCAGGCGGTAGCCTCCGTCAACCGCTCTGGCGCGCGACGCGTTTGGAGGTCCCCAGGCCACCATGCTGGTGGGATCAGCGAAGATGGCGTGACCAGCCGCAGGCTCCAGATAGCCGGCGATCAGGGAAGAACTGTTGGCGACGAATGCGTTCCACGCGATCGAGGCGTCGTACGCGGCGAGCTCCTCGATCGCCGCCACGTAGACCGCAGGCTCCGCCTCGTCGCCACCCATTGAGCGCGGCAGCAGCATGCGGAACAGCCTGGAGTCATGAAGCCGCCCCAGCAACGCCTCGGGGATGCGCCGCGTGCGCTCGATCTCGTCGGCCGCGGCGGCAATCTCCGCGCCGAGCTCGCGGGCGCGGGCGACCGGGTCCGAACGGGTCTGGATGTCCATGCGTCACCTCAGGCTTTTAGGCCATTGCGGCCGAACGCCCGGGCGCTGTCAACCGTCTCGTCGGCGGATTCCAGTCGTTGATGGACCAGCTGGCGAGGTCGAGCATTCTGCAAGGCGGTTCCCTCTCCCCGCCGAGAAAAGTGTTGGCTCGACCCAGTCGAAGGAAACATTTCAACAACCGCGACAGATGTTCTTTAGCTTGGCAGCTGTTCGGGCGTCTTCCTCGATGAACGGGTCTTTGTAGGTAGCGCGCGATGCATCGCTTTCGACGGCCGCGGGCTTTTTCATTTTCGGGGGAGACGCCGCATCGTAACAGGCGAGCCGCTCGCTCGTGCGTTCGATCGCGCTACAATCCGGCTCCGCGGCGAAAGCGCTTTGTGCGAATGCGCAGAGCGCCATTACTGCGAGAGTTTTCTTCATCCAGTTTCCTTTTCGGGTGACAGCCTTGCCGAGGCTCAGCTTTTCGGCGAGGTGACATCCTCGCCCCTTATGGCACGGTCCAGCGCGTCGATCAGCGCTTGAATCTCGATGAACTTGCTGCGTGCTCGCTCGGCCTTGTCCCGGTCAAACGGGGCGGCCAGCACCTTCGCATGCGCGTCCCTGTCCTCGATCATGCGCTCGCGGGCCTTTTTCAGGGTTTCGAGTCGTTCACTCATTTTGGCACCTTTGCCTGTTTGCCCACCACCACGACCAATCTTCAGTCGAAGGCGGAAGGAAATTGGCCGTTGCGGAAGATGACCGTAGGCTCGTCATCATAGTCGCCCATTTCTGGATCGCCGGTCGACGAGAAGGCAACCACGCCGAGTTTGCTCAAAGCCAGTCGTTCTGCGGTTCGCACGGCGCCACTTGCCGATTTGCAAGCGATCGGAACATCGGCCTTGAGATCTCCGCCTCTGCCGGCGTTGAATGACTGAACGAAATAGCTTGTTTCGCGGGCCATTACGTCTCCTTAAATCGGTCGTCGAAGCCACGGGCATATCGCGGGAAATGGCAGCTAAGCTTGCATCGCCTGCATCAGCGCCGAAATCTTGATGGTCGCAAAATTGGAGAAAGTATCCGACACCGCATATGGCAAAATAAGCATGTCGTTGTGCCGCATCGCGCCGCAGGTATAGACGACGTTAGGGACATAGCCTTCGCGTTCGGATGGTGCCGGCCGCAACAATGGCTCGCGCGAGCGCGCCAGCACCTTGGAGGGGTCGCTCTTGTCGAGCAGGGCCGCGCCGATCGAGTATCTGCGGACCGGGCCGACGCCGTGCGTCAGCAGCAGCCAGCCCTCATCAAGTTCGATCGGCGACCCGCAATTGCCGATCTGCACGAACTCCCAGGGAAATTGCGGCTTCAGAACGACCTGACCGCCTTCCCATGTGTACAAATCGTCCGAATAGATCAGATACAGGTTCTCATTGTCCTGCCGCGCGATCATCGCGTATTTGCCGCCGATCTTGCGCGGGAACAGCGCCATGCCTTTGTTCCGTGCCGCAGCTCCTCTCAAGGGTGCCAGCCGGAACGACACGAAATCGCTGGTCTCGATCAATTCGGAACGGATCGCCAGTCCGCTGTAGGCAGTATAAGTCGCGTAGTAGGTTTTCCGACCGCCGTCGCTGAATTCGACAAAGCGCGCATCCTCAATGCCGTTCGATTGAGATTTGGTGACGGGAAAGATAACGCGCTCGCTCAAGTCTTCCTCGGGCTTGAAAATCAACTCGACACAGTCGCCATCCGGCCCGGATACGCGATGGCGAATCTGGGGAATCGAGGCGAGGCGAGCCGCCGGATCAACGGAGAGGCTGCCGTTGGGTGCGATCATGCCGGTCCGAAACGTCACTGACGACACATGCCCTTCGCCGATCGCACGGAGACTGAGAATGAAGCGCAGGCCGCCTTCTCGCGCGCCCGATTGATCCGGGTGCGGCACGATGCTGGGATTGAACAAGGCGGAGGCTTCGAAGGAATATTCGTTGAGGAAATAGGCGCCGACCAGCTGGCGCTGGATCTTTGAAAAGACACCATGCCTCGCGAAAGCCTCCTCCATTTCATCGGCGCGAGCCTCGAACGTCTCCAGCAGATTGCGATGCCGGCCCTGGAAATTCTCCAAGACGTCAGCGAGTTGGGTGGCGACGGCTTCCGAATCGAGTGCGAGAACCCGGTCGACGATATGATTGGCGCGCATTTTGTCGGTCGGGTTCAGATCGCGCGGTTCGGTCGCCGGCTTGAACGCCCGCACGATCACCCGCGCGGGATCAGGGCGCAGATAAAGCGGCTGCCGGTTCAGGGAGGTAGCTTGGGACACGATATCCTCGGCTTGCTGGACTAGAGCGCGATGACTTTTCTTAGAATCGTCATCCCGCTCTATCTTCTTGTTTAAGCATGATCTTTTCGGAAAAGCGGTACCCACTTTTCCGGATCATGCTCCAGGAGGTGAAATTCAGGCGCCCACGGCGCGCAGTGCCGTGGGTTTTGTCAGCCCGGTATTGACGCGCGCTAGCTGACGAATCTCCGCAAGCCCAAGAAGATAGCACACAACCGACTCGCCCCCGCGATTTTCGTTGGCGCGATCGGGGTGCAAACCATCGCGGCAACTTCCGGTGTTGAGATCGACCAGCGGCAGGGCCAGATCGTTGCTGCCGAGAAACCAGGCGAAGGCGCGCGCGGCCATGGCCTTCCACTCAGCATCTTCGTCCGCCCGCCACGCCGTCAGGCAGGCGGCGATGGTCGCGGTTGCTTCCACGGGCTGCTGATCGAAGGCACGGGGATGTTGCCGCTGTTCGCCGAAGCTGGCGGTGCCGACGGGGCGGAAATGACCTGCAGCTGTCGTTTGTTGCGTCATCAGCCAGCGCAGGGACCTCAATCCGGCGTCAACGTAGCCAGGTGTTTGCGTTGCCATGCCTGTTAACATCAACGCCTGCGGCAGGCGCGCGTTGTCGTAAGCGAGCCCCCCCTCGAACCACACCCAGTCCGGCGTCTCGACCAACGCCAGACAGGACATCAACCTGTCGGCAAGAGAATGCCGCACCTCCTTGGCATGGAGATCATCCGGAGCTGCGGCGCAATAAGCGTCCAGACCCAGTAGCGTGAACGCCCACGCTCGGGGAGAGCGAAAGCTCTCCGCGGTCGTCAATGCCTGGGCGAACAAGGCAGTCGCCCACCGGCGTCGCGACGGGCTTGCGTCTCCGCGCGCGGCCTCACCCAAGGCCCACAGGGTTCGCCCGTGACTGTCCTCCGACCCCTGGTCCTCGAGCCAGGTCCGGTTGAAGCCCATGAAGTTGCGAAATCGTCTTGTGTCGGGATTCCACGCATGCTGCACAAAAGCGGCAAAGCGGGCGGTCAACACATCCGCAAGGGGCCGCTCGCCCGGTTCATTAAGGGCACAGGCCAATAACAGCGCGCGGGCATTGTCATCCACGCAATAGCCGTGCGAGCGATCCGGCACCGAATGCACGGCGTGCTGGAACAAGCCGGTATCATCGCACATCGACAGAAGATGGCCGGTTTGCATGGCCGGCGCCGCGACGCCGTGCGGCGCGATCGCGTCCGGTTCGGTGCGCGCGATCAGCTTCAGCCAGTGGCCCTGCCGTGCATGCTCGAAGGCGGTCATGTAACGCTCGGCGGTGCGCTCCCATGTCATCGATCGGCTGGCCGCGTAGGCGCGTTCGCGCATCGCCTGCCGGCGGGGGTCGTCGGTCAACAACTGCGCAATTGCGTTGCCGATCCCGGCCGCGTCGCCAAAGGAAACCAGAACGCCGCGCCCATCGGCCAGCAATTCGCGCGCATGCCAATACGGCGTTGAGACGACCGGTTTTCCGAGGCCGAAGCTGTAGGCCAGCGTGCCTGACGTCATCTGCGCTTCGTTGAGATAGGGCGTGACGTAAACGTCGCACATCGAAATGAATCCGAGCAGGGTTGCCTGATCAACGAACCGGTCGAGAAATATGACGTTGTTCTCGACGCCAAGTTCGCGCACACGGGCCACCAGGCTCTCGCGATAGGCTTCTCCCTGGTCCCGAACCAGATTGGGGTGGGTCGCGCCGAGCACGACGTAGACCGCGTCCGGGCGTCGTTTCAGGATCGAGGGCATGGCGTCGATCATGACCTCAATGCCCTTGCTGGGGGACAGCAAGCCGAATGTCAGAATGACCGCGCGATCGCTGAATCCAAGCTTGGCCTTTGCCGCGTCAGGCTCGACCAATGGAAAGTCGGGAATACCATGGGCGATGATTTCGATTTTTTCGTCCGGCACACGATAGACGCTGCGCAGCAGCTCGCGTCCCTTATTGGCCATCACGATCATTTTTGAGGAGGCTTCGACGATCTGTTCCAGCACCGCGCGTTGAGCCGCGGTCGGCTTGGCCAGCACCGTGTGCAACGCTGTCACCACCGGTATGGTGAGGCGAGACAAAAGCTCGAGGATGTGGGCGCCGGCTTCGCCTCCGAAAATTCCGAATTCGTGCTGCAGGCAGACGATGTCGAACCGGCCGGCGTTCAGAAACGCTGCGGCGCGCACATACTCTTCGATGCTGTCATCCTTGATCTGCAGGGTGACCGCAGCAGGATAGTCATAGGTCTGATCGTGGTCGGTCATCGCCACGATGCAGGCCTGCAGATTTGGCCGCGAATTTGCAATGGCGCGTTGCAGGTCGGTCGTGAATGTTGCGATTCCGCAGCGGCGCGGCAACGAATTGCCGATCACCGCGATCCTGCGGAGCGGCGTCACGTTCGCGCCACGGCAAGGCCGGCCAATCGCGCAACCTCGGCAGCAGGAGGATTGGTCGATGGCTCGGCGAGCCGCCGCAACAGGGAACTGACTGGAGCGGTTGCCGGATAGGCGACCAGGGCGGTCAACCCGCTGCTAGCAACTTCGATGCTGGTACGGCCGCCACCAACGAAGATCGCCTGTCCTATCGATGCCGCGGCCAATTCGATCGCCGCATGGCCGTCGAGAATAAGAATCCAGGTCTCCGGTTCGGCCGCCAGCGTCCAGCTTGAGCTCTCGGGCAGCTCAAGTCGCTCAAGAACGAAATATCGGCTCGCGACGAGAAGGGTTCGTTCACCCGTGAGGCAAATCGGATTGCGTGGAGATCGAAGCGGCCAGGTGTTGGCCACCGCCACGCCATCATTTTCGTGCAATTCGCGCTGCCTGCCATAGTCGAACAGGCGGAATGTCGTGTCGCTACGCTGCTGAATTTCGGCGAGCACGATGCCGGCGCCCAAGGCGTGGATCGTGCCGGCGGGGATGAAGATGACATCGCCTTTCTCAACCGCACGCCACTGGACCAGGTCGACGATCGAACCATCCCTGATCGAGGCCCGCAATTGTTGTGGCGTTACCCGGCGCTCCAGGCCAACGCCGATCCGCGCGCCCGGTTCTGCCGAGATGATATACCATGCCTCGCTCTTGCCGTTCGGCAGCCCCATCGCGCGCGCGAAAGTATCGTCCGGATGGACCTGGATGGACAAAGGCTCGCTGGTGAACAACAGCTTGAGCAGCAAGGCAGGGCTCGCAGCGTTCTTGTCGGCCCGTTCGAACCAGAGCTCGCCGATCGCGTCATCCGTGCCGTCGATGCTGCTCCAGGGCTTCAGATCGCTGACCCCCCAGGGCTTGTGCACGACCCGCACGGAGGCATGTTCGGTGGGCATAAATTGTCCTGACCCGTGACGCACGTCGGAGCGACATGCCGTTTTGGTCGATATCGTACATAGGATTTGCGTAGCTAAGGCGTCGCGTTCCGGGACACGCCTATTGCAGGGAACAGCTTGCGCTACCCCGTTAGATGGATACTCCAGCACCGGATATCAACCTTCGCGCGATGCGCACTGTCGATATAATGGAATACGTCGTCTTGCCCTGTTTGACCGACGCGCCCTTCTCTGCCTCTCCAAACGAAATGAGCCGCCGCCCCTTCTCGTCCCACAACGCCATCCGCACACACCGCAAACTTTGAAGCGTGGTGATGCGTCCGACGGCAGCGAGTTGTGGATGGTCGCGCAACACCTCCGGCAACCGATAGCAAGGAATTCGACTGCACAGATGATGGACGTGGTGGACGCCGATGTTCGCCGTGAACCAGCGCAAGACACCCGGCAAGTGATAGTGGGAACTGCCATGCACCGCAGCTTCGTGAAAACTCCAGGCTTCATCGTGGGACCAGGAAGTGTGCTCGAACTGGTGCTGGACATAGAACAGCCAGACACCGATCGACGCCGCCAGAACCAAGATCGGCAGGTGCACAAGCAGGAACGGTCCGAAGCCGACCAGCCGGATCATCGCGGCGGCCAGAATCGCGATCGCGGCGTTGGTGCCCATGGTGCTCAGCCAGGGCTTCCAGCCGCCACGCATCATCCCTATCGGCAGGCGATGCCGCAGGATGAATAAATAGGTGGGACCGACGCCGAACATCACTATCGGATGCCGGTACAGACGATAAAGCAGCTGGCGCCATCGAGACCGCGCGAGAAACTCTCGCACGGTCAGCGTGTCAATGTCGCCGAAGCCCCGGTGATCGAGATTCCCCGAACTTGCGTGATGGAGTGCATGGTTTCGTCGCCAGTAATCGTACGGCGTCAGGGTGACGACACCGATGGCTCGGCCGACCCAATCGTTCGCGAGACGGCCGTGGAAGAACGAGCCGTGGCCGCAGTCATGCTGGATCATGAACAGACGGACGAGCAAACCTGCCGCGGGCACCACCAGCAGCAGGCCAGCCCAATACCCGTGGTCAAGAACCACCCACATCAGAGCCCAGATGGCGAGGAAGGGCACTGCCGTGATCGCCAGCTCGAATAGCCCGCGCGCGCTGTCCGGCTCGCGATAACGGGCGAGCAGGCGCGCCAACGCGCGGGTTTTTGGTGGGCTTTGAACCTCCATGCTTTCCGCGCCTATCAGCCTCCGCGATCAGACCGCCAGGCGGCTGGTGCCACCAGGGGTTTGCAGAATAGCCGTGAGCACGGATGGATACTGTGCAATTTTGCTCAGATGCCATTCGTTTGAGCGGCGCGCCGCTCACCAGCAGGTGTGACTTCAGCGGCCTCTCCGTAGCCCGCCCTGATCAGCACCGCCGGATCATCCGATCGCGAGCAGCGGCTTGCCCTGGCTCACGAGCTCAGCCGCGGACAATCTCCGCGGCCGAAATCGTGACAGCCCTCGCGATCAATTCGGAATTTTCACCTGGCCTGCCGTGAAGGTGATTTGGTTACTTGGCGAGGGAGCGTCCGCGATCGCAGGCACGTTGGTGAGCGTGATCGGCGGCGGCAGCGGCGTGCCGGGGCCCCGCGGGGTAGTGTGCACGACCTGGCTCGGCGGCAACGACCGGCCATGCCGCAGATGGTCGTACATGAGGTCCATCGCCTGGAGGAAGTAGCGGTGCAGCGGGATATAATTCGCGTTGTATCCCGGAAACTGGTTAAAACTGTCGAGATGGTGCGCGTTGGTGATCTCGTAGTAGTGCAACGAGCTCCTCGATCCGTCGACGATATTGTTGAGACCAAAATAGGCGCGCGAGGTGAAATTCGGCGGCAGGATGCCGTCGTTGCGTCCCTGCACGAAGATCGCGGGAACGCGCGAGAGCCTGCCGGTCGCAAGGATCGCTTCGATGCCTTCGTCGATGCGATGCGCCTGGGCCTGTTGCAAACCGCCAAGGGGCGTCCCGGTGGCGGCGTCCTTGCCGGTCGCGAGCGAACGCAGGCAGAGCGCGCCGTCGAGGTTCTGGTTTGGGGTCGAGCCGCGATCCTCTTTTGGCCCGCCTGTCGCGGCGTTGTTGATAAGGGCGATGCCGGACGTCGGCGGAATGCCGTTGCTGGTGCCGAAGATGGTCGCCTCGCTGATCGCCGCAAGCGGCACCGGCGCTCCGCCCGGCGCGGCGGCCGCCAGGCTGTAAGCGCACAAATTGTCGAGCACGCTGAAGCGGCCGTAAGCGTTGGCGTAAGTGACCGAAATCGCCTGCGAGACATTGGCGAACCAGTAGCCGGGTTGCACCAGGTTCTGCTCCGGCAGGATGCCGAAATCATTGATGATCTTCTGCGCCTCGGTCGCCTGGTCGGCGAGAATCGTCGCGGCGAGCAGTCCTTTGGTGTGAAGATCGGCGCAGCGCGCGGGGCTTCCGGCAAAATTCAGCCCTGCACCCGCATTCGCCGGCGCGAGGTCGGCGCAGCCCTGGAACACGTTGACGAGCGTGATGTAGTTCATCAGCGGTTGGCTGTGCGCGAACAGCGGCGTCCCGCTCCCCTGCACGATCGAAAATTTCGAGGTAAATCTCGGATTGACGTTCGGTTCGGCGACTGCAAGGCCATCGATAAGGTGATCGTCATCCTGCTCGACAGCGCGGACGGAAGCGCCACCGCCGTTCGAGACGCTTGAGGCGATCACGATCGTGTTGCGCTTGGTGATCTTCATTCCACGCCCGTGGAATTTGTCGTTGAGCACATCGAACGCGAACTCGATCGAACGCAGCACGTTCCTGCCCCAGTCCTTCTCCGGGTTGGCTTGCGAATGGGCATGCTTGAAGGCGAAGCGGTTTGGCGTCGCCGCATTGAAGGCTGCGCGCTGGCCTTCCGAGATCGGAGCGATGAAGTTTGCGCTGTCATCTGCGGTCGCCGCGTCGGCGCGCTCGCCGCGAGTCAGATTGACGGTGTTGTTCTGCAGGTCGTGCGCGCCGGTACCGGTACCCTTGTCGGTATAGGCGACGGCGCAGCCGTGCTTTAACCCCCACTCGCCTGCGGTGGCGATCGCCCCATAGACCCCGCGCGAGCCGGAGGACGGCGCCGTTACGATACAGCTGTTCATCGGGTCGAAGCTGTCGGGCACCTGCACCATCATCGTCACGCGCCCATGGCCATGTTCGTAGGCGATGGTTTCGTCGCCGGCAATGAGGCCCTCGCTCGCGGTCACGGTTCCGTCCGGCTTGACGTTCGGCCCGTAAAGCGTGCCGTAACCGCCGCCCGGCGTGGGATCGACCAGCGCGCGGTAGTTGTTGTAGATCGCGGAGCGGCGCAGCTCCTCCGCCGTCGGATGGAGCGGGTCCGCGAACCCCGGCGCCGTCGCGCTACCGAGCCCCGTCTTGCCGAGGCCCGCGGTCAAAAGGTCATTGCTGACGCCGTCATAGTGGGTGTGGAAGACCTTGGTCTCATCCGCTTCGTCTCCGGCACCCGCCGCCCCGGCCATGATGGCTGCCAGCGAAGCCGCCGCTATAAGAGCAACAGCCCGTTTGGTTGTGGTCCTCATTTTATCCTCCCTGTGTATTTCTTTCTTATTTCGTCCGAGTAAGGCCGATGTTTGCAAAGAATCCATGACCATTGGTAATCGGCAAGCCGACGATCACCCTATCCCAATTCGATCTCGTCGGTGATTTCACGGGCGAGGCTGACGCCGCCGATGGTCAAGACCATCTTGGCCGGCAGCCTCTCGTGACCCTTGAGACGGCCGGCTTTGATCGCCTCGCGCACCGCGTTCTCGATCTCGCGCTGCGAGGTGATACCGACCTTCTTCAGGAATTTGCGCAAGCTGGCGTTGAAAACGTCCTCATTCATGATCGCCTCCTGGTGTTATGGATGCTCCGGATGGTTCAGCATGTATTCGCCGAGGTCGCGCTGGCGGCGGTCGGCGCGCGCGGTGGCGTTGTTGCGCTGAACGTCGCGGTCCTTGCGGCAGGCGATGTATTCGGGGGAGCCTGCCGCGACATTGTTGGCGCGGCAGAATGTGTCGTCGTCCTCGGCAAGCGTATTCGACACGGTCGGCCGCCCCTGGTCCAGGCAGCCTGCGAGCAGCGGCGCGACGAGCAGTAATGAAATGAGAAGTCCTGCGCGCGTGCGCCGCATGTAGCTATTCCCTGTTGTTTTTATTTCGTCATTGCCGGGCTTGACCCGGCAATCCATCGAAATAAAGGCAATCCGACATCACTAACCGGCGTTATTCCGGGATGGTCCGAAGGACCAGACCCGGAATCTCGAGATTCTCCGATGCGCAATTGCGCATCGTAGTTCGATGCTAACGCATCGCCCCGGAATGACGATTGGGGATCGCCCCGGAATGACGGTGGTGAACGTCAGGGCTCACACCCTGCCCTTCAGCGCCTCGCCGATTTCGTCGAGCACTTTTGGATCCTCGATGGTCGCGGGCATGGTCCAGGCTTCGCCGTCGGCGATCTTCTTGATGGTGCCGCGCAAAATCTTCCCCGACCGCGTCTTCGGCAGCCGCGCCACCGTGATCGCGAGTTTGAACGCGGCGACCGGGCCGAGCTTTTCGCGCACCAGCGCCACGATCTCCTTTTCGATGTCCGCAGCACTTCGGCTGACGCCGGCCTTCAGCACCAAAAAGCCGCACGGCACCTCGCCCTTGATCGCGTCGTAGACGCCGAGCACCGCGCATTCGGCAACATCGGGGTGCGACGCCAGAATCTCTTCCATGCCGCCGGTCGAGAGCCTATGGCCGGCGACATTGATGATGTCGTCGGTGCGGCCCATCACGAAGATGTAGCCGTCCTCGTCCTTGTAGCCGGCATCGGAGGTTTTGTAATAGCCGGGAAATTCGCTGAGGTAGGCTTCCCGAAAACGCTCGTCCTGCTGCCACAGCGTCGGCAGGCAGGCAGGCGGCATCGGCAGTTTTATAACGATCGAGCCCATGGTGCCCGCGGGCACCGGCTTTGTCGCCTCGTCGACGATTTCGACCTGATAGCCCGGCATCGGCACCGTCGGCGAGCCATGCTTCACCGGCAGCCGGCCCAGCCCGATCGGATTGCCCGCGATGCACCAGCCGGTCTCGGTCTGCCACCAATGGTCGATCACCGGCACCTTCAATTGCGCTTCGGCCCACGCCACCGTCGGCGGATCGGCGCGCTCGCCGGCGAGAAACAGCGTACGGAATTTTGCAAGGTCGTATTTCCGGATCAGCTTGCCGTCTGGATCCTCCTTCTTGATGGCGCGGAACGCGGTCGGCGCGGTGAAGAATGCGACCGCCCTGTGTTCGGCGATCGCGCGCCAGAACGCGCCGGCATCGGGCGTCCCGATCGGCTTGCCCTCATACATGATCGAGGTCGCGCCGTGAACCAGCGGCCCATAGACGATGTAGGAATGGCCGACCACCCAGCCGATATCGGAGCCGCACCACCACACCTCGCCGGGCGCAACGCCGTAGAGATTGAACATCGACCATTTCAGCGCCACCAGATGCCCGCCATTGTCGCGCACCACGCCCTTTGGAATGCCCGTGGTGCCCGAGGTGTAGAGGATATAGAGCGGATCGGTCGCGCTGACCGGCACGCAAGGGGCAGCCTTGCCGGCCGCGAAGGCCGCGCGGCGCAACTTGGCCCAGTCGTGGTCGTGCCCTGCGATCAGCTCACATGGCTGCTGCGGCCGCTGCAGGATGATGCAGGCTTCAGGCTTGGTGCTTGCGAGCTTGATCGCCTCATCGAGCAGCGGCTTGTACTGCACGATGCGGCCCGGCTCCAGCCCGCAGCTTGCCGAGAAGATCAGTTTTGGGGTGGCATCGTCGATCCGGGTCGCAAGCTCTTTCGCCGCGAAACCGCCGAACACCACGGAATGCACGGCGCCGATCCGCGCGCAGGCCAGCATCGCGACCACGGCTTCCGGCACCATCGGCATATAGAGGATGACACGGTCGCCCTTGACGACGCCGAAATCGACCATCACGGCGGCGAGCGCCTGTACCTCCTTCAACAGTTCCGAATAGGTGAATTTCGTAACAGTGCCGGTGAGCGGCGAATCGTGGATCAGCGCCACCTGATCGGCGCGCCCGGCCGCGACGTGACGATCGAGCGCGTTGTAGCAGGTGTTGACCACAGCGCTAGCGAACCAGCGGCCGTAGATGCCCATATCCGGGTCGAAGACCTTCTTGGCGGGTTCGATCCAGTCGATCTCGCACGCCGCCTCACCCCAGAAGCCGATGGGATCGTTGAGCGAGCGGGCGTAGACTTGGTGATAGCGGCTATTGTCCTGGTTCTTCATGGCGTCTCTCCCGCGGTCGCAACGCCATTGTCACGTGAAGTGGCGGCGATTCAAGCTGGAAATCCGCTCTAATTGCGCTGCACCGCCAGCAAATGGTCGAGCCGCTCGCGCATCGCCTGTTGCAGATCGTAATCCGGCCGGCCGAACGACGCGTTGCGCCGGGCAACGAATTCGTCCTGTTCGCGCTGCAAGGCGCGTCCGGCGCGCGGATTGGCGGCCGTGGCATCGCGGACCACCTTGGTGTTCACGGCGTTGATCTCGCGGTCGAGATTGGCGAGTTCGGGGTTGGCGCAGATCGCCTTTTCCACCGGACGCCTCGCGGTCGCGCAATTGAAGCTCGGCTTGCCGGCGACCGCTATCAACGCGCCGAGCCGCTCCAATTCCTGCGCCAGCAACCGGTAATTGGCTTTCGCGGCCAGATGATTGGGGTTGAGCTTGATCGCCGCGCCGAAATCGGCCAGCGCCTTGGGCCGGTCGCCCTTCTTGCGCCACAGCTCGCCACGGGCGTTGTGAATGTCGGCCAGCGCCGGATCGAGCCACAGCACCGTGTCGTAATCGCCGATCGCACGGTCGATCTGATCCTTGCGGCTGAAGGCGCCACCTCGTGCGATCAGCGCCTTGATGCGATCGGCCCTGTCCGTCTTTTTGTTGTCGGCCAGCGCGCCACACTCCGCGACGATCTTGTCGTCGTCATAGGCGGCAGCCGCGGCCACGCAAGGCGCGGGGTCGACGGGTGGCTCCTTTGCAGGCTCCGCGCCGGTGGCGCGGGCGATCTGGGGGATCACGCACAGCAGGCACGCTACCGCCGCGCTCAGAATCAGGATTCTCGGTCCAGCTTGCATCGCATTTCCGCCGAAAGCGCTCTACATATTGAAGCCGCCGCGATCTGCCAAGCGAACGGCGGCAGCTTTACGACGAATACAATATACGGTTGGATTTGATGGTAGTTTGCCGATCGGCGGACCTCAATTGCGCACTCTTGAGGATTTCCAGGCTTGACGACCTTCGAATGGATCATCGGTTTGCTGCTCGGCGCCGTCGCGCTGTCGGCGCTGGCCCGGCGGATCAAGGTGCCCTACCCGACCTTTCTCGCCATCGGCGGCGTGCTCTTGGCCTTCGTGCCGTCGGGACCCTCCTGGACGCTGGAGCCGGACCTGGCACTGGCGCTGTTCGTCGCACCGGTGCTGCTCGATGCCGCCTACGACACCTCGCTGCGCGACCTCCGCGCCAATTGGGTGCCGGTCTCGACATTGGTGTTCGTCGCGGTCGGCGTTACCACCGCTACCGTCGCCATCCTGGCGCGGTGGCTGGTCCCGGGCATGCCGTGGACCGCCGCGATCGCGCTCGGCGCCATCGTGGCGCCGCCCGACGCCGCCGCGGCCACCGCCATCCTGCGCCAGGTCGACCTGCCACACCGAATCCTCAAGATCCTGGAAGGCGAGAGCCTGCTCAACGACGCCAGCGCGCTCTTGATCTATCGGGTCGCGGTCGGCGCCGCCGCCGTGGAGCATTTGAAGTGGAGCGAGTTCGCGCCCTCGGTCGTGCTGGCATTGGCGGGTAGCCTCGTGGCCGGCTATCTCTTCGCCAGGGTCTGGCTGAAGGCGACGCGGCGCGTGGACGAGGCGCCAAGCGCGATCATCCTGCAGTTCGCCGGCACCTTCACGGTGTGGATCGTCGCCGAACGCATTGGCCTCTCCGGCATCCTGACCATCGTTGCCTATGCCATCACGATCGCGCGCACCGCCCCGGCACGCACGCCGGCAAGGCTTCGGGTGCCGGCCTATGCGGTGTGGGAGACCGCGGTCTTCATTCTCAATGTGCTGGCGTTCATGCTGATTGGCATGCAGTTGCGCCCGATCTGGGCCCGGCTCGACCAGGTGGTGCGAACCGAATACGTGGCGATCGCGGCCTATGTGCTGGCCGCCGTCATCCTCGCCCGCATCGTCTGGGTCATGGTCTACGGCGTTACGCTGCGGACGGCGGTTGCGCAGGGGCTCCTTCATCCCCGAAATATGGCGGTGCCCACGCTCAAGGGCGGCATCGTGGTGGCGTGGTGCGGAATGCGCGGCATCGTCACGCTGGCGGCCGCCTTCGCGCTGCCGGAAAATTTTCCCTATCGCGACCTGATCCTGCTGACGGCTTTCGCGGTCGTGCTGGGCTCGCTCGTCATTCAAGGCTTGACCTTGCGCCCGCTGATCCTGGCGCTGAACCTGAAACAAGACGATCCGGTCGGTGCCGAGGTCGCCCGCGCCCGCGCCATCGCTTACCGGGCGGCGCTGGAGGAGATCGAGGCCGACCCGTCGGAGGAAGCGGAAATCCTGCGGCTCGAATACCGCGCGATGCTGATGCGTGCGAAGGGCGATCCCGATGGCGGCGTCCCGACAAGCGAGCTTCCCGCCGATCCGCTGCGGCGGCGCGCGATCGACGCGGCGCGGCGATCGATCCTGACGCTGCGCCGCTCCGAAGAAATCGGCGACGACGCCTTCCATCAGCTCGAGGAAGAACTAGACCGGGCTGAATTGAGCGCGCAGGGGTGATGTGCCTTGGTGTCCCGGACGCGGTGCAGCGTTCTTCACGGTGCACCGCAGAGCCGGGACCCACATTGTCATCGCGCAAAAGAATGGGCCCCGGCTTAGCAGCGCAGCGTTTCACGCTGCACTGCATCCGGGGCACGATACCGCGCTTTAAGCCCCCGCCTTGCAGGTGATCCCGCCATCGACCACGAGCTCGATGCCGGTCACGTATCGGGATTCATCGGACGCCAGGAACAGCGCCGCGTTGGCGACGTCCCAGGCCTCGCCCATATGCCCCATCGGCACCTGCGCGTCGCGCGCGCGCCACATCGCTTCCACATCGCCCTTGGCGTAGCTGGCGGCAAGGCCGGCGGAGTGCTCGACCATCGGCGTCTTCATCAAACCCGGCAGGATCGCATTGACGCGGACATGCTTGCTTGCGAATTCGACCGCGGTGGTGCGCGTCATCTGGTTCATCGCCGCCTTGGTGGTGGCGTAGGAGACGTAGGAGAGGCCGAGATGGCGGATCGAGGCGATCGACGAGATATTGATGATCGAGCCGCCGCCCTGGCTCACCATCGCGGGGATGACGTGCTTCATGGCAAGGTAGGCGCTCTTGAGGTTGACGGCGAAGACGTGATCCCAGCTCGCTTCCGTCACATCGACGACGCTTCCCATCTCGGCGATGCCGACATTGTTGTCGAGCACATCGA
>Ga0210408_10001239_pt1 | contig 27371 bp, 28 predicted proteins | sample IncBWH4MmetaG_FD_155471 | JGI IMG/M metagenome (GOLD analysis project Ga0210408, IMG submission 155471) | Forest soil microbial communities from Barre Woods Harvard Forest LTER site, Petersham, Massachusetts, United States - Inc-BW-H-4-M | ecosystem: Environmental > Terrestrial > Soil >...
GATCCTTCGGATCATCCCGGAATGACGAAACTGGATTGCTTCGGAGCTCACGCTCCTCTCCATGACGGCATATCGATCGCCGTCGCGACACTGGGCTCAAGCATCCGCAAGCGTTTGCCAAATCCGAGCGTATCGAACGACGCGCGCAGATCCTGCGCGCTCTGGCGGAAATGCGCCCAGCCGTCGGTGTGCAGCGGCACGATCAGCGCGTCCGGAAAAGCACGCGCGGTCTCGATCGTGTCATTGGTGTCCATGCTGAGATGGAACGGCCCGCGCGTTTGCGCCGCGCCGGCGAATGGCAGCACCAGGCCGCATTTGAAACGGCGCGCGACTTCGGAAGACGCCATCGAACCATGTCGTGTCGCCGCTGACATAGATCGGCGCATGATCCTGCCGGCTGAGCACGAAGCCGATCACATCGCCCGACAGCGGCTCGATTCCCGCGGGACCATGCCGCGCCGGCGTGGCCGTCACTTCGAGCGAGCGGCCGTTCTTCCCCTTCAACTCGGTGGTGGCCCAGGGCGCAAAGCCTTCCGCATGCGCTCCCAGCCGCCTGGCGCCGCCCTCCGTCGTCAGCACGCGCCTGGCTGACGCGAGAAAGGCGCGGCCCGCATTGTCGAGATTGTCGGAATGCTGGTCGTGGCTCAACAGCACGGCATCGACCTCGCCGACCGCGTCCGCACTCATCGCTGGGCCGTTCAGCTTCTGCAGCTTCACATGCGGCAACTGGTAGAAGCCGGGCGAATCGAAGGTCGGATCGGTCAATAGCCTGATGCCGTCGATCTCGATCAGCGCCGTGGGACCGCCGATCAGGGTGATGGTGATCGTCATGACTTGCTCCTGTTCGAAACCGCGGGACGCGTCACCAGATAAATGCCCAGCGCCACCGGAACGATCCCCGACAGATCGCGCAACGCCACGTGCTCGCCGAGAACCAGCCATGCGAACAGCATGCCGAGCGGTGGCATCAGGAAGTGATAGGCGCTCGCCGCTGTCGCGCCATAGGCCTTCAGCAGACGAAACCACAGCACATAGGCGAGAATTGAGCCACCGAGCACGAGGAACGCGAAGGCGCCCAAGAGCCGCGCGTTCGGCACGATATCGTCGACATCGGCGAAAGCAGCCGCAAAGGGCAGCAGCGCAAGCCCCGCGGCGATATTCTGGACGCCATTGCCGATCCACAGGCTGCCTTGTGGCGCAAGCAGCTTGAACAGGACCGTACCGAGCACGATGGACGCAAGCGAGGCCAGCGTGAACAGGATGCCATCCACGCTGTCGGTGCCGACCGACATGCGGTGCCACACGATCATGGCGACCCCGACGATGCCGAGCGTAAGGCCCGCGACCTTGCGAAAAGTCAGCTGCTCGCCGAGGAACAGCGCGGCGAGCGCCGCGGTGAACACCGGGTTGGCGGACACGATCAACCCGCCGAGCCCGGCGGATACCGATTTCAGCCCGGTGTAGCCGAGGCCGAGATAGAGCGCATTGTTGGCGACGCCGAGGATCGCGAACACGATCACGTCACGCCAAGAAAGCGACCCAGACAGCGCCCCGGCCTCGCGCCGAAACGCCGAGATCGCCAGGATCAGCACGCCCGCGAGCAGGAAACGCGCCGTCAGAAGGATCAGCGGCGGGCAATAGGTGACGCCGATCTTGCCGGCGATGAAGGCAAAGCTCCAGAGCACGCAGAACAGAGCGACCGCGGACGGCATCGGATTGGACGTGGCGCGGGGAACCGCTGCGGCGGGTGCGAGCGACATGGCAGTTTCCTTGGAATTCTTCTTCGACCACGTCCATGTAGGGATCCGACTTGCTATTTAGAAATTAAATCATAGAATGTCTTCCAGTGGAAAATCAAATAGCGCCGCGCCCATGCTCGACCTCGAATTGCTTCGCAGTTTCGTCTCGGTCGTCGACGCCGGCGGTTTCACCCGCGCCGGCGAACGGGTTCATCGCACCCAGTCGACCGTGAGCCAGCAGATCAAGCGGCTTGAGGAGGACATCGGCCAGCCGCTGCTCCACCGCGACGGCAAGGCGATCGCGCCAACGGAAGCCGGCGAGCGGCTGCTGTCATATGCGCGCCGGCTGCTGTCGCTCGCCGAGGAGGCGCGCGACGTGCTGGCGCGGCCGGCGAGCGAAGGTGCAGTCAAGCTCGGCATCCCCGAGGATTTCGCGGCCTACCGGCTCACCAAACTGCTCGCAAGCTGCACGCGCGAACGGCCGGGCCTAAGACTCGACGTACGGGCCGACCAGAGCCTCTACCTGAAGCGCGACCTCGCACGCGGCGAGCTCGACCTCGCACTTCTCAAGCGCGACGCCGGCGAGCCGGGCGCGATCGCGGTATGGCCGGAGCGCGTGCACTGGGTCACCAGCAAGAGCCATCCCGTCGATATCAGGGCCAAGTCGCTGCCGCTGATCGGCTTTCCCGGCGGCTGCCTGTACCGGGCACGCGCCATCCATGCGCTGGAAAGCGCCGGCCGCAGCTGGCACATGGCCTACACCTCCTCGAGCCTTGCCGGGATCCAGGCCGCGGTCGCGGCCGGCATGGGATTGAGCATCCTCTCCGACATGTCGATCCAGGCGGATCACCGCATGCTCACGGCCAAGGAAGGGTTCAAGCCGATCGACAAGACCGAGATGGCGCTGGTTGCCTCACCGAATGCGAGCCCGGCAACGCTGCGGCTCGCCGACCGCCTCGCGGCGTTCTGCGACAGCGTGCAGACCAAGGCGGCGTAGCTTTTCGCCCTCTCCGCGCTCTTGCGGCGAGAGGTGAAAGGCATCTCAGTTCATCGAACGGTTGGACTAATAACACCGCGCCGCCGCGATCGCGTGCAGGCGGTTGTCGCCGAGCAGATAGGCCATGAAGCCGATCTGCGGAAAGATCCTTGCAAACGCCCGATCACGGATGCTCAGGCCGCCGGCATAGGCGCCGAATGCCGGCATCACCGCGCGCTCGCCATCGGAGGCAAAGCAGCGTCGTTCCATCGCCCGGCCGCGCGTCGCCACGCGGGCCTTGGGATGCAAATGGCCTGATATCTCGCCGATCGCGCCGGTGGGCTCGTGACGAAACACGATCGGGCCGATCGCCACTTCGGTTGCGACCACGCCACCGAGCGTGCCCGGCAGCGCCGGATCGTGATTGCCTGAGATCCAGATCCAATCACGCCCGGCCTGCAGCGCGGCGATCGCCTCGCTATCGCTGCAGGCGAGACGTTCATGCGCATCGCGATCGTGAAAACTGTCGCCGAGCGCGATCACCATGCGCGGATCGTAGCGCGCAATGACCGCGGCAAGGCGGCCAAGCGTCGCAGCGGTGTCGTAAGGCGGCAGCAATACGCCGCGCGCGGCGAAGCTCGAGCCTTTTTCCAGATGCAGATCGGAGACGACGAGCAGCCCCGGCTCGTCCCAGAACAGCGCGCCCGAGACGTCGGCAACCAACGTGATGCCGGCAAGTTCGACGACGGAGTTGCGCGCCTTGGATGATCCCTCATCGGTGATTTGCGCGCGTATCGTCACGTCGGACCCCGTCTATCCAGCCGCCTCTTTGACGAGCTCTTCGGCGGCTTCCGCCAGCAGCTCGTCGGACGCCTCGCCATAAACGGATTCGCGGCCGATTTCCAGCATCACGGGAACGGCGAGCGGCGAAACATGGTCGAGTTCCCGGTGGGTGATTCGTCCCTTGATTCGCGCGAGCATATCACCAAGCCGCTTCAGATCGAGCAAGCCGGTCGCGGCATCGGCGCGCGCGGCGCGCAGCAGCACGTGGTCGGCCTGATGCTTGCGCAGCACGTCATAGACGAGGTCGGTCGAAAACAGCACCTGGCGGCGACTTTTCTCTTCATCGGTGAAGCGGCGCGGGATCAGGCCGGAAATCAGCGCGCAGTTGCGGAAGGTGCGCTTCATCAGCGCCGATTCGTGCAGCCACGCTTCGAGATCATCGCCGAGCATGTCGGAATGAAACAGCGCATCGAGGCTGAGTTGCCCTTGCCGGATCATGAGTGACATGTCGCCGATCCCCCAGACCGCCAGCGCATATTCGTTGGCGACGAATCCGAGCGGTCGCGCACGCCCCCGCTCCAGCCTGCGTGTCAGCAGCATGCCGAGCGTCTGGTGCGCCAGCCGGCCCTCGAACGGATAGCAGATGAGATAGTTCTTGGTGCCGCGTGGAAAAGTCTCGACCAGGAGCTCGCGCGCGCCGGGCACGCGCGAGACATCCCGCTGCAGCGACAGCCAGTCCCGCACCTGCTCCGGCAGCGCGCCCCAGGCGCGCCTGTCGTCGAGCAGTCTTCGCACGCGCTCGGCGAGATAGGTCGACAGCGGAAACTTGCCGCCCATATAGGACGGCACCTTCGCATCCTTGTCGTTGGCGCGGGAGACATAGACCTGGTCTTCGACCAGCGCCTCGTAGCGCACGACCTCGCCGCCGAACACGAAGGTGTCGCCGACCACGAGGCCTTCGATGAAATATTCCTCGATCTCGCCCAGCATTCGGCCACCGCGGCTAATCGGTCCCGTGCTACCTGCTCCACGGCCACGCGAGCGCACCAGCTTCACCTTCAGCATCGGCTCCTCGACGATGGTGCCGACATTGAGGCGATAGCTCTGCCGCACTTTTGGATTGGTGACGCGCCAGCGGCCCTGGATGTCCTGCTTGATGCGGGCGAAGCGCTCATAGGTCTTCAGCGCATAGCCGCCGGTCGCGACGAAGTCGACCACGTCGTCGAAATTTTCGCGCGCCAGATCCGCGTAGGGCGCCGCGGTGCGCACCTCCGCATAAAGCTCGTCGGCGAGGTACGGCTCGCCGCAGGCGCAGCCCAGCACATGCTGGGCCAGCACATCGAGCGCGCCGATGCGCAACGGCGGGGTGTCCTGCGCATTCTCTGCGATCGCCTCGATCGCGACCGAGCATTCCAGCACTTCGAACCGGTTGGCCGGGACGAGCACGGCGCGCGACGCTTCATCGAGGCGGTGGTTGGCGCGGCCGATGCGCTGCATCAGCCGTGAGCAACCTTTTGGCGCGCCGATATTGACCACGAGGTCGACGTCGCCCCAGTCGACACCGAGATCGAGCGACGATGTACACACGACGGCCTGCAGCCGGCCCGCCGCCATCGCCTCCTCGACCTTGCGGCGCTGCGCGACATCGAGCGAGCCGTGATGCAAGGCGATCGCGAGCCCATCGTCGTTGATGCGCCAGAGATCCTGGAACAGCATCTCGGCCTGGCTTCTGGTGTTGACGAAGACCAGCGTGGTCTTGTTGCGCCTGATCAGCTCGTAGACCTCGGCCAACGCGTGTCGCGCGGTGTGGCCGGCCCATGGCAGCCGCTCGCGCGTGTCGAGCATTTCCACGATCGGCGGTGCGGCGCCGCCTGCGACCACGATGTCGGCGGCGACATGCGTGCCGTCGCGCTGCGGCACGAGAAACCGCGCAAGATCGCCCGGGTCGGCGACGGTCGCCGACAAGCCGATCGCGCGGGCCTCCGGGGCGAGCTTCCAAAGCCGCGCGAGCCCGAGCGACAACAGGTCGCCGCGCTTTGAGGTGACGAGCGCGTGCAATTCGTCGAGCACGATCCGCTTCAGCGAAGCGAACAGGAACGGCGCGTCGTCGGAGGCGAGCAAGAGCGCAAGCTGCTCGGGCGTGGTGAGCAGGATGTCCGGCGGATAGCGGCGCTGCCGCTGCCGCCGCGACACCGGCGTATCGCCGGTGCGGGTCTCGATCCTGATCGGCAGCGCCATCTCGGCCACCGGCGTTTCCAGGTTGCGCGCGATGTCGACCGCGAGCGCCTTCAAGGGCGAGATGTAGAGCGTATGCAGGCCGCGGCTGCGTCGTACGCCGCGGCCGGTGGAGATGAAGCTCTTTGCCGCGGGCTGTGTAGCGTCCTCCTCCCTTGTGGGCGAGGGCCGGGGAGGGGGGTGGGCCACGGAGATCGGCGCTTCTGGCTCACCCCCCTCCCGCCGACCTGCGGGCGTCGGCCTCCACCACAAGGGGGGAGGCGGCAACGCGGCGCGGGTCCGCGTATCCCCGCTCAGCTCCACCAAGGTCGGCAAAAATCCGGCCAGCGTCTTGCCGGCGCCGGTCGGCGCGATCAGCAGCGCGGAGCGGTTGTCACGCGCCTTCGCCAGCAACGCGAGCTGGTGCGCGCGCGGCGACCAGCCGCGGCCGGCGAACCATTTCTGGAAACGGTCCGGCAGCAGCGCTGGCTCGTCGAACGGCAGCTCGGGCTGGTCCAGCAGCGACACGCATAAGAGCTAAGCTCTTCGGGCAGCTTCGTCGAGGGTCTGCGGCAGAACCATCGCATATGGCCGAACGTCCAACGGGTTCGGTCTGACTGCGAGGTGCAGCGCTCCCCCTGACTCGTCATGCCCGGCCTTGCCGCCTCCGCCGAGAGGCTTGGCGCGCCCCGCTGCTGTGCCGGGTCGCAGCCGAAGGCGAAGACCGGTGCCGGGCATCCACGTCTTCCGCTTCCGCGTCTCAAAGACGTGGATGGCCGCGACAAGCCCGGCCATGACGACGGGGAAACACCTCTGTTGTCGTCAAACGCGACTACCCTATCGCAAGCGGGGAGAGGGAGTATTCACTCCGTCACCGGCTTGTCGGAAATGTCCCAGTCGCTGCCGTTGAAGATCGAGATGTAGAGCGTCTTCATCGGCGTGTAGTCGTCAGGCGTGTAGTTGTAGGTGATGCCGTCGAGGAAGAACGGCGAGTGGAAGCCGTTGAGACCGGCCGCCTGCTTCAGCACGTTCTCCCGCGTCAGGTCGTCGCCGCAGCGGCGCAGGATCTCGCCCATCGTCACTGCCTGGCCATAGCCGGCATAGGCGATGGTGTTGTCGGGATCGACATTGGGCAGATATTTCTTGCGCAGCGCCTCGAAGTCCATCACCTCCGGATCGTTCTGCCAGCGCGGCACGCCGGCATCCTTGGCGTAGCGGATCGCGACGATGCCCTTCGCATTCTCGAAGCCGGCGGCGCTGAGGATCGAGCGGCCGGTCGACCCCGCCGACAACAATTGCAGCGGCTTCCAGCCGAGCTCTGCGACCTTGCGGACCGACTGCGACGTCGCCTTGCCGGTCGAGATATTGTAGAACACATCGGCGCCCGACTTGGAGAGATTGACGAGCTGCGAGTCGATCGTCGGATCGGTCAGATCATAGGTCTGCTCCATGATCACGCTCGCCTTGCCGCCGGCATCCGCCAGCACCTTCTTGAAGGGCCCGAGGAAGTCGCGCCCGAAATCGTCGTTCTGATAGAGAATGCCGATCTTCGCCTCCGGCTTCACATTCACGACGTGCCTCGCGAGAATGCGCGCCTCGGTGGGATAAAGCGGCAGGCCCGCCATGGTCCATTTGTAGGTTTTCGGATCGTTCCATTTCGACGCGCCGGTATTGAGCAGCAGCTGCGGCACGCCCTTGGAATTGAGATATTTGTGCACGGCGGTCTGCGGCGCGGTGCCGAGCGAGCCATAGAGCGCCAGCACCTCTTCCTGCTCGACCAGCCGCCGTGTCGCCTCGACGCATTTCGGCGCACTATAGGCGTCGTCGAGGGTGAGGAAATTGATCTTGCGGCCGTTGATGCCGCCCTGCTCGTTGAGCATCTGGAAGTAGGCCTCGCCGACGCGGCCGAGCACGCCATAGAGCGAGCCCGGGCCTGAATGCGGCACGGTCTGGCCGAGCTTGATCTCGGTGTCGCTGGCGCCGGGACCGTATTTCTTCTCGGCCGCGCGAACGAACGGGGCGGACACGAGCGCCGCCGCAGCGGCCGTGGCGCAGAACGCGCGCCGTGTTGGATGTTTTTTCATTGTCGTTTTCTCCCTTGATGGGAGCATTCTGGCGGCATTCGACGGCTGCAGGCAACAGCGAACAGCCGACATCGCGACGCAATGCCGCTGCGCCCGCGGCGTCTTATTTCCGTACGACGGCAATCACGTTTTGGTCGCGACCACGACGAGACCACGGACCGGGACGTCGTCCTCGGTGCGTGGCGATGCGGCTTCGAGATGTGCAAGCGCCAGGCCCGCCGCTTGCACGACATCGCGCACATGGGTCGCGGCATGGGCATAGCGCAGCCCCGCGCCAATGATGACGCCGCTGCCATCGTGCGTCTCGAGCGTGAACGCGACGAGTCCAGTTGGGGCAAGGACGCGCTTGGCCTGCGCGAGCACCGGTGCGATGTCGGAGACATAGACCAGGGCATCGCCGGCGATGATCAGATCGGCGCTCGCATCGGACTTGTTCGCGAGCCCCTCGACCATATCGGCGACTTCGAGCTCGGTATAAAGGCCGGTGGCGCGCGCCTGCTCGATCATCCCAGGCGACAGGTCGATGCCGATGAAGCGGTCGACCTGCCTGGTGAAAGCCATGGCGACAAGCCCGGTGCCGCAGCCGAGATCGATGGCGCGCTTGAACAGCGCCGGCCGCTTCACCGCCGCGCGCACCGCGAGCACCGCCTTGAACAGCAGCGCCGGACCGCGATAGTCCAGATGATCGAGCAGCGCGGTGTCGAAGCGCGGCGCGTACTGGTCGAACAGCGTCCGCACATAGGCCTTCGGCATGCCCGATAAATCTTCGGCGCCGAGCCGCATCAGCCGCAGGCTTGCACCATGCCGGTCTTGCGGATCGGCGTCGAGCGCCCGGCGGAATGCCGCGATCGCGGCGTCGCGCTCGCCGAGCTGAAGACGGATTTCACCCAGGGTGAACCAGGCCGAGGCGAAATCGGGCGCGAGCTCCACGGCCTGGTCCAACAGGTCGGCGGCGGCGACGAGGTCGCCCTTCAATTGCAGGTCACGCGCGAATTCAAAACGACGGTCGGCAATCAGGTCGCCGGAGGACAGGAACAGGCGCAGGGGCATTCGTGAAAGGCCGCTTGGAAACAAGACTCGAATGGCGTTCGCCCCGAACCTATATGACGCAGATGCGACCGCAAGACCTTCTGACGCCCATGCCGTCCGGCCTGTGCTGCAAGCCCGGAGGCTTCCATATCGACCCGGTCCGGCCGGTCGAGCGGGCCCTCGTCACGCATGGCCATTCCGACCATGCGCGCGCCGGCCATGGCGCCGTGCTGGCGACGCAGGAAACGCTCGATATGATGCGGCTGCGTTATGGCGAGAATTTCGCCGGCACGACGCAGGCCATCCGCTATGGCGAGAAACTCCGGCTCGGCGACGTCACGGTCGCCTTTCATCCCGCAGGTCATGTGCTCGGTTCGGCGCAGATCGCGGTCACCTGCACAGACATTTGCGTGGTCGCCTCCGGCGACTACAAGGACGCGCCGGACCCGACCTGCACACCCTTCGAGCTGGTGCCCTGCGATGTGTTCATCACCGAGGCCACCTTCGGCCTGCCGGTATTCCGGCATGGCGATGCATCGGAGCAGATCAAGAAACTCCTGGCCTCGGTCGCGCTGTTTCCCGAGCGCGCGCATCTGGTCGGCGCCTATTCGCTCGGCAAGGCGCAGCGCGTGATCGCACTGTTGCGGCAGGCCGGCCATGACGCGCCGATCTACCTGCATGGCGCGATGGAGAAGATCACATCCTACTACCAGGAGCGCGGCATCGCGCTCGGCGAGCTTCGTCCCGTCCGCGGCGTGAAGAAGGCCGATCTCGCGGGCGCCATCGCGCTGGCGCCACCGTCGGCGACCTCGGACGTCTGGACACGCCGTTTTCCCGATCCGGTCACCGCTTTTGCCTCCGGCTGGATGCGGGTGCGCGCCCGCGCGCGCCAGGGCGGGGTCGAGCTGCCGCTGGTCATCTCGGATCATGCCGACTGGGATGGACTGACGGCGACCATCGCAGCCACCGGCGCTGGCGAGATCTGGGTCACCCACGGCCAGGAGGACGCGCTGGTGCATTGGTGCAAGACGCGCGGCCTTGCTGCGCGGCCGCTCGATCTCGTCGGCTATGGCGACGAGGAGGAGACGGATGTTACGCCAAATGCAGAAGGCGGCGAGACATGAATCGCTTCGCCGAACTGCTCGACCGTCTCGGCTATGAGCCCGGCCGCAACAACAAGCTCAGGCTGCTGACCGCCTATTTCCGCGAGGTCGGCGATCCCGATCGCGGCTATGCGCTGGCGGCGCTGACCGGCGCGCTCTCGTTCAAGCACGCCAAGCCCGGCTTGATCCGCGACCTCATTGCCGAGCGTACCGACCCGGTGCTGTTCGCGCTCTCCTACGACTATGTCGGCGACCTCTCCGAGACCGTGGCGCTGATGTGGCCGAAGGCTTCTTCGCCTCCCCACGCACGCTCTGCGCCCTCTCCAGCGCGCGTGGGAGGGTTGGGGTGGGGGCAAGCGCCGATGTCGCTCACTACAAAAGAGCCCCCACCCGGATCGTCCAATGGCGCAAGCGCGCCGTTGAACGATCCGACCTCCCCCGCAAGCGGGAGAGGTGAAGAAGAGCGCGTGGGGGGAGGGGGGGTGGCGGGCCACAACAATCCGCCGCCACCGACGCTGACCGAGGTTGTCACCACGCTGCGTACCCTCGGCAAGACCGAGCTGCCAAAACAGCTGGCGCGCTGGCTCGACGAGCTGGGCGAGACCGGCCGTTGGGCACTGCTGAAACTCGTCACCGGCGCGATGCGGATCGGCATCTCCGCGCGCCTGGCCAAGACCGCCGCGGCGGCGCTCGGCAATAAGGACCCGCACGAGATCGAATTGCTCTGGCCGGGGCTGGTGCCACCCTACGCCGACCTGTTCGCCTGGCTCGAGGGCAGGAGCGACAAGCCCGTCAACCGCGATCCCGCGCCGTTCCGCCCTGTGATGCTGGCCCACGCGCTGGAGGACACTGATTTCGTCAACATGACCGCGGCCGATTACATCGCGGAATGGAAATGGGACGGCATCCGTGTGCAGGCGGTGAGCGGCTATGACACGCGCGGCCACATCGTGACGCGGCTCTATTCGCGCAGCGGCGACGACATCACCAACAGCTTTCCGGACCTGCTGCCCTCGCTGCATCTGCCCGGCGCCATCGACGGTGAGCTCCTGGTCCTGCGCGAGGGCCGCGTGCAAAGCTTCAACGTGCTGCAGCAGCGGCTCAATCGCAAGACCGTCTCGCCAAAACTCACGAAGGACTACCCGATCCATCTGCGCGCCTACGACCTGCTCGGCGAAGGTGAAGCGGACCTGCGTCCGCTGCCCTTTGCGGAGCGCCGTGCCCGGCTGGAAGCCTTCGTCAAACGCCTCGATGATCCGCGCATCGATCTTTCGCCGACCATTGACTTCGACGGCTGGGACAGCCTGCGCGCGGCGCGCGCCGATCCGGCCCAAGCCGGCGCGGATGCGGAAGCGGTCGAAGGCATGATGCTGAAGCGCCGCAGCGCGCCCTATCTGCCGGGCCGGCCGAAAGGCGAGTGGTGGAAATGGAAGCGCGATCCGCACATCATCGATGCCGTGCTGATGTATGCGCAGCGCGGCCACGGCAAGCGCTCGTCCTACTATTCGGACTACACATTCGGCGTGTGGACCGACGGCGGAGATGGCGAACAGCTCGTGCCGGTCGGCAAGGCTTATTTCGGCTTCACCGACGAGGAGCTGCTGCAGATCGACCGCTTCGTCCGCCGCAACACCACGGAGAAATTCGGTCCCGTGCGCCATGTCGTGCACGAGCCGGATCAGGGGCTGGTGCTCGAAGTCGCCTTCGAGGGATTGCAGCGCTCCACCCGGCACAAATCAGGTGTCGCGATGCGCTTCCCGCGCATCAGCCGGCTGCGCTGGGACAAGCCGCCGCGCGAGGCCGACCGGCTGGAGACACTCGAGAAAATGCTGAAAGACGAGCAAAATAAAGTTTTGCTAACATCTGGCCGCGGCTGAGATGTTCCCCATTTGCGCCTCGCCGTATAGAGTGACGGCGCATCAACCAGGAGATACCGATGCCGAACGACACCAGAGAACTGCCGGCAGCTCCTGAGGGGCTTCATCGCTTCCTTGGCGGCTCGCCCTTTGCGGTGGCGTTCCGGCTCGTCCTGCTGTCGATCCTGGTCGGCGTCGTGCTGGCGGCGATCGGCTTCGATCCCTACAATATCATCCGCAGCATCGAGCTCTTGTTCCGGCGGTTGTGGGACCTCGGCTTCGACGCCGTCAACTGGTTGTGGCGCTATTTCCTGCTCGGCGCGGTGATCGTGATTCCAGTGTGGTTGATCTCGCGCCTGCTCGGCGCGCCGCGCGGCCGCTGATCCGGCCGTATCGGTCCTCATTTGCTCGTCGCTCCGACCAGAGTCACCACGGCACGGGTGTTTGCCATCGCGGGCCCGGCGATGGTCGCCAACCTGACGACGCCTCTGATCGGCATCGTCTCGACGACGGCGATCGGACGCCTCGGCGATGCGCCGCTGCTCGGTGGCGTGGCGATGGCGTCGTTCATCTTCGACTGCTTGTTCTGGCTGTTCGGATTTCTGCGCATGGGCACGCTGGCGTTCACGGCGCAGGCGATTGGCGCCGGTGAAACGAAGCAGCTGCCGGTCCATCTGGTGCGCGGACTGGCCCTTGCGGTCCTGGTCGGCGCCGGCCTGATCGCGCTGCAGATACCGCTCTCGGCGATCCTGCTCCAGGTAATGGGCGGCAGCGCAGATGTCACGGCTGCGGCAAAAGCCTATTTCACCATCCGCATCTGGTCGTCTCCTCTCGCGCTCGCCAACTATGCGGTGCTCGGCTGGCTGATCGGGCAGGCGCGCGCCCGGCTCGCGCTCGTCATCCAGTTCGCGATCAACCTGATCAACATGGTCGCGACAATCGTACTGGTCCTCAGGATGGGCACCGGGATCACGGGAGCGGCGGCTGCGACCATCGTTGCGGAGGCGGGCGGGCTTGCGATCGGGCTGCTCATCGCCATCCGCCTCTCCGGCGGCTCGCTCGCCGTTCCGCGCGCGGCAGCGCTCGACCGCGCCGCGCTGATGCGCATGCTCACCGTCAACCGCGACATCATGATCCGCACCGCCGCGCTGATCGCGGCGTTCCTGTTCTTCACCGCACAGGGCGCCCGCGCCGGTGACGTCACGCTCGCCGCCAACGCGGTCCTGAACAATTTCCTTTTGGCCAGCGCGTTCTTCCTCGACGGCCTGGCCAACGCCGCGGAGCAATTGTGCGGCCACGCGGTCGGCGCGCGCGACCGCCGCGCCTTCACCGGCGCGACGCGGCTCGTCGTCGCCTGGGGCTTTGGCTTTGCGCTTGTGGTCGCGGCCTGCCTCGCGCTGCTCGGCCCCAGCCTGATCGATGTCATGACCACGAGCGAGAACGTTCGCCTCGCAGCCCGCCAGTATCTGGCTTTCGTCGTGGCCTCGCCCTTGCTGTCCGTGTTCGCGTTTGCCTTCGACGGCATCTACATCGGCGCGACCTGGGCGCGCGACATGCGCAACCTGATGCTGGCGTCGCTTGCGGCGTTTCTCGCCGCCTGGTTTGCGCTCCGCTCCTTCGGCAATGCCGGACTCTGGGCCGCACAGCTCGTGCACTACGCCGCGCGCGGCGGCTTGCAGGCGCTGCGCTATCCGGCACTGCTGAAAGCATCGTTCGGAGAGGTCAGATCGGCCAGGGCTCGGCCGTGATCGTCGCTGCGTCGGCACCGACGATTTCCGACAATGTCTCCCGGCCGGTGCGCAGCAGTGTCGAGGCGAGATCGCGCTTGATGGACTCGATCACACCGAGCCCCTTGTAGACCAGCGACGAATAAAGCTGGATCAGGCTGGCGCCGGCGCGGATCTTGGTCAGTGCCGCGCCGCCGGAATCGATGCCGCCGACGCCGATCAACGGGAATGCGGCCTCGGTGCGCACAAACGTCTCCGCGACCATCCGCGTCGACAGGCGAAACAGCGGCCGCCCCGACAATCCGCCCTGCTCCTTGGCGCGGCCCGATTCCCGCAGGCTCGCCGGCCGCGCCAGCGTGGTGTTGGATACGATCATGCCGTCGACCCGGCGCGAGCGCGCGATATGGACGACGTCGTCGAGCTCGGCGAGGCTCAGATCAGGTGCGATCTTGAGCAGGACAGGAGAATCGCCGGCCTCCGTCCGCACCCGCTCGCGCGCGTCGATCACACGCGCCAGCAGCTCGTCCAGCATCTTGGCCTGCTGCAGGTTGCGCAAGCCCGGCGTGTTGGGCGAGGAGACATTGACGGTGAAATAGTCCGCGACCGGTGCGAACATCTCGATCTGCTTCACATAGTCCGCGACGCGATCGGGCGAATCCTTGTTGGCCCCGACATTGACGCCGACGATGCCGCCGAGATTGGCGCGCGCGGCGAGACGGCGGAGCACGGCTTCGGCGCCGTCATTGTTGAAGCCCATGCGGTTGATGACCGCCTCGTCGCGCTCGAGCCGAAACAGCCGTGGCCGCGGATTGCCGTCCTGCGGCCGCGGCGTCACCGAACCGATCTCGACGAAGCCGAACCCGAGCCTGAGCAGCGCGTCCGGTACCTCGGCATTCTTGTCGAAGCCGGCCGCCATGCCGATCGGATTCGGGAAGTTGAGGCCGAAGGCCCGTACCGCGAGCTTGGGATCGTCGGGCTTCAGGCGGAGCGGCGGCAGCAACCGCAGGCCCTGGATCGCCAACCGGTGCGCGTCTTCCGGGTCGAGGAAGCGCAGCAGCGGCAGCGAGAAGGCATCGAAGGCGCGGATCAAGGCGCGAGCTCCGGGATGTCGTGAGACCCGTCGGAGCGCGTGCGCATGTCGCGCACGGCGATGACCGCGCCGAGATCGAGCTCGCCATAAAGATGCGGAAACAGCTCGTCATTGCGCGAGCGCTCAAAGCGCAGAGCATCGCCCAAGGCGTCGGCATCGACCTCGACCAGGAACAGCGCGGTCTGGCCGAAGAAGTGCTTTCGCGCGGTCTCGGCGACCTGAGACGCCATCGAGAAATGAATGAAGCCGTCACGCAGGTCGTCGGCGCTGCCCCTGTACACGCCAGACCGCTCGGCCTCGCGCCAGGCTGAAGCGGAGCAGATCTTGTAGATCGAGGGCACGTGCGCGAAGTCCCGTTCTTTCACTCTGTTGGGATTTTGGGCTGGTATCCGACCGTATCGGCGGCCCCGGACGAACTCAAGAGCTCCCGCCGGTTCGGCCCATGACCTCCGCGCCCAGGGCGCCTTCCGCGGTCGCATGGAACGTGCCATCGCGCGCAGGCCGAGGCAACGCGCTCCGGTGCGAGCGCCTCGCGGCTATGCCGACCGGGCCAGCGCGCCATCGATCATCGCGACCGCGTTGGCGATGCCATAGACCGCGACGAAGGAGCCGAAGCGCGGGCCCCTGTCCTGGCCGAGCAGCACCTGGTAGAGCATGTTGAACCAGTCGAGCGACACGCCCGGCCGGCCATCCTTGCCCTTCTTGACCGGATCGAGGAACGGCTCGCGGCGGCCGATCTCATAGACCGCGTTCTGGATGTCCTCGGCCGAGGAGTCCGGTGGCAGGTTCGACAGCGCATCGCGCAGGTCCTGCAGCGCGGCCCGCTCGCCGTCGGTCGGCGGTCGGAACTTCTTTGTCGGCGCCACGAAGTCGCGATAATAATTGATGGCGTAGCCGACCATCGCATCGAGCTTCGGATGGGTCTGCGGCGTCACGCCCGGCCGATAGCGGCCGATGAAGCCCCAGAGGGTTTCGGCATTCTCCGCGTTCGACGACGACACCAGCGTCAGCAGCAGCTGGAAGGTGACGGGCATGTCCGCGACAGGCGGGCGGCCGGAGTGGATGTGCCAGACCGGATTGCCGAGCTGCTGCCTGCCGTCCTGGCGCGGAAATCCCTCCAGAAACTGCTGGTAGTCGTCGACGTTGCGCGGGATCACGTCGAAATAGAGCCGCTTGGCCGCCTTCGGCTCGCGATACATGAACAGCGACAGCGATTCCGGCGAGGCATAGCGCAGCCATTCGTCGATGGTCAGCCCATTGCCCTTCGATTTGGAGATCTTCTGGCCCTTCTCGTCGAGGAAGAGCTCGTAGTTGAAACCTTCAGGCGGCGTGCCGCCGAGCGCCGCGCAGATCCTGCCCGAGAGCTTCACCGAATCGATCAGGTCCTTGCCGGCCATTTCGTAATCGACGGAGAGCGCATACCAGCGCATCGCCCAGTCCGGCTTCCATTGCAGCTTGCAGTGGCCGCCGGTGACGGGGAGCGTCACGCGCTCCCCGGTCTCCGGATCGTCGTAGGAGATGGTGCCGGCCGTGGCGTCATGCGTCACGATCGGCACATAAAGCACCACGCCGGTGCGCGGGCAGACGGGTAAGAATGGCGAATAGCTCGCCGCGCGCTCCTCGCGCAGGCTCGGCAGCATGATCGCCATCACCTCGTCGAGCCGCTCCAGCATACGCAACAGCGCCGCATCGAAGCGGCCGGACTTGTAGTACTCGGTCGAGCTCGCGAACTCGTAATCGAAGCCGAACTGATCGAGGAAAGCGCGCAGCCGCGCATTGTTGTGCGCGCCGAAGCTCGCATGCGTGCCGAACGGGTCGGGCACGCTGGTCAAGGGCTTGCCGAGATTGGCCTCCAGGAGCTCCTTGTTGGGCACATTGTCCGGCACCTTGCGCAGGCCGTCCATGTCGTCGGAGAAGGCGAGCAGCCGGGTCTTGATCTTGTCCTCGGTGAGCACGCGAAACGCGTGGCGCACCATGGTGGTGCGCGCCACCTCCCCGAATGTGCCGATATGCGGCAGCCCCGACGGTCCATAGCCGGTCTCGAACAGCACCTCGTCCTTCGGCTTCTTTTTCAGCCGCGCGACGATCGCCTTCGCCTGCTCGAACGGCCAGGCGTTGGATTGTTCGGCGAGTCGGTGCAGCTCATTGGGGGTCATGGGAGGTGCGGCGAGATCGATCGTGGACATTTCAAGTATCGGATTTCCAAAAGACCGCGGAAGGTAGCGGAGAATGGCAGGGTGGGCAAAGGCGCGTTTGCGCCGTGCCCACCATCGCGACCGCGGTGGGCACGCTTCGCATTGCCCGCCTGACGGCATTTCGTCAAATCGGTCAGAACGGGCTGACCGAGAAATAGCGCAGCCAGAGGTCGGTGTAGCGGCCCTTTTCCCAGACCCGGAACAGCGCCCAGTTCAGCGCCTGGCGCAGCAGATCATTGCCCTTGCGGACCGCAATCCCGATGCCCTCGCCGAAATAGCGGCTTTCGACGAACGGTCCGCCCGCGAATGCGCAGCAGTCGCCGGAATCGGTGCCGTTGACCCAGAATGAAAGCGAGATGCCGTCACCAAAGATGAAATCGACCTCGCCGCGGCGAAGCGCCATCCGCAGCGCCTCGTCATTCGGATAGGGGTGGATTTCAGCGTCGGTGAACATCGCCTTGAGGTAGGCCTCATGGGAGGAGCCGGTGATGGCGCCGATTTTCTTGCCCTCGAGATATTCGGGGCGGATTTCCGGCAGCACGGCGTCGCGCCGCGACACGAAGCGGGCGGGCGCCCGATAATAGGGGTCCGAGAAATCGACCTTGCCGCGCAGCTGCGGCGTCACCGCCATGGAGGCGATGATGGCGTCGCCCCGGTTGCTCGCGAGCGCATCGAGCAGCGTCTCGAAGCGGCGCATCTGGACCGTGCAGGTAACCTTGATCTCGTCGCAGATCGCCCGCGCCAGATCGACATTGAACCCGGCTGGGTTACCGTCGGCGCCGGTGAAATTGAACGGCGGATAGTCCGTCTCGGTGAGGAATCGAATCACGTTGATGCGCGACAGGTCCGGTCGCTCCGGGCGCCGCCGCGGATCCCAGAAACCGGGCACCGCCTGGGGCGCTGCCTCCACCTTAGGCTTGGGCAGGGTCTGGGCCCGGACTTCGGCGCCGAACATCGCCAACGGCAGCAGGGCGCACGCCGCCAACCATACGCCGGCGAACCGGCTGACCGATCGATGAAACGCTCGTATGGATGCGGACCGCGCGGGCATTGGCGTCAGAAATCCCGGGAAAGGAATTGGACGGCGTTATAGACCATTGGCGCGGAGCGACAAGGCGAGCGCCGCCCTTGGGTCAGGTGCGGCGTGCCGGGACCGATCTCAAAGGTATTTTTTCAGGTCGGCGGCCGCCTCTTCCGGCGTCCGCTTCAGGTTGAACGGCGCTACGAACCTGCCGTCACGATCCATCAGATAGACCAGCGCCGTGTGGTCCATCGTGTAGTCGCCGTCCTTCAACGGAACCTTCTTGGCATAGACCCGATATTCCGACAGCACCTTGGCCACCACCTCCGGATTGCCGGTCAGCCCCTTCAGGTGCGGATCGAAGCTCGACAAATAGTCCTTCATGGCGGCTTCGGTATCGCGCTCCGGATCGACCGAGATGAAATACGCATTCACGCGGTCGGCGTCGCTGCCCATGGCATGCAATATTTCGGACATTTCGAACAGCGAGGTCGGGCAGACATCAGGGCAGTGAGTGAAGCCGAAAAAGATCAATGTCGGGCGGCCTTCCATCGCCTTTTCCGTGACAATCTGGCCGCTCTGATCGGTGAGCTGGAACGGCCCGCCGATCGCGGCCGGCGTCGCCACGCTGCGCATCCCGCCAAAGGCCGAGAGCATTACGATCAGCCCGACGAGAAGGCTCGCCGCGAAGGCTGCGACGATGACCAGCGGGCGGGCGGCGGTCTTGATCATTCCGAGAACTCCTAGCGTCTAGAGGCAGGCCGCGATGCCGGACGTGATCATGTCGAAGAACACCGCGGTCCCGTAATGGGTCCACAACACCAGCGTTCCCAGAATCACCGCCGCCCCGATCAGGCCACCTCCCACCGCCATCGCACGCGCCGCTCCGCGTCCCGCCGGGGCGGCGGAGGTGAGCGGGTGGGGGCTGGAGAGCGGCTGGGCCATCGCGAACCTTTCATGGCGCGCGTTCCGGCCAAAAAAGTGGCCGCGATTGCCGAAAAAGCGCGCCGATCCACCTCAAGACATAGGATCGGTGGCGCGCCCCGGCAAGCACGATCACACCGCGCCCAATCACGTCCGGCGGAGGGCGCCCTCACCCCTGGTCAGGGGCCCCTCTTTGATCAGCGGGAGGACGCGTTGGCGGCGGGCGCCGGGCCAGGACCGGAGGTGCGCGTGGCTTGGGCAGGCAATTTGCTGGCGGACGCCTGGGCGTCGAGGAAGCAGGGCTTGTACATGGTCTGCAGCTGCCTGCCGCGCAGGAAGATCATGTGCGGCGTCAACCCTCCGCGCTGGGAGATCCAGCGCTTCACCGGCGCCGGATACATCGAATAGAGCATCTGGGTCGCCTCGGGATTGGTGATGGCCCGGCCATCGGCGCCGAAATCCCAGGCGGCGTGGAAACCCAGATTGGCGTGCGCGGTCACGCAGATGCGGTCGTGGGGGATGGCGCCGAGAACGATCGTGCAGGCCGAGGCGCACAATCCATCGATAATCACGGCTTCACCGGAGTTGCGCAGGTCCTGGTACTTGTCGACATAGGTTCCGATCCGGCCCCCGCGATCGTCGGAGATCCGGACCACGGCCTGACTGGCCCCAATCCCAGCCAGCAACAGAACGGCCGCAAGCAACCCCGTCACCAATTTCATGTTCAACCTCAGTTCAACCGCCTCGACCCGTCCCCCGGTGGTCCGAACTGCAACGCCCCCCTCGACGATTGCGAATATCAAAACCGGATCGCGGGACCAGCGTGTTGCGAGATCGTAATTTTGTCTAGGCAGCGCGGGGCAGGGAGGCCAAATTCAAGTCGAGTGTTGCAGGGGCGCTGCACCAGCGTTTGCATGCGATCCCAAACTGAAACAGATCCGCACCGAAGGGCCGTCCGATGACGAATCACGAAAGCAGGCCAGATTGAAATGCGCCGTGATCGAACGCGAAACCCTGAAGGCTTAAGGAACCCGTGCGCGGCAGACATGGTTCGGCGCGCAACCGTGAGGCGAAGGCGTGAAAATGACGGAATCATGCGGTCGATTGCAGATCCTCGTCCTGCTGGCGGCGATCGGTTGTACCGGTCCAGCTCGCGCGGAGACGATCAATGTCGGCGGCGTGACACGCAGCTTCGCCGTCACGCTTTCCGAGGCTCGGCCGGCGCCGCTCGTCATCGTCCTGCACGGCCACACCCAGACCGGCGCAGACATGATCGCGCGCACCTCTTGGCCGCAGGTCGCCCGGCGCGAGCATTTCGGCGTGGTGTTTCCCGACGGGCTCGACCGCGCCTGGGCCGATCTGCGTCCCGACACGAGACGCGCACTGTCCGCCCCACCCAAGGGCACCAATGATGTCGCCTTCATCACCGAGCTGGTCGAAAAGTTCGTCCGCGACGGTAGCGCCGATCCGAAGCGGGTCTATGTCACCGGCGTCTCCAATGGCGGCGCCATGGCCATGACCATGGTTTGCGCCCGCGCCGACCTGTTTGCCGCCGCCGCGAGCGTCATCTTCAATCTCAGCGACGAGGCGGCAAACCTCTGCCACCCCGCGCGGGCCGTGCCGATGCTGATGATGAACGGTACCGCCGATCCGATGATCCCCTATGAGGGCGGGCGCGGCACCAGCCGTTTCGCGGCTGGCGGCTTCTGGTCGACCGAGCAGACGCTGGGCTTCTGGCGGCACAACAACGGCTGCGCGGCCGAGGACGCCGCTGCCGCCGAACTCGACGACCGCGACCCGGACGACCAGAGTACGGTGACGCGGATCACATCGTATTGCCCGGCCGGACATGACGTCGTGCTCTACCGAGTCAATGACGGCGGCCATCGCATGCCCGGCCGCGTCCCGGACGCCCGCTTTCCCCGCATGGTGACCTATATGCTCGGGCCACAAAACCACGACATCGATGGCGCCGAGGTGATCTGGGACTTCTTCAAGCGGTTTCCGTGAGCACAGAGTTGTGCATAGCGGCCGCGCCGGGTAGTTAACAACCGCCATTCACTGGAGAACCGTATGAGCATTGAGCGTTTTGAAGCCGGCCCCCGCATGAGCCAGGTGGTCGTGCACGGCAATACCGTCTATCTCGCCGGCGTCGTCGCGAGCAACGCCAAGGGCGAGAGCGTCACCAGGCAGACCCAGGACGTCCTTTCCATCATCGACGGCCATCTGGCCAAGGCCGGCACCGACAAGTCGAAACTGCTGTCCGCGACGATCTACATCACCGACATGGCGACGTTTGCCGAGATGAACGCGGTGTGGGACAGCTGGGTCTCGCCCGGCAACACGCCGGCCCGCGCCACCGTCGAGGCAGGGCTCGCGGCGCCGCAGTACAATGTCGAGATCATGGTGATCGCGGCGAAGTAGGCCTCCGTTGCAAAACGGTGCGGCTGCCATCGCGGCAGCCGCCCGGCAAATCATGCGGCGCGTGCGGCGCCGTTTTCCGCCTCGATCTTTCGCCCCAGCAGCCAGCGGAAATAGGTCAACGCCGCGTCGGCGCCGATGGCGAGCAGCTGGTAGTTCGGGTCGGCATCGAAGACCTTCTGCTGGGCCTCGATGATGTCCTTGTCCTCGTTAAAGCCTTCTTCGAGCGAGCCCCGCAGCGACAGCGCGATGTTCGGATTGTCGATGTCGAAATCGTGCAGATAATTCCAGAAGAAGTGCGTCGAGGAGCGCGTTTCCGGCGTCATGAACTGGGCGTTGCGGTACTGCCGCGTGCCCGGGACCGCGACGCCCTTCTCGGCTCCCTGGCCCGCCGGCGCGAAGGTGGTGTCGAGCGTGAAAATGCCGGGAATGATCATGCGGCCGATGTTGCGGCGATCGATCCTGTCGGTCTTGTTCGAAATGACCTTGCGATGATAGGGCGGCGGATCGGCATTCATGTGCCAGCGCTCGACCCGAAAGCCGTCGTCCAGCTTTTCGATCGCGACCGGCTTCGACTTGTAGGCATATTCTTCCGAGCCGCCGAGCGTATTGGTATGCACGAAGGCGAGATGAGCGAAATCGCTCAGATTGTCGACGATCAACAGCCAGTTCGCCTTGTAGTGCATGTAACCCGGCAGGCCACGCCATTTGGCGTCGGCCAGCGGCGGATAGTCGAGAATCCGCTTCGGGTCGGCCTTCTCGGGGTCGCCGGTCCAGATGAAGATCAGATTGTAGCGCTCGACCACCGGATAGCTGCGCACGCCGAGCTTGGCCGGAATGACGTCCTGCCCCGGGATCTGGATACATCTGCCGTCGGCCGAAAACTTCATGCCGTGATACATGCAGCGAATGTCGTCGCCCTCGACCCGGCCCATCGACAACGGCGCGGCACGGTGGCAGCAGCGGTCGTCAAGCGCCACCACTCTTCCGCTCGCCCCGCGATAGAGCACGATCGGCCGCTCCAGGATCGTTCGCGCGAGCTTCCTTCCATCGATCAACTCGTGATTCCAGGCCGCGACGTACCAGGTATTCCGCAAGAAGATTCCGTCGTCCGTCATGACATCCCTCCTGGCTTTGCCCGCCTTGTTTCGGATCATCGGCGCGATCGGCGAAAGCCGATTTTGGCTGGACACACCGTCCCGGCGAATGGACAATCTTGCGCTTGGGGGGCGGGTGACCGCAAGCCGCGCCCGCGTTAGGCCGCGTTGCCGCCGTTTGAAAAGATTTTGTGCCGGTCTCCGGGAACCTGGACGCGCCTGACGCATCCAATTCTCGAGCTGTCATTCTCTGGCTGAAAGCGAGGCGGCCATGCGCCAGGCACATGCGCCCCGGACCGAACGAGCTGGCTCCGACGACGCCGAACTGATCCGCCGGGCACTTGATCGCGACGAGGCTGCCGTGCGCGCCATCATGGCGGCGAACGATCGCAGGCTTTACCGGCTTGCGCGCGGCATCCTGCGCAACGACGCCGAGGCCGAGGACGTGGTTCAGGAAACCTATGTCCGCGCGTTCACCCATCTTGCGGGGTTTCGCGGCGAGTCGCGTCTTGCCACCTGGCTCGCGCGGATCGCAATCAACGAGGCGCTCGGCCGGCTGCGCCAGGACCGGTCCGCGCTCGAACATAGCCTGCAGCGGCACGGCGGCATCGATGCAGAGATCATCCCGTTTCCCCTTGCCACGACCGACGATCCGGAAAAATCCATGGCCCAACGCGAAATCCGAGAGGTCGTCGAACGCGCCATCGACGAATTGCCGGACGGCTTCCGCCTGGTCTTCATCGCCCGGGTGGTCGAAGGCCTGAATCTCGAGCAAACCGCCGATCTCCTGGGCCTGAAACCGGAGACCGTGAAGACGCGCCTGCACCGCGCACGCGCCATGCTGCGCGACAACGTCGAACGGAAGATCGGCCCCGTCGTTCTCGAGGCATTTCCCTTCGCCGGACAACGCTGCGCGCGGCTGACCAATGCCGTGCTGGCGCGGCTGGGATTCGGTCCATAGGACCAGATTCACGGGAACCTCCGCGCGCTTGTCCCATCCAACTCCTGTGCAAGCAAGACGCGCCGGCGTGATCTGCGAGGCGCCACAGGAGGATCCACCATGTTCGTACGACTGAGCGCGGCGATGGCCGCCATTGCATTGTTGACCGGCCCGGCCTGCGCGGAAGGCGCCAAGCTCACCGATCCGCAGATCGCGCATATCGCCTATACCGCAGGCGTGCTCGACGTCGCCGCTGCCAAGCAGGCGCTGCTCAAAGCCCACAGCCCCGAGGTCAAGAGTTTCGCCGAGGACATGGTGCGCGACCACGAGGCCGTGAACAAGCAGGCGCTCGACCTCGTCAAGAAGCTCAACGTCACGCCGCAGGACAACGACACCAGCAAGGCGCTGTCGAAACAGGCCGTCGAAAAATACGACCAGCTCGCCAAGCTGAGCGGCGCGGCCTACGACAAGGGCTACATCGACAACGAGATCGCCTACCACAAGCAGGTCAACGGCGCGCTCGAGACGCAGCTGATCCCGTCGGCGAGCAACGCGGAGCTGAAGGGTCTGCTGCAGACCGGCCTGAAAATCTTTCAGGGCCATGAGCAGCATGCCGAGCATGTCGCGACCGACCTGAAATAGGGAGATTGCGATGCTGATCGTCCGCACATTTCGGATCATGACGGCGATGGCGTTGTTGGTGACGACGGCTCCGGCCGGTGCGGCGACGATCGAAATCGTCATGCAAAATCTGGTGATCACGCCGGCCGAGGTCCAGGCCAAGGTCGGCGACACCATCGAATGGGTCAACAAGGACATCGTCGCACATACCGCGACCACGCAGCAGAGCGGCGATTTCGACGTCATGCTGCCGGCCAACAAGAGCGGGAGCTTGGTGCTGAACAAGGCCGGCACGTTCCCCTATTCCTGTCGCTTCCATCCCAACATGAAGGCGACGCTGGTCGTGGCGCCCTAGGCCTCAGAACGGGCGGACCACCACGAGGCTGATCGCGATCAGGAAGGCCAGCGACAGCGTGACCGCGGCGGTGACGCGCGCACCGATCCGCGCCAACAGCCGCAGGTCGACGTTGAGCCCGAGCGCCGCCATCGAGATGATGGTGAGAACAGCGGCGGCGGTTGCGATCGGCTGGGTCAGGCCCTGCGGGATCAACCCCGCCGAGCGCAGTCCAGCCAAAGCGAGGAACGCCGGCACGAACCACGGCACCCAGGTGAGCGATGCGAGCGCCGAGCCGCCTCCCGAATCGTCCCTGGCCCGCGTCTGCTTGCGGAACAGCAACGACAGGGCCACCACGACCGGACCGAGCAGCAGGACGCGGCCCAGCTTGACGAAGGTGCCCATCTGGGTCGCGACCAGCCCGACCGGCAGCGTCGCCGCGAGCACTTGCGGCACCGCATAGACCGTGAGTCCCGCCAAAATGCCGTATTGCGTCGCTGTGAGGCCGACGAGCGACACCAGCAGTGGCAGGCCGATCACGGTCAACACGCCGAGGATCGCGGTGAACGAGATCGCGGCGCCGACATCGGCGCTGCCGGCCCCGATCACCGGCGCGACGGCCGCGATCGCCGAATTGCCGCAGATCGAGTTGCCACAGGCGACCAGGATCGCAAGCTTGTTCGGCAGACCCAGCATCCGGCTCACCCCGTAGCTCGCACCGAGCGAGGCCAGCACGACCGCGACGATGACGACCAGCAGCGCGAGGCCGGATTTCGTCACCAGCGTGAGATCGAGCGAGGCGCCGAGCAGCATCACCGCCAGTTCGAGAAGCTGCTTTGCGCTGAACGCGATCCCGGCCTGAAAGCCCAGCACCGGCGTCCACACCGCGCGCAGCACCGCGCCGAACAGGATCGCGAGCACCAGCGCCTCGACATAAGGGTGCCCAAGACCCCTGAGTTCGAGCGCCTGGGCGGTGAGCGCCAGCGCGGTGACACCAGCGCACAGGAGCACGCCGGGAAGCCGCGCAGCGATCAGCTCGATCAGCCGCGACGGCAGCGGACGAACGGAGCTGGATGGACCGGACAAGCGCTGTCTCCTTGGGGCGAGGAGAATATCTTTGCTCCCTCGGGACCGCCGCGGCTAATATCTTTTTCCCTTGGCCCAATAGAAAAAATCTATGCCCCTCAACCTGCATCTGCTGCGGCTGTTCGCGACCGTCGCCAAGGCCGGCAGCTTCTCCAAGGCGGCGGACATCCTGCTGCTCAGCCAGCCGTCGATCTCGAAGGGCGTGCGGGACTTCGAGCTGCAGCTCGGCTGCCGGCTGCTCGATCGCACGCCGCGTGGTGTGAAGCCGACGCGCGAGGGGCTCGCGCTGATGCGGCATGCGGACGCCGTGTTCGCGGCCGAGCGGGCGGCGGAAGAAGAACTGCGCGCCCTGCGCAGCCTCGACAGCGGTTCGCTCAGGATCGGCGCCTCGACGACGATCGCGACCTATTTCATCCCCGACTATCTCGGCGCGTTCCACGCCCGCCATCCCGGCATCGACCTGCAGCTCACCAGCGCCAACACCCGCGACATCGCGGAGCTGATGCTGGCCCATGAGATCGAGATCGGTCTGGTCGAAGGCCCGGTCGAGGAGGAGGGTCTCACGTCCGAGCCGTGGCGAACCGACGAGATGGCGCTGATCGCAGGACCCCAGCATGCTTTTGCGCGGGATCGGACCGCGATCGACCCGAAGCGCATCGCGCACGAGATCCTCATCATGCGTGAGCCGGGCTCCGGATCGCGCGAGGTCGTCGCGCAGGCGCTGGCGCGGCTGAAGATCGATCCCGCACGCACGCTCGAGATCGGCAGCACGGAAGCGATCAAGCAGGTGGTCGCGGCGGGGCTTGGGGTTGCGATCGTCTCGACCGCCGCGGCCAAGGATCAGGTTGCGCTTGGCCGGCTGAAGACGATCGAGATGCGCGGGCTCGTCATCCTGCGAACCCTGTGGAAGCTGAAGGCGCCGGGACGGCTCGACGTCCCCGCCGCGAGCGCCTTCGAGAAGCTGATCGCGGCGCCCGTTGCCGCAAATGCCGCGCGCCGCGTGCGGGTTTAGCCAAAGAGGCTGCGAACCACCAGCAGCAGCACGGCCAGCGCAACCAGCAGCGCGGCGCCCTTCAGTCCCAGTGCGGGGCTTGACGGCGGCAGCGTCGCGGCCAGATGCGGCTCGCCGAACGGATCGGAAAACTCGTCGTCGGCCACCAGGCCCTCGCTTGACTGTTTCGACCGCGAAAATGTGCTGGCGTCCATGAGAAGACGCAATGGAGAGTTCTTGCGTTCTCAGGGGTGTGTTTGGAAGATTCTTTTCATGCATGTCGGCAGCAGAGAAGATTTGGCTTTTCGAGCGATCCGCTGGTTCCGGCAGCGCACCGAACTCAAGCTGCCGTCTGGCGATCGGGGACGACAGCGGTCGTGCTTCCAGGTTCGAACGTCAAAGAACCCCGGGGATATGACGAGGCGTTCTCGCGGCGCGATTTCATTGCCCGAGCTCTGCAAGTGTCGCCCTCGAAAGCGAGAGGGCGCAGGGAATGCCGTGTGAGGGCCTCACCCATGGCCCGCCAAGATCGCCCCCAACAAACGACGCTCTCTTGACAACTTACTCCCCATACAAGGTTCAGCCAGATCATCCGGCATTCCCTGCACGATGGTGTTACGGTTTCCTTCGTGCTCTCCTCGGGGACCGGGCTTGATTGCCCCCGTCATCGCTGCGGCTCGTCACCGCGCAACTTGGTGCCAGCGTCGGGGCACCGGGACCACACGACTTCGCCGTCCGCGCTGGTGTCAGTCGTCCGCGCAAGAGATTGGGCGCTGACGCCGCCGCGTCCATCGCATCCCGCACCCAACGTTCGTGACGATCGCGAAGCGCCCCTCTCCAAGGGGTGCGGGACGCGCGAACCATACTTCTGATTTGCAGAATTAGTAAAGCAAAATATTTTTCGTCAGGGGGCTGGACAAGGTTTTCACAAGATTGACCGACGGACAAATCAGTCCGCCCGCTCGATGCTTTCCGAGCATGCACGACGCCATCGCGTCCGCTGTTGGGTTTCGCCTCGAAGCAGCATAGAAGGTCGCGGGACCTCGCCGCACTTTCGTTTAGCCGCCGACCATGGTGCGACAGGCCGGACGGCTTGTCCTGATAGCAGAGCGGCGATAGGCTTGCTGCGAGCAATCTCAT
>Ga0210408_10001240_pt1 | contig 27362 bp, 24 predicted proteins | sample IncBWH4MmetaG_FD_155471 | JGI IMG/M metagenome (GOLD analysis project Ga0210408, IMG submission 155471) | Forest soil microbial communities from Barre Woods Harvard Forest LTER site, Petersham, Massachusetts, United States - Inc-BW-H-4-M | ecosystem: Environmental > Terrestrial > Soil >...
CCGGGCGGACCGCCTTCTCCAGGACGTCGTTCCACGAACGGTTCGGCGAGGCGACCACGCCGGTGCTGCTGTTTGGCGCCGGCCACGTCGGCCGGGCCGTCGTGCTGGCGCTGGCGCCGCTTCCCTTTACGGTCCGCTGGATCGACGGTCGGCAGGACCAGTTTCCCCGCCACGTGCCGCAAAATGCCGTCGCCCTTTGCACCGACGACCCAACTCACGAACTTGCACAGGCACCGCGCGACGCCATGGTCATCGTCATGACCCATTCGCATCCGCTCGACTTCGACATCACCGCCGCGGCGCTGCAGCGTGACGCGTTCGATTTCGTCGGCCTGATCGGCTCGGAGACCAAGCGGGCGCGGTTCGCGAGCTGGGCCCGGCAAGTGGGCGTCGCCGAAAGCAGGATCGACTGGCTGGTCTGTCCGATCGGCATGCCGCAGATCAGAGGCAAGGAACCCGCCGTGATTGCCGCGGGGATCGCCGCTCAGCTCCTCATGGCCAGGGAGCGGGCGTCCGCACCGCTGGTCAGCCCGGCAACGCAGCCGGCGTGAGCGCGCCGGCGAGGCATCATCAGGCTGTTTCGGCGAGCACGCGCTCGACCTCGGCGAGAGCATCGGCCTTCGCTGCCGTCGCCATGAGCGAAGCCTCGATGCCGTTGCGGACAGTCGCTGCAATCTCGTCGCGTCGGAGCTCGAGCGCGCGCGACACGGCGCGGTAGTTCTCGTTCACGTAACCGCCGAAGTAAGCCGGATCGTCGGAATTGACGGTGACGAGAAGGCCCTTGTCCATCATTTGCCGCAGCGGGTGGCGGCTGAGATCGTCGATGACCCGCAAGCGCAGATTGGAGAGCGGACACACGGTGAGCGCTATTCGCTCGCGCGCCAGCCGCCCGACCAGCGCTGCATCATCGAGCGAATGATTCCCGTGATCGATGCGGCCAACGCCGAGGACGTCGAGGGCCTCCCAGACATAGGCTGCCGGTCCTTCCTCGCCGGCATGCGCGGTGAGAAAGAAACCTTCATCGCGAGCGCGTCTGAACACCCGGGCAAACTTGCTCGGCGGATTGCCGAGCTCGGATGAATCCAGTCCCACTCCCACGATCTTGTCCTTGAAGGCCAGAGCGCGATCGAGCGTCTTCTCCGCATCCGTTTCGTCGAGATGCCGCAAAAAGCACATGATCAGGCTGGCGCCGACGCCAAGCTCACGAGCCGCATCGACGACGGCGCGGTGCAGGCCGCCGATCACCGTGGAGAATGCAATGCCCCGCGCGGTATGTCCTTGCGGGTCGAAGAACATCTCGACATGCCTGACATTGTCGTCGCGGGCGCGCTGCAGATAAGCCCAGGCGAGATCGTAGAAGTCCTGCTCGGTGACCAGCACCGACATGCCTTGATAGTAGATGTCGAGGAAATCCTGCAGGTGGCGAAATTGATACGCTTGGCGTAGCGCCTCGACCGACGCATAGGGCAGCCGGATGCCATTGCGGCGCGCCAGGGCGAACATCAATTCCGGCTCGAGGCTGCCCTCGATGTGAATGTGCAGCTCGCATTTCGGCAGCCGTCTGATCAACGAATCCATGTCGTGCATCTAGGTACTTCCTCCCGCGCGTGAAATAGCGCGGTCGTCCTGCGGCTTCGGCCTGAGCGCGGGCTCGCCGGCGATGTAGGTCTGGCGGACCGCGCGGTCGTCGCCCAGGGTCGTAAGCACGAACAGCTCGGCTTCAAGGTCGCGCGCGACCGCCATGCGGTGCGCCATTGCCGGCGTCGCCCGCGCATCGAGCACAACGAGATCGGCGAAGGCGCCGGGCGTGATCGTGCCGATCTCGCCGGCAAGGCCGAGCGCGGCGGCATTGCCGCGCGTGATCAGATCGAATGCGATGAGTGCCGGCAGGTTCTGGCCCTGCACCTGCATCACCTTGTAGGCCTCGGCGGCGGTGCGCAGCATGGAATAGGACGTGCCGCCGCCGACATCGGTCGCGAGCGCAATGCGAATGCCCGCGGCGGCGAGCCGCGCATAGTCGAACAGGCCGCTGCCGATGAAGAGATTGGAGGTCGGGCAGAACACCGCGACCGAACGGCTGTCGCGCAGCAGCGCCAGCTCGGCATCGTCAAGATGGATGCAATGCCCGAAAAGCGAGCGCGGGCCGAGCAGGCCGAACCGGGCATAGACCGCCGTGTAGCTTGCGTCGCGCGGAAACAGGCGCTTGACCGTGTCGATCTCGTCGCAGTTCTCGGCGAGATGCGTCTGCATCAGGACGGTGGGGAACTCATTCAGCAGGGCGCCCGCCGCCGCGAGCTGTTCGTCGCTCGAGGTGATGGCGAAGCGCGGGGTCACGGCATAGCGCTGCCGCCCGGTGCCGTGCCAGCGCCGGATGAGATCGCGGCTGTCGGCGATGGCCGTTGCGGCGGGAGCGAGCAGGCCCGGCGGCGCGTTGCGGTCCATGAGGGAATTGCCCGCGATCATGCCGGCGTTGCGGCGGTGCGCGGCCGCAAACAGCGCGGCGGCCGAATTCGGATGCGCCGTGCAGTAGGCAAGCGCAGTGGTCGTGCCGTTGCGCGCCAGCTCGTCCAAGAAAAATTCAGCGTTGCGCGCGGCGTGCGCGGGATCGGCGAATTTCTGCTCTTCGACGAAGGTGTATTTCTCCAACCATTCGAGCAGTTGCGCGCCATAGGACGCGATCACCTGCGTCTGCGGATAGTGGATATGGGGGTCGACGAAGCCGGGCAAAATCAGCGCGTCGGCGTGATGTTCGACCGCCGCTGCCGCCGGGAGCCGCGGCATCAGCTCGGCAGCGGGTCCGGCCGCCTCGATGCGGCCGTCCTTGATGAGCACAATACCGTCTTCGATGTAGCGATAGCTTTGCGCATCGCCGGCGCCGTGCGGCGCGCGCAAAAAGCTCAGAAGCCGCCCGCGAATGGCGCGCACGTTGCGCTCGGCCTCGTTCACTGCGCCGCCGCGCCGGCGGCAAGCCACGACGCCAGGACCAGCCGCTCGTGATCCGTCATCTCGGTCACATTGCCCGGGGGCATGGCGTTCGAGCGCACGGCGACGATCTCGATCAGCGGCGCATGCACGCGGATGTGCTCGTCGGTATCGAGCATCACGCCCTTGGGCGCGGCGGCGATGCCGGTCCACACCGGCTCGGCGGCGTGACACATGCTGCAGCGGGACAGCACGATGTTGGCGACCTCGGCGAATTTCGGGGTCGTCGGCAAGGCGCCGGTCACAGTCGCGCCGGGCCCGGCGGCGGAGAGCCAGGCAATCGCCGCCATGCCGGCGGCCGCCACGCCCCACGTCCACCACGGATTGCCCTTGCCCTCGTGGCGCGAATTGTAGAAATGGCGGATGACCGGCCCGATGGCGAGCACGATGGCGACGATCAGCCAGTTGTAGCGAGTGGCAAAGAACAGCGGCCAATGGTTGCTGAGCATAAGGAAGACGACCGGCAGCGTCAGATAATTGTTATGGACCGAGCGCTGCTTGCCGATCTGGCCCCAGAACGGATCGGGCTCCTTGCCGGCAAGAAGCGCGGCGACGGATTTCTTCTGGTAGGGAATGATGATGACGAAGACGTTGGCCACCATGATGGTGCCGATCAGCGCGCCGATCTGGGTGTAGGCGCCGCGTCCGCTGAACACGCGCGTGAAGGCGAAGGTCAGCGCGACGAGAAACACATAGCCGACGAGCGCCAACGCGACCTCGTGCCGGCCGAGCGGCGAGCGGCAGAGTCCCTCGTAGGCGAGCCAGGAAACCGCGAGGCTCAGAAAGGCGATGACCGCCGCCTGCGTCGCGGTGAGATCGAGCACCGACTTGTCGATCAGGAACAGATCGGCGCCGAGATAGTAGACGAGCACCAGCAGCGCGAACCCCGAGAGCCAGGTCGTGTACGCTTCCCATTTGAACCAGGTCAGATGGTCGGGCAGTCGCGCCGGCGCCACCAGATACTTCATCATGTGATAGAAGCCGCCGCCGTGGACCTGCCAGGCTTCGCCCTTGACGCCGCTGGGAAGCTCGGGCCGCGGCCGCAGGCTGAGGTCGAGATGGATGAAGTAAAACGAGCTGCCGATCCAGGCGATGCCGGCGATGACATGGAGCCAGCGAGCAATGGCGCCGATGGATTCGGTGAGTACAAGCTCCACGATAGACGGACCTCTTTGCGCCGCGCGTGATGAGAATGGCAGAACCACCGCCGAGGGTGCAAGCTTGGCAGGGCATGGCGGTGAAGCGAAGCCTTGCCGGCGTCACCGTTCGCAATTTTCGATGGTTTCGTCGCGGCGCTCATCGCCGTGACGGAGCCGCACGGGTTCTCGGGGGCCGGTGGGACTTTGTTTTTGCTTAGTTTGCTTCGATCAGCCGCTTTTATCGGCGCGCATTTTGTCGGATGATGGCGCTGGGCCGGGCGGGTCGCGTCCGCGCCGAGGAACGATCCTTGCACCAAATCCCGCGGCACGAGGACATGCGCAGCGATCCCGATGCTTGATGTCTCTTCGCCGAGCGCCTCCCCTCGATCCGAGCCGCTGTTGAGCGCCGCCGGGATCAGCAAGCGGTACGGTACGCTTCTGGCGAACGACAATATCGATCTCGATCTCCATCCCGCCGAAATTCACGCCCTGCTCGGCGAGAACGGCGCCGGCAAGTCGACTCTGGTCAAGGCGATGTACGGCCTCATCCAGCCGAGCGGCGGCGAACTGCGCTGGATGGGGCAGAAGATCGTTCTGTCCGGTCCTTCCCAGGCGCGCGCGCTCGGCATCGGCATGGTGTTTCAGCATTTCTCATTGTTCGAGAACCTCACCGTCGCCGAGAACGTCGCGCTCGGCCTGCCGTCCACCGAATCCTTTGCCGCCATCGTGGAGACGCTCGCAGAGACCGCGCGCATCTACGGGCTGCCGCTGCATCCCCATCGGGAAGTCTGGCAGCTGTCGGTCGGGGAGCGCCAACGCATCGAGATCGTGCGCACGCTCATGCAAAATCCAAAGCTGCTGATCCTCGACGAGCCGACCGCCGTCCTGACGCCGCAGGAGGCGGAGCAGCTTTTCATCGTGCTCGACCGGCTCCGGGACGAAGGACGGGCGGTCCTCTACATCAGCCACAAGCTCGAAGAGGTGAAGCGGCTCTGCAATACGGCGACGATCCTGCGCGCCGGCAAGAAGGTGGCGGCATGCGATCCGCGCCACGAGACGGCCGCCTCGCTTGCCCGCATGATGGTCGGAGCCGAGATCGGCGAAGTCAAGATGGCCTCCGCATCCGCGGCGTCGGCGCCGCGGCTCGTCGTCCACAAGCTTTCGCTCGAACCCGACGATCCGCACGGCACACGCCTCAACGACGTCTCGCTCGCGGTGACGGGCGGCGAGATCGTCGGCATCGCCGGCGTCGCCGGCAACGGGCAGGACGAACTGTTCGCCGCCCTGACCGGCGAACGCCTGTCGCCCGAGCCGGGCGCCGTCATGATCGACGGCGCGGCGGTCGGCACGCTAGGCGTGACCGCGCGGCGGCGCCTGGGAGCAGCCTTCGTTCCCGAGGAACGTCTCGGCCACGGCGCGGCGCCGCGGATGAAATTGTCGGAAAACGCGCTGCTCACCGGCCACGCCGCAAGCGGCATGGTCAAGTACGGCTTCATCGACCATGCGGCGACGCTCGCCGCCGTCGATCGCACGACCAAGGCCTTCGACGTGCGCAAGGCCAAGCGCGATCCAGAAGCCGCGAGCCTCTCCGGCGGCAACCTGCAGAAATTCGTGGTCGGCCGCGAAATCCTGCGCGAACCGGGCATCCTTGTCGTCAGCCAGCCGACCTGGGGGGTCGACGCCGGCGCGGCAGCGACCATTCGTCAGGCGCTGATCGATCTCGCCGGCCGCGGCGCTGCAGTGCTGGTCATCAGCCAGGACCTCGACGAAATCGAAGAGATCGCCGATCGCGTCGCGGTCATGTTTCGCGGCAATCTTTCGGCGCCGCTTCGCGCCGCGGAAGCAACGCGGGAAGCGCTGGGACTGCTGATGGGCGGGGCCGCCGCCGATGCGCCCCAAGGCAGGCGAGAGACACAGCATGCAGTTGGTGCTTGAGCGGCGCGCGGAACGCTCCGCGATCATCGCCATCGCCTCGCCGCTGATCGCGATCGCGCTCACGCTGGTCACCGTCGCCGTGTTGTTCGAGATCATGGGCAAGAGCCCGATCACGGCACTCTCGGTCTACTTCATCGAGCCGCTGACCGACCCGTTCTCGCTGCAGGAGATTGCCGTCAAGGCGACGCCGCTGGTGATGATCGCGATCGGATTGTCGCTCTGCTACATCGCCAACATCTGGAACATCGGCGCCGAGGGACAATTCATCGTCGGCGCGGTGTGCGGAAGCTGGCTTGCCGTGCGCACCAACGGCACCGGGATCGGCCCCTGGGTCCTGCCGGTGATGTTGCTGCTCGGCGCGCTCGGCGGCGCGCTCTACGGGCTGATCCCGGCGCTGTGCCGGGTGTATTTCGGCGCGAGCGAGATCCTGACCAGCCTGATGCTGGTGTATGTCGGCAATCTCGGCATGGACTACCTGGTGCGCGGACCCTGGCGCGATCCGCACGGCCTCAACTTCCCGACCACCGCAGAGTTCGACCGGGTCGCCACGGTGCCGACCCTGTTCGTCGGCGCCGGCCGCCTGCACGCCGGCTCGGTGATCGCGCTCGTCGTCGTCATGCTGGCGACCGTCCTGCTCGGCCGCATGATCATGGGATTTGAAATAAGGCTGGTCGGCGCCGCACCGAAGGCCGCGCGCTTTTCCGGCTTCAGCACCGATCGCCTGGTGCTGTTCACGTTCGCGGTCTCGGGCGCGCTCGCCGGGCTCGCCGGAATCATCGAGGTGGCGGGGCCCATCGGCCATCTCGATCCCGGCCTCTCGTCGGGATACGGCTTCACCGCCATCATCGTCGCCTTCCTCGGCAGGCTCAATCCGATCGGCATCCTCTTCGCCGGACTGTTCGTGGCACTGACTTTCATCGGCGGCGAGACCGCGCAGATCACGATGAAGGTCTCGCCCGACTTCACCAAGGTCTTCCAGGGCATCCTGCTGTTCTACGTGCTCGCCTGCGACTCGCTGATCATCTATCGCGTCCGCCTCATCCAGTCCGTGCGAAAGCCCGCGCATGCTGCTTGAAGCCATCCTCCTGTCGGTGATCGCCGCGTCGACCCCGTTGCTGCTGGCCGCCTCCGGCGAGCTCGTCGTGGAGCGCTCGGGCGTGCTGAACCTCGGTGTCGAGGGGATGATGATCGTCGGCGCGGCCTGCGGCTTTGCCGGTGCCTACATGTCGGGTTCGACCGTGGTCGGGGCGCTCTGCGGTATCTTGGCCGGCGCGGCGCTGGCCGCGATCTTCGGCATCCTCACGCTCGGCCTGGCGGTCAACCAGGTGGCGACCGGCCTCGCGCTCACCATCCTCGGCGTCGGGCTATCGGGCCTGATCGGCAAGGGTTTTGTCGGCGAGAAGATCGTGCTGGTGCAGCATCTCCATTTGCCGTTCCTGACCGATCTGCCTGCCGTAGGCCGCATCCTGTTCGGCGAGGACCCCTTCGTCTATGTCTCGATCGCGCTGATCATCGGCATCTGGCTGTTCCTGTACCGCACGCGGGCCGGCCTCGTTTTGCGCGCCGTCGGCGACAATCACGCCTCGGCGCACGCGCTCGGCTATCCGGTGCTCAAGATACGCATGCTGGCGGTGCTGTTCGGCGGCGGCTGCGCCGGGCTCGGCGGCGCCTTTCTGCCGCTCGCCTATACGCCGTTTTTCATCCCCGGCATGACCGCGGGGCGCGGCTGGATCGCCTTGGCGCTGGTGGTGTTTGCATCGTGGCGGCCGCTGCGGCTGGTCGGTGGCGCCTATCTGTTCGGCGCGGTCAGCATCCTGCAGCTCCATACCCAGGCGCTCGGGCTCGGCGTGCCGCCGCAGTTGATGTCGGCCCTGCCCTATCTTGCCACCGTGATCGTTCTCGTGTTGATTTCACGGACGCGCGGTACTGCCGGGTCCGCTGCGCCTGCGTGCTTGGGTGTAGTCTTCGTGCCTGATCGCTGAATGCCCCGCGGGGCCTGCGCACGCGGTGAACTGACAGTCTTCCTGCCAACCCGGAGTGAAGATCATGAACAAACGGATCATCTTCGCCGTGGCTGCGGCCGCAGCTCTCGCGCTTGCCGCCGTGACCTTCCACGCGTCCGCCGCCGACAAGCTCAAGGTCGGATTCATCGGTGTCGGCCCGATCGGCGATCTCGGCTGGACCTTTCAGCATGACGTCGGCCGCCAGGCGATGGTGAAGGCGCTCGGAGACAAGGTCGACACGACGTTCGTCGAGAACGTCCCCGAAGGCGCCGACGCGGAGCGGGCGATCGAGCAGCTCGCGCGCACCGGACACAAGCTCATCTTCACCACCTCGTTCGGCTTCATGGATGCCACGATCAAGGTGGCGGCCAAATATCCCAACGTGTTCTTCGAACACTGCACCGGCTTCAAGCGCGCAGCGAATGTAAGCACCTACGCGGCCCGCTTCTACGAAGGCCGCTACATCCAGGGCCAGATTGCGGCGAAGATGTCGAAGTCCGGAGTGATCGGCTATATCGTCTCGTTCCCGATTCCCGAGGTGATCTCCGGCATCAACTCCACCATCCTCGGGGCGCAGAGCATCAATCCGAACATCAAGGTCAAGATCGTCTGGGTCAATTCCTGGTTCGACCCGCCGAAGGAGGCCGACGCCGCCAAGGCGCTCGTCGATCAGGGCGCCGACATCCTGACCCAGCACACCGACTCGCCGGCCGCGATGCAGATCGCGGAGCAGCGCGGCATCCATGCGTTCGGGCAATCGTCCGACATGATCAAGTTCGGACCGAAGGCCCAGCTCACCGCCGACACCGACTACTGGGGCAACTACTACACCCAGCGCGCCACGGCCGTGCTCGACGGCAAGTGGAAATCGGAAGACACCTGGGGCGGCCTTGATGCGGGAATGGTGGTGATGTCGCCCTACACCAACATGCCCGACGACGTGAAGAAGATGGCGATGGAGACCCAGGCGGCGATCACGGCCGGCACGCTGCATCCGTTCAAGTGTCCGGTCGTCGATCAGGACGGCAAGACGCTGGAATGCAAGGGCGGCACTCGCCTCGACGACGGGCAAATCCTGAGCATGAACTTCTACGTCAAGGGCATCGACGACAAAGTCCCGGGAAAGTAGGTCGCCGGCCCTCACTGAACCGGCATCACGGCCGGGCCGTCGTGGCCCGGCCGTTATTGTTTGTCGATCTGAAGCCTCGGCAAAAGGGCAAGCGCATCCCGGTCCAAGCCGCGGCCCTTCAGCTTCCGCGGTACGTCGCGTAGCTCCAGGGCGTGACCAAGAGCGGTATGTGATAGTGTGCCTCGGGCTCGGCGATGGCGAAGCGAACGGGGACGATGCCGAGGAAGGGCGGATCGGTAGCCGGCGTGCCCTGCCGCGCAAAATAGTCGTCGACGGCAAACCGCAATTCGTATTGCGCGATCGGAATAGGCGCATCGGCAATGAGCGGCCGGTCGGTCCGGCCGTCGGCATTGGTCGTCGCGCGCGAGATCAGGCGCGATTTGCCCGAGGAGAAGACCTCGAGAAATTCGATTTGCACTCCCTCGGCGGGACGGCCGCGATGGGTGTCGAGTACATGGGTCGAAAGCCGACCGTGAACCTTGAGGCGATCCGGCGCCGAGACCCGCTGATCGAGCCGCAGCGCGGCGATGCGCAGGATTTCGCTTACCGCCGCCTCCCGCTCCGTCGCCGCATCGTGGCGCAGGCGTTGCTCGAACAGCCGAAGAATCGACTCCTTGCCGTGCCGCCGCACGCAAACGACGAACGGCATGTCGAACTTCGCCCGATAGGCCTCGTTGAGCTGCTGGAAAGCGGCGAATTCTTCCTCGGACAGGCGATCGAGGCCGGCGCTTATTTGCTCGCGCGCGGAATCCGCGGTCAACGTGCCGTCGCGGGTCGCTTTGCCGGCAAGGTCGGGATGGCTTTTGATCAGCGTTCCCTGGCGCTCGGCGCCGGCGTCCCGCACGGCCTGGATCATCGCCTGGTAGAGGGCATTCAAGGTCGCAAACGGCCGCTGCGCATACGCCGCCTCGGCGATCCAGGGCGAATGCTCGAAGACGTCGCCGAGCGTGGCGGCAAACGCCCCCGGGTCCATGCGGTTGAGATCGTCCAACGTGACCCGCGCCATCGCCGGCCGCTCTGCTCAGGCGACGACCGGCGCGTCAGCCGCAAGCGCCCGATGCTCGCGGTGCCAATGCCGCGCGATCTCGAGGCGCGTCGGCGTCCACACCCGGTCGAACTTGCCGATGTGATCGAGGAACCGTTTCAGCCCCGCCGCCCGGCCGGGGCGGCCGGCGAGCCGGCAATGCAGCCCAACCGACATCATCTTCGGCGCAGCGGCGCCTTCCTCGTAGAGAAAGTCGAACGCGTCGCGCAGGTAGGTGAAGAATGCTTCGCCCTCGGGAAAGCCCTGCGGGTTGATGAACCGCATGTCGTTGGCATCGAGCGTGTAGGGGATGATGAGGTGCGGTCCCTTCGGCCCGTTCACCCAATAGGGCAGATCGTCGGCGTAGGAATCGGACGAGTAGAGGAATCCGCCGTCGTCGAGAACGAGCTTGAGCGTGTGCGGCGAAGTGCGTCCCGTGTACCACCCCAACGGCCGCTCGCCGGTCGCCTCGGTGTGGACGCGTATCGCCTCGCGCATATGGGCGTGCTCGTCCGCGTAGGAAAAATCCTTGTAGTCGATCCATTTCAAGGCGTGGCTTGCGATCTCCCATTCGGCTTCGCGCATGGCCGCCACGCATGACGGATTGCGGGCAAGCGCATCGGCGACACCGTACACCGTGACAGGAATCTTCCGTGCGGTGAACATCCGCCATAGCCGCCAGAACCCGGCGCGCGAGCCGTATTCGAACATCGACTCCACGTTCATGTTGCGCTGGCCGGGCAGAGGCTTTGCGCCAAGCACGTCGCTGAGAAACGCTTCCGATGCCGCATCGCCGTGCAGCACGCTGTTCTCCCCGCCTTCTTCAAAGTTCATCACGAACTGGACGGCAATCCGGGCGTTGCCCGGCCAGCGCGGATCGGGTTGGTCGCGGCCGTAACCCTTGAGATTCCGCGGATATGGCGAAGACGGCGGAGAGGACACTGCATCACCCGTATCGCGAACTACCGGAGGCCGGATTCACGGCGTATAACGGCCGTTCTTCCTTGCCCCGACATCCTCACCATGACAGATGCGTTGCAAGGTGTTCAAGCCACCCGCTCGACGTTCTAGCCGATCTGAGTGGTCGCCGATTTCCCGGGAGCTGATCATGGAGCGTATACGCATCAAAGCAGGCCGCTTCCAATTCGTTGCACGCCTCGAATCTGAACGTGCGCCGAAGACCTGCGCCAAGTTTCGCTCGATGCTGCCCTACAGGGAGCGCATCATCCATGTGCGCTGGAGCGGGGAAGCGTGCTGGATTCCGCTCGGCGATCTCGACCTCGGACTTGGCTACGAGAATCAGACCAGCTATCCGGCGCCGGGTGAAATCATCCTGTATCCGGGCGGCATCAGCGAGACCGAAATCCTGCTGGCCTACGGCGGCGTGCGCTTCGCCGGCAAGGTCGGCCAGCTTGCCGGAAATCATTTCCTGACGGTGATCGAAGGCGTCGACCAGTTACGCCCGCTCGGTCAGTGCGTCCTCTGGGAGGGAGCGCAGGATATTCTGTTCGAAGCGCTCTGAAGCGCTCCAGGAGGACTTGCTAGGTCTTGCAACATTCTCCTATTTGATTTCCCGAACTCGATCGGAATTGATGAGGGCGCTCACGAAGTCCGGGATTTCGAGACCGGCTTTGACCTTCGCTTCGAGGCTCACCTCGGCCGCCCGCACGTCGGCAAGTTTCGCGAGCACCGCCTGCGCCTGCTTGAGCGGCACGACGACGACGCCATCGCGGTCGCCGACCAGGATATCGCCGGATTCAACAGCAACGCCGCCAACCACGATCGGCAATCCTACCGTCCCCGGCCCGTTGCGGGCCGCCGAATTCGCGGTGAGCCCCGCGCAGTAGACCGGAAGGCCGACGGCAAGGACGCCGGCTAAGTCGCGCACCGAACCGTCGGTGACAAATCCGGCAACGCCACGATTGCGGGCCATGCCCAGCAGCAGATCGCCGGCGATCGCAGTGTGAGTGAAAGCGTCTGTCGCGGCCACGACGATGTCGCCCCGCCTGGCGGCATGCAGCGCGCCGAAAACCGCGAGGCCGTCGGAGGGGCCGGCGTAGCAAGTGACCGCCGTTCCGACCATGACCTGGCTGGACTGGACCAGCGGCTTGATCCGGCAATCGAGGCAGCCCAATCCGCCCATCGCATCCACCACATTTCCGGTCGGCACGCCGGAGAACCCGGCGATCAGCTCATCGGACGGCCGCGGAAAGTTTCGCCTGATCGTCAGCAGGGGCGGATCTTCGATCATTGTCTGTTACCTCGCCTGCACGCATTGGGTCGTGATCATTGCGGTATCGGTTCAAGCTGCCGCCACGCGGTTCACGATCTCGGCGCATGGTCGCCGAGACTCATGATCCGCCGGAATTTGCTCAGGTCATCGCGGTCCCCTCGAGGAAGATCATCATGGGCGGCTGCTCGCGGTGATTTCATCGTGCCTCGCGGCTCGCCGCGTCAGATAGTCCGGTCCGATCTCCGCGATCGTGCGGACGCCGAGAAGTCCCATCACGCGGTCGACCTCGCGGCGCAGGATGTCGAGAACGCGCGCCACACCAGCCTCCCCGGCCACGGCGAGACCGAAAAGATGCGGGCGTGCAATCAGGCACAGCGAAGCGCCCAACGCCAGCGCCTTGACGACATCCGCCCCGCGCCGGATGCCGCCATCGATCAGAACGGGGATGCGCCCGCCGACCGCGGCGACCACGCCCGGCAGGGCATCCAGCGCCGCGGGCGCGCCGTCGAGTTGCCGGCCGCCATGGTTGGAAACGATCACCCCCTCGATCCCGCGCGCGATCGCCTCGGCGGCCTCCTTGGGATGAAGAATGCCTTTCAGCAGCAGGGGACCCTTCCACATCCCGCGCAGCCACTCGACGTCGCGCCAGGACATCGACGGATCGAGCAGGCTTGCGATCTTGGCGGCCATCGCGCTGATGTCAGCCGCGGCACCCGGGCTCGTATAATTGGCGAAGTTAATCTTTGACAGCCGGGGGCCCATGCGTAGGAGCCAAGGCAGTTTGGCAGCCATCGCCATAACGTCGAGCGGCGAGAACCGCGGCGGGATGGTGAAGCCGTTGCGGATATCGCGCTCGCGGTTACCGACGAGCTGATTATCCGTGGTCAGCACCAGGGCATCGAAGCCGCTCGCCGCGGCGCGCTCGACGAATTCGCGGGTCAGGCCGCGGTCGCGATAGATGAAGACCTGCATCCAGCGCGGCCCGGCGGAACTCGCGGCAAGCTCCTCCATCGTACAGGTCGAGGCATGGCTCAGGCAAAAGGCGGTGCCGGCTGCCGCAGCCGCGCGCGCCGCGGCGATCTCGCCTCCCGGCCAGAACAGGCCGGATAGCCCGGTCGGACCGATCATCACCGGCAGTGCCAAGCGCCGCCCGAACAATTCGACCGAGAGTTCACGATCAGCCGCACCATGAAGCGGCTGCGGAAGCAATTCGAACTGCGCAAACGCGTCCTCGTTGCGCCGAAGCGTATACTCGTTCTCGGCGCCCCCATCGGCGAAGTCGAACACCGGGCGCGGCAGGGTGCGTTGCGCCATCGCCCGGATGGCTGCGAGACTGTACGCAGAACGATGCCAAGACGGAGATGCGGTTGTCATCGGGAGATGAATGCGATGCAGAGCATAGCACGACCCGGGAAGCTGCACATCGCGGCCATTCTGCGTAGATCGGCGCGGCCTCAACACGGGAACTGTCGATGAGCAACCAGTCGATGGGAGCGGCGAAGCCCGGCGCGCCCGAACTCATCGCCGCAGGCCTCGGCTGGCCCGAGGGACCGACTGTGATGCCGGATCATTCGCTGGTGTTCGTCGACACCTATCGGTCGCAGCTGACGACCATCGGCCCGGACCGTGTCCCTCGACGCTTCGCCTACACCGCCGGCGGACCGAACTCGTGCGTGCTCGGTTCCGATGGCGCGCTCTACGTGTGCCAGAACGGCGGCACGACGGGCCCCTGGCGGGCCAAGGAAATGGTCGAGCCGTCGATCCAGCGGGTGCATGCGGGCGGCAAGGCCGAAACCCTGATCACTCACGTCGAGGGCATCAAGCTCAACGGCCCCAACGACCTCGCCTTCGCGCCTGACGGCAGCCTCGTGTTCTCCGACCCCGGCACCTATAACCTGAAGAACCCCGATCCGAGCTACATCCACAAGATCACTCCCGATGGGACGGCGAAGGTCGTCATCGCCTTCCCGAAGCCCGTTTTTCCCAACGGGGTCACGGTCGAGGCGGACGGCTCGATCGTCTGGGATGAGTCCTACACCGGGCGGGTCGGACGCATTCGGCCCAACGGCAAGATCGAAGATCTCGGGCGGCTCCCCGGCGACAATCCAATCCCCGACGGATTGAAGGTCGGCGCCGACGGCCGGCTCTACGTCACCGACATCCTGGCCAAAGGGGTCCATGTGCTGGCGCCCGACGGCGAGGTCGACAGGTTCATCCCTTGCGGGATTGCCCCAACCAATTGCGCATTCGACGGCGAAACTCTTTGGCTCACCGATGCCGGCACACTGGCGGTGAGCGCCGAGCCCTCGAATGAGGGCCGGATCTGGCGCCTGCACATTCCCGGCGGCGGCGCGCCGACCTACAAAGGCTCGATCGCGGTGCCAAAGCGCTGAGGCACGCGGCCACAATCGCTGAACCATGCGCGCAATCGGCCGCGGAATCGCGAAGCGCTCTGGCGAAAATTCCCCCCGCCCAAGCATTTCAGTCGCGCATCCTGCGAGGGTGAAGTGCCGGCCGTCCGACCCCGCCTTCGACTCATGCAAATTTACGACGCGTCGGCTGGAATCGGCACCTTTCTATCCCTGGAATTCCCCCTCTATCCTTGCAATTCCCGCGGTGAACCGGTGATGTAGGCCCATGGACGCGATGGTCGATACGAAGTCCCGACAGGCCACGGGTAAGGCGCTCGCCGCCCGTGACGCGCTGCGCGATTCCTTCGGCGTATGGACCCACGTGTCGGTTGCGGGGATCGGGGGGCCGGCGAAGCAGATCGCGACCATGCACCGGCTGGCCGTCGAAGGAAAGCGCTGGATCTCCGAGGACGGCTTCTTCCATGCACTGAGCTACTGCATCGCCCTGCCGGGGCCGGAGACGCAACAGCTGGCCATCTATGTCGGATGGCTGGCCAACCGCACGATCGGCGGCATCATTGCCGGCGGCCTGTTCATCCTGCCGGGCGCGATCTGCATGATGGCCCTCTCCTTCGGCTATGTCCTCGGCGCCGAGTCGCAAGCCGGGCAGGCGATATTCGTCGGCGTCAGGCCGGCGATCCTGGCGATCATGGCCGAGGCTATCGTGCGCTTCGGCCGCCACGTGCTGCACGGTCCACTCATGCTCGCGGTTGCGGCATTGGCGTTCCTCGCCGCGTTCTTCAAGCTTCCGCTCCCCCTGATCATTTTCGTGCCGGCCTTGCTGGGCATCGCTGCCGCGATGGCGAGGCTGCCCGGCTTCACGCGACCGGCGGCCGCCACGACGGACCGCGCCGCCGGCGCGCACAAGCGCGAAGGATTGGCCGATCATGCGCGGCCCGGCATCGCGCAGTTGGCACGCTCGCTCGCCATATGGCTGGCGCTCTGGCTTGCGCCGGCGATAACTCTCTTTGCCATCTTCGGCATGGACAACATTTACACCCAGATATCGTTGGCGTTCGGGAAAGTCGCTCTGATGGCTTTCGGCGGCGACTATGCGGTCGTGGTCTACGGCGCGAAGCAGGCCGTCGATTCGTACCACTGGATTTCGACGCGGGAGGTGCAGGAGGGCATCGCGATGGGCGAGATCGTGCCCGGCACGATCATGATCGTCACGCAATTCTTCGGCTTCGTCGCCGCCTATCGCGATCCGGGCAACCTGCCACCGCTACTTGCCGGCGTCTTCGGCGGCCTCTTGGCCACCTGGATGACATTCATTCCCTGCTTTCTCTGGATTTTGTCGATTGCTCCGTTCATCGAAGGCTTGCGGCGCAAGGCGATTCTCAGCAACGCCCTGCAGGCCGTCACCGCCGCCGCCGTCGGCGTGATCTTCAACCTCACGGTCTGGTTCGGCATTCGGACCTTGTTCCGCGTGGTCCAACCGGTCCAATACGGCCAGCTCAACTTCGATGTACCCGATTTCGCGAGCTTCGACCCGTGGGCATTGGCGCTGTTTGCCTGCGCCGCGATTGCGGTGTTCCGTTTCCAGATCAGCGCCGCCATGACTCTCGTCGCATCATCGGCGGCCGGCATTTTGCTTCTATGGGTTGGCCTCGCCGGGTGACCCGTTACGCGGGAGCAGCACGATGCGCATCCTCGCCCTACTCGCCCTGTTTTTGATCGGTTCTGCGACAGTCGCCAGCGCCGCCGAGGATGTCACGGCGGGACAGTCTGTCATCCGCGCGCAAGAAGAAGCGTTAAGCCGCGACGACGCAGCGACGGCCTACACCTTTGCCTCGCCCGGCATCCAAAGGAGGTTTCACGACCCCGAAACTTTCTTGTCCATGGTGCGCAATGGCTATACTCCAGTCTATCGCCACCGGAGCTTCGAGTTCGGCGAGGCGAAGGCCTCGGACGGCGCGATTCTGCAGGAGGTCCACATCATCGACGCCAACGGCGTGGCCTGGGAGGCGCTCTACACGCTGGAGACGCAGCCCGACGGAAGCCTGAAAATCAGCGGCTGTGTCCTGACTAAGGCGGTCATATCCTGAGACTGAGGCTGGCGACCCCTGAGAGGGTGCGGCCGGCGATGGCGAGTTACGGCAACGCGCGCGCCCCGCGTTGAACCTCGGAGCCGGCGCCGGAGGCCGGGCGTCACCCGCGACGCCCGTCGGGCCCGGCAAGGATCAGCGCCCAGAACACCTTGTATTTGGAGGCCGGAGCATAGGCCGTGGCAATTCCCATGCGGGTGACGCCGCGGTTGAGCATATTGGCGCGATGCGGCGGCGAATCGCGCCAGCCGGAGAAGGCCTCGGCGAGCGTGTGATAGCCGGCGCCGACGTTCTCGACCGCAACGCTGCCGCCGACGCCGGCCTTGCGCATGCGCTCGTGAAACGGGTGCCCGACGTCGCGGTCCATCTTGTCACGGGCCGCCATGGCGCGGGCCTGCTCGCCCGCAAGCCGCATCAAGTCGGAATCAACGACGACCGGGCCGAGGCCGTTGTTGCTGCGATATCCCGAGATCATCGACTGCGCCACGGCGGCATCGACCGCCGCGTCGGTCTGCGCGAGGTCCTGATAGAATGTCGGCTGCCCGGGCGGCGGTGCGCTCTCGCCGCAGCCGGCCAACGCGGCGACGCCGATCGCGACGACGCACAGCGCGAGCGTCCCCAACCGCGATGCAGCGAAGCGCGGAAACCGCGGGCTGCGCCGACGCATTTGCTGATCCGGAGAGCTTCGCAGCTTCCGCGGCCGGTGCTCGAGGCTGCCGGTCCGCTCGCGGGTCGGCGGGAGCCGCGAACCGACCTCTTCGAGCGTGTGCTGGGTGCCCATCCGATCCCCGAATCGCGCGCGCGGCACGTCGCTTACCACGGCAATGGACGAAATTCGACGGCGGCGACCGCGCTATCGCGCTTCAACCAGCGCGGTGTGAGGAGAGGCTTGCGCGGCCAAGCTCGCCGATCCGCGACAGATAGAACCTTGCCCGTGCAGGATCGATTCGTGACACGGCCATGCCGAGCGCGATCGCCACGCCCTCGATGACGAATTGCAGGGCCGAGGAAAGGCCCAGCATCTGCAACGATGAGTGGTCGCGGGCGGTTGCCGATGAATACGGGTTTGTCATCAGCCCGAAAATCGCCAGCGAATATCGCGACGCCAAATTGCTGTTGCAGAAACTCAAGGACTGCAATGGATCGATCAGACCGGGAAACGTTCGGCAAGCCGACAAGGCTCGGTCACGCCTAGCGGCGATATTCAGAAGTCTTGAACCTCCTCCTCCCTCGAAGTACGGAATGTATAGGCGTCACCGTTCCGACCAGCCTGTTGCCCAGGACCAATTTCAGCAGGATCAAAAGCGCCTGTCTGAGCTCGCGCATAAACGCCGATCCAAAATTGGCCTGACCCAGGAAGAAGTCGCCGAAGAGGCCCACCGCATGGCGAGGGTCGACACCCTCATATACGGAGCGGAGGGCGAGGCAAGAAGGCGGTGGGCTAACCTCGAATGGCAAGTGAGGCTCGCGCCGGTGAATCGACCACGCCTCCAACCGAGGGCAACGAAGGACCTCCGGCCCCTGCGGGTGCTTTATGGGCCGCCTTCCGCCGTCGCGCAGGATCCGGAACAGGCGCCCGATTATCCGCTCCGCGATGCGAAGCCCGCCAATGACGGCAACCTCTATCCGTACAACTCAAAACTACGGCCGCCGCCCCTCTGGATTGATGAAGACGGCGTCGAGATTGCCGACCAACCCAAGGTTTTCCACAGCCATCCCCACTACTATCCCTATACCGCGCAAAGGCCACCGCCGTTTGTGCCGCCACAACCGCAGACCGATTCGCCGCCCGGGGAGTACTCTGCTTGCAAATGAGCCGTATTGCGCTTCTCGGCAACTACATGGCTACGAGTTTTGTCACCGCTGCGGACGGCCACGGCGTCACCCTCATCACCGAGGGGTCGCAGGCGCCCATGACGTGGCTTCGGTGACGATATCCATTCTTTTCGTTGTTGACCGCAAATGAGGCCCGGGTGGCCACGCTTCCGATTTGGCCGGTCGAGGTCGCGGCGGCGAACAGCGGAAACCCTAATCGCGTCAGGTCGCGCCATGCTCATCGCGGGCCGCCATTTGGGTTACTTGGCGAGGAATGCGCTGATCTTGTCAGCTGCCAGCCCGATCTGTGCAATTCCATTGAGATGGCCGTTCGGTCCTGGCAACGTCCCGCTTTCGACCGATGTCCCGGCGCCTGCGATCTTTTGAATGGTGTCCTCAACGATTGGCTCGTAGAAGATGAGGATCATTGGGCGCATAGAGCACGAGCGTCGGTACCTTGATCTTCATGGGGTCGACGGACGGGAGTTGGTTGGCTTTGCAGAGGTAGAGAAAATGATTGGCATCAGAGACGCCAGCGCGTGCAGCCGCCGCCTGATCGAGGAAGTTCTCGATCTTGAATTGGTTCGAGAATGCTGTGGCTGGATCCTTGCCGTCCTCTGCCGGTGCGGTTCCGAACGCCTTACGCGCCCACTCCCAGCTGTTGGCTTGTAGCGTAACAATCTTGAGCGCTGCCTTGAGGCCCTCAGTTGGCGGCTCCTGGTCGTAGTAGTCGCCGTTATTCCATTTGGGGTCGAGCCGGATCGGCTGCGCCCACATGTCAAGCCAAGCGATGAGAAACGGCTCGGCGCTCGCAGAGGCAATTACCGGAATGATTCGCTCTACGGCGTCGGGATAGCTTTGCGCCCATTCATACGCCTGGAGCCCACCCATAGAGGCACCCATCACGGCTTTAAGCTTGTTGATGCCGAGGCTGTCGATCAATGCCTTCTGCACCCTGACGAAGTCCTTGATGCTAACCACCGGAAAGCTCAGGCCGTAAGGTTTGCCGGTATCCGGATTGATGCTCGCGGGTCCGGTGGTTACCACGTTCGGCATCTTGGTGTTGAGGTTCACCAGAGTATCGGACGAGACCACATAGTATTTATTGGTGTCGACCGCTTTGCCCGGCCCGATGATCGCATCCCAATAACCGGCAGCCTTATCAGTAGGCGCGTACTTGCCGAATGCATGGCTGGTGCCAGAGAAGTAATGGGTAATGAGTATTGCGTTCGATTTATCGGCATTGAGCGTACCCGCAGTTTCCCAGCCGATCTTCACTGTTTTGATCTTCTCTCCCGCCACCGTAGTGTAGCTCGGCATCTCAAAGGTTTTCTTCTCGACGATGATGTCGGCAGATTGGGCGTTTAAAACAACGGCTGCTAAGAGAAAGAAGGCTGTCAGAACAATGGTGCCGATGCGGCAGATCATGTCGTTTCCTCCCTGAGTGGATCGCTGGAAACCGGAATTGTTGTCACGACAGTTGGTCCAGCAGCACCTTGACTTCAGTTCGCGCGGTCGAAGCGTTCGGTGAACCAGCCATAGACCGGGGCGAGACACGGGCCTCCTGCTTGCCTCGGTCTGACTATCATGCTGAACCCGCATGCTGTACGACCCGCTCACTTTTCGAGTTGCTTTTCGAGGAAGGCACTCCTTCGACGAAGTACTCCTTACCTTCCAGGGCATCTGGAGCAAATAGATATTGGGCATGTGACTGTCCCTCAAACACTATCAGGTCGGCTACAACGCCCGCCGCACGCAGCTTGCGATGCACCCGAGGCTCCGGTTTGGGAGCTTGAATCACGCGCCGGGCTATACCATCAACCCGCAAAGGCCCATCACGGCAGATGCCAATACCCCAATTTCACTTCCGCTTTTGAGGTTTAGCCGACATGGCTGGACCCGCCACTGGGTTCGACTGGCGGCGCTGTTGACCCTGAACGGACGTCACGGAGTGATGTCGCCATCATGCCACACTAGCTTTGGTGAGCGGCTTGGTCACGGCTCGTGCGCAGTTTATGAACGCGGTGACCACGGGCGATAGGGTCCGGTGTTTCAGCGTCAACACCACGACAGGCCATGGGTGCCGCGGCAGATTTACCGGCAAAACCTTGAGCCCAAAGCGACGGGCATAGAAATCGACGACCGAATTTGGAAAGGTCGTAATGAATTTTCCACTGGTAAGTAGATTAACTCGCAGATGAACGGACAAGGTTTTTAGGCAGACCTTGGGCATACGGGCTCCCCTCTTGCGAAAGGCTTCTGCCACAACCCTGTAATTCCACCGATTTGGCCCAGACAGTATCCAAGGTTCGTCAGCAAGATCAGCAATATCGATTTTGCGACAATGCGCCCATCGCGATTGCGCTCCGGTGGCGACGACCAATTGATCCTCGAAGAGAACTTCCACGTTCAGATCATTAAAGGGGTCAGTTTCCTCGTCGGGCCCTTGCAGTCGCGTGAGGACGACGTCGAATCCGAGTTCGCGCACGTTCGGCGGATAGTCGCGTAGATCGATGTCCTCCACATTCAACGCGACTCTGGGATATTGCCGCGCAAACCGCTCGACGATCCCAGGCAGTGTGGCAGCGGCGATCGACTCGTCGCACCCAATGTGCACCTCCCCGACAGCCGGATCGGACAGAAACTCGATGTCCCTGATGCCCTGCTTGAGCTCGTCGAAAGCGGCTATCGCGCGCTTGAGGAAAGCACGGCCATAGAGCGTCGGCTCCGCTCCCTTAGGCCCGCGTTCGAGTAGCCGCACGCCGACCGCGCGCTCCAAATCGGCAATCACTTCTGAGATCGTCGGAGCCGCAACGCCAAGCTCCATCGCAGCTTTAGCCATGCTGCCATGGCGCACGACTGTGAAGAACACGTGCAGATCGCGGAATCGCAGTCGGCGGCCGATTTGATTTTCCCAATCGATCTTTCCTGGCATTGGAGAACTCCTACCCAATATAAAATAGATTGGGAATTCCCCTAAGCGCAAGGAGGCCCCTACCGTTGCCGGTCATGAGCGGCTCCGCCTGCCCAGCTGAGGAAGGGACCATTATGAAACTCGCGCGCCGGATACGTACAGGCCCAAACGTGATTGCGTCCTCAGCGGCAGTGCTTGTCGTCTTCGTGGCCAGGGGCGAGCCGGCCGCCGCAGAGACCCTGCTCGAGCGCGGGAGCTATCTCGTCAATGCGGTCATGGCCTGTGACAGTTGCCACACGCCGCGCCAATCTGGGGGTGCGTTCCTCATGGAAAAGCGCTTTTCCGGCGGGTCACAGACGTGGGACGAGCCGGCCTTCGTTGTAAAGGGCGCCAACATCACGCCGGACTTGGACACTGGGATCGGCCGATGGAGCGAGGACGATTTAAAGCTTGCGCTGACGGAAGGGGGTCGCCCAGCCCACGCGCGCCTTGGGGGTGTTCCCCTTGCACCACAGATGCCGTTTAACTTTTACAAAATACTGCTTCCGCGCGATCTTGAGGCAGTCGTGGCTTATGTTCGGTCCGTTGCTCCCGTCCACAACGAGGTCCAGCCGCCGACCTACAAAGCGCCGACGGTGGTAAGCTTAGTTCCTGGAGCCGAGCGGCCGATCGAAGAGTCGGCACTGCACGATCCTGTCAAACGTGGCTTTTATCTCGCTACTATCGCTCATTGCATGGAGTGTCACGCGCGCCGCCCTGATGGAGTTTACGATTTCAAGAATTGGCTCGGCAAAGGCGGCCGCCAAATGACTGGTCCTTTCGGGGCTGTGGCAGTTCGCAATATCACCTCACACCCGACGGCAGGCATTGGCGAATGGACCGATGACGAAATCAAACGTGCGCTCACGCAGGGCGTGTCCCGCGATGGCCGTCCGTTCAAGCCACCGATGGCGCGCCACTTCTTCTACAGCCACATGACGGAGGACGACCTCGACGCGCTTGTTGTTTATTTGCGCACCCTGCCTCCATTAGAATGAATGTCCCGAACCAATTGCGCTTGTCATCGAAACCTATGCCAGCCTTCATCTGCACCGCCTGCGGTACGCAATATCCGCCAAGCGACGCGCCGCCTTCAGGCTGCGTGATCTGTGAGGAAGAGCGCCAGTTCGTGCCCCTGGCCGGGCAAGGCTGGACAACGCTCGAGGCACTACGTGTCAGGAATTTCAATGCCTGGCGTCAGCACGAGCCCGGCGTGATCGGCGTCGGCACGGAGCCGACCTTCGCCATCGGACAGCGCGCGCTTCTCATCCAGACGCCGCACGGCAACGTGTTGTGGGACTGCATCTCCCTGATCGACGACGCCACCGTCGCCCTGATCAATGGCCTCGGCGGCCTCAAGGCGATCGCCATTTCGCATCCGCACTTCTACACGACGATGACCGAGTGGAGCCGCGCCTTCGGCGGCGTGCCCGTCCACACCCATGCCGACGACCAGCGCTGGATAATGCGCTCCGATCCCTGCATCAAGCTCTGGCGGGGCGAAACGCTGACTGTGCTCCCCGACGTGACCCTGATCCGTGGCGGCGGCCATTTCCCGGGCGGTAGCATGCTGCATTGGGCCAATGGCGCGGAGGGGCGCGGGGTGGTGTGTGCGGCGGACATCGCTACGGTGAACATGGACCGCAAGTCCTTCACCTTCATGCGCAGCTTTCCCAATTTCATCCCGCTCTCGGCCAAAGGCGCGCAGGCTATCCGGGCCGCACTCACGCCCTATCGGTTCGACCGAATCTACGGCCACCACTTCGACCGCTTCATCGCGAGCGATGCTAAGCAGATCCTTCAAGCCTCCGTCGAGCGCTATGTCGCTGCCGTTAACGGCGCCTACGACCAAAGATAAGTATCGAAGCACCGACGATCAGATAGAGTGCAGCAAGTTCATCAGAGTGCGGCACAGCAGAATGTCGGTTTATGGCCCAGGCTGTGTGAAAAGTCGCACGGATGCTATGATTTTTTTTTGAATCGGCAGGCGGGAGCGACGGATGTCAGCCTTTGTGGAAGGGATTGACCGGGGCCAAAGCACGTTTTTCCCTGCCATGCTTGACGACTACGTGTCTGAGGACAATCTGGTTCGTGCAGTTGATGCTTTCGTTGAAGGTCTTGATCTTGGCAAGCTTGGCTTTAGTCGGGTTGTGCCGCTTGAAAGAGGACGGCCCAGCTATCATCCGGCGACGCTGCTCAAGATATACATTTACGGCTATCTCAATCGTGTTCCGTCGAGCCGACGCCTTGAGCGTGAGTGCCAGCGTAATATTGAGCTGATCTGGCTGACCGGACAATTGGCGCCGGACTTCAAGACCGTTGCGGATTTCCGTAAGGACAACGGCAAGGCCATTCGTGAGGTCTGTCGTGCCTTCGTGGCGCTGTGCCGCGAGCTTGATTTGCTGAGTGTGCCGAGCGTCGCCATCGATGGTTCCAAATTCAAGGCTGTCAATGCGCGCGATAAGAACTTCACCGAGGCCAAGATGAAGCGGCGTCTTGAGCGCATCGACGAGAGCATCGTACGCTATATGGCGCAATTGGAGACTGCCGACCGCCGTGGTGATGCGGTGCCAGAGGCAAAGGTTGTGCGGTTCAAGGACAAAATCGTGAAACTGAGGGAAGAGATCGCGCGGCTCAATGCGATCCGTGCCGAGATGATGAAGAGCGAGGACAAGCAAATCTCGCTGACCGATCCTGATGCGCGTTCGATGGCAACGAGCGGCAAGGACACCGGGATCGTCGGCTACAACGTGCAAGCCGCGGTCGATACCAAGAACCATCTCATTGTGGCCCACGAGGTGACGAACGTCGGCACGGACCGCCATCAACTGTCGAATATTGCGGAGCAGGCGCGAACCGAGATGGGCGTCGAGACGCTCGATGCTGTGGCTGATCGCGGTTACTACGCGAGCGAGGAGATTCGCGCGTGCGAGGAGGCGGGGATCACCGTCACGCTACCAAAGCCTATGACCTCGAACTCAAAGGCGGCAGGGCGCTTCGGCAAGCAGGACTTCCGCTACGTGGCAGCGGAGGACGCTTACGTTTGTCCTGCCGGACAAAGGCTTGCATATTCCTTCACGACCAAGGACAGAGGTTTGGTGCTACGTCGCTACCGGACCAATGCCTGTCAGAGTTGCGCGATCAAACGTAGCTGCACGACCGGCAACGAAAGACTGATCTCCCGATGGGAGCACGAGGCCGTGCTCGAGACCGTGCAGGCACGTCTCGATCATCATCCGGAAAAAATGACAATGCGTCGTCAGACAGCGGAACATCCCTTCGGCACCATCAAGTGCTGGATGGGAGCAACGCACTTTCTCACGAAACGGCTGCCGAAAGTAGCAACCGAGATGGCGCTCAATGTGCTCGCCTACAACATGAAGCGCGTGATGGCGATCATCGGCGTGGCCGGGCTGCTGCAGGCCTTGGCCGCCTAAGCCGAGGGGCACCGCGCGTTCAAATCAATGCCAACAAACGCCCCAGGGAGCGTCTGGAGCGGTCAGGCAGCCGATTCTGTTCAGATCGGTACTCCACGATCGCCGAAGCCAACGTCCCACTGACAATGGTGCTCATACCGACCCCTTTCCACACAGCCTGGGCCCTTAACGACAGGCCGCCTTTTTCGGGCCGACCGTCGCTAACGGGGCATTGCGGACATGGCTGGACCTGCAGCTTGCCCCCGCCTAGTCGAGAATGACCCATCTCGACCTTTCGACGACCAATTTGCTGTGCTGCACAACGCAGTGTCGGCCTCCTGGACGATCTGGTACGTTTGGGCCCCGGATTTACATGAGGCGGCGCACTTTCATCTCATTGGTCGGCGGCGCGACGGCTCTACATGTCATCTTTCCCTCATGCGCCACCGCCGAAAGGAGGCCCCCAATGGCGATCATTTCTGGTCAGGCACCACCCTCCGAGGGGGTACCCGTGGATTACAAACGACGTGTGGTTGTGAAATTTCGTCCCGACGTGCGCCTCTCCTACTCAGCCGCCGCAGCGGAGGAACTAGCGGCGGCCACCCGCGAGTGGAACGAGCTAACCGCCGCCCACCCCGGTATTACTCTCGTTCCCTACTTCTCCACCATGGATGAGGGACTGTTGCGCGACTTTGCGCGACGGCCACCCCAAACCGGGCAGGCGCCGCTTCCGCCCAGCTTCACCTCCTACTACGCTATCGAATGTCCCGCCGGCGTCGACCCCGAAGCAATCGCCAGGACGGTCGCTGCCTGGTCCAATGTCGAAACCGCCTACGTCGAAGGCGGACCTACGCCGCCCCCGCTCGATCCCTCCGCCAACCCCCGCAACGCCAATCAGCACTATGAGGACGCTGCCCCCAACGGCATCGACGTTCGCTACGCGTGGTCACAGGCTGACGGCAGTGGCATCGGTTTTGTCGATATGGAGCAGGGGTGGACCCTCAACCACGAAGACCTCGTCGCTGCTGGCATCACCATCATCTCGGGCGTGAATAATGCCTATTCCGGTCATGGCACTGCCGTCCTCGGTGAAATCCTAGCTGTGGACAACACCATTGGGGACCTCGGTATCGCTCCCAACACCAGAGCCCGCGTCGTTTCGCAGTGGCGCAGTGCCACTACCTACAACACCGCCGAAGCAATTCTTAGCGCAGTCTCGGCCATGAGCTCCGGCGACGTTCTGTTGCTGGAAGCGCAGACTACCTACTCCACGGCTTCCGGCTATGTTCCCGTTGAAGTCGAGCAGGCAGTCTTCGACGCTATCCAGTACGCCACCTCCCAGGGCATCATCGTGGTCGAAGCTGGGGCCAACGGCTCCGTCGATCTGGACACTTTCCAGGACATCAACGGCAAGTTCATTCTCAACCGCAGCAACGCTGATTTCCGCGATTCTGGCGCCATCATTGTCGGTGCCGCCAGCTCGGCCGTGCCGCACACCCGCCTGTCGTTTTCCAACTACGGCAGCCGCATCGACTGCTACGCCTGGGGGGAGGACATTGATACCACCGGCGACGGTTGGACCGGCAACGCCACCAACCTCTACACTTCTTCCTTCGGCGGCACCTCCGGTGCGACTCCCATCGTAGCTGGCTGCGCGCTCATCGTGCAGTCGTGGCAGGTTGCCCACGGTCAGCCCCGCCTCACCCCATCCAACATGCGTGCCTTGCTGAGCGACAGCAAGCTGAACACCGCAAGCGCCAATCCTGGCACCGACCTTATCGGCGTCATGCCCAACCTGCAGGCGATCATCTCACGGCTGCCCTGGTACTCGCGGATCTACTACTACCTCGCCTGGGCCTGGATGATTCTCATCGGAGGCCTGCTCATCACTCCCGGTGGCGTCCTCTGTATCCGGTGCGGTCCCAGCAACCCGGGTTATATTGGCGACATCTTCGTCAATATCCTGGGGATTGTAGCAGTCGCGTTTGGTGTGATCGGACTTGTTGGCGCGATAAGGGGTCAATCCATCGGTGGCACTCGGTGAGAAACGTTACCGACAGCGTTTGCCAGGCGAATTGATCTCCGCTTCTGCGCCGCTGTTGGAAGAGTCGCGGACATTGCGAAAGCCGGTATCGGCGCCGGCCTATCAATGACTACACGGTCTACTAGACCAGCGTTTTCGAAGTTCGAATCATATCAGGCCGCCTTGTCGAGCTTATAGGCCCAGGTGTGAACGACGGGCTCCTGATTGAAATAGTCCATGGCAGCCATGAT